>WNGQ01004414.1_pt1 | contig 31888 bp, 26 predicted proteins | sample 5407661 | NCBI WGS metagenome assembly WNGQ01 (sample SAMN13153382, study PRJNA577476) | soil metagenome | isolation source: 60 cm soil or saprolite under Garry oak tree replicate 2 | place: USA:California | collected 2016-06-15 | reverse complement strand
CTGCGCACCAGGGACCGGGCCCGGGAACAGAAGCTCCAGCTCCGGGCGGCCGAGTGGTTCGAATCGACCGGCGAGACCCGCCGTGCGGCCCGCCATTTCCTCGCCGGGCAGCAGGCCGACCGGGGCCTGGGCCTGCTGCAGGATCAGGTCGTGCCCGACTTCCTGCAGGGCCCGGTCGTGCCGCCCGCACTGGATCTCAGTGCGGTTGACGCATCGCTCGTACTGGATGCCCCGGAAAAGCTGCTGGCTCTGGCAGCCGACCTGCTGCTTTGGGGTGACATGGCGCGCGGCGGCGGCTACCTGGACCTTCTTGAGCGCGCGAAGCCGATCCCGGCCGACTCGAGGCTGGCCGCCCGGTTCGCGGCGGTACGGTCGTTCCATTACGGGGTGACCGGCCAGTTGGACCAGGCCATCGAGGCCGCCCTGGCGGCGCGGGCCATCCAGGGGCGGACGCAGCTCACCGACGAGTGGAACGCTGCGGTCCCGTTGGTCCTCCTCCGCGTCTATAACTGCCTGGACGACTTCCCGGCGGTTGAGCGAGAGGCGGCCGTTGCCCTGGCGATACCTGAGCTGCCCGAGCCGGTCAAGCTGGTGATGGTGCCCGGTGCGCGGGCGCTGGCCTGGTTCCAGTCGGGGCACCTGGCCAAGGCCACCGAGGCCGCCAGGGCCGTTGAGCGGCAGGCGCGGCGGCTGGGGTTCGGCCAGCATTTCTTCACCGTGGATTGCCTGCGCGTGCTGGCCGGCAGCGCGCTGGAGCGGCGGGACCTCGACACCGCGGAACAGCTCACCGAACGAGTGCTCTCGATAACCGAGCAGCGGCGGCCGGTGTTTGAGTTCCTCACGCTGCTCGACCGCGCCATGATCTGGGCCGCCCGGGGGCATGTCCACGAGGCGCTGGCAACCGTTGCGGGGGCGCGGCTGGTCCTGGCCCGGACCAGATCGGCGCTGCTGCGGCGGGCCGATGCGCTGGAAGCGCTGCTGCGCCTGTCGCTTGGCGACCTGCGCACCCCCGCTGACTTGGCGAGCAGGCTGCCCGCCGCCCGCCGTGGCCCGCTGCTGGCCAAGATCGCCCTCGCGGCCGGCGACCACCGCGCCGCGCAGGAACACCTGCAGTCACCGCCACTCGGTGACTTGACCCCGCGGCACGCGCTGGAACGCAAGATACTCCTGGCCGCGGCCGCGATCGAACGCGGCGACCCCATGGCCGAGGGCATCCTGGGCGGTGTCCTCCAGACGGCCCGCCACGAGGGCTACCGCAACACGCTCGTCACCACCGCACCTCAGGTGACCAGCTACCTCATCGAGCACTATTCCCGGGTGCGACCGGATCCCTTCACCGAGCATCTGATCGGTGCGGCCCTCGAAGTGCACGCTACCCAGCCGGACGCCGCCGGGTCCCGTCACCCGCTCGTCGAGCCGCTGACCGCCGCCGAGTTGCGCATCCTCCAGCTCCTGCCGACCAGCACCTACCTGCAGATCGCAGCCACCCTCTTCATTTCACGCAATACGGTGAAGACCCATCTGCGGTCGGTTTACCAAAAACTCGGGGTGGCGTCACGCGCAGAGGCCATTGAGCGGGCGGTCGATCTGCGCCTGCTCTGAGACGCCCCGCGATGGTCATCCATTGCTGCGGCCACGCGGACAACCCCGGCCCATTCATCACCGTCACGCGTATTCGCTGCGCGACACGAGGACCGCGGAAGGGGTGCACCAGCCCACGACCGGCCTGCGTTCGGGCGGACCGGGCTCGCTAATAGAATCCCGGCCGGATGCTAAAGAATCGTACGGGGCCAGGCGCGCCAATCATCACCCGTCCGGTGACTGTCCGCGCGCAGTCCCAGCCGCGCTAGCCGCCGGAGCGGCCCGACCGTCTCTACGCGGGGCATTTTCTCGTCCATGGCCAGCCGGGTGAACAACGAGAAGAGCATATTCAGGCGCGGATCGGAGCTGGTCAGGTCGCGTTCGATTCGGCGCAGGGCCCGCCCACGCCACAGGTGCGTGTTCATTACGGTGTCCGTGTACGTGCCGTGGAGCCCGGTGAGCCGCTCCGGCCGCTAAATTAGGGATCGAGTAGGTCACGACAGCCTCCCTTGCCCGTGTGCCACCGTTTGCGCCTCGACGGAGTGCCGTGCCAGCTAGGGCCCAGCATTGTTGCTGGCAATACTCACCTCCCGCCGTACCCGGTCGCATCACCCACACGGGGGTGAAGTGTGCGGCGTGGCGGCTTGGCGGCTGGCCGGCCGGTCGCCTGTCAGGCAGAATGAGGAGAGTTGTCGGCGAACCGGCCTCTGGTCCCCGGGCTGGTTCGTTCCCGTGGCGCCGTCTCCGGGGATCGTGGCACCGGATCCCTCGGAGGGTGGTTGCTCATGGCCGATTCACAGGGCCTGACCGAGGTGCGGGCCCGGCCGAGAATTGTTGTCCTGCCTGCCGAGCTAGGCATCGCCAACGCCGACCTTTTCGGCGAGCAGCTTGGTTCCGCCTTCGTCCCTGGCGTCACTCTCGTTATTGCTGACATGACAGACACCACCCACTGTGACTCCTGGGGCGTCCGCATGCTGGTGCTGGCTCATAAGCGAGCCATCGCGAACCATGCCGAGTTGCGGCTGATGGTGCCTTCCGCCGTGCTCCAGCACACTTTCGCGCTGATGGGCCTGTTGCTGCCGATCTACCCAAGCATGAGGGCGGCGCTGGCCTAGGCCGGCCGCGGCCATCGATAGCGCGCACTCCCCGCCGGATCCACCGAGGTGGCTTCGTGAGCGCCCAAAACCGCTCACGTAGACGGGGATCACCCTCGGATGGGTGACGACATCCCCCGGCCGCTCGAACAGTATCTGGCCATCGTCTCGAACCCGGGCGGGGAGCTGGTGACAGTCACCCCTCACGCGCATCAACCTTGCCGCCGTCATTCCCGCCATGCCTGTGACATTGGCCCGGTTACCCGAGCGAGGGGGCTTGAGGATGCGAATTGTGATCGCTCTGGGTGGTAATGCGTTGTTGCGGCGCTCGGATCCGATGACCGCCGAGGTCCAGCGGAGGTCATCAAGGAGCTGAAATGACCACAACCAAACCCCCCATCGAAGACGTCGCCTGGTATGCGCTCTCGGTGGAGGACGCGGCAGGGCACATGCGCGTCGATCCGGATCAGGGGCTGGACGCCGGCGAGGTAGAGCGGCGGCTGGCCGAGTACGGGCCCAACGAGCTGCCAACAGAGCCGCCCCCGAGTGTCTGGGTAGTCGGGCGGGGCCAGCTGGCCAACCCGATGAACATCATGCTGCTGATCGTCTGCGGGGCCAGCTTCGCCATCGGGCAGGTGGCGACGGGCGTGGTCGTGCTCGGGCTGGTGGTGTTCAACGTTGTCATGGGCTCAAGCCAGGAGCTGAAGGCCCGGGCCAGCGTCGAGGCGCTGGCACAACTCCAGGTGCCCCGCGCGCGGGTGCGCCGGTCCGGCCAGGTCGAGGAGGTCGAATCGACCAAGCTGGTGCCTGGTGATGTCGTGTTGCTCGAGGCCGGTGACGTCGTCCCGGCGGACGGGAGGATCGTCTCCTCGGCCACCCTTGAGGTGCAGGAGGCCGCGCTCACCGGTGAGAGCGCGCCGGCGTCCAAGGACCGGCTGACGCTCCCGGAAGGCGAGATCGCGCTGGGGGACCGCACGAATCTGGTGTTCCAGAACACCCAGGTCACCCGGGGCACGGCGACGGTGGTGGTGACCGCGACCGGCCTGGCGACCGAGATGGGCAAGATCGCCGGCATGGTCACCGCCACGAAGCGGTCCCGTTCGCCGTTGCAGCGGGAACTCGATGGCATGACCAAGGTGTTCGGCCTGGTTGCCTGGCTGGCGGTGGCGGTGATCGCCATTTTCGGTATCGCACGCCGGGGCCCCCGAGGAAACCGGAGCCGAGCCGGCTGTCCAGGCCGCCGCCTAACGATGCTCTCCGGCACTGCCGGGACGCAGGCGAAGAAGGGACTGACCCACAATGGCCGACAAGAGAGCGACACGCATCGCGGAATTCATCAAGCCGCTACGGGTCAAGCCGGGGTCCAAGGTGGACCTGGCCAAGGACTTCGACCCCGGCTACAAGGCGGGCTTCCTGAAGAAGAAAGAAGGCGTCGAACTGCTGCGAACCGGTATCGCGCTGCTGTGCGACTATCAGGCGCGGCTGGCCGCCCAGGACACCTATGGGGTGCTGGTGTGCCTGCAGGCGCTGGATGCGGGGGGGAAGGACGGCACGATCCGTCACGTGATGAGCGGGGTGAACCCGCAGGGCGTGCACGTCAGCGGCTTCAAGGTGCCCTCTGCGGAGGAACTCGACCACGATTACCTGTGGCGCTACGCCCGCCGCCTGCCCGCGCGGGGCGACATCGGGATCTTCAACCGGTCCTATTACGAGGAAGTCCTGGTGGTCCGGGTGCACCCCGAGAACCTCGACCGCCAGAAGCTCCCGAAGGAGGCAAGGGGCAAGGGGGTGTGGGACCGCCGGTACCGCGAGATCAACAACTGGGAGCGATACCTGTCCGACAACGGCTTCAGCGTGGTCAAGCTGTTCCTGAACCTGTCCATGGAAGAACAGCGGGCCCGCTTCCTCAAGCGGATCGACCTGCCGGAGAAGAACTGGAAGTTCTCCTCGGCTGATGCTCGCGAGCGCCAGCGCTGGGACGACTACCAGGAGGCCTTCTCGGAGATGCTGTCCGCCACCAGCACCCGGTGGGCACCCTGGTATGTCATACCGGCGGACCGCAAATGGTTCGCGCGGATCTGCGCGGGAGCGGTTCTCGCCCACACCCTGATCGAAATCGATCCGCAGTACCCGGCGGTGAGCGCTGACAAGCTGCGGCAGCTCGTGAAAGTCAAGCAGGAACTCGAAAGCGAGGCGCCCAAGGGCGCCCCCGCCGACCCGTTCGAAGCCAAGCAAAAGGCCAAGGCAGAGGCCGAATAACGCGGATAACAGCCTCCCGGTGCTTCGGGTGAGATTGTGAGCGTTGCCGACCTGGCCATTGTGGCGGTCCTGGTGTTTGGCTGGGGCACGCTGTCGGCCAGGCTGGAGCGGTTCGACGTCACCGCGCCGATCACCTTCGTCGTCGCGGGGCTATTGCTCACCCATGGGCCGCTGGCGTTCCTGGGCATCCAGCCCAGTAATGAGTTGATCAAGGAACTGGCGGAGTTCACCCTCGCCCTGGTCTTGTTCTCTGACGCGTCGCGGGTCGGACTGCACGAGCTGCGGGCGGAGGCTGGCCTGTACCTGCGGCTGCTGGGGGCCGCGCTGCCGCTGACGATCGGCCTGGGGACTTTGCTGGCGCTCGCCCTGGCCGGCGGTGGCAGCATCTGGCTGGCGCTGCTGGTGGGCGCGGCGCTAGCGCCAACCGACGCCGCACTCGGCGCGGGCATGATGACCAACCCGTTGGTACCGCTGAGGATCCGCCGGCTCATCAATGTCGAAAGCGGGCTCAATGACGGGATCGCCACGCCCTTTGTATCGGTCGCCCTGGCGGGGGCGGCAACGGGCGGCGAGGTCGCCGGCCACGGTCCAGCCGCAGCCGCCGCCGAGCTGGCGCTGGGCATTCTCGTCGGCGGGGCCGTGGGCGGTGCCGGTGGTCTGCTGGTGAACACGGCGCGCAGGCGCGGCTGGGCCGCCGAAGGCTTTGCCGGCTCCGCGGTGCTGGGCCTGGCGGTGTGCGCGTACGCGTCCGCGGTAGCCCTGCACGGCAACGGGTTCATCGGTGCGTTCGTCGGCGGGCTCACCTTCGGCACCACGGGTGGCCGGCGCGGCGAGCGCCTGGTGCCGTTCGTCGAGGAAACGGGGGCCTTGGTGTCCTTGCTGGTCTGGCTCACGTTCGGCGCCGTGGCGGTCGCGCCCGCGGTGGAGGGCCTGACCTGGCAGATCGTGCTGTACGCGATCCTGAGCCTCACGGTGATCCGGATGGCGCCGGTGGCAATCGCACTTGCCGGCGCACGGTTCGGGTGGGCAACGATCGCTGTGGTGGGCTGGTTCGGCCCCCGCGGCCTGGCGTCGGTGGTGTTCGCTCTCCTGGCACTGGAGGAGCTGGGCAATCCCACTGCCGGCCACGCCGTCGCCGTCATCACGATCACCGTCTTGCTCAGCGTCGTCGTACACGGAGCCACGGCCGGTCCGGTGGCCGCCCAGTATGCAGGCCGGCTCACCCGCCCGGCAGACAGACGCGCCGGCGGCGAAACAACCGACATACCTGAGCGCAGGCTCGTCCGCCGGACAACTCACCCTGCCGAGGGTGAGGACTCGGCGGGACACCGGCAGCAGGGTAAGAGTAACGACGTATGAGAAAGGGGCCACGTCATGGCCGATCTGATTGCCATCGGATACCCGGATGAGACGACCGCTACGGCCGCCGCCGATGAAGCACGCCGGCTGGCTCAGGATCTGATCATCCAGCCAGACGCGATCGCGGTGATCGTGCGGGACACCGACGGCAGCTACCACGTCCACACCAACCATCACACCGTCGGCGCCGGAGCCACCTGGGGCATGTTCTGGGGATTCCTGTTCGGCCTGCTCTTCTTCATCCCGGTCTTCGGCATGGCCATCGGCGTGGGCATGGGCGCTCTCATGGGCAAGCTGACCAAGACCAGTATCGACAAGGCGTTCCAGGAGCAGGTGCGCGACATGCTCAAGCCGGGCACGTCGGCGCTGTTCCTGATGCTGGAGAAGGTGACACCCGACAAGGCCGTCGAGGCGATGAGCCAGTACGGCGGCACCGTCCTGAAGACCTCATTGTCCAAGCAAGACGAGCAAGAGCTCCAGCAAGCGCTGCACGGAGGCGGGACAGCGGCTCAGTAACCGGCGCCAGCTCACGTTGCGGCCGTAACCCGGCACGCAATGGCGGGCTGCGGACGCGGCAGCAACGACATAGGAGGCCGAGATGACATCGGCGACGGCCAGGCCGCCCACGGGTGAAAGCGGATATCAAGAAGCACGCCATGGCCGCGGCTTTATGGCGTTCGCGTCCATTCTGCTCCTTGTCATCGGGTGCTTCAACGTCATCTACGGCGTCGCCGCGATCGGCAACTCGAACGTGTTCGTCGCCGACGCGCACTACGTGATCGGCGATTTGCGGACCTGGGGCTGGATCACCGTCGTCCTCGGCATCGTGCAACTCCTCGCCGCCTTCGGGGTGCTGGCGGGTAACCAGCTAGCCCGCTGGCTCGCGGTGGCCGTGATCGGGCTCAACGCGATCGACCAGATGTTCTCCATCCCCGGCTACCCGCTCTGGTCGCTGACCATCATCGCCATGGACGTGGTCGCCCTCTACGGGTTGTGCACCTACGGCAGCCGCCAGAACATGACCGCATAGGGAGCCGGTGTGACGGTCCGTGATCAACCGGGGCTTGGCTGGACGGTGGTCCTTCGGCGCCGCCCCGTCCGCGTAGTGGCAGGCTGGCCGGAAGGAGGCTACACGGATGCGTTTGAGATCGTCTGCTGTGACTGCGGTGATCATCCCGACCTGGACTACCGCGACGTCTCGGCTAAGCTTCAGCGGCTCCGCGGGCCCTACGTGATTGCGGCCGGCGTCGTCGCGTATGAGAAGCACGTCAGGTGCCATCGCGGGCGGCGGTCGCTGCACGCGGCAGGCCGTCCGGTGCACGGTGGCGTCAGGCGGGTGACGGGCGCCGGTGACTGACACGGCTGCGTCCGAGGCGGGCGCAACGGCGCGGGCGATGATCTTGCCGCTGGCGCTGGCTCAGTTCATCGCCAGCTATGCCGCCACGAACATGAACGTGGCCATCAGCGCGATCGCCGGGGACCTGAGCACGACGGTGGCCGGCGTGCAAACCGCGATCACGCTGTTCACGCTGACGATGGCGGCGCTGATGATCCCCGGCAGCAAGCTGACCGACATCTGGGGACGCAAGAGATGTTTCGTGATAGGCCTGGCGGTCTACGCGGCCGGGGGCCTGGTGGCGGCGCTGTCGTTCGGGCTCGGGTTGCTGATCGTCGGGTACTCGCTGCTGGAAGGCATCGGCTCAGCGCTGATGATCCCGCCTATCTACATCCTGGTCACCGTGGCCTTTCCGGATGTCAAGTCGCGGGCCCGGTATTTCGGCGTGGTCAGCGGGGCGGGCGGGCTGGGCGCCGCTGCGGGGCCGCTGATCGGCGGCCTGGTCACCAGCGCGATCAGCTGGCGGGCCTCGTTCGTCCTGCAGGTCCTGGTGGTGGCCTGGATCATCGTGCTCGCCCGCAAGATCGCCGACCCGGCCCGGCCAGGGCCAAAGCCACGCTTCGACCTAACCGGGGCGGTCCTGTCAGCGGCCGGATTGTTCTTCGTGGTGCTCGGGCTGCTGCAATCGCGGACCTACGGCTTCTTCAAGTCCCGGGCGGACTTCACCATCGGGAACACGGTGGTGATACCGAAAGGCTCGATTTCCCCGGTGTGGCTGTTCGTAGCCATCGGCGCGCTGTTCTTGCTGTGGTTCTTCCTGCACATCCGGTCGTCGGAGCGCAAGGGCAGGGACGTGCTGCTGCCGCTGCGGCTGTTCCGCAACCGGATCGCCAACCTGGGGATGGCCACCCAGACCATCCAGTGGCTCATCCTGCAGGGATCATTCTTCGTGGTCTCGGTCTACCTCCAGGAGGTCAACCACTACAACGCCATCCAGACCGGCCTGATGCTCACCCCGGCAACCGTTGGGATCCTGGTGACTTCCGCGGCCGCGGACAGGTTCGCCAGGCGGCACCCGCAGCGGTGGCTGATTATCGCCGGTTTCCTGGCCACCGCCATCGGCATGATCTTGCTGCTGCTGCTGGTCAGGGCCCACTCGGGGATCCTGTCCTGGGTGCCTGGGCTGCTGCTGTTCGGGGCCGGGATCGGGATCATGCTGACCTCGTCGGTCAACGTCGTCCAGTCCAGTTTCCCCGACGCCGACCAGGGTGACATATCCGGCCTGTCCCGCAGCGTCTCCAACCTGGGATCATCGCTGGGCACCGCCCTGGTCGGCTCGGTCCTGGTCGCCGTCACACAGCCCGCGGGGACGCCCTTCGCCGTCGCCCTCGCCACCATGTTGGTCATCACCCTGATCGGGCTCGTCATCGCGGTTCTCATCCCCCGCCGGGCAGTCGAGGCCAGGCAGCCAGCAGGTTCGAGCGCGGCACCTGTGACATGACAGCGCACGCCGGACAAGCCCAGTACGGCCCGGACGCGGGCAGCGCAGGTCAGGTGACAATGCCGGCCGGCCGCGGCGGGCTTCCGGTTCCGCGACTTCTCCCGTTAAGGAGGATCACCATGTCCATACCATCCGCAGAACCTGATCAGCCTGCAGAACCTGATCAGCCCTCCCGGCAACATGCCGCCGGTCAGCACGCTTCTGCCCGGAACGGCACGCGGGATCATATGAAGCTGGTCAAGGGACTAGCAGTGATCTTCAGCACGCTGGCCGTGCTGGCTGCCGGTATCACCATTGGCAACGCCGCCAGAAAACGGATCGACAGGTGGGGGCACGGCTACTCATGACCGGCTACCCGTAAGGCCGGCCTGCACTACCTGGTCGAGAGGTGCTCGGCCTGGCCGGCCTGCTGCTCACAGGTTCGGCGGATAGTCCGCGCACCGGGGCAGGCCGGTGGGGCCTCCCGGCGGAGTGTTCATCAGGCCGTCATAGACCCACTGGCCGCTGCTGAGCTGATCCCAGGTCGCATAGCCCGAGATCGACAGCCCGTTCGGGTCGTAGCAGATCACTGCCCGTTCGGGTCGTAGCAGATCAAGGTCAGGCTCTGGCCGGCGGAGGCGGTCCACTGGATCGTGCCCGCCGTGGGCGGGCCGGATCTGATATTCGCGGTGTACTGGTGGCCCATGACCGGGTGACTGGCGCCCGTTCCACGAAGATGGCGTACTGCCCGGCGAACGTGGCCCCCCCGCCGCTGTTGATGATGGTCACGCAGCCCCAGTTGTCCGGGTGGATCTGCCACTGCGTGCCGGCCTGGCCGGGGCCGCTCGGGGTCGGCACCCCGAACACCACCCTGGTGTTGACCAGCCATCCAGGGGAACGCTGCCGAATTGCCGGGCTCCCCCCAGTTGGTCGAGGTGTTCGAGCCGTTGCCGCAGTTCGCGCTGAGGTTGCCGGACGTATTGTTCGTCCACAGGTGGACGTAACCGGTGCCGATCGACCGCGGGCATTCGAGGACTCATCGGCTGAACCGCCTTTTATCGCATCGGGCCGCGCCCACGTACCCGAGGCCGGCCAGCGCGGTGCTGTACCTGGGGATCTTGGTCCAGAGAATGGCGCTCACCAGACCGCGTCACAACCGCGCAAACACCCGGATAACCCCGGACAAATACCCTCCCTTGCCCGCCGCCATGGCGGCTAAATGTCGGCGCTCCATGCTATTATCGAATTAGTTTTCGAGATATGAGCTCGTGGGGCCGGGGCCCGCGGGCAGGAGGTGACCGGGATGTGCGACGGGCCGGGCCGGCCGGCCAGCGTGACCGAGGCGCTGGCCATGCTCGACCATGCCCTGGATCACCTGGCCGCCGCCGACGCCGCGTCCCTGCCCGGGGACCTCCAGGCCGAGGCGTTACGGGCGCTGGAACGCGCCCAGTCCAAGCACACCGCTGCCCGGGCCCGGATCCTGGCCGCCTTCGCATCCCAGGCCACCTATGAAGACGACGGGCACGGCAGCGCCCGCACCTGGCTGAAATGGCAGGGCCGGATCACCACCGGAGCGGCTGCGGGAGCGGTGGGGTGGATGCGGCGACTCGCCGCGCACCCGGTCATCGCCGGGGCCCTGGCCACCGGGGACCTATCGGAGTCGTGGGCGCGGCAGTTGTGTGAATGGACCGGCCAGCTCCCCGAGGCCCGCCGGAGTGACGCGGATGAGATCCTGGTCGGCGCGGCCCGCGCGGGCGCGGACCTGGCCGGGCTGGCCGGCCTGGCCCGGGAGATGTATGAGCGCAGCCATAAGGACGCAGGCGGCGAAGACTCAGGCAGCCGATTCTCGGACCGCGCCGTATGGCTGGGAGTGACCTTCGGCGGCGCGGGCCGCCTGACCGGTGACCTGACCCCGGGATGTTCGGCAGCGCTGTCGGCCGTGCTGGACGCGTTAGCCAAGCGGGCCGGGCCGGAGGACATCCGCACCGCCGCCCAGCGCCGCCACGACGCCCTCGAAGAGGCAGCCCGGCGGCTGATCGCCGCTGGGATGCTCCCGGGCCGCGCTGGGCAGCCCGCCCAGATCCAGGTGCATATGACCTTGTCGCAGCTCCGCGGTACTCCCGGCGCTGCCACAGTCGAGAGTGCCTGGATGGGCGCCCGGGCAGCCCAGTTCGGCTGGCTCACGGGCCCCGAGGCTGATGCCGCCGCGTGCGACGCCACCATCGTGCCGGTTGTGACCGGTCACGTCGATGGCGATGTCCTGGACCGGCTGACCGGCGTCTACCTCGCCACCCGCGACCCGGACTTCACCCAGGACCCGGACTCCGCCCAGGGCCCGGACTCCGCCCAGGGCCCGGACTCCGCCCAGGACCCGGACTCCGGCCGGGGCCGGGCACCCCAGCCTCTCAGCCCGGCCACTCGCCAGCGACTGAGCCGGGCGCTGCTCGGCCTAGCCGCCGACGCCCTGTCCGGCCCCGCCGGGCTCGCCGCCCGGCTGCGGGCCACCCTCGACGGCAAGCCGTTGACCACGGCCAGCCTGCCGCTGGACATCGGCGCGGCTACCGAGAGCATTCCCGCCCACCTGCGCCGCGCGGTGACCATCCGTCATCGGGCATGTGCCTTTCCCGGGTGCGACCAGCCAGCGAGCGTATGCGAGGTGCACCACATCGTTCCCCGATCCTGCGGCGGGCCAACCGCCCTGCCCAACCTGGTCCTGCTGTGCAGGTTCCATCACCTGACCGTGATCCACCGCTGGGGCTGGCGGCTAGTCCTGCACGCCGACGGCGGCACCACCGCCATCAGCCCCGAGGGTCGCACCGTGCGCAGCCACGGTCCACCCGGTCACGGCCCACCCAGCCAGGCCGCCTAGAACCCAAGCGCCAACACGGCCCGGGCGGCCACGCCCAAGCCGCGCCGCGCGCTACGGCAGCTTCCTGCGCGCATCCCCCCTTCTGGGCCACCACCGACCCGCCGTAGCCCGCGCCGCCCTCCGCCGCCTCGCCGCCCGCAGGGGCAGTACCGCGCGGAGAGGCTGACGCCTGGTGATCGCTACCGGGACGCGCCGTGCCGCGTTGCTGCCTTGCCCCTGCCCGTCGCCTGCGGCGCTGACATCAGTGCGCGGACGGAGCGGTACGACATGACCGCCAGGCAGGACCGTGCCGACAGCAGGGACAAGACAGACAGGGCCGAGCCCGCGGAGAACAGTGAGGCGAACGAGCCGACAGAGCCCACCGACAACGCGGAGCCCACCGAGCCGATGGACAGCACAGAACCCCGCGATCCGATCGACAGGAATGAGTCCTGTGACCACAGGGACCATCGAGACGAGGCCGGCCCGCGGGCCGGCGGAGGAACGGGCATGACTTCATGATGAGGCGGGGAGGGTGGCCGCGGCTGGTGGCTGGACGGCCGGCTGGACCGCAAGCGCAACACCTTCACCGACTTCATCGCCGCCGCCGACATACTCGCCGGCCAGGGCTGGGCGGCACCGGACCGGATCGTCTCGCGCGGGCTTTCCGCGGGCGGCCTGCTGCAGGGCGCGGTTTTCTCCATGGCGCCGCGGCGCTGGCGGCGGTGGTGGCCGAGGTCCCGTTCGTGGACTGCGTGACCACCATGCTGGACCCGGGCATCCCGCTCACCGTCAACGAGTGGGACGGGTGGGGCGACCCCAGGGATCCCGCATCCGCGCCTACATGGAGTCCTACAGCCCGTACGACAACGTGCCCGCCGGGCCTCGCCCCGACCTGTTGGTCACCGGGAGCCTGCACGACCCGCGGGTGCTGATACATGAGCCGGCCAAGTGGGCCGCCAGGCTCAGGGCCACCAGCGGCACCGGCGACCGCAGTGACGGCGCCGGAGGCACCGGCGCCGGCGGCACCGGCGCCGGCGGCGCTAGCGGCGGCGGCGGCACCGGCCGGCTGCTGTTCCGCCCGGAACTGGGTGCCGGCGCGCATGTCGGCCCGGCGGGACGCTACGACCGGATGCGCTACGAGGCCGAGGTCCTGGCGTTCATCATGACCTCGGTGTCGCTCCCGCAGCGATAAATTCCTTGATCGCGAAAACGTGATCGCGCCGCATTATCCCTAATTCCGGGGATTCTCTTACCGGTTTGATAACCCCGGCCACGGCCGCGGTTACATCGCGTTGATGACCCACAACAGCGCTGTGACCTTGACATATATCGAATTTATGTTCGATAGTGTCAAGGTGAACGCGGGGATCACACGAGTCACACGGCTATCAGCGCGTGGAAATGCGGCCGGCGTGCTGGCGGTCAGTAATCCCCCGGCCGGCAATCCGCCGGCCGGCAATCCGTGGGCCGGCAAACTGCCTGCCGGGAATCCGCCGGCCGTGGCGCTGTCGGCCGGGGTGCTCCAGGCCGGGGCGCTCCAGGCCGGGGCGCTGCCCGCCGGGAATCCGCCGGCCGGGGCGCTGCCGGTGCTGCCCGCCCTGGGCGAACTGTTGCCGGGCGGGCTGGCCCGCGGTTCGGTGGTGGCGGCCGGGCGCTGGAGCCTGCTCTGCCTGGCCCTGGCCGCTGGCGCGTCGGTGGCCGGGGCCTGGTGCGCGGTGGCCGGGGTGCCGCAACTGGGAGTGAGCGCGGCGGCCGACGTGGGCCTGGATCCCGGCCGGATGCTGCTGGTCGCGGAGCCGGGCTCGGCCTGGCCGCAAGTGGTGGCCTCGCTGCTGGACGGTTGTGAGCTGGTGCTGCTGCGGCCCCCCGGCCACGCGCCCGCCCAGGTGCGGCGGCGGCTGGAGGCTGTTTTGCGCCGCTGCGGTGGCGTGCTCGTGGTGGCCGGGGACTGGGACGGCGCCCAGGCCCGGCTGCTCGTCACCCGCCAGGAGTGGGCCGGGATCGAGGCCGGTCACGGGCGGCTGCGGGCCCGGCGGGTGCTGGTGGTGGCGGACGGCCGGGGTGCCGCGGCGCGGCCGCGGACGCGCTGGCTGTGGCTGCCGGGCCCGGACGGCTCGGTAGGCCCGGCGGAACAGGTGGTCACGGCAATGCGAGACACCGGGTGACAACGGCAGGCCCCGTCCGGGTGCTGGTGGTGTGGTGCCCGGAGTGGCCGGTGCCGCCGGACCCGGACTCCGGGCGGGCTTTCGAGCGGGTGGTGTCCCTGGTGGCGGAACTCTGCCCGCGGGTGGAGGTGCTGCGGCCGGGTGCCTGCGCGATCGGCGCCCGCGGCCCGGCCCGGTACTTCGGCGGGGAGGAGGCGCTCGCCGGGAAGATCATCGAGGCGGTGACCGGCGGCGGGTTCGCCTGCCGGGCAGGTATCGCCGACGGGCTGTTCGCCGCGCGGCTCGCCGCCCGCGCCGCGGCGCCGGGCACGGTCACGATCGTCCCGCCGGGGCAGGCGCGGGAGTTCCTTGCCCCGTACCCGGTCAGCGTGCTGGGCAGCGCGGAGATGGCGGAACTGCTGCGGCTGGACGGCGCGGAGATGGCGGAACTGCTGCCCCGGCTGGGCATCGTGACGCTGGGGGAATTCGCCCGGCTGCCGGTCAGCCAGGCGGTGAACCGGTTCGGTACGCCGGGGGGCATCGCGCACCGGCTGGCGCGCGGCCTGGAGCCGCGCCCGTTGGATCCCCGCCCGCCCCCGGCCGACCTGCCGGTCAGTGCCGGGTTCGATCCGCCAGCGGAGCTGGCCGAGCCCGTGGTGTTCGCCGCGAAGGCGCTCGCCGAGCGGATGCACGACGGCCTCGCCGCGCGTGGCCTTGCCTGCGTGTGCGTCCAGGTGCGGGTGATCAGCGAGGACGGGCAGGAGCACGCGAGGCTGTGGCGGCACGACGGGCTGCTGTCCGCCCTGGCGGTGGCCGAGCGGGTCCGCTGGCAACTGGCCGGCTGGCGCCCGGACACCCAGGGCGAGCGCCGGGACACCCAGGGCGAGCGCCGGGACACCCAGGGCGAGCGCCGGGACACCCAGGGCGAGCACCGGGACACCCAGGGCGAGCGCCGGGGCGGCCGGGGCGGGCGCGGGGACGAGCACCAGGACGGGGTCCAGCCCGGCGGCATCACCCTGCTCAGCCTGATCCCCGACCAGGTCGTCCGGGCCCACGGCCGGCAGCTCGGCCTGTGGGGCGACGCGGTCGTCAGCGACCGGGTCGCCCGCGCCGCCCTGCGGGTGCAGGCCATGCTCGGCCACGGCGCGGTGACCCGGCCGGTGCCCTCCGGCGGCCGCGGCCCGGCCGAACAGGCAACGCTGGTCCCGTTCGGTGACACCCGCGACCCGGAACGCCCGCCGGACCGGCCCTGGCCGGGGCGGATCCCCGTGCCGGTCCCGGCCACCGTGTGCCAGGACCCGCTGCCCGCCAGGGTCACCGACGGCACCGGGGCCCCGGTCACCGTCACCGGGCGCGCCCAGGTCTCCGCGGCCCCGGCCCGGATGTCGGCCGGTACCGGGCCGTGGCTGGCGATCACCGCGTGGGCCGGCCCCTGGCCCGTTGCCGAACGCTGGTGGCGGCCCCAGGCCGCGCGGCGGCGGGCCAGGTTCCAGCTCGTCACCGAGGACGGGGCCGCCTGGCTGGCCGCGGTCCAGGACAGCCGCTGGCAGATCGAGGCGAGATATGACTGAGGCGGCCCCAGTTCTCGTGATCATGGCGATCCGGCCCCCCATGGAAGGGCCACATCGCCATGATCATCACCGGTTCCGTCCGGCCCGGCTTCGTGATCATGACTTTGGTGGGCCTATGCCCCCACCAAAGTCATGATCACGACGAGAGAGACGGGTCATGGGATGGGATAACCCGCCGGTTTCGTGGCGCGAGCTGGAGCGGCGGCTGTCCTGGGGCACGGCCGAAGACCCCGGTGACATCGAACCGGACCAGCCGCCGCGCCCGGTCACCCGGCTGCCCGCCCCAGCCACGCCCGGCAGCGCCCCGCCCTGGGCTGAGCTGCACTGCCACTCGTCCTACAGCTTCCTGGACGGCGCCTCCAGCCCCGCCGAACTGGTCGCCGAGGCGGCCCGGCTCGGCCTCGAAGCGCTGGCCATCACCGACCACAACGGCATGTACGGGGTGCCGCAGTTCGCCCAGGCGGCCGCCAAGCTCACCGAGCAGACCGGCGCCGAACTCGGCACCGCCTTCGGCGCGGAACTGAGTGTTGGCCCGGGGGAGCGCCCCTCCTGGAGCCCCCCGGTGGCCCCGGGCCCCGTTCCTTCGTCGCGGGCCCCGGGCCATGCCGGTGCCCGTGCCGAGGCCCATGCCGGTGCCCGTGCCGAAGCCCATGCCGAAGCCCGTGCCGAAGCCCGGGCCGAAGCCCGGGCCGGCCCCCCCGACCCGGCCGGCCAGCATCTGCTGGTGCTCGCCCGGGATCCGGCCGGGTACCGGCGGTTGTGCTGGGCGATCAGCGTCGCGCAACTCGCCGGGGGCGAGAAGGGCCGCCCCGTTTACGACTTCGATGAACTTGCCCGGGCCCAGGACGGTCACTGGGTGATCCTCACCGGCTGCCGCAAGGGCGCGGTCCGCGCCGCGCTCGCCGCCGGAGGCCCGCAGGCGGCACGCAAGGAACTCGAAACGCTCCGCGACGCCTTCGGCCGCGACAACGTCGTGGTCGAGCTGACCAGCCACGACCTGCCCGAGGACGACGAGCGCAACGACGCCCTGTACGAACTGGCCCAGGCCACCGGCACGATGGCGATCGCCACCGGCAACGTGCACTACGCGGCCCCCCGTGACGCCCGCCTGGCCCAGGCGCTGGCCGCCGTCCGGGCTCGGCGCAGCCTGGACGAAATGGACGGCTGGCTGGCCGCCTCCGGCGGCGCGTACCTGCGGTCCGGCGCGGAGATGGCACACCGGCTGCGGCGGTACCCCGGAGTTCTGGAGAACACCACAAGGCTGGCCCGCGACTGCGCGTTCGGTTTCGGCGTGATCGCGCCCCGGCTGCCCGACTTCCCCGTGCCGGGCCGTCACACCGAGGCGACCTGGCTGCGCGCGCTGGTCGCCAAGAAGGCCCCGCACCGCTACGGCCCCGAGCGCGCCGAGCGGGTCAACGGCGCCTACGCCCAGATCGCCCGCGAGCTCAAGGTGATCGAGGAGCTGGGCTTCCCCGGTTACTTCCTGATCGTCCACGACATCGTCAGGTTCTGCGAGGAGGCGGGCATCCTGTGCCAGGGCCGTGGCTCGGCCGCGAACTCCGCCGTCTGTTATGCGCTGGGGATCACCAGCGTCGATCCCGTTTTGCATGAATTGCTTTTCGAGCGGTTCCTGTCGGCGGGCCGGGACGGGCCGCCCGACATCGACCTGGACATCGAGCATCGCCGCCGCGAGGAGGTGATCCAGTACGTCTACGGCAAGTACGGCAGGGACAAGGCGGCCCAGGTAGCCAACGTGATCACCTACCGGCCGCGGATGGCGCTGCGCGACGCGGGCCGCGCCCTCGGCTATGACAGCGCGCAGCAGGACCGGTGGGCGAAACAGGTCGGCCCCCGCGAATACGGGCCCGGCCAGCCGATCCCGCCGGACGCGGAGGTACCCGAACCGGTCGTCGCGCTCGCCGCGCGGATGCAGCGGCTGCCCCGGCACCTGGGCATCCACTCGGGCGGGATGGTGATCTGCGACCGCCCGGTGGGGGAGGTGTGCCCGGTGGAGTGGGCGCGGATGCCGGGCCGGTCGGTGCTCCAGTGGGACAAGGACGACTGCGCGTTCGCCGGGCTGGTCAAGTTCGACCTGCTTGGCCTGGGCATGCTGACCGCGCTGCGGGATTGTTTCGAGCTGGTGGCGGCGCATCACCGGGTGCGCTGGAACCTGCACTCGCTCCCGCAGGAGGACCCCGGCGTCTACGACATGCTGTGCGCCGCGGACACCGTCGGGGTGTTCCAGGTCGAGTCCCGTGCCCAGATGGCGACGCTGCCCCGGCTGCGGCCGCGGAAGTTCTACGACCTGGTGGTGGAGGTCGCGCTGATCCGGCCGGGCCCGATCCAGGGCGGCTCGGTGCACCCGTACATGCGCCGCCGCAACGGCGCCGAGGAAGCCACGCTGCCGCATCCGTCGATGCGCCGCGCCCTGGGCAAGACGCTCGGGGTCCCGCTGTTCCAGGAGCAGATGATGCAGCTCGCGATCGACTGCGCCGGGTTCAGCCCGGCCGGCGCGGACCGGCTGCGCCAGGCGATGAGCTCCAAGCGCGGCCCGGAGCGGATCGAGGAACTGCGCGGGGCGATGCTCGCCGGGATGGCGGAACGGGGCATCCCCGACGAGGTCGCCAGGGACGTCTACGCCAAGGTCCTGGCGTTCTCCAGCTACGGATTCCCCGAGTCGCACGCGATCAGCTTCGCCTACCTGGTCTACGCGAGCGCGTGGCTGAAGTGCTACTACCCGGCGGCGTTCACCGCGGCGCTGCTGCGCGCCCAGCCGATGGGTTTCTATTCGCCGGCCAGCCTGATCGGTGATGTCCGCAGGCATGGCGTGCAGGTGCGCGGCGTGGACGTGAACGCCAGCGGGATCCTCGCCACTCTTGAGGATCCGCTGAAATACGATCCGCCCGCCACTCCCACCGTCCCCGGCGCTGGCGGGCCCCGTGGTACCCAGGAGCCGGCCGGTACCGGGGAGCCGGCCGGTACCGGGGAGCCGGCGGGCACCGGGGAGCCGGCGAGTGCCCGGGCCCCGTCCGGCGGGCGCCCGGTGCCGGGCCAGCCCGCGATCAGGCTGGGCCTGGCCGCGGTGCGGAGCCTGGGCACCGAGCCGGCCGCCCGGATCGTGGCGGGCCAGCCATACACGGGCCTGGAGGATTTCGCCCGGCGCACCGCCCTGCCGGCCCGGTCGCTGGAGGCGCTGGCCATGGCGGGCGCGTTCGGCTGCTTCGGGGTGCCGCGGCGGGAGGCGCTGTGGGCGGCCGGGGCTGCCGCCACCATCAGGGCCGGCCAGTTGCCCGGCACCACCGTCGGCCTGGCGGCCCCGCCGCTGCCCGCGATGACCGCGGCCCAGGAGACCTTCGCCGACCTGTGGGCCACCGGGACCTACGGCACCCACCCGGTGGCGCACGTCCGGCAGCGGCTCACCGAGGACGGGGTGATCGCCGCCGCCGCGCTGCGGACCGCCCGGCCGGGCGCGGCCGTGGTGGTGGCCGGGCTGGTCACCCACCGGCAGCAGCCGGGGACCGCGCGCGGGGTGGTGTTCCTGAGCCTGGAGGACGAGACCGGGATGGCGAACGTGATCTGCCCGCCGGGGGTGTGGCAGCGCTACCGCCGGATCGCCATGGACGCCAGCGCGCTGCTGGTGTACGGCCGGGTGGAGCGCCTGGACGGCTCGGTCAGCCTGCTCGCCACCCGGCTGCGCCGGATGCGGGTGGCCGCCGCCGCCCCCAGCCGCGACTTCCGCTAGGCATCACCGCGGCGGCAGAACAGCTAGCCGCCGGGCCGGGCGCCACCGGCCCGTTCGCGGGCCAGGTCCTGCCAGGTGCGGCCGGTGCGCACGCTCGCCGGGCGCTCGGCAGCGATATCCGAGCCTTCCCGTGCGTGCTCGTCACGGGCCTTGACCAGGACCCAGCGCCGCTGCCCGGTCCGGGTCAGCGCGAAGCCCCCGGCGAGCTTGCTGCCGTGCGCCACGAACGACAGGTGGCCCGGCTCGTCCCTGGTGATGTCGGCCGGGCCCTCGTCCCAGATGATCACCGCCCCGCTGCCGCGCCGGGCATCCGGGTACACGCCCTCGAACTCGCCCGCCTCCAGGGTGTGGTCCTCGACCGGCACGGCCAGCCGGCGCACCGCCGGGTCGAGCGAGGGGCCCTTGGGCACCGCCCACGACCGCAGCACCGCGCCCGCCTGGACGCGCAGGTCGAAATGCAGCGTTGTCGCGTCGTGAAGCTGGACGACGAACCGGGATGCGGTCACCTGCTCGACGCTACCGCCTGCCCGCTCTCGTACCTGACCTGGGCTTTTGTCCGGATTCCGGTCCGCCTCCTGATAACGTTCCGGTACAGGGCGGATACTGTCCGCGTGCCGTCGCCGCAGCCGCGGGATGCGGGCAGCCGAGGGGGCGGGCATGGGACGACGCTGGTCTTCCACCGCGACCACGGCCAGTGGGTGATCCAGCCCACCCCCAACCCGGCGACCGGCAACCCCTCGCTGACCGGGCTGTCCTGCGGGCCGGCCGACGGCTGCACCGCGGTCGGCAACACGATCCTGCCCGGGGACGCGGGCACGCTCACCACGCTCGCTGAGCACCGCTAGCTGAGGGTGGCTTTACCGGACCGCGCCCCGCCGCCGCCCAGCGTTCTTTGCCGCCCGCTCGGCCCAGGTGCGCTGCCCCGAGCCGCCGTACAGTGCCTGGACGCCCCACCTGCGGTGCCGCGGCCCGCCACCGCACCTGGTGCACGCCCGGTCGCCCCACCGGAACATCGCTCCCCGGTGCCGCCCCGTTCCCCCGCAGGCCCGGCACACGCGCCGGGGATGCAGTTGCAGCGACACCACATAGAAGACAACCACGCCGACGACGAAGAGCAGCCCGGACAGTAACAGGTTCCCCCGGCCGAGCAGGGCGGAACCGAGCGTGAGCGCGACCCACCGCACCATAGGCAATAGGGTGCGCCGATCCAAGTGCCACGGCAAGAGGCGAAGCACATTTCATCCCGCACGCTTGCCGGGCAGTCGAACATCGGCGTGACCCTGGCGATGACCACCGCGGGGACGTGACGCTCAGGCAGGGACGCGACGCTCAGGGCCGGCCGGGACCGGGGGGAAAGCCCTCGGTCCCGGCGTCCCGGGCGACCCGCGCCGAGTTGAGCAGCCCGGCGAGCATGGCGTAGTGCCCGACCAGCATGGTGAACTCGATCATGGCGGCGTCGTCATAGGCCTGCGCCAGCGCGTCCCAGGTGGCCTGGCTCACCGCGTGGCCGCCGACCAGTTCCCCGGTGGCGCGCAGTACCGCGCCGTCGTGCCCGCTCCAGCGCGCTGCTGCCGGGTCGCGCACGTCGGCCACCTCGCCGGGGCTCAGCCCCGCCCGGGCGGCGAACCGCACATGGTGGCCCCATTCGTAGTCACAGCCGCACAGCCAGGCGGTGCGCAGGATGGCCAGTTCCCGGTCGCGCGGCGGCAGCGTCCCGCCGAGCAGCAGTCGTGAGCCGAGCGGCAGATAGTCGCGCAGCAGCACCGGGTGGCGGGCGAGGGTCAGGAACAGGTTCGCCGCGGGCCTGGGCGGCCGGCCCAGCGAGTCAAGCAGCGACTGGAGTTCTTCCGGGTTGCCCTGTGCCGCGGCGGGGGCGATGCGCGGCGCGCCGCCGTCGCCCGGCGGGTCATCTGGAGACATCGTCACGCCTCGGGAGGATACCGAGTCCCCCGTCCACGACGAGAACCTGCGCGGTGATGTAGCTCGCCTCGGCGGACAGCAGGAAGACCGCCGCCCAGCCCACCTCCCAGGCCGTGCCCTGGCGGCCCAGCGGGATGCGCACCGCGTCCCGCCCCGGCCGGGTCCGCGAGGCGCCCCGGCCCATCGGCGTGTCGATCAGCCCCGGGGCGACCAGGTTGGCCCGGACGCCCAGGCGGCTGCCCTCCATGGCGGTGTGCCGGCACAGCGCGATCAGCGCCGCCTTGGACGCGTCGTAGGAGGGGGAGAAGGTGCCGGGCTGCAGCCCGGCCAGCGAGCCGATGAACACGACCGCCCCGCCGCTCATCGCCGGGAGCGCCGCCCGGGCCACGAGGAAGTGCGAGCGCAGGTTGACCGCGAGGACCTCGTCCCAGGTCCGGCTGTCGGTGCCGGCCAGGCCCCGGCCCTTGCCGATGCCCACGTTCAGCACCAGCCCGTCCAGCCCGCCCAGGGCCGCGATCGCCTCGGCGACCAGCCGCTCGCAGTCATCGGGACGGCGGACGTCGGCGATGACCGCGGCCGCGGTGCCGCCCTCCGCCTCGATCGCGCCGACCGTGCCGGCCGCGGCCCGCGGGTCGATGTCGGCCACCGCGACCGCCGCGCCCTCGCGGGCGGCCAGCACCGAGATCGCGTGCCCGTTGCCCGCCGGGCCTTCCCGGCTCCCGCCCCCGCCGACCACCAGGACCTTGCGCCCGGCCAGCCGGCGGGCGGCACGCTGACCGCCCGCGGCGAGGTGCGGCGGGCGGTCAGCGCTGGGCGGCATGGTCACGGGCTGCTGATGGCCTGCTTCGGAGTGATCGTGTAGCTGCCGCTGAACGTAGCGGTGTCACCGCTATTGATCAGGCCAAAGCAGCCACTGACATTATAGATATGCAGATTGCCGCCGGTGGTGAGAACCGTAAGCTTGCCGGTGGCATTCTTGTAATGGGCCCGGACCGCCCCGTTGTTCGCGGTGGCGGAAGAACCGTCGACGGTGGCGCTGCACAGCGGGCCTGAAATCGACCCGTGAATTTTGCCGATACGCCCGGTCGTCACGCCGGTTCCGGCATTGTAGGCCGTGGCATTGAGCGGGAACGGCCCGGTGACGCTCGTGCTGAACGAGATGCCCAGCGGCCCCGTGCAGTTGCTGAAGGTGAGCGTCTGGATCGTGCCCAGCGGGTTGGCCAGCCCGCTGCCGCTCTTCAGCGAACCGGTCGCCGCCGACGAACTGCAGGTGAGCGTGATCCCGGTGGTCGAGTCCTGGAGGGTCGTGGTCCCGGCGGAGCCGCTGACCGCCCCGCCCGGCGTGACCGTCCAGCGCAGCGCCGCGACCGGGCCCGCGGCGAGGGCAGGGCCGCCGGACAGGCAGGCGGCCGCCACGGCCGCACCGGCGAACAAGGTGCCGCCCCAGCGCGTAAGCTTTGGCATCAGTTTCTCCTCGGTCTTTCTTTTCGCATTGGATCGAATGCCTGATGCCCGCGGTGATCAGGGTGCTGATGACCTGGCCGCGGCGCTTCCGCGCTGGCCAGCGGCGAGTATGTTACTCTGCCGTAACATAGGGCGCTATCGGCGCCTCGCGACAAAATGTGGGCCGCGTTTGCGCCTGCTGTTGCTAACCCGGTGCCGCGGGCGCGCCGTTTTGTCATCGGCGGCACAATCCCCGCTGCGGCAATGCGCGCTTGCCGGGCAGCGGGCCGGGGAAGGCCCCGGTAGCTTGTCGGCCGGCCAGCGCCGCTCGCCCGCTGGCCGGTTGGAGAACGCATGGACAGCACCCCGGCCCGGACCGCGCCCCGGGCCCCGGTATCCCTGGTCTGGCGGCTGCGGGAACTGGCCGCCACGGCGCCCGCCCGCCCCGGTTACACGTTCGTCGACTACGGGGCCGACCCGGCCGGCCGAAGCGTGTCGCTGACCTGGGCCGAGGTGGACCAGCAGGCGCGGGCGGTGGCCGCCGCGCTGCGGGCCAAGGTGCTCGCCGGGGAGCGCGCCGCGGTGCTGGCCCCGCAGGGCCTGGAGTACGTGGTGGCGATGCTCGGCGCGTTCTACGCCAGGGTCGTCGCGGTCCCGCTGTTCACCCCCGGCCTGCCCGGGCACGGCGACCGGCTGGTGCGGATCCTCGCCGATGCCAGCCCCGCGTGCGTGCTGACCACCGAGGCGGCCGCGCCCTCGGTGGCGGCGCTGCTGCGGGAGCACGCGCTGCCCCGGGCAGAGATCATCAGCGTGGACCGGCTGCCGGCCGGCCGTGCCGCCGACTGGCGTCCGGAACAGATCGGCACGGCCGACGTCGCGTACCTGCAGTACACCTCCGGGTCCACCCGGGCGCCGGCCGGGGTGATGATCACCCACGGGTGCCTCGCGGCGAACACCGCGCAGATCGCGGCCGGGCTGGACGTGCGGCCGGACCGGGTGACCGCGCTGAGCTGGCTGCCGCTGTTCCACGACATGGGTTTCGTGCTGGCCGTGGCCATGCCCATCGCGGCCGGCGCGACCTCGGTGTTCACCGACCCGGCGCACTTCCTGATGCGGCCCGTCCGGTGGCTTCGGCTCGCCTCCGGGCGCACCGAGGTGTTCACCGCGGGCCCGAACTTCGCCTACGAGTACTGTGCGGCCCGGATCAGCGAACCGGAGCGGGCCGGCCTGGACCTCAGCGGCGTGCGTGCCTTCCTCAACGGGGCCGAGCCGGTCCGCCCGGCGACCATGCGCAAGTTCTACCGGGCGTTCGCCGCTTGCGGGCTCGCCGCCCAGGCCCTCACCCCGGCCTATGGGCTCGCGGAGGCCACCGTGTACGTCGCCTCCGGGACCCCGCGCCTGCCCGCCCGCGCGGTGGCGCTGGACCGCGCCGCGCTGCAGCGGGGCGCGGCGGTGCCGCGCGGCGTGACCGTGCTTGACGGCGCCGCGGCCGGGGACGAGCCGGACGGCGGGGCAGCCGGCCAGACGGACACAGAAGCGGCCGACGTGGTGCTGATGACCTCCTGCGGGGTTCCCTCCGGCCAGCACGTCGCGATCGTGGATCCCCGTTCCGGGCAGATGTGCCCGCCGGGCCGGGTCGGGGAGATCTGGGTCAACGGCCCGAACGTCGCGCCCGGCTACTTCCGGCAGGCCGGCCGCGAGGTGTTCGGCGCGGTGCTGGCGGCCGCCCCGCCCGGCCTGCCATCCGGCGGCTGGCTGCGCACGGGGGACACCGGCGCCTGGCACGACGGCGAGCTGATCGTGACGGGCCGGCTGAAGGACCTGATCGTCATCGACGGGCGGAACCACTATCCCCAGGACGTCGAGGCGACCACCCAGGGCGCGCACCCGGCGATCCGCCGGGACCGGGTGGCCGCGTTCGCCGCGCCCGGTGCCGACGGCGACCGCCTGGTGGTGATCGCGGAACGGGCCCGTCAGGTCCCCGGCGACCAGGTGGATCCGCGCGCGGTGGCCCGCGCGGTGCGGGCCGCGGTGTCGGCCCGGCACGGCATCGGGCTGCACGACTTCCGCCTGGTCCCGCCCGGGGAGGTGCCGCGCACCTCGAGCGGGAAGATCGCCCGCTCGGCCTGCCGGGACCGCTACCTGGCCGGCGCGTTCACCGGCACCTGAACCGCCCGGTCCGGCCCGGGCAGGGTGCGGGCGGCGATCACGGCGGCCACCGCGGCCAGGGCCGCCGCGGTGAGCAGGCCCGCGCCGTAACCGTTGACGAACCCGGTGCCGAGGCGGCCGTGCGGCGGCACCGGGTGGCCCGCGGTCACGAGGAGCCCGAGTACCGCGATGCCCGCCAGGCCGGACGCCTCCCTGGCCACGGCGATCAGGCCGCCGGCCACCCCGGTCCGGTTCGCCGGGACGGCGGCGAGCGCGGCCGAGGTGAGCGGGACCGTCAGCGCGGATCCGGTGCCGATCAGCGCCAGCCCGGGCAGCAGCCGCGGCACGGTGACCTGATGGCGGACCATGGCGATGGCGGCAAGCCCGGCGGCCACGGCGGCCAGGCCGGCCGCGACCGTGCGCGCGGCGCCGAACCGGCCGGTCAGATAGGGCGTGGCCGGGGTGACCAATACCACGAGGACGGCCAGCGGGGCGAAGACCAGGCCGGTCCTGGTGGCCGAGAAGCCCGCGGCGCGCTGCAGGAACAGCGAGGTGTAGAACAGCACGCCGTTGACCCCGGCACCCCACAGCACCGAGGCGGCCAGGCTGCCGCCGAGCGCGCGCTGCCGCACCAGGCCGATGTCGATCATCGGGGCCGGTGCGCGCCGCTCGGCCCGGCGCAGGCCCGCGGCCGCCGCGCAGGCCAGCACCACCGCGGCGATCACCGCGGGTGAGCCGAAGCCCTGCCCGGGGCCCTCGATCAGCGCGTAGGTCACCCCGCCAAGCAGCACCGTGCAGCAGGCCAGCGAGGGCAGGCCGAGCGGCCCGGCGGCACCCGGCAGCCGAGCGGCACCGTGCGGCCCGGCGGCACCGTGCGGCCCGGCAGCACCGTGCGCCGCGTCACCGCTGGGCAGGCCCAGCCAGCCCAGCGCCATCCCGGCCAGCCCCGCCGGGATGTTCACCAGGAAGATCCAGTGCCAGCCCAGGTGCTGGGCCAGCCAGCCACCGGCGACCGGCCCGGTGGCCAGCGCCGCGGCCAGCGCGGCCATCCACACCGCGGCGCCCGCGTCCCGCTGCCGCGCGGTCCGGCCCGCCGCCACGACCGCCAGGCCCGCGGGCAGCACCAGCGCCGCCCCCGCGCCCTGCGCGGCGCGGGCGGCCAGCAGCACCGCGGCGCCCGGCGCGAGGCCGGCCGGCAGCGACGCCCCGGTGAACAGCGCCAGCCCGGCCAGCAGCACCGGGCGGGCCCCGTACCGGTCGGCCAGCCGCCCGCCGGTGAGCATCAGCGCGGCGAACGTGAGCAGGTAGCCGGTCACTGCCCACTGCAACTGCGGCAGCGACATGCCCAGGTCCCGCTGGATCGAGGGCAGCGCGACATTCACGATCGTGCCGCGCGCAAAACCTGCCGGGCGGCTGCTCACCGGTGCGCGGGCCGCCCGCCCGCCGCGGCCAGCAAGCCCCGCCCGCTATCACCGCCGCGACAAATCCCGGCGCCGGCACTGTCAGCTGGTGGCAAGCAGCCGGCCGCCCCCCGCCCATAGCGTCATGGCCCCGGGAGCACGGGAGCGGAACCGGGTGGAGAACGAGGTGGAACCTAACGGGCAGGGCGCCCCGCCGGGCGAGGACGAGCTGCGCCACCTGATCACGGTGCAGCTCGCGGCGATGTGCGGGGTGCCACCCTCGGAGGTGGATCCGGACCGGCCGCTCGACGAGCACGGCCTGTCCTCGCGCGACACCGTCGCGCTGGCCGGCTACCTGGAGATGCTGCTGGACCGGCCACTCCCGCCCACGCTGGTCTGGGAGTACCCCACGGTCAACGGCCTGGCCAGCGCGCTCGCCGGAGCCGGGCCGGCCGGCCAGCCGGCCCCGCCCCCGCCCGCGGACGTGCCGGTCGCGGTCATCGGGATCGGCTGCCGCTTCCCCGGCGGGCGGACGGGCAGCGTGCACGGCCCCGGTGCCTTCTGGGAGTTCCTGCGCGGTGGCGGCGACGGGGTCACCGAGGTGCCCGCGGGCCGGTGGGAGGCGTTCGACGACGGCTCCCCCGCCGCCGGGGCGGCGCTGGCCTCGGTCACCAGGCGGGCAGGCGCGCTCGGCGACGTGGCCGGGTTCGACGCCGCGTTCTTCGGCATCCCGCCCGCCGAGGCCGCCGCCATGGACCCGCAGCAGCGGATCCTGCTCGAGGTCTGCTGGGAGTCCCTGGAACACGCCGGCCTGCCCCCGCGCACGCTGCGCGGCAGCCGGGCGGGCGTGTTCGCCGGGATCGGCGCGGCCGAGTACGCCCACCTGACCACGGCCGACCTGGGCCGCATCGACGCCTGGACCGCGACCGGGGCCGCGGGCAGCGTGGCAGCGGGCCGCATCTCCTACCTCCTCGACCTGCGCGGGCCGAGCCTGGCCGTGGACACCGCGTGCTCCTCCTCACTGCTCGCCGTCCACCTCGCGGTCACCAGCCTGCGCCGCGGCGAGAGCGACCTCGCCCTGGCCGGCGGGGTGAACCTGCTGCTGTCCCCGGTGATCACCATGACGTTCGACGCGGGCGGCGGCACCTCACCCGACGGCCGGTGCCGCCCGTTCGACGCCGCCGCGAACGGCATGGTCCGCGGCGAGGGCTGCGGCGTGGTCGTGCTGAAGCGGCTGCCGGACGCGGTGCGCGACGGCGACCGGGTGCTCGCCGTCATCACCGGCACCGCGGTCAACTCCGACGGCAGGTCCAACGGGCTGGTCGCGCCGAACGGTACCGCCCAGCGTGACCTGCTCCGGGCCGCGCACCCCAGTCCGGGCCAGGTGGACTACGTCGAGGCACACGGCACCGGCACGCCGCTCGGCGACCCGATCGAGGCACGCGCGCTCGGCGAGGTCCTCGGCGCCGCTCGCCCGCCGGGCCGGCCGCTGCTGATCGGCTCGGTGAAGAGCAACGTCGGCCACCTGGAGGCCGCGGCGGGGATCGCCGGGCTGATCAAAGCGGTGCTCGCGGTGCACCACCGGCAGATCCCGGCCACGCTGCACTTCACCGCGCCGAGCCCGCACATCCCGCTGCCGGAACTCGGGCTGGACGTGGTGTCGTCGCTCACGCCATGGCCGGACAACCCGTGGCGGCCGGCCGCCGGGGTGTCCGCGTTCGGGTTCAGCGGCACCAACGTGCACGTCGTGGTGACCGCCGCTCCGGCCGAGGATGGCGCCGGGCACGGCGCCGCGGCCGGCCACGAGGCCGGGCCGGGCGGTGCGGAGCAGGTCGCCACGGCGACATCGTTCTGCCCCCTGTTGTTGTCGCTCACGGACACCTCCGCCGAGCGGGTCGCAGGCCAGGCACGGGTGCTGGCGGACTGGCTGGGCGGGCCGGCCAGCGGTGAGCCGCTCGAGCGGATCGCCGGCACGCTGGGGGAGCGGCAGGGGCGCGGCCCGCACCGGGCCGTCGTGCTGGCCGGCGACCGGGCGGAACTGTCCGCGGCGCTGCGGGCGCTGGCCGCCGGCGAGCCGCACCCGGGGGTGGCGCCGGGCCTGGACGGCCGGCCGGGGCCGGGCGTGGCCTTCGTCTTCTCCGGCTACGGGTCGCACTGGGCGGGCATGGGCCAGGCGCTCGCAGCGACCGAACCGGTGTTCGCCGGCGCCCTGGCCGAACTCGAGGCCCCGCTGCGCGACGCGGCCGGTTTCTCACTGCGCCAGGTGCTCGGGGACGCCGCCGCGCTGCGCGACGTGCGGCACGCCCAGCCCGCGCTGTTCGCCGTCCAGGTGGCGCTGGCCCGGGCCTGGGAGGAACACGGCATCCGTCCCGTGGCGGTCATCGGCCACTCCATGGGCGAGGTGGCCGCCGCCGTGGTCAGCGGCGCGCTGACCGTTGCCGACGGGGCGCAGGTGATCGCGGCCAGGTCCCGCCTGCTGGCCCGGCTGGCCGGCGCGGGGACGATGGCGCTGGTGGGGCTCCCAGCGGACGAGACGACCAAGCTGGCCGCGGGCCTGCCCGGCGTGCACCTGGCCGTCATCTCCTCGCCGGTCCAGTGCGTGGTCACCGGGGACGCCGCGCAGGTCGCCGAGCTGGCCCGCCGGGTCAGCGGCGGCGGCGGCACCGCCCGGGTGCTGCAGGCCGAGGGCGCCGGGCACTCCGCCGCGGCCCGCCGGGCTGCGCTGCTACCCCACGGCGCTGGACGACCCGCGCGCCGCGCCGGTGTTCGACGCCGCCTACTGGGCGGCCAACCTGCGGCAGCCGGTCCGCCTCGCCGCGGCGGTGGCCGCCGCCGCGCGGGACGGGCTGCGGGCCTTCACGGAGGTCTCCCCGCACCCGCTGCTGGCCCGGGCGGTCACCGATACGCTGCGCTACGAGACCGGCGGGCCCGGCGTGGTCGCCGGCACGCTGCGCCGGGACGCCGCCGACGCGCGCGCGTTCCACGCCCAGCTCGCCAGGCTGGCCGCTGGCGGGGTGCGGCTGCCGCGGCGGCGCCGGGGCACCCTCATCGACCTGCCGCCCGCGCCATGGCGGCACGTGCCGCACTGGGCCGCCCCGGCCCCGCGGCCCGCGCCGGGGCACCCGCTGCTCGGCCCGCACACCGAACTGCCCGGCGGCGGGCACGCCTGGGCGCGCACCGTGACCGCCGAGACCCTCGCGGACCTGGGCACCGGCCCGGCCGTGCTCGGCCTCGCCGCCGCGGCCGAGATGGCGCTCGCCGCGGCCTGCGAGGCGTGGGGCGCCGCGGCCGCCGACGTGACGCTCACCCGGCTGGCGGTGGACCGGCTGGTGCCCGCCAGCCCGGGCACCGGCCTCACCACCACGCTCGACGAGAGCGGCACGGTCCGGATTCACCTGCGGGAGCCGGGCGGCCCCTGGGCCCTTGCCGCCACCGCGCGCGCCACGCACCGCACCGGTCACGATGAGATACGGACGGCCCTGCCCGGCCCGGCTGCCCAGGACGCCGGCGCCGTCCCCGATGACCAGGAGCCCGCCGGTCCGGCGGCGACCGAGCCCCCGGTCGCGGTGCCGCCCGCCAGCGGCCGCGCCCGGGGCCAGCGCATCCCGGCCGTGGTCCTGGGCGCGTGCCTGGCCGCGGCCGCCACCGGGCCGGACGAGATCCCGGTGGCGGCGGACCTGCTGCGGGTCAGCGGGGATGCGGCCGCGGGCGGGCGGTGCACCGTGCGCCGCTCCGGCTCCGTCGGCGTGCGCCTCGCCGGGGGGCCGGGCATGGCGCAGTTGCTTGAGGTGCGCGGCATCCGGCTGGCCCGGGTGCCGGCCGCCGCGATCCCGGTGCCGTACCGGGACAAGATCTTCGAGGTGGCCTGGGAGCCGCGGCCCCTGCCGCCCGGGGCGGAGCCGTCCGGGCTGGAGCCGTCCGTGGCGGAGCCGTCCGCGGCGGAGCCGTCTGGGGTGGAGCGGCCGGACGGCCAGGCGCGGCGCTGGGTGCTGCTCGGCGGCGACCGGGACGGCCTGGCCGGGCGGCTGGCCGGGTGCCTGCGCGGCGCTGGGTACCGGGCCGACCTGGCGGACGGCTGGCCGCCGGCCGGAGATGCGGCGGACCCGCCGGCTGGAGGTGCGGCGGGGCCGCTGGCTGGAGATGCGGCGGGGCCGCTGGCTGGAGGTGCGGCGGGGCCGCTGGCTGGAGGTGCGGCGGACCCGGACCCGCCGGCCGGAGGTGCGGCGGGGCCGCCTGCGGGCGCGTCGGCCGGGAATGCGGCTGGCCCGCCGGCCGGGGCAGTGCTGCTCGCGCCGCCGGGACCGGTGGATCCGGAAGCGGCGCAGCGGCTGGTCCTGGACGCGGCCCGGCTGGCCGCGTCGCTGGCCGGCGGCACCCGGCTGTGGCTGGTCACCAGCGGGGCGGTGGCGGCCCGGCCGGGTGAGGCCGGCGAGCCGGGGCTGGCCGCGCTGCGCGGCCTGGTCCGGGTGCTGGCGCTGGAACGCCCCGGGCTCCGGGCCACCCTGGTCGACCTTGGCCCGTCCGCGGCCACCGGCCCGGCCGCGGACCCCGCCACGGGCCCGGCTGCGGACCCCGCCGCGACGCTGGCCAGCGAACTCCTCGCGGACCAGGCGGACGACGAGGTCGCCTGGCGGGACGGTACCAGGCTGGCCGCCCGGCTGGACCGGGCGCAGCCGGTGCCGCCCCTTCCCGGCCCGGCCGGTGGTCCGTCCCGGCGGCGGATACCTGATCACCGGCGGCTACGGCGGCCTCGGCCTGCTGGCCGCCCGCTGGCTGGCCGGCCACGGCGCAGGCCGGATCGTGCTGAACGGCCGCAGCGGTCCGGCCGGCCGGGCCGGCCTGGACGAGCTGGCCGTCACCGGCACCGAGGTCCTGGTCGTCACCGGGGACATTGCCCGGCCGGGGGTGGCGGAGCGGCTGGCCGCCGCCGTGCGGGCGGGCGGCACGCCGCTGTGCGGGATCGTGCACGCGGCCGGGGTGTTCGCCGACGCCATGGTCGGCGATGTGACCCCGGAGGACCTCGGCAGGGTGTGGGCACCCAAGGCGGTGGGCGCCTGGCGGCTGCACGAGGCCACCGCCGGGGCCGCCGGCGCGGACCTGGACTGGTTCGTGCTGTTCTCCTCGGCCGCGGCGCTGCTCGGTTCCCCGGGCCAGGCCGCCTACGCCACCGCCAACGCCTGGCTGGACGCCTTCGCCGGGTGGCGGCGGGCCCGCGGGCTCCCCGCGGTGGCGGCCGGCTGGGGCGTGTGGGCGGACGCCGCCGCGGCGGCCGGGGTGACGCTCACCGGCATCGGGCCGATCGGCCCCGGCGAGGGTGTGGCAGCGCTGGAGACGCTGCTCCGCGAGGACCGCGGCGCCGTGGGCGTGGTCCGCATCGACCCGGCGGCCGCCGCGGCCGCGTACCCGGAGATCGCGGCGACCGCCTACTTCGCCCGGCTGACCGGCGGCGGCACCGGGCCGGCGGCCGGGGACACCGCCTGGGCCGGCCCCGAGGCGGTGCGGGCCGCCGCGCCACGGCAGCGCCGCGCGCTGGCCGGACACCGGGTGCGGCAACAGGTCG
>WNGQ01001044.1_pt1 | contig 31930 bp, 35 predicted proteins | sample 5407661 | NCBI WGS metagenome assembly WNGQ01 (sample SAMN13153382, study PRJNA577476) | soil metagenome | isolation source: 60 cm soil or saprolite under Garry oak tree replicate 2 | place: USA:California | collected 2016-06-15 | reverse complement strand
CTCCGAAGAGACCGGACACTAGGTACGGAAAGATTAGTGACAAGGGTCTTGATCCGTTCGAAGCTTGGCTGAAGGCGTAGGCTAGAGCACTAGGAATCGGCCTTTGGAGCATCTGATTCACCCACAAGATGTACACCGGTGTATCAGTGCCTACCGGAGTCCCCGCGGCGTTGATATCCGGTCGATAGGGTGTGAAGGCTAGAAAACATGACGATACCATTCCGATTGCCAGCACGGCAAGTGGGTTCTTGAGTAGAGGGATATTGTTCCCATCCCAGGATGCGGGAAACCGATCGAAGAATCGGGATAGGAAACTAAATCGCACGAATAGAGTTCGGTTCGTTTCATGTTTGCGTAGAATATCTGAGATCAGTCTTCCCAACCATGAATAGAGTATGAGAATAATCAACAAGGGAGAGAAAGGAGCCAGAACTTGAAACACGGTGCTCATGACAACTGGGAGATTGAACTCCACAACGGAAAATTCTGGCGCGATAGCTTGCTCCACAAGGGAAACGACTTCGATCCCTACCAATATCGCTAGAGTAGCGGTTACTAACTTAGAGCGTGGTATAGTCGTTGTGGGTCGACCAGCAGGACTTTCGGATGAGTTCCAGCCTATAATTCCGACCCCTACCGAGATCTCAAGACATAAAGCAACCTTGGGCTATCCTCGGGAACCTCTGGGTATGAAATCGACCGTTTTCACTGGGAAAATCTTAACTACTTTAACCTCAGAGGCTTGACCGCCATGCGTCGCGGTCTAATGCAGTATTTACCACATATCCTCGTAGCCGCGGCTTTGATCTCTATTCTTGGCGTCAACAAACCCGATAACCATAACCTTCTCACATACAACTGGTGCGGGTAGCGCTACGGACCCGTTCAAATGCGCCCCACCCTTCCTAACAACTGTAGTTCTCACGACCGCAGTAAACAAACCCCTTCTGGTAAAGCTCGCAGTCAGCCAGTCAACTTTCCCCTCATGCGGACCCAGCTTCAGCCCACTCACTCTAACCGCATCCAGTACTGTGGCAGGAACATACACGGGAACTGTGACGGTTCACCAAGCGAGTCAATACGGCAACACGATACCACCCAGCCTAACAGTCAATATAGTCGTAAACTGACCTAAAGATCCCCCTACGCTGGCATTTCTACCAGCAATATCAACGGACATGTCTACTTTGTAGTCGTCGCCTTGTGTTTGAGGGTCCTTGTTCGTCATGCTTAGGGTCGTTTTGCTTCCGTCTTGCCTTTGTCCTTCCGGATCATCATCCATTGTTGGTCGCAAAGGCACATGGACAGGCTGTAAAGCGGACCGCAATTTAACCGAGCGGACCCTGTTCCGTTTCTCTAGTCCTATCCTACGGATAGGCACGATTAGGGGGTTGCCGTCGCAAACGAGAAGCTGAATTTGTTGACAAGGGACCGGTTTTTCGAGGAGATTCCCAATACGTTAAACTATTGGGACAAGAGCGGTTATCCACATGTTTTCCCGTGGTCATAATAAAGTCCCTTCTCCGAGACATGAACGTCAACAGTTGATGCTACGCCTCATCGTGATTGGTCTGCTTAGTTTGTTCCTTCTCCTTCCCGTCGTGAGAGCGGAAACCTTCGCGGTCAGCGAAATCTTGACTGCAGACCCTGACGGTTTATTCTCGGCGGTCATAGATACCAAGCACGGATTCGGATACTTTGGCACTGGTCAGCCCAACGATTTTGGGTCGGGTAGGATTGTAAAGGTCGACCTATTCAGCTTCAGGGTGGTCGGCTCCCTTTCCCTGAAACCTGGGGAAGATAATTTGTTGGCCGGGGTTATTGATCCCGACAAGGGTTATGCTTACTTTACAACCCAGATCGTTCCTAGTCATCCGGCGACCATCGTGAAGATTGACTTGTCCACGTTCACGGAGGTTGGCTCGCTTACCGTTAGCGATACCGAGTTTTTCTGTCTGTGCACAGCAGTCATTGATACCACCCATGGCTTTGCGTATTTTGGAACGTCCACTGAGCCTGGCAGGGTTCTGAAAATGGACCTGTCCAGTTTCAGAATAGTATCATGGCTTCGCTCTTTTCGGTGCCTTCAATGATCGAATTGTGAGGGTTGACCTTCACAGCTTCACGGAGGTAAGGTCCGTCGCCCTAGAAGGGGCGGGCTTAGGCCGTCTAGCGGCCGTCTAGCCTTAGCTATCGTAGACACCGACAATGGATTCGCCTACTTTGGGGGTGGTAATACTGTTGTGAAGATTCAACTGGCTAGCTTGAGAGAGGTTGGCTCGCTTACCCTCAAGCAGGGCGAGGCTGAAATGCGTTCGGCTGTAATCGACATCAGCAATGGGTTTGCCTATTTTGGACTGGGTCTTGGTCATCCTGGGGTTGTAAGGATCGACCTAGCCAATTTCACTGAGGCGGGCACCGTTTTCGTTTTCACAGACGCCTATCCAAACAACGTTCTATTGTCCGTAGTCATTGACAGCCACCACGGGTACGCCTACTTTGGTAGCGGCGGGGGAAGGCCCGCAGGTGTAGTCATACGAATAAGCTTGTGAGCCCTCTCCGTCTCGTTCGTCTAAAAGCAAACGGAGGCCTGGAGGCAGGTGGAAATATCATCGTCTTTTCGCTTAGTGGAAGCAACACCGTCCAGCAATCCGTGAGCTGTGAACAGGCGGACTTTGCTCTGCCGCAACAGTCTCAAGTGCCATTCAAAAGAATCAGCCCAGAATCACGTTTTTCGGCCGCCCAACTCTCCATCCTTGGGTTCGGCCTTATACTGTTCGGTGGGGAGAAGTAAGGAAACTACTTGTTCCCTTGGGCTGTTGCATTCTCGCGAGGCCAATATCTTAGGCCTAGAAAAGGGAAGGGCCACGAGAGGGTCCGGAGAACCAAGATGAAGGCTACCGAAAGAGCAGCGACTCCGCCGAGCTTCAATGAGTTCTGACTTGCTAAGTTTCCGAGAGTCTGAAGACCGCCCTGTCGAATCGGCTCAGAAAACAGTGCTATGACTCCTGCTACGGCAAGAATTGCGGTGAAGATGATCATCAATTTGGGGTAGTCGGAATACCTTCTTGAGCCCTCAATGGTCTTGAATCCTTTAGGCCAGGCCAGCATGTCGAGAAACCTTCTGAACGCATCGGGGAGGGAATCCGGCTTCGGCAGTTGTTCCAGTGACTGAGCAACGTGGGATAGTGCTTCGCCTGTCCATGAACCTGTTTCTCTCAATGTTACTAGTGTTGCGACAACTGCATCCATATCATGCGGGATAAAGAATAGACCACGAAAGATACCTCTAGCCATTTTCATGGCGAGTATTAACTGATTGATACCATATCGATTCTGGCGTTCGATCATTCCCCTCGCCAGCCGGGCAAAAGAGGCAGCTCCGGTAAGACAGGAACCACGCAGGCTCTGGTATTCTTGGCCAAGGACCCGCATGAGAAGAAAGTTGGCTGCGAGAGCGAATACAAAGCTAATGCCAGTCAATGCAATCCAGGTCGACGAGAACATGCCGACCGCGACGTACAGAAGAAGGCCGTACAGTATTATCCCGTTCAACACACCTGCAAGCCAGTAGATCCCGTGTAGGAGCATCCAAGTGCGCAAGGGGTCAGCGGTGAGCTTCCTCGGATTCCATCCGAGTTGGTCGACCAAACCGTATGCAACGATAGCAATTAAAAGGATTGATTCCGCAACACCCGTTCCCCAAAGGGCTACGGTCTGATTCTGCGCCGAGATTGCAACGGCGACTAAGCTTCCTTCCACAACGGCTACTGACAAGAAGGCCAGTACTACGAGATGCAGCGTCCTAATTCTTTTCACCTTACAATCGCAACGGTGAGACTTCTTCTCTAGGCTTTCTGGCTTTCCCACAATTCGAAACAAATTTGCTAGCCCGTTAGCAGCGAATGCAATGGCTACTTCCTAGCCTCCGCGTATAGCCTCACGAATAGTTTCAGCCTACCGAGGTATATGCTAGGTGCGCTTCGAATCTCCCCCGGGCTACCAGAGTCCAGACTCGAATATACCCACTGCCACGGCCAGGTGGCCGCTTCGGAAGCGACTCCTAATTCGGACAAGACATAAAATTCGTATCCGTGGGTTCACATGCCATATGGGTGAGAACAATCGTTTGACTCGTCCTGACATCCTGAATGTTTTCGAAAAAGGGGTCGAGAGACTAAAGGCGTTTTATGAGTCACCTACCAGTCTCTCCAAAGAACCTAGAACTCTGCTGAGGAACCAAGAGAGAGCCAGACTAGCTGAACTCTTCGGCTCGGACGATAGCGTCGTAGTCCAAGGTCGATTCTCTCTTTGTCCATTCTGCCACGGCAAGGTCTTCCGATTCCCTTGCACCATCGGCCATGGAAAACGGTATTCCTACCGCGGCCAATTCAACGCCGATCCCAAACACAAGGGCGACATTCTGCAGGAGAGGAGCTTTCAAGGGAAGGAACGAAACGAGTTGCGCTGGGAATCCTAGAAGTATGAACCCGATCGTCGTGAACGTCCATGCCATCGAAGTATAGATGCCTCTCTCATACCCAAGGCTCAACTTGCTGTCGCGCAAGCGACTGTGGCGCAAGACTATACGACCAACGATCGCCGCGGCTGCTATTCCTCCTGCAACGTAGTTGAGATCAGGGTTGCTAGGAATCGAACGAATGTAGTTTTCCACGTTGAGACCTAGGAGGGCGACGAACGCTAGACCCAGGTATCTTGCTCCTCCCTTTAGAGACTTCGAAATAGGCCATCTACTAGGCAGTATGTGTCGAAGCTTCTTGGTTCCGGATTGATCCATCATACAGATCGTCAAACCTGGATTGCCCTGGGACCTGTAAAAAATAGAGTTAATAATCATGGCTGTTGCCAGTTTGTGAAGGTTCGCGGCCGATCAGGGATTGCTTCGAAGTAGGGGTGCGTGTGTGTTCTTACTCACGACTATTTTTCGGCAAGGAATAATAATTCTTGAAGACACCACGTGACTAGGTCGCCGGGTTTCGATTCTTGGATCTCCCCACGCACTTTTTATTTGGCCTGGCAGTTAGCTTTGTTTTCTTTGGAAACCCGGAAATCGCGTTGATGGTAGGTCTGGGTGCGTTGCTGCCGGACCTCGATCGGGAGTATTGGTTTTTCAGGGCTCGGGTCTATGCTGATGAGCAGATTCACAGAGCTGGATTGCACAACGTTTTCGTGATGGCCTTCGCCTATCTCATCAGCCCGTTCCTTTCCCTAGGAGTTTTCTTTCACGTTTTACAAGACTCTTTCACGACAGTCAAGGACCGTGGAGTCGAATGGTTCTTCCCCATCACAAGGTTGGTGAAGCGAGGAATGTATGACTCGCAGGGGGTCCAGCAACCCCTCGACCCCACCAAGCATGTCTACTTTTACCAAGAAGATCCACATGGCTTAGTTGAGTATGCAGACAAAGACCTCCAAGAACCAGGGCCGGTTCCGTGGAGACGCGTCTACGGTTTCGCTCAGAACAGTCACATGTTGGATAGAGGGTTTCTCTTCGGTTCAGCTGGCGTATTGCTAGCATGGCTGACCATTCCATTAAATGCAACACACTTCTATCTCATCGAGGGCTACCTCTTCGATAACCGACTCTTGTGGGGAGTCGGGTTTGGTTGGGTTGTAGCTACGTTTGTCGCGGGCGAGCTTGATAGACGCGACAGTACAGTGGGTCCGCGGCTCGGAAGGTTCAACTTTGTGAAGTATCCTTTGCTCGTGTTGGGACTTGCGGGTCTTGTCGGCTGGGTGTTTATCATGTCAAGTGAGGTCCAGGCAAACCTAGCTAGCATTTTCTCGAATCCCGCTCTGGTTGTCGTGAGTTGCGTAGCAGTTCTAATTATCGGTGCAGGAACGGTCATCTGGCAAACCAGAAACGGAAAGAACACGATGGTTTGAACAGATTCGAATCCGGAGGGATTCGGCACCGGCCGGGAGCCAAGCGCTTTGGCAGAACCCCCCTGTTCCACCACGGCCTGAAGTCTAGGATTTCTAGAGACTAACTAGTGGATAGTCGGTCGGGAGAGATTCGGACCGCCAGCGGTGAAAGAAATCGGCCCCGCAAACGCTGAGACTGCCCCCCTCTTTTTCTCAAACAGTTCAAGCACCGATTCAACTGCCCTCCTAACCGGCTTCTTCTGCCGTTCATGACGGAACATTGTCGGCCGGGAACATATCGTGCTTTAGTGGGCCCGCCCGGGTTCACCATGTTGCTGTAGCATTTGTACCGCCCACTCAAACTCCTCTCTTTTTGGGACCTACGACTGAATGAGGTAAACCTCGAAGTAGTTCCTTCACATCACTAGCTCAAAGGTTCGCCATCTTCCAGAACCCCTCTCCCTAACCAAACCCAGCTCAACCATTTTCCTCATGTACTTCCGATACGCCCTGTCCACCACAGGCTTTCTCACCTTTCTGCAATAGGCCTTAGGTTGACGATAAAGCATTACTCGCAAGCAGTTATCGAAATGGAAGTTTCGTTTCTGGTTCCGCCCTCCAGTTTACCAACTACTAGTCCGTGTGTATCCCGCTAAAGGGTCAAGGCGGGATTGATGCTGGGTGGTTCCAGAATCAATCTTCCCGAGGGAAGGGTTGTTACGAAACGCCAGCCTTCCCCAAGAAGAGATTCTAGTTCACTCTCTTCTACAACGCGTTGTCGTTTGGGAGCCGGAGTGTCAGGGGATAGCTCGGAACGGGTTCGCAGCAGTGTGACCTGCGGCTCGGCCTTTGAGTATTCTTTCCTGATGTAGTCATGGTCGAATCCGTCGTATGCTCCCCTATAGCGCATCTGGTGACCCAACACATAGTCCAGAAAGACGGGATCTGTGACGCCTCCCCTTCTCATAGCGTTCTTCCACCATCGCCTGAACGCATGAGGATGGAGTTCGAAACGGGTCCAGTGCTTGAACTTGTTCGTTGATTCGACCTTAGTCAGGGGGACTCCTCCGTTGACCGCAGCGTTTCTCAATATCAGCCCTATGGTAGCCGGGTCGAGAGGCTTGCCCCTCTCGCTCCGGCACGCTGTTCCGCGACGAACCAATTTGCCTCTGACTTTCTCCCAGCCCTGACTGAAGCTTCTGAAAAGGAAGGAACGGTCGTCGATCGTCTCACCCTCGTCCTCCCGAATCTTAACCATGATCTTGATGAAATCAATGCATTCCTTTCCTATTGCGAAGGAGTGGTGAACTCTGTTCTTCGCCGCGTTGGGATCTACATCTATCACTATTGGGCTGATGGATTTCTCGATCTGCCTGCGGACATCTCCGTAGCGTAACTTGGTTATTACCCCCACTCTCTGACCGCTCTGAACCACGAAGGAGACGATTGCCTTGTCCCGCGGCGTCCCTGCTCCAAGGAGCGTCCTAAACAGTTCTGAGCGTTCGAAAATCCGCTGACTCTCGTATTCGGTTGCTCCCCGGAAGCCCGGAGCGAACCTTCCGAACCGGATCTCATTATGATTGAAGAACGACCTTATGGCCATGTACGCATTGTGGGATGTGTTGGAAGAGTAGCCTTTTCGATCATAGTCTTGATGAAACTCTGCGATCTTGACGCGCACGCTTCGCCTGTCCGTTTCCGCGAGGGAAACGAGCTGGTCCGGGTCAAGTTTCGAGAATTCGCAGAACTCTTTGATGTAGCGGAGATACATCCGGTACGTTGAACTCTTGAAACCGACCAACCAGTTCCTGACGGCTTCGTACTGATGAGGCTTCGGCAACCCAAACCCGGAATCATGGGACCAGACACGTCCTAAAACGGTTAACCGACGGTTTCTGACTAGATCCAAGGAATAGGGACCAGCCCGTGATGAATCACCAAAGGCCGACTACCGGTTCTTGTTAGCGAGTCCCAGGATCTCGTTAGAAGCTCCCTTTGACAACTTTGACGCTGACTATGTTCGGCGGAAATATGCCAAAGCTGAAAGATTCCTGACCGTCACCTCAACAGAGGTTCCAATCAGGAGCGTCCAAGCGATTCCCTCTACTCATGTATCCAACGGAGATGACAACGATGTGCCTCGCCCCAAGACGGGAGTCAACGAGTCATCACTGAATGGGAGCTTGAGTCCCACCTCTCCAATGGATGGCAGTACATAGCCACTCTCCCTTCAGGCAGAATAATAGTCGGTGCATCAGCTACGCTACCGCAACCGAAACACAGATGGAAAGCGCAGACCTCTCCGAAACGCTTGAAAGCAACAAATGGGTAACCGGAAGGTATTGACCACCTACCCCGGAGGGACGTTACTCCTTGAGATCGACGCAGAAGCAAGACAGGACGATTACGATTTCTGCCTGAACTGTTTCCCGCTCGAACGTCACTGCGATGATTACGTTCGACTAGTCTGTTGTCTCCGGGACCCATCTCTCTTACCTTCACCACACGCATCGTTGCAGTCGCTTCACGGTTGGCAAGTGGTAGCGCGGACTATCACTCCCACCCTGGAGCCAAGTCCTTTGCGAGCTGTCCATTCGTTTATTTCTGTCTTGGATGTTCATATTGCAGACTTTGCGAGGTTCACGCGTAAACATTTTCGCTCAGCCTGCGGTTGTCTAACACCCACCTTGGTTCTGGGGACGACAAGTGTTAACGGGATATTGCGAGACAACTCTGACATAGAGCGCACACAGGTGCAATTAACAGACGATGCATTTCCTCAGCAGACTTCGATCCTGGTTCAAGCCCAAGAGTAGGCCCCGCTGTGGAAACTGCGGCTACCCTTTCTTGACTCGCGAGGTTGATGGTACAGTTCTATGTTTGAGGTGCCACGCCGCCAACCGTGTCAACTCGGATAGTCCAGGGTCGCGGTGTTGAGATCTTTTACTATGGGATGTTTCTTGCGCTAGGTCACGACAATCGCGACTGTCAGGCCAGGCGGGATACTCTGGTATAGAGAAAGTTGCGAAACCGATACGACTGCGTGGTAGGTGCCTTGCGTTGTGCTCACTGCGTTAAGTGTTATGATGTCAGAGAAGGAAGGGCCGCAGGAAGTGAAGCTTGAAGGAGTAACCGAGAGAGCTGCCCCAGCTGGAATCGGGACACTATTCGTGACCACTACAGCTCCTAATACGGGAGGGGCGCACTTGAAAGAGTCAGCGACACTACCATGACCGGTCGTGTGCGAGAAGGTTATCGTGATTGGATTTGTGGTCCATATAACCTTCGGCGCTGACGAGGTAGAGGACACGGCAGAGACGGAGACGTAAGAGGCTGCTAGGACGGAACCTATGATGATCGCTAGTACGATGTGGTGCAGGTACCGGCCATGGAATTGCATGAAGTAAGCAAACCAGTCGGCTGGAAACGGCCTAATAAGGGTTTATTGGTCACGGTTTCTGGAGCGCCGATATTGACCTTCGCTCGAAGCGCTCAGCATCTCCCTGGACGGCCAAAGAATTCTAGAGCAGTTTTCCGCGTCGGGGTCCCAGATAAGTAAATAAGTACTCCTTTCCAGGCACTGCCATATTCCCAATTGATTGGGTCTACGTAGCTGACCATAATGATGGAAGAAGTTTACGCCCAAGAAAATCCTGAACGGAACCTGAGTAGGCCACAAACTCAAGTAGCACTAACCCAACTGTACGCAACAACGTCGGTAGGGATATGCGCAACAGTTGAGCTTCAGAATACTCTCTTGCTAGCGGAGCGCATTCTGAAGATCGAAGATCCTCTCGTCAAGGTGGATGAGATAATTGTGGCTACTCCCAACAGGGTACTTGCCCTAAAGCTAGAGAGACCGGACAGTCGTCTAATTGTTCTCTTTGAGAGCAAACGTGAAGGGAAGACCTCGGCCCTCAACAAGATAATCAGACGGGCCACTGGAGATATACTTGTCATTGCCTCTGCTGACATCAAAATGGCGACGGACGCGATCCCAAGGCTTGTCAGAGCGCTGATCGATCACGAGGATTGGGGCCTCGCAGACTCAAGAGTCCAGATGGCCGATGGGAATGGGTTGATGATGGACAAGGTGAACGGCCTTCTCTGGGCAGTACACAATGCGACCTTGGATGACCTTGACTTTGAGGAGAGATTAGCCCACGCGGGAGATATGTTCGCAGTGAGACGGAAGCTCATAGGTCCGGTGCCAGGCATCACCAATGACGATGCCCATATCGCACTTGAAGTCCGAAGGCAAGGTTTCAAGATCAAGAGAGTTCCCAAAGCGGTCGTCTGGATTACGGGGCCAACATCACCAGCGGATTACGTAACTCAGAGAAGCAGAATACTTCGAGGTCACCTGGAGCTGATTCGGAAATTCAGAACAACACCTACCACATTCGAATTCAGCATGTCCTCGCGGCCCTTGCGAAACGCAAAGCTACTTCTGAAGGTTCTTACCAGACTAGGGCCCACGTACATTCCTGCTCTGGCAACCGCTCTATACCTTGAGTTCTTCAGTTTTCAACTTGCAGTTCTAAGAACAATGCTCAGTACCAAGAATCAACCTTGGAAGCTAGCTCTTACAACGAAACCGGCCTAACACGTAATCTTTGATGTTGAAGACTGCAAGGAACCGGATTGTTCAGATTCATAGTTCCCTCGTTTTATTTGCGATCATAGGAACTCTAGGGATTTGCAGTACTAGTACCGTCATGGCCTCGTCCGCCTCGCAGCCAATTACTCTTGTTACGAGCCGAAGCGCGGCCTACTATCTGGGAAATATACCGTCTCAAAATACCGCGAATATTCTCTCGTTTGATTGGAATGTTAGCCTTTCTAATCTGTCCAATCTAACAGCGTCGATCCAGTTTAGTCATGACGATTCCACTTGGTCGAACTTGAATAGTTTCGGGTTATTCTCAGGGGAAGCGCAGGGCAGACAACCAATTGATGCTGGCTGGGCAGTGCCTGGCGTGAATTATCTGAGGGTTTCATGCTGGGTTTCGGGCAGTCAATTACTCTCTGGCGTGCTGAGACTGGAGGTCTTTGCGAACTACGGCTTAGCGGTTCTTTTAGTGTTGTCACCTTTTGTAGTTGTTCCAGTCCTCATAACTATGGTTCAAGTTAGAAGAAAGAGGAATAGACGATCTCCCAACCTTACACAGTAGGCGACAGTAGAAAGCTTCACGTCTCATTTCCAGAGGATTTCGGAGCCGATTACCATTGGAGAGAAATGAGAATAACGGTGTCGCAGGTGCGGAATCGGACTCCGATACTTGATGTTGGTTGCGGGAGTGGGCTAATCAGCAAACTAATTTCGACAAACCTTTCGTATGTTGGCATTGACTTCAACCCTAACTACCTATCTAGCGATTGGAAGGGACGAAGAGTCGATGGCAGACTTCTTGGAAACATTATGCGCCTTCCATTTAAGTCAGGAGCGTTCAGAGCGGTTCTTCTGCTCCATGTAATAGAACACTTTCCTCAGCAATTGCAGGTTCCTCTGCTCGCGGAAATATATCGTGTGTTGGGGGCAGGGGGCGTCTTCGTTATCAGTACCCCGAATCGCGGGACTTGGAGAAATGCTGACAAATTTCTTCCTCCGAACAATCCTAAGCATTTTCACTGTCTACGAATCGGGGAACTTCGTCAGCTTTTGCAAGAATTCGGCTTCGGAAAGGTCAGACGTCACCCATACGATATTTTCCTCGAATATCCGCATCCAGTGGCGCGACTGATTCCGTATGTTGTTCGAAAGGCCTTCGCCAGCGCGTTCACAACGTTGGATAAGTGGCTTGTGTTCACAGCGGTCAAGTAGGGGCGTGACTTTCGACAAACAGGGTTTTCTCTTGGATTTGAAACACTCAACTCTAATCTCGTATCTGTCTCGAAATCTGTCGAGGCTAATTTCCCTACGGAATCATCCAATGTTCTGGCCTTTGCTCGTTGGTCTCCTTCTGAGGCTTGCCTTAGCTCCATGGACGGAGCAAAGATGGGATAGCTATACCAATCGACTGATTGGATCGTACGTTCTCGTCTACGGAATCAACCCGTTTCTTCCCGATACCAGTTGTAACTGTCCTGCCGTTCTGAACTACTCGTACCCTCCTCTTTGGCTGTGGATAATGATTCCAATGTTCGGATTATGGTTGGCAACGACGAGCTACATCTTCCCGTCATCTCCAGCTTCGTTGTGGGCTGCATGGGGTTCCACAGGGAATCTGTTCGAAGCATATCGGAGCTTCATTCCGGGAAATCTGCCAATACTGGACTTGCTGCTTAAGACGCCGGTGTTACTATCTGATGTTGCAATAGGATATCTGATCTGGCTGATTGGTGGACGGACCCCAAGGGCGGCCAAAATCAGTCTTCTGGTATGGATCTTCAATCCCTATGTAATCACAATGGGATCGGTGTGGGGCGTCTTTGACAGCATAGCGGCCATGTTTTTACTTCTGTCCGTCTATTATCTCCAGAGTGCTCGGTTTTCCTTAAGCGGCATATCACTGGCGATGGGAGTGGCAACCAAGCTCTTCCCGGCGATCGTTTTGTTCCCCGCTGTGTTCTATCTTCTTCTCGCTAAAAGGTCCGGACTTATACCCTATGTTAGTTCTTTTTTGGTAACAATCGCATTAACGTTATCCAGTGCTCTCGTCTTCCCACACGGATTCGATTACCTTAGCAGATTGCTAATAGGCCGCTCGTCCCCAAATTATGGCGGGACTCCTTTCTTTTCAGGACTTACATGGATGTTGATCTTCAATGATTATTCCTTACCCGTGGGTATCCCGGTTTTCTTCCTCATCCTACCCGTCCTTCTAGTCTTCTTCATGCTCATGTTTCGGAAATCCCTCAACAAAGGGAACACCGTCTTTCCCTTCCTGAGTGTCGCTTTCCTCGGAGTCTACTTGTCATATCCTAGCATCAACCCACAGTATGCAATCTGGATCCTTCCGATGCTTGCTGTTCTCCTGACTTGGAAGATGGCTAGCAAGTGGTCAGTCATATTGATCTCGGCAATACCTCTAACCTTTGTCCTCACGCATTACAACCCTCTCTATCTTGTAAGCCCAGCCTTAATTTTCAATGAAAACAACTATCTTCCCGCATCCGATGTCGTCAAGCAACTATGGAACTTTCCACCGCAGTTGCCTGTTCTGCTTGCCGCTCTATTCACCATAACCATCATTCTCACAATCGACGACTTGATGACGAGGGCAGGAGTCTTAGAGCATTCTATCTGGCGCATAAGGAGATGAACGATCTTGAAAGTGATCCAGCTAACTCCTTGGTATGCTCCTTTCATTGGCGGTGTTGAACACCACGTCCAAGCCCTCTCTGAAGGCTTACGTCGTCTAGGTTGCGATGTTAGAATATTCACTTTCACCAAATCTAATGAAAGAGACACGAAGTCGTTCCGCTTCTTGAGGATACCCGCAGTCCATGAATGCTATAGTATCTTACCAACGCCAAGTCTATTGGGGGACTTGCTTCGGTCGAATGCCGATATCATCCACGCTCATTCGTACGGCTATCCAATGGCTTGGGCTGCATCCGTTATCAGAAAGACCCAAGGAAAACCTTTCGTCTACACTCCTCATTCCGATCCCTACAGCAGAATTTACCCGATGCTTGATGCTGGAAGGTTGTTACCAGTCAAGATCTGCGACATGGTCATTGCAACAACAAGATTTGAAGAGGAACACTTCAAAGAAATGGGAATCAACCCTGCCAAAATCAGGGTAATTCCACAAGGCCTCGAAGTGCAAGCCGCCGGCCCTAGGCCTATCCATGAACCGTACATCCTATGTCTCGGCCGGGTCCTCTTTCATCACAAAGGTCAGGACATGCTTCTACGAGCATATCAGACGGGGAGGTTTAGTCACAAACTGGTATTTGCTGGAGACGGCCCCGATTTGCCCAAGTTGAGAAACTTGTCTGCCGGGAACCCCAATATCATTATTCTTGGACCCATCCGTCCATCTGAAAAATGGGCGTGGCTCGGCAATGCCGACCTCGTCGTAATGCCAAGCAGACTTGAACCCTATGGCCATGTTGCCATTGAAGCGTTGGCCATGCATAGGCGACTTGTTGTGACGCGGGTAGGAGGTTTGCAGCACATTGCCGCTCCTTACGCAGTACTAGCGGAGCCAAATCCTACCAGTCTTAAAGAATCAATGCATTTCGCATTGCAACAACATGGCAGACTAGCCGATTTTTCATATGTTTCTTGGAAGACGATAGCTCAAGCAACCTTCAACGTCTACCTTGAAGTGATTGCGGATGAATCGAGATCATTTTTCACCAAATAAGTGCGTTTGCCCCTGCCGAGCCCCCAGAGAAATGACTTTAGTAGTCATATCGAAAGAGGAAAGTAACTTTTCGAAATACGGTAGCTCTTCGCGGCTATGAACTTCTATCATAATCCTTTTTGTTCTTCTCAGGGTTTCCATGCCACCCTCAACAACCTTCTTCTCAAGTCCTTCAACATCAATCTTCAGAAAGTCTGGTGCCAGTCCGAAATTATCCAACTTTCTCACTGGAACCTGAATCACTCGCTTAGGCTTTTTCCGAGGAAGTATGCTACTGTGACCCAGGAACCCTTCGACATTCAATGAATGGTATGTGTCAGCGTCTCCCAAAGCGTAGGGCATGATTGCGACGTTACGGCAATTGTTCAGTGAGAGATTCCTCTCTAATATCTCTCTGCTCTCCGGAACGGGTTCGAAGGCAATTACCTTGTTGAATGTCTTACTGCACCTTACACTCCAAGTACCAACATGAGCACCGACGTCCACGAATAATTCACCGTTGGCGGGAAGAATTGGTCTGAGCCATCCTTCATGATCCAATGGCATTGAAGCGTCGGGAGTGCCCCTCATGTGCCACTTGAAGCCATCGGCAGAAGTCACTGTGCCCCTCAGCCAACGATAAGGGTTGAGAACGAACCTGTCTCTTCGATATTTCAGAATTGATTTCGACTTGGATCTCAATTTGTGAATCCAAGACCGATGAAGTTCTGACAAGGGATTATTCCTGATCTATGACGAAACGAACTCTAATCGACTATCGAAACGGGCGAGGAGAATTTTCAAAGATTGTATACCCGTGTGCAGAATCGGTCTCAAGCATATTTTCGTAACGGCTCCTTCTGATTGACCGATATAGCCGCCTTGAGCACATCTAACCGAAGGCCTAGGTCCCTTGCGAAGGTCAGAAAGGCCTCCACATCTTTCGGCAGGCATTTGCCTCTGAAGGGTCTACCGCCAACAGTACCGTAGGGGCCTATGCGTCTATCAAGCGCTGCAACTGAACTGACAACTTCGGGACCGACACCGAGGCCCTTGCATAGCTCGTGCACCTCGTTGAAATAGCTGATCTTGGTCGCTAGGAAAGCGTTGGCGACATATTTTGCTAGCTCTGCCTCTTCGAGCGTGCACCGGACGACCGGTTTCTGGAATGATTCGTACAGACTCTCTAACATAGTCCCAGAGTGTTGATCAAACTGGCCAATCACGATCCTGTCCGGTACCAGAAAATCTTCAAGAGCGGAGTGTTCGCGGAGAAATTCTGGATTGAAACATACACCGAAATCAGGTCCTACTTCCTTGCGTGAAACAGCTTCCAAAACTGGAATCAACTGCATGCGTGTGGTCCTGGGTGGAACTGTACTTCTGACCACGACGAGCTTGTACCCTGAAGAGTCAGCTAGACCGAGGCCAATGTCCTCACAAACGGTGAGAGCAGCGTGGAGATCGGTGCGTCCGGACACTGTAGGCGTTGGCACAGACACCATTACAATGTCCGAGGACCTTACAACATCTGAAACGGAACTGTGAACTTCATGACCGGAAGCCTTGAGTTCGTCCAGCCGGCTCGGATCATTGTCGACAAAAGTCACACCGTGACCTTTCGATTCTAATCCTATACCGCTAGCTCTTCCCACGACTCCGGCACCGATGATTCCGATTTTCAAATTCTACATTACCCCCAATGACACAGCGTATTGGCTGGTTCCGCACCTTGGGCGAGGGCATCTTGACCCGGCTTTTTAGGATTGCCCGCGAAAAGATGCTCTAGTTAACGTTTCACTGCTTTCGGGACTCATCGGGTTTGTTGGAAGAAATTTCTCACCAAGGACTCCAATGCAACACATAGGGTTCGAACTTGGCCAGATTGACGGAGAGATAATTAAGTCGAGATTCTCAACCTCATAGCGTCGTGCGAGAATGCGTGTGTGTTTTGCACGCGGTTTAGTTTCGGTAGATAGAATTATTTTGAGGATGCCTCCACGTTTTTAGGGTGCAAGCGACCTGTGTATCTAGGCGAGCATCCGAGGCTGACAGTGTGCCTAAGAAACAGAAAAGCCCTAACGACCGAAGATCGGATTCGAGGAACCCGAACAATCAGCTGTCAGAAAAACCACTTCCGTAGCGTTGAGAGAAAACTGAACCAGAGGTTAGGGAAAATGTCCCAGGAAAATGATTAGAGGTTCGAGAACCTCGACAGACAATTTGAGAGACTGGACCAGAGGTTCGCGAGAATCGACCGAAGCTTCAGGAAACTCAGGGAATGATGACAGCGACGTAGAGTAGCTAGTTTCTCGACGACCTTCCTCATGCCGACTTGAAATGAAAACCCCTTCGACTAGCGTCTACCTTAGCCAAAGGGTGAAGGAGCGATACTGCGGAAGTACTCTAGGACGGTAGGTGGCGTATCGCCCCGATTGGCTACGCGTGTGAGTTCCTGCAACTCGCTTGCTGTAAGCACGGTTACTCCCTCTTTCCTCGCTCGTTCAAGGTCAACAGGACTCACGTACTCTTTGGCGAGGGACGTTGCAACGACCGGTATGACTCTCAAAGGAGGGTTATTTCGATCATAGTGTCTCTTTCTTGTAGACAGTTTTCCGATCTTGTTGCGCAAGTCCGGCGCGTCGGTGGTACATTCGATCAGAACTAGCTCACCAGGGACTCCTGTGAAGGCTAGGACATCTGCGGAGTCAGTGGTCTCAGGGAAAGTTGAGATACATGAGAACCCGAGGAAGTGGAATAGGAGCAGAACTGACCTCTCAAAGCCCTTTCCTCTAACCTTCTTTTGTTCACCCGTTCCTTCACCAGCTAGTCCTTGGGAGAATGTCTTCAGTCCAGGATCGACCACTTCCTGGGCGGCCATTCTCGGATTCACTCCCGAAACAGCTCCTCTGAAAACTTGCAATCTGTCCACCTCTTCGCCTCTATACGATACCAGAAGCAGTACTGTTTCGACGGAGCGCGGGATTTCAAGAGAGCCTGCCAGAACGTCTGGCTTGTGTGATACTTTCTTCAGCTTCCTAGCTACAATCTTGCCACGACGCAGGGCCTTGGTTCCTGTAGAGAAGATGGTGCCGATTTCAACGGCCGTAGCACTGTGGCCGCCCTGAATGCTTAGTTGAAATTCGAGCTGACCCCCGATTACTGAGCCTTGTGAGAAACGAATCGCGACGGGGGCTACGACCTCGGCCGCTGAAGAAGACCAGGGATCGGCCCAGGGAGCTGACCCGATGAAGTCCGTTGCCAAATCCTGCAAGCTACTGAACGGCGTCTTTAGAGAGGGAAGTCTAGCTTCGAGTTGACTGCGAGGCTCGTAACCTACCACCGTTTGCATGTAGCTTTCGCCCCCTGAAAGCATGAACAACTGTGCATCTAGCCCTGTCAATCGAAAGCTCTGTTCACGCGTTAGACGTCGGAAAAATGCAGAGTAAGCGGAATCCCATTTGTTGGACCATCTCTTGTAGAGAATCCTTCTGCCGCCAAGAGAGAGCTCTCCTCCTGTAAAAATGCCCAGCACTTTTTCCAGGTCTTGGATCGGTAGAAACTCGTGGTGAGCACAGAGTCCAGGGATCTTAGTAGACTCAATCTTTCTGATTGGACCCCTTTGTTGTTCGGTCGATAGAGTGAATCGTGAAGCGAGATTGACCCAGTTGTCCCCTGCTGGAAGGTCCTGGGCCACATGGTATGCCACAACTCTTGCATCTATCAGGGTGTAGTCCTCACGAACGTTCTTGATTGCTTCTAGGAACTTGTCCCCTTCTGTTTTCAAGTTCTCTCAAACCGTCTATTGATAAGACGGGAGTGGATTATCCTATCTGTCAGAGAGGATGAGTAAGGTCTGTGACTGGTCCCAGACCTGCTTCTTTTCTATCGCGCGTGCTATGTATTATCTGAGGAATATGCGACCCGAAGAACGACGGAAGTTCATACCCACACCCTACCGCGACTCCGTGGAAGAACTCTCCTCCAAGATACTCGGACTCTGGAGCAACGAGCCCACGGCCTTCCTAACTCATCGCGAGATTACCACTAAGCTCGAGGCTACAGGAGTCCCGAAGCGAAGAATACTACGAGGCATCAAGCGTCTACTTCATGAGAAAAAGCTCGAGAACCAACAAAAGGGCACAACCTCACACTACAGACCCATCTACAAGCTGAAAGAATTCGACACGCTCCAGTATCTATTCGAATTGAACTCTTCAGTGTCCGGCAAAGGAATGGTCTACGACTGGGGAGTCGGTGGCGGGATCAGTCACACGGCCTCAGGAACGATTATCGGATTTCCGCCAGTTGAGAGAGACAAGCTCAGGCCTGACGAAAAACTGGCGCTAGACACAATCATGGTGAGAGTATCCGAACTCTACTCGGCGCTCATGGAGCTAAGAGACGTGCTGATCATCAGGAAGGTTGGCTGCGACGTGGGTTTCAGCGATAACCTCATGCGACAAGTCATCCTCGAGTGCCACTCCAGACTAATAGATAGAACGATGGGCCCGACGGACATCTTACGAGCCCATTTGTCTTCTTCCTTGGGAGAATGGTCTGAGGCGGTGGCTTCAATGTGCGCAGAAAACAAGGTGGGGTCTAATGATCCGGCGCAACCTGAGAATACACCGTTGTCATTCACCCTTCTGCAACCATTCGACCGATTACTAGAGGTGAAAAAACATCTGCTCAAAGAGGGATTTGACATCGATCATTACACCCTCGCAGATCTAGCAGACCGGCTGAGAAGAATGCAGGAGAAAACCGACCTTGAAATGAACAGGACTCTCGAGCGACTCAAGAAGGAGCATCCCAAAGAAATGATGATCTCGGCCAAGATACCTGAGAAACTAAGCAGCGATCTCCAGCTTCTCCGGCGAGCGTACGCTGTGAGACTCGCCGAGGAGTTTTCCAAGGTGGGACTAGGAGAGCTGCAGGACATGGCTCTGGTGATCACTAGACATCCGAACACAATGGAAAACCAGATGACAACAGAGCGAATGGTCTCGGAATTCATAGGGATGATTCGAGAGTTTGAACAAGAAAAGATAGCAGGACTCTCGGAAGAAGGGTTAGCCAAATTCCTAGGGCATGAGCTGGGCGATGTCTACTACCGATTCCCACCAGACGAAGTGAACGCCCTGAAAGACAAACCCTGGCTTACCCAAGAGCTGGGCCCCTACACCCCGGCGTTTCTGGACGAATACAACGCAGCCAGAACAGCCCGAATCAAAGCCGAAGGGAAAATCGACCGTAAGAAATCGTGGTTCGAGGGCTTGAAAGGCATCAAACCGCCTACAAGGTCTGAACTCCGAAAATTCAATCTCGAACACGCAAATGATACGGATCGCCGGAACTAGTCGAGAATCAAGGGCCGATCGACTTTTCTTCGACTTTGCAAATCTCGGATTCAAGCTCTCTAATCTGTTTCTCGGAGAAAGTCGACTCAACGATGTGAAGAAGTTCGTGAATAGCGGTTGCAACCATGTCGTGACCAGATCGCCAAACAGAGTCGTGGATGAAGACAGAGTGGACTCCGTTGACCTCCTCCACACAGCCGTAACAGCCCACTTTCCTGAACCACATTGGGATGTGAACCCTTTAGCCTCCGATACTCTCGCCGAGCATAAGACCGGCGTAGGATATCCAGGCATAGATCAAGACGTTGAGGACGGGAATTAGATTGTATTCGATACCCAGAACGGTGAACTTGTCCGCACTTGTTGCACCGATACGAAGGGTCACGATTACAGCCAACATTCCGAGAAGGAAGACCGACCTTCTCTCTTCCCGTTTGAGTTCACGTTCAGTAATTGGGATCGTCAGTTCTTTCTTGATTTCCCACAGGAACCTGCGGTTCACTTGTTACTCTTCTTCCCGAGGAGCTTCCACGGTCAATTGTCATCTCTCCCTTCCAGTTCGCTGTCAAATTGCCTCTAATAGACTGCCGGATTTTCGAGTTCTTTCGGTGGCTCGAACTGCGCAGTTCTCAGCAAATCAGCGTCATACAAAACGTCACCCGCTTTCAGCCTATCCTGTCCGAGTTGTTTGTTGACTTTGGAAACGAATTCAGCCAACTCCCGCAGAAATGCGGCAAACGCCTCTCTAACCGAATTGTATCCTTCAAGGATGTCTTCGGGAACTGCTGGAATATCGTCTGGAGCCTCGGTTTCCTGCGCTTTCTTGATGATCGTTCGGATTTCTTTGCAAGGATTTATCACGTAGGCCTCGTTAAAGAATTGAGCCACAGAAACGAGAGAGTCACTGCCCCAAACAAACCCCTGAAGGTTCTGTTTGTTCCCCTTCAATGCTCTCTCTAAGTCCCAGACGAATAACGCCACGTAGCTTGGCTCCGCCATGGATATTGACTCGAACTCTTTCACCCTCGTCTTGAGTTCTCTTAAGAAATAGTTCGGGTTTGATCTACTGCCAGGGGAGACAAATTCTTTCAGGCGTTCGCAATATCTGACCAGTTGGGAATAATTCGTTCCCGCGATTTCGTTTCTCCTCAATGATTTCCAAAAGCGGCGGAACGGTCTCCGCCAAATCCAGAGAATGAACAGGATGCTTGATGCCACAAAGATGGCCGCTAAGGTCAGTTGTAGTTCAAACGGAAGGAATTGTCGTCCTGTGAAGAAGGCTATGAGGAACGTAGCCAAGTAGCTTACTGTCTTGATGACCTCGGGGATAGGTGGATAATCCTCGTCTCTCTTGGACTCGGACATTTTGGGTCGCCCTGATTCAAGTGTCCTCATTCGCGGTCATTAGAAAGCATTATTGGAGACGCAGACAAGATTCTAAGTCCGGGCTGTGGAATATGAGTGGGATATTCGATAGCACTTACAGGAAGGTGTTCGACACGAAGTACAAACCCCAAGAGGAATCTCATTACGATACACAGCAAGTCTGCCTCAAAGGTCACCAGGTGACCGCCTACTACCATGAATTTCCCCAGCTTCGTCAAGAGCATTGCATCAAGTGTGGAGTCCCAACAATCTTCAAGTGCCCAAAATGTGATGCCGAGATTAGGGGAGCCTACCTTATCCGCGGAGTGGTCTCCAGCCCACCAGTCCCTGTTCCTGACCACTGCCACAATTGCGGTTCTCCGTATCCTTGGACGGAGATCAAGAAAGCGGGGGACATAGCGGAACTTATTCATTCCGAAAGATTGGCTCTCGAACTTCCGCCCATACTCGAAAGAATCGGCCTATCAGATGGGTGGCGTGTGGCTTCGTCTGCACTTGCCGCATTCGAGGTGCTGGTCAACAAGAAACTGGAAAATCTGAAGCTTAATACTAAGGGAAGCTATGACGAGAGAGTTAGCAGGCTTGCTGTGGCTCTCAAGAAGCAGGGTATTCCATTTGATGAATTGATGATTGCTTCATTCAGAACTGCCAGGGCAAAGGTGCTCCACGAAGGCAAAGAACCGACAGAAAACGAGTTGAAGGATATTGTGAAGTACCTCAAAACCGCTACGTTTTCTCTCTTCCCTGGCTAATCGAGTAGGCCAGAACGAACGGAGACAGTTTCCGAGGTCTCCGACTTATAGGCGAGTAATGATCAAGATCAACTTACATGGCATCTGCGAAAATCAAGAAAACACATCCAAGACAAAAGCCAAAATCTGATCTGCCTCCATGGGAGTACTTGGACGAGCTTCTGAAGGGCAAAAGAGACGAAAGGAAAGCCATGGTTGCTGGGCTGTTCCTGATGTTTCTCGGTGCTTCTCTGTGGTACACACCGCCGCCCTATCCCGTTATCGCTGTAGCCAGTCTCGGGTTCGGTCTGATCCTGTTCGTCTCCGGCATCTGCGCTTTCGTACTCAAGATACTGAGCAAAGTCGGCATACAGTAGCCACAGAACTCATTCAAATGATGAGCGAGCAAGCCGAATTAGAAGCGCAAGCCATCCAATGTTTGGAGTGGTTCTACGCAAAGTACCCAGATATTCCGAGGACGGGTTTTTACACCAACTATAGAGTCAGAACAGATAAGAACGGACTCGTTCATCCTGGACACTTCTTTGTCTCAATAATCAACGGTGTGATCAACGCCAAAGATGCGTGCCCCCTTTGCTACAGAAACTTTCCTCACATTGAGGTCTCATTGGAAGAACTGCCACCAATGGGAATGATAGGAAGGTTCCCTCGGCCGACTGTCAGAGAACGAGTCTTGGAAGAGTTCCATCATCACCGAAACTCCATCCTTAGAGCAAGAGCATTGAACGACAAAGGGGAAGATGGGGAGAGTTTCATTGACACTGCTTCACAGAGCCTTGCAGGGCATGACGCAGACGAGGAAGAAATCAGAACGGACAGGCTCGTCAAACAAGACTTAGCTGAGTATGAAGAGTATTTGAGGTCGAGGCGATAGATTGGTCTTCATAGAGACTTTCATTGGAGTTGGTTCACGGCTTGACATCAAGCCAGAACATCTGAGCAAATTCATCCAAAGAGAAGTCGAGGAAAACCTGAACCTAGATTATCAGGAAATTCCCGCCCATCTGAACTTTGACACATTGTCGAAAGATGTCTCTGCGTTTGCGAACTCTGCGGGCGGTATGCTTGTTCTCGGGGTTAGAGAAAAACCAGGCGGGGTTGGCAAGCCAGGTTTGCCTGGTGCGGTCACCTGGGGGCCGCCATCCATCACAAAAGAACAGGTGGAAAGCAATCTTTTGGCAAAAATACATCCTTGGATTAACGGGCTAATCATTCATCCAGTAAGAAATCCCGAGAGCGGAACAGTCTTTCTTTTCGACATCCCCCAGGGCATTACAGCCCACCAAGCTGGAGACAGGAAATACTATCAACGTTTCAACTTCCAGAGCGTTCCTATGGAACATTACCAAATCGTTGACTTGATGAACAGGCGGTCTTCACCCATTCTGAAGCCCATTATCGAGGTGTTGAAGGTAGCCTCAGAGGGAAAGAGCGTGACTCTTCACATTGGGTTGGTTAACGAGGGTAACGTCATAGCAAAGCATCCTCTTCTCTTCATTAAGAGTTTCAAATGTGGCGTTGTAGTCGAGGACGCTGGGTTCTTTGGACTTCGGATACAGGGTGAAGAAATTGAGGACGGAGAGAAAGTGGTTGTTATTACATCCGAGAACCCGTGGGCAGTAATCCATCCTCAAATGATCAATTATTTTGGAAATTGCGTGCTTTCCCTTATCGATAAGGGATGCTCGTTCGAGATGATGATTGGTTGTGAAGGTGCCCTCACAGAGCGTTATTGGGTGCTGATTGGACAGAAGTTTCTGAAAGGATTGACGCCTGGAGAGGAAAGAGTTCGACTTTCATATTGGACAATGAACCAGATGACGGCAGAAATGTTTGAAGCTCAAATGAAGCAGGCGGGCATTGGGGAAGCGGAGCTGAATGAGGCCGTTAAGAAGAGACCTGCCTCCGAACAGCCGCAAGTTGTAACCTAACACGCCTACCGGAAAGGGCAGACGATAGATGCCTTTGAAGAAGCCAACTCCCTCAAACACCCTCAGACTCTTAGGAATTATTGTCGGGTATATTGTCGGGGACTTTCAGCAAATCCCAATTTCCATAATTTGCCCTACTACTGGCCATCCGTTGGCCTGTTTGGTGTGGTTCTTGCCCTTCAATGTCATCGTCGGGTGCAATGGGGTGAGTGGCTCGCGGCATCGACATTATGCTCAGTAATTTGTCGGAATTCGCGCACGATCTCACGGGCGGAAACACACGCGGAATGAGAGCGCGAGAGCACAAGCACGGGTTAGTTTGCACATACAAACTCTACAAGCGAGGATTCCGGGGGCTCAAGCTGAGCCGAGAAACGTCCCAATGTCGAACGCGTGTACAGCTATTCGCGTTAGCCTATGGCGTAAAGGTTGCCATCGCTACTCCCGACGTAGATGGTTCCGTCCGAGCCGATTGCCGGGTCAGAGATGGCGAAGATCGGTTCACAAGGATTTGGCCCGCACGACCGAACGACTGACCCAGTTTGGAACTTCCACGCCAAAGTGCCATTCGGATTAACTGCATAGACACTGCCCGTGCCGATGAGAATGCCAGGGCAACCGCAGCTCTCTGAGCGGCTGACTGCGCTCCCGAAATAGACTATTCCGTTGGACCCTACAGCTGTGGAAGATTGTTGGGCGAATACGTACACACAGGCACCGCGCGTGCAAGAAACGCTATTTCGGTCGATAGGGAACCGCCATTGTAGAGTGCCGTCTGGGCTGTTTGCGTAAAGACCTCCATCTCCTGAACCGTAAATAGTTCCATCCGGTCCTATGGATGGAGAAAGGAACGATCCATACAGCCATTTTATCGTTCCATCAGAATTAAAGGCCCCACCACTGATGTAGATTGTCCCGTCTGAACCGATAGCGGGCGAAGAATAGCCGGGATCGTAGCCTAGTGCACCCCATTTGACCGTCCCATTTGGATACAATGCCTCTAGACACTGGAAACACAATCCAGCAGGATCGGGGTCGTCGATTCCAACGTATACAGTGCCATCGGGGGCTACGGCGGGAGAGTCGAGAACTAAAGCGCCTGCGGCCAGCTCCCACTTGAGAGTACCGTCCGGGCGTATGGCAACTACGAAGACCCCCATAGCCGAAACGTAAATGGTTCCATCGGGCCCAACAGTAGGAGAAGATATAGTGGGATAAGCGCCATAGCCTGCTAGGGGTAAGATGGTGACGCTCCATTTCAATCTCCCACTTGGATTGATCGCGTAAAGGATGCCTTTGCTATTGGAACCATCTCCTTGATCGCCTCCAACGTAGATTGTCCCATCGGAACCTATTGCTGGAGATGTTGTGATAGGAGAGTTGGTCTGGAACCTCCAAAGCAAGACTCCTTGCAGGTTTAGGGCGTATAGGTTACCGTCCTCGCTACCTACATAGATTCTTCCGTGGCCAACTGCTGGTGGAGAATCGACTGCTCCACCAGTCTGGAACTTCCATCTTAGAAAGGGATTAGCGGGACCAGAGAATAGAGACAGTCCTGTGTGCTGAGCGTTTTGGTGAAACATCGGCCATGAGCTCGTTGAGGCAGACGTTGTCGAAGATTGGATTGAAGGCGTTGACAAGAAGGAAAGGACAACCAAGGATAGAACAGTCAAAGTGCTCAAGTTCGTCCGGCAAAAGACTCGTCGCTCTTTTATCTCTGCCGGATTCGAAGACTGGGCATTGATTCAAACTGGAACAAACGGGAATGACAAAAAAATCCGAAGGGGAAAGCCCTCACGAAAATAAACAAAATCTTCCGCGTGTCAAGACCCCCATCCGAGCATTCGAGCGGCAAGCTGAGGGCTTCTTTGTCGTTCAGTTTTCACGTACCTCTACTACCAATCAAAGTCCCGCGTCTTAGCTAGCCCATGGGTATCAGAGTAAGTTGCGAGGTTAAGGGTTGCAAAGTCCAGCCGCTTCGACTTTGCAGGGGATGTGTGCGGTATTGGTGCGCACAACACTACGACGAGCATAGAGAGGGGAAGTTCGAAGGATTGGGAGACTCCTAACGGCTCCGAACGGGTGGATTTTGGCTAGAATAGCTAGACATCCATTCACCAATTACCGGACGTTCCCCGGCCCACCACAATTAAGCAAGTGTCAGGTTCTCGGTTCAGAGGACTAAAAAAGAGGGGGGTTGGGCTAAGCTGACTTCTTGGTTGATTCTGTATACTGTTCTTTTCTAGTGCCCACTCGAATCTCCCCCGGGCTACCACAGGCCCACTTCGAATATACCCGAGTCGGCCGTAACTACTCTCGTTGTTCCAACAGTGCTGACAGATCTCGGCGAATCTTTAGTAGCACTAATTACTCAATGCCAGTGTGTCAACGGCAGACAAGGCAGCGATCGCGCTCAAGAGTGAGGAACGACGAGCCCTTGTTCTACTAGGGGCGACAGCGGTTGTCGCTACGGTCTGGGCAACCCTTTGGACAACGTCTAAAGACCCGAATAATGAATTGTCGAGACGTGATCAACAGAGATCAGCTGTTGGATGAGATTTCCATACGGTCTGCGAGCATCGAAGATGACCGACTACGAGATCTTGTGGCTGATGTCTACCTAGGGCTACCGTCCAACCTCCGTCAGAAGGCAATGGAAAAGATAAGCTTCTGGCTCTTGGCCGACGCGGCTTTTCCCGAGCACGTCTACATTCCCGTGCCGCCGAAGGCGACGGCCGTAGAGGCAACCTTTGTAGTCATTCCGGGTGAGTTCTTGAAGCACTCTGATCGTTCATTACGGACCACGATCGCGCATGAGGTCGCCCACATTCTTCTCACCAAGAAGGGCGAAGCGCCGAGCCACGGCAAGGGTGCCGAAGACGAGCTAGCCGCAGATGACCTCTGCGAGAGCTGGGGCTTCGGTCGGGCCTATTCAAAGCAAGAAATCCGAAGGATGCTATTGAGCACGCATCAGCCTGGCAGACGATGGCGCGGGGTTTGAATCCCACTAGGCCTTCTTCACCGCGGGGACGCTGACCTTCTCGGCTGGCGCTAGCGCTTTGAACGGAGTTCGATGGGCTCCTAGAGAGCGGAACGAGGAGGCAGATGAGCTGAGCCGAGAAGCATATGCAAGAGAAACCACTTAGTACTTGGCGTTAGAAGTCCGATTGTTGAAGACCGATGGTTCGAGAACTCGTGAGGACTCGTTGCACCGAATGCGACGGTTCACCTGAAGAGTGCCGAGAGTCGAAATCGGCAAACGAATGCCCAATGAAGGTTTGAACGTGTGCCCGGCTGGGTTGCAACTTCGGGGCGAGACTTCTGAGAAACGATTCTGCGAACAGGTTTATGCGGTGAACAAGTGTCACGATTGGCTGATGCAGGAACCATACCATGGGAGATTGCAGGAATTGTTTCGGTGAGATAAGACCAGGAACAAGCCATCTCCCAGAGTCCTTTGACGTCTCCCAGATAATCGACGCACTCACTCGACGTGAGCTGGGCGATGCGAAAAGGGCTCGAACCAGATCCAGAGGCGAGTGATTGAATTGGCCAAGGTCGTTGATGTCAACTGCCCCCAGATGCGGGTGCTCAGTCGCGCCTCCCAATTGGACCTTCGACTCGCCAATAGTTGACATGCTATAGACCGCGAAGCCATAGCAGGCGACTCCGCCTGGTTTCACGGGCTCGCAGAGGCCGTCGAAGAACACGCTTAGCATCATAGTCATACTCTGATTTCTCTAGACGCTTAGGAACTCCGCGGGGATCAACCACGCGTCCTTCTTGTCGGCGAACATGACTCCTAGCCCGTGCCTCTCTGCATTGTCCACGATTATGTCCGTAATTTCTCCTCCCCTCATGATAGCGGGAAAATTCGCTATGTCGGTGGCGAGCAAGACCCTAGCTCGCTTCAAGTTCTTCTCAACATCAAAAACATAGCCAAGCACTTGGCCCAAGGCCTTTGTCGTGACCTCTGGTTTGACTTCGACCACAACCGTTCGTCCCGTTTTCTGGGCCACTACATCGAACCTGTATGAAGAATCGAAATCCGCGAAAGGAAGCTCGAAACCAACATCCCATCCTAAGAGATCGAAGTACCTACCGACCGCGACGGCAAGTGTCGAGTGTGCGAGAAGATACCTGCCTGGCAGTGCTTCCCAGATTTTCTTCAGCTCGCTAAGGTATCCGATAATTTCTCGCGTTTCGGCCTTCGACATCGCATGGCGTTTAGAGAACATACTGTTGAGAATCTGACGGTTCACCCGACGCCATTCAAAGATTCTAACTGACGACTTGTTCGGCAAACCTCTCATTCCTAGTCTTTGCCTCCTGCTTGTCTTGGTGATATTCTTGAGTGATAGTGAGCGTTTTCACAGATAACTTTCTCTGCTCACTCCCTTTCACAGATGCTGGACCAAGAACCCACCGGGTTTATCTTCCGGGTTGATCATGATACTATCGAGAAACCATGCCAGCCAGCAAGCTCTCGACTTTGAAAAACATCCAAGTCCTCCGCAAAATTCCAATCTTTTAGTAGCTCAGGAAAGCTTTAGATTCTATCGCCCTCAATCTCGAAAAGCGTTGTCGCAGACTTACCCCGTTTCCGAGAGCTTCAAAGTCATCGAAGGGTTCGACATTTACCGAAGTCAAAATCTGATTATTGCGCTTGTAGTCGTGGAGAGTGGGACTGGCAAGGATCTGCGACTGTACAGATGGCAGAAGAGACAAGACCAATGGAAAGTCGACCTTTGTCGAATGAGTGTCACTCGGTGGAACTGGTCCGACATAGCAGAAAAGGCGGCCGGTCTGGTCAAAAAGTACGAAATTCGCAAGTAGATAGTCTAATCGCGTTCTACGAGCATTTCTGTCTGGTGTAGAGAATTTGCTGCATAGGATCCTTCTGAAGTCAAGTGCACAATTTCCAACTTTGGAATGATTCTCGCCGCGTACTCCGCGACGAGTCTTCTATGACATCTATCGGGAAAGTCCTCGGTACAAAGGAAGGCGACGTTCATTCCAGGCGGAAGAAGGCGGAGCAACAAAGCGTCTGGTTTTCTCTCTCTCAACAGAGCGTTGAACTCTCGCTCGTACCCTGACCAGTCAAAGTTCAATCGATAACCATCAAGCAAAGCAGCGGTCGGGGCAAGCTCAGTTGCGTGAACATACTCGATTCCCATTAGCTCAAGCAGGAATTCAAGATCTTCCTTCCTAGCGAATCCCGAATATTGAGATACTGGGCGTAGGCGTATGTCTACGAGCCTCTTGATTCGCGCATCTCGCAGCAACGCTGCGAATTCGCGCATCGTTTTCTTCGTGAATCCTATAGTGAACATTCTGCGAGCACGAGGGTGTTGCAGCATATTTGTTTCCAAGGTAGATTGGAAACTAATCGACAGGCCTCTTCCCAAGTGTCGTACATCGAAGCCTTTCAGAGCTAGGTAGGTGGCCACCACCCTGCGATGGCACTTGCGGTAGTCAGTCTCTTTGCAAATGAGAAGAATATTGTCCCCATTCGATGACTCGGCAATGAACTTCACTGCTTGTGAGAACTCGTCTGTGATTGTGAAAAGGGCGTAATCCTTTCTGTCACCCAAGACTTTTGTTTCATCATGATATTGAGAGTTGAACTTATCCACCAACTTCGCAAGATCGGAAGTTTTCAATGTTTCCGGACCTCGGAACTGTTTGGAGCCTCGGATGTCGAACACATGTTTTATGTGGCAATCAGAAACAACTCTCTGCAGGTCTTCCGTCTTTAGGTGAGCAAGGCCAATGGTATAGACTGCTGGCTTGTCCCGACCTAGATTCGAAATCTCATGGTTTGGCATAATCTACCACGCTCACCAATCTTGGAATTGGATGCACCCCCACAACCATTGCATGATGGCGACCAGTCGCCGGCAGCAAGCGCGACAGTCCGAGAGCAAGATACAAGACTTTTGCAGACTTGAGCACTACAAGTACTTCCTTATCCCGGTTGCCCCGTGTTAAACTTCGCCACCGCAGATCTGGACATGGCAGGTTGAAAACAGCTGTTCCAACTCTGAAACTGACTCTACGTTGGTCTAAAGTGTCCTCACGATAATTATTCCGATACGCGTCAATTACTTCATCAACACGTGTTAGGATTAGGGACCGCTTTTCACTAACGAGCCAGTTCTCAAGATTTAGAACGCCTTGAGGTATTGAATCATGCTCATCAATTTGTTTCATCAATCCATGGAGTTGAACATCATTCAAGGTCCCAATGAGTTTAGGACTAGTCGAGCTATCAACTTCCACGTCCTCGCTATGAGGGGGCTTTTCGAGACGCTTACTCTTCAGGAACTCGACAATGTTGTAAGGAGCAACGACGATTCGTTCTTCCGACATAAGTAGAGAAGGAGAAAAGTTGTAAGCTCCCTTGGGAATTGGGCGAAACCATTTGTTATTAGAATCTACTCCGGCGATACAGATTCCATCTGACATCTTGGTGGCTGCTAGGATTGTGACTCGTGATTTTCCATCATTAGACATGGGGTCGATACACTCAGCCATGGAAGGAGTCGAGCGAGAACTCCAAGTGTGGCCTACCTGCTATCGACCGCCTTTCCTTTATTTCTAGCGTCTCTCGAGTGATCGTAAGTTCGAATTACAGTAGGCCGGTTATTGGTGCTTGAAGATTCCGCGAGAATAGGTGCGTCACTCGAAGGGAATTTGGAGGCAAGAGACAGACACAAAATGGTGGCTGGCATACTTGAATGGGTCTTGGCCGCCGTGTATCGAGATGGAGGTATCGACGCGGTTCGTACAGTGGCTCAGCAAATATTGAGGAAGGATCTTACCGAGGTTGGCGAACAAAGCGGACTCTCGAGGCATGGCCCCCGCGAGCCATAGGCGCGGGACGGTTATTCCCTGCCGTTTCATTGGGACGAATTGGGAACTTAGTTGGACAAAACAGTCTATGTAAGAATGCTTATCTTTCTAAGTCACGTATAGTAGGTTAGAAAGACCGTCAGCCAGGAAAACCTGGCACATCAGGTTTCTTTTGAAGAGCCACCCCCGGCTCCACCCCCGGCTCCATGACGGAACACCCGGTTTCGGCAATAGAACGGGAAGCCCAGAGCTCATCAACTACGCTCTCTTTCTTCAGCGAGAAGGATATCGGCCCTCAACGATTCAGAGGCATCTCAAAGTTCTAAGGACTTTTTGTCAATTCTTGAAGGAGACCGGAGTGAGAGCAGGGGAAGTCCATAATGTGAGATGGAGCGATCTCTATGAGGGCTACGTCAACATCCAACCAGAGAAGCACTCCAACCCGAGGAGGATCAAACTCTCCCCGAAATTGATGCTGATCATTAACAGGCTTCCGAGAAAGTGTCCGAGAGTCTGTAATTCGAAGATCCTTGGTCTTGTAGGGCGAGAGTGATTTGGGTCTTTATGCTGGGCTAGACCTTGAGCAGCACTGCGTCTGTACCACCAGCGAATGTGAGGCTACCATTCGGATTTCCCACGACGCCGCTCAGGTTTGATACTATGCCCGTAAAATCGCCGACCACGCCGGTAAGTATCGCTACCGTTCCTCCTGGATTAGCCGTCTTTGTGGGTGCTCTGAGGAATGAGTACGGTGGCGTGCTCATCGTCTGGCCTGCGGTGTAAGCGCGTCCATCTGCTCCCACTACCATCTGGTTTCCGCTGTCATTGTCCGTTCCGCCCCATGTATTGGCGTTGAGAATCCTACCCGCTGCACTGAAGTGCAGCAGGATGGAGTCTCCTCCTCCCGCGCCGATCCCCGTGTTTCCTGTCACCCAGACCGAGCCATCAGGTGAAACAGCTACTCCCAGCCCTGCCGAACCTAGCCTCGTTTCTGCCCAGTTTTCTTGGGAAACTATGGTTCCGTCCGGTGCGAACTTGGCAAGGAAGATTTCCTGAGCTGTTCCTTGTACTTGCGAATCTCCGGTGATGTATATTGATCCATCCTGAGCGATCGCAAGCGCGTTGGCGCCGACTAGAGTTGATGGAGCTAGACCATAGCCGCGTTGCCAGACTAGTGTCCCATCAGGGCTGAACTTGCTCAGGAATGCCTCGTTCCGGGTGAAACTGCTTGTGCCTCCGGTCATGTACACGCTACCATCCGCTGCGACAGCCACGCCGGACGCGCCTTCGTCGAACCTTCCTCCCCAAGTCTTTTGCCAAGTGAGTGTTCCGCTTGAGCTGAACTTTAGCAGGATCGCGTGGTCCCTTCCTGTGGAGTTGAGTGTGGTTCCGGCGACGTAGACGCTGGCCCCGTCAGGGGTGACGGCGACTGAACTGACGAAGGCTTGGGCTGATCCGTC
>WNGQ01000845.1_pt1 | contig 31942 bp, 28 predicted proteins | sample 5407661 | NCBI WGS metagenome assembly WNGQ01 (sample SAMN13153382, study PRJNA577476) | soil metagenome | isolation source: 60 cm soil or saprolite under Garry oak tree replicate 2 | place: USA:California | collected 2016-06-15 | reverse complement strand
TTAGAGGTCCCGAGCCGGATTCGGGTGCCGGATCAGCTATAATTCGACATTTTCCGGCGCAGCCATGGCATCGTCCGACGCCACTAGCCTGCAGCTCTACCTTCGCCTCCTCCGCTACGTCAAGCCTTACTGGGCGCCGTTCGCGCTGTCGGTCGCAACCTTGGTGGTAACGGCGCTGACCGAGCCGGTCTTTCCGGCGCTCCTCAAGCCGCTCCTCGACGGCAGTTTCGTGCACAAGGAAGGCGGTCTGCTCGCCTGGCTGCCCGGTTTGATCGTCGTCGTTTTTCTGGTGCGCGGCTTCGCCTCATACGTCTCCGACTACGCGATCGGCTGGGTAGCGAACAAGGTCGTGATGGATCTGCGCAATGCGATGTTTTCCACCCTTGTGCGGCTGCCGACGATCTACTACGACAATCACACCGGCGGCAGCCTCATCTCGAAGTTCACTTTCGACGTCATGCAGGTGACCGGAGCAGCGACCAGCGTGATCTCGGTGCTGTTCAGGGACTCGCTCACCATAGCCGGGTTGCTCGGATGGCTTTTCTGGCTGAACTGGAAACTCACTTTGGTGGCCCTCCTGGTGGGACCGCCCGCCGTCGTGATTACGCGCAAATTCTCGAGCCGGCTGCGCGCCATGAGCCGCGCCGAGCAGACGGCGATGGGCGACTTGAACCATGCCCTGGAGGAATCGATCGGCTGTCATCGCGTGGTCAAGGTGTTCGGCGGACAGGACTACGAGGCAAGGCGCTTCGACGCCGGAGCGAACAAGGTGCGCACCTTCAATATGAAAATGGCCTCGGCGGCTGCGGCCAACGTCCCCTTGGTGCAGATCGTGGTTTCGGTCGCGCTGGCACTCATCATCTATCTCGCGGTGCGCCAGGCCGCAACGGACGAGACGACGGTGGGCGGATTCGTGTCGTTTCTCACTGCGTTGTTGCTGGTGTTTGCGCCGCTGCGCCGCCTGACGGGCGTCAACCAGACGCTGCAGCGGGGGCTCGCCGCGGCGGAGAGCGTGTTTCGCCTGATCGACGAGCGGCCCGAGTCCGACACCGGGACCCTCGAGATCGGCCGCGCGAAGGGCAAAGTCGAATTCAGAGCCGTCGGGTTCAGCTATCCGGGAAACGCACTCCCGGCTCTGGATCGCGTGTCGCTTTCGATCGACCCGGGCGAGACCGTTGCGCTGGTAGGGGCCTCCGGCGCAGGCAAGACCACGCTCGCCAATCTGCTGCCGCGCTTCTACGTTCCCGATTCCGGACAGATCCTGCTCGACGACGTCGACATCGCGACGCTCAAGCTCGGGAGCCTGCGCGCGAATATCGCGCTGGTGAGCCAGGATATCGTGCTGTTCAACGACACGGTCGCCGCCAACATCGCCTACGGGCGCCTCGCGGGAACGAGCGAGGCCGACATCGTCCGGGCAGCCGAGGCGGCGCACGCGATGCAGTTCATCCGCCAGATGTCCGAGGGGCTCGCTACCCTGATCGGTGAGAACGGCGTGCGCCTTTCGGGCGGACAGCGGCAGCGGCTCGCCATTGCGCGCGCGTTCCTCAAGGATGCGCCGGTGCTCATCCTCGACGAGGCGACCTCCGCCCTCGACAGCGAATCGGAGCGCCATGTGCAGGCGGCGCTGGAAACGCTCATGCGCGGCCGCGCGACGCTGGTGATCGCGCACCGCCTGTCGACCATCGAGCGGGCCGACCGCATCGTCGTTCTGGACGCGGGCCGCATCGCCGAAACCGGAAGACACGTCGATCTCATTGCCGCGTCCGGGATCTACGCGAGGCTCCATCGCCTGCAGTACTCGAGAGAATTTGCGGCCTAGATGGGCTGCGCTGCGGCCGCTGGAGGGTGAGCTCGTGAGCCGGAGCGTCGCCGAGCCCGCGGACGGCGAGTCAAGAAGACGGCGTTGAAACGAACTCCGCTGCGAATCGCGCACACCGAGGCCTCCGTGGGTTGGGGCGGTCAGGAGATCCGCATACTTGAAGAAGCGCAGGGCATGGCAGCACGCGGGCACGCGGTCGAAATCTGGGCTGTCGCCGGGTCCGGAATCCTTGTGGAGGCGGCACGACGCGCGCTTCCTCATCGAGCTCTTTCCATCGGCCGCAAGAACCTGAGCGGAATTCTTGCGATGCGACGGGCACTGGCGTCGGTCCGGCCCGATATCGTCAATACCCACAGCTCGACCGATGCCTGGCTCGTAGCTCTCGCGCGCCTGACGCTCGGCGAGCGGCCGCCGGTCGTGCGCACCCGTCACATATCCGCGCCGGTGCCGGACAACCTTCCCACCCGCTGGCTCTACAACCATGCGACTCGGCACATCGTCACGACCGGCGAGCGGCTCCGGGAGATCCTGGTGCGGGAAAATCGCTTTCGCGGCGATCGCATCACTTCCATTCCGACCGGCATTGATCCTTCTCGATTCCGACCCGGCGACAAAGCCGAGGCGCGCCGCATGCTCGGGCTCGAGCCGGCGGCGCGATACGTAGGGGTCGTCGCGACGCTGAGGAGCTGGAAAGGCCATCTTTACCTGATCGAGGCGTTCGCTCGATTGGCTGCCGGGGACGCGACTGTTAGGCTCCTCGTCGTCGGCGAAGGACCCATGCGACCGTCGATCGAGCGGAAGATAGCGGAGCTGAAGCTTGCGGCGAAAGTGATGCTCGCCGGCCGTCAGGACGCGGTCGAGCGCTGGTTCCAGGCCATGGACGTCTTCTGCCTGCCGTCGTATGCCAACGAGGGCGTCCCGCAGGCAGTGGTCCAGGCCATGCTGTGCGCATTGCCCGTGGTGACTACCCCGGTAGGCAGCATTGTCGAAGCCGTGACCGATCAGGAAACGGCGCTGCTCGTTACGCCAAGAGATCCACGCGGGCTCGCGGCGGCGATTCGCAGGCTGCTCGACGATGCGGCGCTCGCAGAGCGGATGGGGCGCGCCGCGCGCGCGGCGGCAGAGGTGCGATTCAGCCGCGACGCGATGATCGCGCGCATGGAGGCGGTGTTCCAGGGCGTGGTCGACGGTTACCGTCCCAGGCGTGCCGCGTCTTGAAATTCGCATTCATCGTGACGAACCTGGCGGGCGGCGGAGCCGAAAAAGCGCTGCTGACGCTGGGATCGCAGCTCGCCCGCCGAGACCACGAAGTCCATCTGGTCCTGCTGGAAGACCACGTCGACCACGTCCCTCCGGCGGGAATTCGCTTCCATGCTCTCACGCGGCGCGGGCGTCGCCTGCGCAAGGGCGCGCTCGGCAAGCTGGTTGCCGTACTCAGGCTCGGCCGCCTCATTTCAACGCTGGCACGGCAGCGCGCGTTCGATCTCACCGTATCGACATTGCCGTTCGCCGATGAGGTGGCGGTGCGCGCGAGACTGCCGCGTCACTGGTGCCGGATCGCCAACACGCTCTCCGCGGAGATCGCCCGCCTGCACGAGCGCAACCCGGGCAAGGCGCGGCGGCGCCTTCGCCGTTACCGCCGCCTCTACGGCAGTGGACCTCTGATCGCGGTATCCGACGGCGTGGCGGAGGATTTGCGCCGCGGGCTCGCTCTTGACCGCCCCCGCGTCGAGCGCATCTACAATCCGTTCGATTTCGCCGCCATGCGCGCGCTCGCCGCTGAGCCCGCGCCGGATCGGCCTGCCGTCCCCTACCTCATACACGTCGGCCGTTTCACCGGACAGAAGCGCCACGACTTGCTGCTCGATGCTTTTGCGCGGCTCGACACTCCTCACCCGCTGGTGCTGCTCGCGGAGCGCGAGCCCGCCTTGTCGGACCTGATCCGCAGGCGCGGGCTCGAGGGACGCGTCATCGTTGCCGGTTTCAAGACCAATCCCTATCCCTGGATCGCCGGTGCGGAGCTCCTCGTGCTTTGCTCCGACCACGAAGGGCTGCCCAACGTCATCATCGAGGCCCTGGCTCTGGACACGCCCGTGGTCAGCACCGACTGCCCGTCCGGTCCGCGCGAAATCCTGGGCGAGGCCTGTCCCGGATGTCTGGTTCCCGTGAACGACGCCGCCGCGCTCGCGGAAGCGATCGTCCGTGCGCTCGCCGATCCGCCGCAACTTTCGCGGGTCGACCTCAGCGCGTACGCGGCAGATACCGTGACGGCGGCCTACGAGGCGCTGGCTGCCGAGCGACCGAGAGGCGCAATGTGACCAAGGACCGGTTCGAATTCGGCAAGAACTGGGAGAGCTTTTCGTTTCTGATCGACGAGGAGGCGGTCCGAAAGGCCGAAGACCGAATGGCATTGTTTCTCGGCAGCCGAGATCTCTCGGGCCGGACCTTTCTCGACGTCGGTTGCGGTTCCGGGCTGCACGCGCTCGTCGCGCTGCGTTTCGGGGCGAAGGAGGTCGTGGCGATCGACGTCGATCCGGATTCGGTCTCGACGGCCGGCACCGTTCTGGAGCGGAATTGGCCGGGGACCAACAAGACGGTTCGGCGGGTCAGCGTGTTCGATCTCGAGAAGGAGAGGTTCGGCGAATTCGACATCGTCTATTCGTGGGGAGTGCTGCATCACACCGGCGACATGAACCGCGCGATCGAAACGGCCGCGAAGCACGTCAAACCGGGCGGACTGTTCGCCGTCGCCCTGTACGGAAAGACGCCGTACTGCGATCTGTGGAAGCGAATCAAGCGCTGGTATGTCAATGCCTCTCCGGCGCAGCAGGCCAGGGCGGAGAGGACTTATATTCGCTTGTTCGGCTTGTACCTGCTGCTGCGGGGGAAACGCCTGAGCACGCATATCGCCGGTTACAAGCGGAAGCGCGGCATGGATTTCCTCCACGACGTCCGGGACTGGATCGGCGGCTATCCTTACGAGTCGATTGCGCCGCGGGAATTGGCGCGATTGCTCACGCCCCTCGGTTTCGACTTGATCAGACAGAACGTACGGAAAAGATCGGGACTGTTCGGATCCGGCAATGACGAATACCTGTTTCGAAGGCACGACGCGGCCAGCAACTCTCTGCATCCCTAGCCCATGTGCGGAATCTTCGGTCTGATAGGCACGCCGTGGCGTGACGGCGCCGGGGCGGCGCTCGATACCTTGCGCACGCGCGGACCCGACGACAGCGCTCTGCTCGATCTCGGCGATGCCATTCTCGGTCATACCCGCCTTGCCGTGATCGATCTGGTTTCCGGGCAGCAGCCGATGCGTTCCGCCGATGGGCGCTACACGATCGTTTTCAACGGTGAAATTTACAACTTTCGCGAATTGCGGAAGCAGCTCGCGGGCGCCGGCCGTGCTTTCATCACCCAGTCCGACACCGAGGTATTGCTTCAGGGATTCGCCGCATGGGGCGACCGCCTGGTGCCGCGCTTGGACGGGATGTTCGCATTCGCCGTATGGGACGCGCGCGAGCGCGTGCTGTTCGCGGCGCGCGACCGGATGGGCATCAAACCGTTCTTCTATTCCACCGCGGCCGGTTTCTCGTTCGGGTCCACGCTCGCGCCGTTTCTGCGGCTCGACGGGTTCCCCCGCCAGATCGACTACCAGGCGCTGCGCGATTACCTTGCCAGCCAGACGGCGCTGGCACCGCATTCTTTCCTGAACGCCGTGCGGCAGCTCTCGCCCGCCTCGCAGCTTGCATGGAGCGCGCGCGACGGAAAGCTCGAGATCAAGCGCTATTGGGACATACCGGGCCCGAGCGGTGCCGCGTTCGACCGCACGGAATTGCTCGATCGCGTCGATGACGCGATCGGCGACAGCGTGCGCGCGCAGCTCGTCGCCGATGTGCCGCTCGGCGCGTTTCTCTCCGGGGGAATCGATTCGAGCCTCATGGTCCATTACATGGCGCGCGCCGGAGCCCGCCCGTTGAGAACCTTCAATCTGCGCTTTCGCGAGGCGGACTTCGACGAGACGCCCTATGCGCGTGCCGTCGCGGAGCGTTTCGGCACGGAGCACCACGCGGTCGATGCCCCGCAGGTCGACGGCGCAAGCTTCGCCGCAGCCATAGGCGATCTGGACCAACCGCTCGCCGACCCGGCCTACGTGATGACCCATGCGCTTTCGCGGCTCACGCGCTCGTTCGTCACGGTCGCGATCAGCGGCGACGGCGGCGACGAATTGTTCGGCGGTTATGCGCGCTTCCGCGAGGAGGAAGACCGTTACCCGCGTCGACCGGGTCAGGATCTCCTGCGCAAGCTCGTGCAGGCGGGATGGCTGCCGGGCGCGCTGTTGCGCCGCAGCTTGCACGGTCGTGATCGGGTGTTCTATCGCCGGGTCGAGCTCGGCCCGTGGGAGGTTTCGCGCAAGAGCCTGATGCGCTATCTGACGCCCGACGCCTGGGCGCGCTGCGCCCCCGAGAAGACCTTGAGCCTGTGGCGCGATCTCGTCGCTTCCTTTGGCGGCAAGGTGGACACGGAAAGCCTGATGCGAGCCGATCTCTGGACCTATTTGTCGGACAACTGCCTGGCAAAGACCGATCGCGCGAGCATGGCGCACGGACTGGAAGTGCGCGTGCCGCTCCTGGGCAACGCGGTGCTCGACGGCGTGCTCCGGCTCCCGGCCAAGGCGCATTTCAACGGCGAGGACAAGTTGCTGCTGCGCGATTTGGCGCGGCGCTATCTGCCGGAATCCGTCTGGAACCGGCCCAAGCACGGCTTCTCGGTGCCGTTGCGCGACCTCTTCAACGGCGCCTGGCGGGAGCGGTGCGAGGACGCGGTGCATCGGACGGCCGAGATCGCGCCGTTCCTCGACGCTGCGGCGGTGGGCAACTTGTGGCGCGCCGCGCGCGCCGGCCACGGATCGCGGCGGCTCGCGTACACCTTTGTCGTCTTGCTGCTTTGGTTGGAGCGGCATCGCCTTGACGTGTAACCTCTAGGTAACGCATTACATATGACGCGCATGAAGGTCGGACAGCGACTGATCGTAAACGCCAAACCCATCGGTTTCCTGATATTTCTGCTGTTCTGGGTGCTGATCCTGCGCGCGCCGACGCTTCTCGTCTCAGCCGTCGATTGGGACGAAGGCCTGTATGTCCTCATGGCGTCCCAATGGCTCAACGGGCATCCACCCTACACCACAGTCCTGGAGGTCAAGCCGATTGGAATCTTCGCGATCTTTGCTGCGGCAATGGGTATGCTCGGCGAATCGATGGTGTCGGTTCGCTTCATTACGATTGCCATCGTCTACATGACTTCCGTGGTGTTGCTGCTGATCGCAAGGCGGCTACTTCGCAGCGATGTTGCGGGCGTCGTCGTGGCGATCAGCTACCCGGCTCTCACCTTGGGTGGACTTCAGGGATTGTCGTCAAACACTGAACTCTTTTACATTTTTTTCAACGTGCTCGGGCTTCTTTGCCTTATCGTTTCGACCTCGAGTCCTGAATCGACGCGCAGAAAAGCGCTGCTCTACGCACTCGCCGCCGGTTTAAGCTTTGGTGCTGCAGTACAGATCAAGTACGTTGTCGCCATAGAGATTGCGTTATTCATAGCGTATTTCTTGCTCGCTCATTATCGCTCGGTACGTTACGCGCCGCCGGTCATTGTGATGCTTGTCGTCGGTGGAGCCCTGCCGAGCATTGCGGCTATCAGCTACCTCTGGATGCAAGATGCACTCGAGTTATACCTCGACTCTAACTTCGGTACCTACGAGAGGTACCTTGCGGCTAGGAGCAGCCAGGGCCAGGGCATCTGGATCGCGCTGAAACATGGACTGGAGGACTGGATCAAGTGGTCATGGGTGGCGGTTGCCGCAATCACTTTCCTTAGAATAAAAACGCGACATGGGCCGAAAGTCGCGCCCATTCTTCCATTCCTTTTCCTATGGCTCCTCGCCGGGTTTGCTGAAGCCAGCCTAACCCTTAGGTTCTTCAAGCACTACTATCTTGTGACCATGCCGCCGCTGTGTCTGCTCTTAGCCCACGCATCTACTCGGTTCCAAATTGCGGGCGGGAATCGGGCGATCCTCGCTTTTGCGGTCGTCATTGCCATAGGATTTCCCGTGGTCCGCACAATACAAAAGAGCTATATTCCATGGATCTCTGCGTACGCGACACAGGGGGATGTCAATGTGAACGTTGCGCGCTACATTAAAGGACAGATTTCTCCTCAGGATTACATCTACGTCGTAAACCGCGGACCAACAATTTACTTCTTGACTCACGCGCGACCTCCAACTCGATTCGTTTTCCCCTCGTTCATGCTCGACGACTCCTACAGTTGGATAGGTGATGTCGATTACCCGAGCGAGGTGGAGCGCATATTCTCCAAGACGCCGCGCGCTGTGGTAATGAGGGACGGTGATGAGGAAAATGCGCGCGTGAACGATATCAAGGAGCGCCTGAAACACGACTATGTGGTAGCCACGCGGATTGCGGACACCGTGGTCTACATTCGCAAGCCTCTCCGATAGAACTAACGAAAAATAGGGTTTTGTGGTCACTTTACTTTTCTTCGGGATATCGCGGTACAGCCCCACGACGTGACACCAGCAGCATCACGACATAGTACCAAGCCGGTGAAGACCCTCTTGCTCAAGCTAACTGTCAGCGTCGCGCTGGTCACGACCCTCGTGGCACGGGCAGATCTTGCGGACCTGGGCCGGCGTCTCGCCTCCGCCGGGGTGCTAACTCTGGTGATCGGGTCACTCTGCATCTTTGCGCTCTCGGTCACCATTGCTGCGCGATGGAAAACCATCCTGGTGGAGTTTCGCTATCCGCTGGCGTTTTCCGAGGTGTGGCGCTACACGATGATCGGAATGTTTTTCAATCAGCTGCTTCCTTCCGGAATGGGCGGAGATGGGCTCAGAATGTGGTACGCGAGGCGCGCCGGCGTCCCACTCGGCACCGCAATCGGAACCGTTGTCGTCGATCGCGTTCTCGGCCTGCTGGGGTTGCTGCTGCTGGTCATCCTGGGGCTGCCATACCTGTTTTCCCTACACGTCACGGGCGTTCTGGCAACGGTCATTTCGATTTCGTCGATACTGGTTGCGTTGGGGGTCGCTGTTTTCCTGTCCGCCGATCATATGATGGCCAGCATCGCAACATTGCTGAAAGGGAGCGTGCGTACCGCGTTTTTGCACCGCCCCTTTCTTATTCGCGTGAAAGGCGGATTGAAGCAAACGGCGAAAGACACGCGGCGATTGCTCCAATCGCTGCCTTATGGTCCCGCTACGGTCTTGCTTTCGCTCGTCAACCAGATCTCGCTCGGGCTGGTGGTGCTGTACTTGGCCCGTTCCATGTCGCTGAATCTGTCGCCCGCAGCGGCCGTGTTTCTGTTTCCCCCTGTGCTGCTTCTGAGCATGATCCCGATTTCGTTGGCGGGCTGGGGCATCCGCGAAGGGGCGATGGTAGTCGTATTCTCGCTCGCCGGACTGCAAACAGAAGCTTCGTTGAGCCTATCGGTGCTGTTCGGTGCATGCGCGTTCGTCTCGGGATTGCCAGGAGGTTTCATGTGGCTCCTGGCGCGCCGCGAAGGCACTACCTAGGGAAAGGGCACGCTTGGCGCCAGCCAGATCGTCATGGTGTACCACCGGGGTGAGGAGCGGCTGGCCGAGATTCTGAACAACCGCACTTACACGTTCGAGATCGTCCCTTGCGGTGACAAGGTCGGTTACATCTACATGAAACGAGCCGCCGCCTGAGAACTCGGGCGCACGGGCGGATGCTCGGCGAGCGCTTGGCGCACTCGCAGGAACACCGATTCGACGGAGATCTCCGCCATGTCGGTCTGTTCGCTACATCGGTCCCTGGCCTGAGGATGATCGACTGCGTAGAAGCAAGGATGGTCCGCCGGACCTGTCAGCTTGCTCGGATGTATGCAATGGTAGAGCCCCACCAAGGGAATATCGAAGGTGCTCATGATGTGCGTGGGCCCGGTGTCGACGCCCACGTAAAGATCGGTACGGCTCATCAGCGCGGCGGTTTCGCGTAGCGTCAGGCCCGCGTACAGCGTCGCCCGATCGCCCAAGCGCTCCTTGAGCCAGAACACGCGCGAGCGCTCCTCGCTACCCCCGTAGATAAGAAAATGGCTGTGCGGCCAATGAGCGACGACGCGCTCTGCCAACTCGGCGAAATTCGGAATCGGCCAATCCCGGTACCCCTTGGTGGGAAAGCTCGCCACCTGGAAACCAATCAGCGGCGATGCCGTGCGCGGAATGTCTGCGGCGAGCCGGGCGCGGGCCGCGACCGCTTCCTGCGGCGTCACTTGATATGCCAACCGCAGTCCCGCCGCCGAAATTCCGAGCGCCGCGGGCAACCGCAAATAATGAAGTACGGAGTGCTCGCTTTGAAACGGAGGCACGTCCACGCAACGGTAAAGGCGCCGGTTGAGCTCGGCGCTCTTTTGCCGAAAGGCAACCACTCGATCGGCAACGCGCAATGCGTATCGAACCAGCGGTTCGTCGAATCCGTAGACGAATGCACAGTCGAAACTTCGCCCGCCAAACCAGCCGCGCCATTGCGCACTGCGCTTCGTGATGCTACGGGCATCCTTTACGAACGGCAGCTCGCGCAGGATTTCGGCCCGCTTCGGATGACCGAGTGCGACAATCCGGCAGCCAGGGTGGGCTTTTTCGACCGCGCGCATCGCGGGAGTAGCGAACAGCGTATCGCCGATCCGAGAAACGTTAATGAACAGAATCGACGCGCCGCCGACAGACATCAAACGCTGCTGCGGCGCTTCGCTGTCTGAGTCTTGGGGTCGTCGGACGTCAGCGCCCATCCGGCGACTTACTCATGACTTGCGATCCTGCGCTTGAAACGAGACCTAATGCCGGCGATGACGACCCGCGCAAACAGCGTTCTATAGGGTGCGGTGGGGTCGAACGGAATACACGCGAGGCCGTATCCGTATGCGCGCGGCGGGCGCTCGCCGTCAAAGCGGCGATCCGGAGGTATATCGGCCCAACAAACTGCGTCGAGCACCCGTGCTATACGCGCGAATTGAATTGAATCGCTATACAACGGGCCAAGAAGATGAGCGTCGAGAAAATCGCGCTCCTCGGTTCCGAGTGCGCAATCGTGAATGAAAACCTGCGTCACTCTCCCGGTCGCGAGCAGCCGCAGGGCCAGGCGCAGACCGCGAAAGCCTTTCGGCCCGTCGATGAGAACAACGTCCCCTTTTCGCACTTCGGCGAGAAGGATCCGGGTTGCGTCGCCGAACCGCAATGATACGTTGTCGCGCCCGCTCAAACGCGCCTGCGCAACTTGAACGTCGGGAGAATCCGCATCTGATTCGATGCTCACAACGCGCAGATCGGGAAAAATGGTGGAGAGCACCAAGGTACTTTGTCCGCGGGCGCGGCCGGACTCGACAATTCGGCTTGGCCTGGAGGCTTGCGCGCACAAGTAGAGAAAAAACATCTCCGAATAGAGTATGCCCTTCCGCTCATACGGTATGCCGGCCACGCGCCTTTGGAATGCCGGCAACATCTCCGCGGCGGCGATATTGATACTGGCGGGATCGATGGTCATTGACGCCGCATGAGGTAGGTGAGAATGTTACCGTAAGCTGGAGTGCATGCGCTCGAGTTTATGGCGCTCGAAGTGACTGCCGCAATCATGGTGACCTGCGCGTCGCTGGCAATGCCGCCACGTCGGATCCGCGGTAACATCCGTGTCTGAAAGTCGAGCCACGCCGCACTTGTACCTGCCCCAACTCTCATGAATGTCGACTCACCTCCCGTGCCCGGAATGGGCACGCGCCCGCGCATCCTGGTCATCCGCCGCGACAACATCGGCGATCTGGTCTGCACCACGCCTCTCATCTTTGCCCTGCGCGAGCGTTTTCCGCGCGCGCATATCGCGGCGCTCGTCAACACCTACAACGAAGCCGTTCTCTCCGGGAATCCGGCTGTCGATGCCGTCTACGCCTACGAAAAAGGAAAACACCGCGGCGAAAAACGCTCCATCATTTCGGTCTATGCCGGCCGGCTGAAGCTCATGATGAATCTCCGCAGGGAAAAGTTCGACTACGCGATCCTTGCCACGCCGGGGTTCGAGCCGCGCTCGCTGCGCCTGGCCCGGATGGTCGGGGCGCGGCACGTTCTCGGATATACGGAACCCGGCAAGGCTCATCCGAGCCTCGACATCGCGCTGACCTACGATCGCTCGCGTAATCGGCACCAAGTCGAGGATGTATTCAGTTTGCTCAAGGCACTGGGGGTGGACGGCACGCCGCCGCCGGCACGCGTTTTCCCCGACCCCGAGCATCGCCTCAGTATCGAGCAAGCGCTTGCCGGGCTCGGTCGCGACGGGCTCGTGGTCGGCATCCACGTGAGTGCGAGGCGAAGCCGCCAGCAATGGCCGGCAGAAAGTTTCGCGGCGCTGATCCGGGCGATCGGTACGCGCCACGCCGCGCGCTTTCTCCTGCTGTGGTCCCCCGGAGAGGCCGACAACCCCAAGCACCCGGGAGACGACGGCAAGGCGCGCGCGATCGCCGAGCGCTGCGAGGGGCTTTCCCTGCTGCCTTGCCCCACCGGGGAGCTCTCCCGGCTCATTGCGGCGCTCTCGCTTTGCGACTGCGTGGTATGCGTCGACGGCGGGGCGATGCACCTCGCCGCGGCGCTCGGCAAGCCGATCCTGTGCTTTTTCGGTGACTCGCCGCCCGAACGGTGGCGGCCTTGGAAAGCGCCGCACGAGCTTCTGCAGCCCGCGAGCCGCGATCTTGCGGACCTGACGGTCGAGGAGGCGCTCGCGGGATTCGAGCGCCTGTGGCGCGCTCGGACTCTCCCTCACTCCTTTTCCTGAATCTCGTGCACGCCGCCTCTTGCGCCGGCGGCCGGGCGCTTTGCCGCGACAATCACGGCATAGGTGAAGGCATCCCTGATTCCGAAAGAAAACGATTTCAGATCAAAGTCGGATTCGTCGAGGAGTTCTTGAATCTGTCTTCGAGACCGTACCTTGCTTGGCTCTGGCGGGTGAAGCTGGACATTGCGGCGCAGTACGTGATTGAGCACAAAGTGAATGACCTTCAAGGCGATAACCGATAGTCCGTAAACGGGTGGCCAGAAAAGCACCAGGCGCCCGCCAGGTTTGAGTGTCCTGTGGAATTCGGCAAGGATCTGCCGTATTTGGTCCGCCTCAAAATGTTCCATCACGCCGAGATTATAAAGTCCGTCAAATCGGCGCCCAAGATGCGACAAATGGAAAATGTCCATAACCATGCACTCGGCTTGAGCACCATGACTGGCTAGGTATTTGGCGACAGCGTTCGGCGAGATGTCGACCGCTGTCACCTTCGCGTAGCGTACGACGTCCGTATCGACCTCACCACCGCCGCAACCCGCGTGAATGAGTTCCGCGTGAGGGGAGAAAGTATTTCTTATGAAGTGATTGAGAGTGGGCTTTATCAAGTGGTTTCTATAGAAACTGGCGATGATGTCATAGGTGGACCTTTCGACATTCCGCTCCTTGCTGTCCCAGTACTTATCCCACATGTCGCGCATGAGTTCGGGATCTGAGCTTTCCTTCCCCTTGTTGGCGTTTTCCCCGGATCGATGACGGATAACCGCCAACTTCCCGGCGAGCCGGAAAAGACGCGAGATCCCCCGCGCCATATGGTCGATCCGCATCTTGGAGTGACCGTAGGTGCGTGCCGGTAAATCGACCGGCACTTCGCCGATGTTGAATCCGGCAGTGTGTAAAAGCGTCAGGCTTTCGAAGAAAAACTCGTAGTCACGGCTTTCAATGCGATCAAACAGAGCCGTTGGGATACGATCCAGACGGTAAAGGCGGAGTCCCCCGCTGGCATCATATGGCAACCGCAGCAGGGTCCGAGTCAGAAAATGTCCCAGCTGGGTCAGAAATCGCCGAAACAGATTCCATTCATGCAAACTGCTTTCTCGCTGAAACCTCGATCCCACTACGATGTCGTGGGTGTCCTTGAGTTCGAGCAATCTGGGGATATCCTCGGGCCTGTGCGAATGATCCGCGTCAAGACTGACAAGCAGCCGATAGCCCTCGGACTTTGCGTATCGGAGCGCAGTAAGGTGGGCGGTGCCGATACCCTGCTTGCTTTCTCGTTTCCATAATTTCAGATTCGGGTAGTTCTGCATCATCCCGGCGACGATGTCGCCGGTGCCGTCCGGCGAGCTGTCATCGATAACGAGAAGGTCCGCCCGCAAGCCAAGATTGAGTAGCTCCTCGATGAGCGAGCGGATGTTTTCAGCCTCATTGTAGGTCGGCGTGAAAAGCAGGATCTCGTTGCGCATCATTGCGATTCTGGACTCAGTTCAGTCCGTACCATTGTCTCCGCGACCTTGCCGACCTGACGGTCGAGGAGGCGCTTGCGGGTTTCGAGCGCCTGTGGCGCGCTCGGCCCCTCACCCCTTCTCCTGAATTTCGCACACACCGCCCTCTGCGGCGGCGGACTGGTACCCGGGCACTCTCCTGCCGAGTTCCCGCTTGACCTCATCGTCGGCTGGAGAGCGCGGCTGCGAGAGCCAGGTTTCGATCTCGGCGAGCCAGGCCTCACCGGGCGCCTCGCCCGCTCTGGAGATGCGCAACTTGGGGTGCGGCGTAGGCAGCGTGCTCTCGCGGTCCGAGAGCAGCTCTTCGTAGAGTTTTTCGCCCGGCCGCAGGCCGGTGAACTCGATCCTGATGTCCTCCTCGCTGAACCCGGAAAGGCGGATCATGTCGCGCGCGAGGTCGACGATCTTGACGGGCTCGCCCATTTCCAGAACGAAGATCTCACCCCCGTTTCCCATGAGACCCGCCTGCAACACCAGCTGGGCGGCTTCGGGAATCGACATGAAGTAGCGGGTGACTTCCGGGTGGGTCACCGTCAGGGGTCCGCCGCGAGCGATCTGCTCGCGGAACCTGGGGATGACGCTGCCCGTGCTGCCGAGCACGTTGCCGAAACGGACCACGACGAAGCGCGCGCCAACGGGGCGCTGCAGGGCCTGGCAGACTTCCTCGGACAAACGCTTGGTAGCTCCCATGACGTTGGTCGGGTTCACCGCCTTGTCGGTCGAGATGAGGACGAATTTCTCTACCCCGTGATCGCGCGCGGCACGCGCGAGGCGAAGCGTCCCGAGGACGTTGTTCTGCGCCGCTTCCCAGGCGTTGTCGATCTCCATGAGCGGCACGTGCTTGTAAGCAGCGGCGTGGAATACGACCGCCGGTTTGAATCTGGAGAAAACCGCCTGCACGCGCGCAGGATTGCGCACGTCGCCGATGATGGCCGCAATGTCCGGCTTTCTTTTCGACGACAGGAATTCCTGCTCGATGCAATACAAGGCGTATTCGTTCAACTCGAGCAGGACGAGACGCTCCGGTTCGAATTTCGCGATCTGGCGGGCGAGCTCGGAGCCGATCGAGCCGCCGGCCCCCGTGACCATCACGACCTTGCCCGTGAGGAGCCGATGCAGGCCGCCGTCGTCGAGCACGACCTGGTCGCGGCCGAGCAGGTCTTCCAATTCGATGCGGCGGATCTGCGATACCGTGACCTTGCCCGACAGCAGGTCGTCGTAGGAAGGCACGGTGAGGACCGTCAGCCCCGCTGCGCCCGCGGCTTCCGCTGCACGCCTGCGCACCCCTGCTGACGAAGTTGGCAGCGAGATGATCGCATGGCGGGACTCCAACTGCCGCGCCCAGCGGCCGATCTCGCCGAGTTCCCCAAGAACCTTCACGCCCAGAAGGACCTGCCCGTGCCAAGCCGGGTCATCGTCGAGTATCCCGACCGCGCGCCACTGACGGGAGCGTTCCATCTCCCGCAGCAGATTGACCGTAACGTCGCCGGCGCCGACCACGAGCACCGGTTCGCCGGTGAGGTGGATGTGTCCGTACAGGATGCGCTCCTTCCAGGCGCGATAGGCGATCCGGCTCCCCGACATGATCGCGGCAAGCAGAAAAGGCGCGAGGATGAAAGTGGATCGCGGCACGTTGAGGTCGGCGCGAAAGAACGCAAGCAGGGCGGGCACTGCGAGCGCTCCGATCAGGCAGGCGAAGGCTATGCGTTTCAGGTCGGGCAAGCTCGCGTAGCGCCAGCTGCCCCGGTATAGGCCGAGCGACCAGAATATCAACGCGTGCAGGGGAACCGCCGCAGTGACCGCCGCGGAAAGCGCGGGGAGAAACTCCTCGGGGGTTTCCAGGTTGAAGCGCAGCCAGAACGCGAGCACCCAGCAAACGGCGGAAGCCAGCACGTCGTGCGCAAAAGCAAGCGCGGCTCGGTAACCGGGCTTAAGCGGATTCAATGGATTTGTTCTCGCGGCGCCGCCACGCGTGGTCCACGCACAGCGCAAGCACCGCGTGGAGCGCGACCAGCCCGATGAGGGCGCACAGTTGCAGGACCAGCGGCTCGCGCAGCGCCCAAAGCGCGGTCGTCCCGCAGGCGAGCATCAGGGCGTATTCGGCGAGTGCCGTCCTGCGGTGGCCCCAGCCCATTCGCACGAGGCGTTGATAGTAGTGCTTGTTGTGCGCTTCCCAGAAACGCTCTCCGGCGCTTATACGCTTTAGCAATGTGAGCGTCGCATCGGCGATAAAAGGCGCAAAGACGGCTGCGGGAAACCAGAACGGCCAGTCTCCATCGCGCCAGCCCGAGAGAGGCAGGACCGCGGCGAGGAAACCGAGCGGGACGGACCCGGCATCGCCCATGAAAACCCGCGCGGGCGGAAAATTGAACGGCAGGAACGCGGTGCCGGCGGCCGCCACGATGGCGCACTCGATCAGCAGGGCGTCGTCGCCGCTCATCCAGGCGCCGGCTCCCAGGAACGCAAAGCCCGTGACGGTCATGCCGCCTGCGAGTCCGTCGGAGCCGTCCATGAAGTTGTAGAGATTTGTCATCCATAGGATGCCCATCACGATCAGGACGAGCGAGGGGAGCGCTACCGCGGGGAGGGCGCCGAAGGCGAACCCTGCCGCGGCTGCAAACTGGGTGCCCAAACGGACCGGAATCGGCAGGCCGTGAATGTCGTCGAGATGCGAAAGCGCGACAAGAACGGCGGCGGGGAGCACGACCACGAGCGGGGTCTGCAGGATCGCAAAGCCGGAAAAAATGCCTGCCATCATGGCGATGCCGCCCGAGCGCGGTACTGGGCGGGCGTGCAGCGAGCGTTGGTTGGGCACATCCTGCGGCCACCGGTCCTGCGCCCTGCGCATCCACGCGATGAGGAGTAGCGTCGCGAACGCCGAGACGATCGGCGAAAAGGGGGCGATTTCCGGGATCGCCACTCACCTAGTCCGCTCGGGGAAACACGGTGCGCATTTTAACGTGTTCCGAAGACTGTCACGCGGATCTGAACCAGCGCGCCGTTTCCGCGAGTCCCGCGTCGAGCGTGTACGGGGGTCGCCAATCGAGCAGCCGGCGTGCTCTGAAGGAGTCGATTGCGAGATTACCGGTCAAGCGCCGGACTTCGTCGCGACGACCCGCGATCATTGCGGCGGCGCGCAGAAGCGCCGGCGGCGCGGGAAGAAGCCTTGCGGGTCTCTCGAGTGCGCGGGCGATGCGCGACACCAGCTCGGGGGTTGAAACGCTCTCCTCGTCACTTACCAGAAAGGGTCCGCGTGCCGTGGGGTGCTCTGCAAAGCGCGCGATCGCGTCGACGAGATTGCCCACGTAGATGAGGCTGCGGCGGTTGCGCACGCTCGCGAAGGGCAGGGGCAGTCCCGAATCGACCCAGCCGAGCAAACGCAGAAAGTTGGCTTTGACCTCGGGCCCGTATACGAGAGGCGGCCGGATGATCACGAGCCCGATGCCGTTTCGGGCGGCGGTTTCGTTCAGGGCCAGCTCGGCTTCGAGCTTGGAGCGGCCGTAGGAGTCCTGCGGATCGAGCGCGTCGTCCTCAGCGTACGTCCCGCTGCCCGAGTCCTCGCCGTGCACCTTCACCGAACTGAGGAAAACAAAGCGGCGGCCGGCAGCGGCTTGCGCAAGCCGGACGGCCGCGTCGCAATTGACGCGCCGCAATTCGCCTTCGATTTGGTTTGATCGATGAGCGATCGCGGCGAGGTGGACGACCGTGCCAACGCCGTCGACGAGCGCGCGGCGATCGAATTCTGCGGCGATATCCGGGACGAGGATCTGGTGCAGTTGGGGTGGAACCGTCCCCGGCGGGATCAGCCGCCTTACCGCTGCGCGGACCGTGTGCCCGCGCGCGAGAAGCTCGCGGCAAAGGGCGGTGCCGACGAAACCCGACGCACCGGTGACGAGAACGCGCATGTCTGAACCGCGGGAAGAGGTGCCGCCTTCCCCTATTGGAGCGACACCGGATTCTAGCAAGCCCCTATCTGCAGGGAGCAGGTGCCACTACAATACGCGCTTTATCGGAAAGCAAAGCCGCGCGAGTGACGATCCCTTTTTACCCCGTAATTCTCTCGGGCGGATCAGGGACCCGCCTATGGCCCATGTCGCGGCGGCTTCTGCCGAAGCAATTCCTGTCTCTCGTTTCCAATCGAAGCTTGCTCCAGGACACGGTACTGCGGGTGCAAGGTTTCGACGGCGCCCGTGCGCCGATCGTCGTCTCGAACGACGAGCACCGGTTTCTTGTCGCGGAGCAGATGCGCGAAATCGGGGTGAAGACCGAGATTCAGATCCTGGAACCCGTCGGTCGCAACACCGCGCCGGCGGTCGCGGTCGTGGCGCTCCACGTCCAGAGTCGCCATCCCGACGCCTGCATGCTCGTGCTGCCCTCCGATCACCTCGTCCGGAACGTTCCGGCGTTTCACGCGGCAATCGGCACCGCCCTTCCCCTCGCCGCAGGCGGTTCGCTCGTCACTTTCGGAATCACGCCGCGGGGGCCGGTCACGGGATACGGTTACATCGAACGCGGCGACCCGGTTCGAGGAAGCGAGAGCAGCTTCCACGTGCGGCGCTTCGTGGAGAAACCCGACCTCGAGACGGCGCGGCGCTATTTTTCGAGCGACCGGTTTTTCTGGAACAGCGGCATGTTCGCGCTCCGGCCCGAGCGCTTTCTCGAGGAACTGCAGCGCTTCCGCCCCGAAATTCTGGCCGCGGCAAAGGCGGCGTGGGAGGCGGGCAAGCACGACCTCGATTTTTTGCGGCTGGATTCGGCTGCATTCACCGCCTGTCCGTCGGACTCCATCGACTACGCCGTGATGGAGCGCACCTCTGCGAGCACGATGGTCCAGGCCGACATCGGTTGGAGCGACATCGGCTCATGGATGGCGCTTTGGGAGGCCGGAGATCAGGATGCAAACAAGAACGTCGTGCGCGGTGACGTGGACCTGCGCGAAGCAAGCGGGTGCTATATCCGCGCCGAGCACCGCATGGTCGCTGCGCTGGGCGTGCGCGATCTCGTGATCGTCGAGACCGATGACGCGGTCCTCGTGGCCGACAAGTCGCGCTCACAGGAGGTCAAGGAAGTGGTCGAGATGCTCGCCCGGGAGGCGCGCACCGAGCACGTCTCACACAGCCGGGTCTATCGGCCCTGGGGCTACTACGAGAGCATCGATGCAGGCGAGCGCTTCCAGGTCAAGCGCATCATGGTCAAACCGGGCGAGGCGCTCTCGCTGCAGATGCATCACCACCGGGCGGAGCACTGGGTCGTGGTGTCGGGGACCGCGAGGGTGACACGAGGCGAGGAGGTGAAGCTCCTGTCGGAAAACGAATCCACCTACATCCCGATCGAGACCAAGCACCGACTCGAAAACGCAGGAGAGGTGCCGCTTTTCCTGATCGAAGTCCAGTCCGGGAGCTACCTGGGCGAGGATGACATCGAGCGTTTCGAGGACCGGTATCAGCGGAACTGAGGAGTAGATCCGGCATTTCAGCGTACGGCTGTTTTCTCGACCCTGCGCCGCGTTCCGGAAAGAATATAGCGGATCATGCTGCGCAGGTGCCAAAAGAAATATCTGATGTCCCGCCGGCTCTGGCGTCGCGCGATATGCACCGCGGAGGCGCTGGGGACGAGCCGGATGTCGTAACGCGCCAGCCTGAGGCGGGCGCAGAGGTCGACGTCCTCGTAATACAGGTGATAGCGAGGGTCAAATCCACCCACTGCGGCAAAAGCGTCACTTCTAAGCAACATGAACATGCCGCCTACCCAATCGGGGGAGATGCTTTCCTTTCCGATTTCGTAGTATCGCTTCGGCTCCGCACCCAAAGCCTTGCGGACCAGGCTTGAAAAGGTCGGAAACGGACGGGCGCTGTCTTCAATCGCGCCATCGGCGTCGAGAATCAGGGGAGCGACGGCGCCGACGGCGGGGTTCCTCAGCTCCCTGACCAGCGCCGAAAAAGGATCCGTGGTCACCCGGATGTCGGGATTCAGAACGCAGAAGAAGTTTCCGCCGGCAAGCTTGAATGCGGCGTTGTGATTGGCCGCAAAGCCCCGCGGATTCGCATTTCGGATCGTTTTGACGGAAAAAGGAAAGGAATCGGGATCGAACGGCAGCGCCTCCTCGATGTTGAGCGTGAGGATGACTTCGATTCCTTTCGGCTTGTGCGCACGCAGGTCATCGAAGAGTCGCGCAGCGAGCTCGGCGTGGCCGTGGGTCACTATGGAAACCGATATGAGGTCCGGATTGTCGCCGACCATGAGGATTCCCCGGTCGCCTAGCGACCCAGCCTGACGCAGAACAGCAGCGCCAAGTTGCGCATCAAGCCCGGCATGAGGATGCCGTGGCGGAGGAGAAGCCGTCTTCGGCCGATCCAGTTTCTGGCAGGCAAATTCACGAAGTCCTCGATCAACGTCCGGTACTCGGGCGCGATCGAGGCATGGCAGCGCTCGGAGAGAGCCGCCGCCTGCCGGCGCAACGCTCCCATATCCCACGATGCGAACCCGCCCGCAAGACGCTTGGCGATGGATTTCCAGTGATAAGGTCGGGCTCCGATTGCGTTGCGTGCGTGTTGACGATAAGCCACTAGGGGCTCTTCGACGATACCGAAGTGTCCGGCGGCGCCGGCCACCAGCGCAAGCCAGTAGTCGTGCACGAGAGCAGCCCGCGGTATGGGCAGCGCAAGGTCGATCAGCGCCCGATTGACCAGCGAGGCACATCCGGTAACCGTGTTCTTGATCAGCAATCGCGGAAAATTCGTGCCTCTGGGATCGAACCCGGAATAGCGCCAGAACGAAGAATGCCGCTCACGAAGGGTTTCGTCGACGACAGTGAGATCGCTGTGCACAAGAAGAGGTGTGCCGATGCCGTAGCGGCTCTCCAAGTCGCGCATCACGCTTAGCAAAGTGCGCAACTTGTGCGGAGCCCACACATCGTCTTGGTCGCTCAGCGCGGCGTACGGGGCGCTGGCTTCACGAAGGAGGCAGGCGAAGTTTCCGACCGCTCCAAGATGGTCCGGGCCGCTCACGCGAATGATCCGATCCGGCCTGTTACGGGTGTAGTGCTCGATGAGCGCTTGCGTCCCGTCTACCGATCCGTCGTCCCGGACGAGGATCCGGAACGATACGTCCTCCTGGTCCAGGATCGATTCGATCTGGGGTCGGAGATAGCGCGCTCCATTGTAAGTGGCGAGAAGGACATCGATGCTCGCAGAGTCCATTTCTGACGCCTCACCCCTCGGTTTGGTCAGTGGGTTTTCCAACCATCGGGACGTGAACGAGGCACTACGTCCAGCTTGGGAAGCGGAAAGACCAGTGCGGCTTTCTTCGGTTTGTATTTGCGGAGAAAAAACTCCCGAAAGTGCCAAGGCAGGACCAGGAAAAAATCCGGCTCGTCTTCGAACAGCTCTTGTTCCGGTCGGATCGGGATCAGCGAGCCGGGCGTGAAGCGGCCGAATTTGTCCTCGTTCACTTCCCCGATAGCGTAGAGCTCGCGACCCGATAAACCGCAATACTGCAGCAGGACGTTGCCCTTGGTCGAAGCCCCCAGACCGGCGACGCGCCGGCCGCTGGTGTTCGCCCGCGAAAAGAAAGTACGCAATTCTTCCCGGCTGGCTGCGGCACGGCCGGCGAATGCGCGGTATGGTTCCGGACCGTCAAGGCCGGCTTCGCGTTCCCCGTCCAGCAGTTTCCGCAATCCCGGGAACTCAGGGTAGTCCGAGGAAAGCTTCGCGGCCACCACGGAAAAGCTGCCGCCGTTTGTCTCGTTGAATTCCACATCGACGATACGCAGTCCGACTCGGTCCGACATCCACTTGACCTGGGCGAGCGCGTAGTACTCCAAGTGCTCGTGGCAAACGGTATCGTAGGAATTCCGTTCGAGCATCGCCGGCAGGTAGCTTTGTTCGAATACCCACAAGCCGTTGTTCTCGAGTATTTCGACCACCTCTCTCATGAATGCGAGGGGGTCTTCGAGATCGTAAAACATGGAAAACGAGGTCACGATCCTCGCTTTGCGTCCCCGGGCGGCGTTCAGGTAGGTCGCCGCGGAGAAGAACTCGGGAACGACCGTGACTTTGTCGGGGTAGTAGCGGCGGAATTTATCTGCGGTCGGGTCGATGCCGACGAGGTCGAAGCCTGTGCCGGAATAGGCGCGCAAGGTGGTTCCATCGTTGCTTCCTATGTCCAAGGCGACCGGATTTCCCGACAAATCCGCGAGCCCGAGTATTTTTTGGATCTTTCCGTGGAGATGGCTGACCATGCTCTGATTGAGGCCGGACCGGTACCCATAGTTGGTCCCGTACATCTCGTCATGATCGTAGGAATGAGCGAGCTGAAGCAGTCCGCAGCAACCGGCCTCGTCAGTGCATTTGACGAGCTTGAGCGGGCCCCGGGCAACACTCTGCTCCCGATTCACGGGGAAAATCCCAGTGAGGGCTTGTACCCCCAGATCGAGAACCTCGAGGAGCTTGCGGTTTCCGCAGATACGGCACCCCTTTACCGCGCTATGCACGGGCGCCCCCTTTGGGCGACCGGCTTTCACCTGAAACCGGGTTGGACGAAAGAGCCTCGTAGTCCGCGTCGACCATCATGTACACCAGCTCCTTGAAGCCGATCGCGGGCCGCCATCCCAGCTGCCGGCGAGCCTTTCTGGAGTCGCCGCGCAATTCGACGGCATCCGCTTTGCGCTCCTGGCGGGGATCGACTACGACGTGTTTTCGGTATTCGAGTCCCACACGGCCGAACGCAAGCTCGCACAGCTCTCTCACGGAATGCGTCTCGCCGCTCGCCAGCACGAAGTCGCCGGGCTCCGGCTGCTCGAGCATGAGCCACATTGCATGTACGATGTCTCCGGCGAAGCTCCAGTCTCTACGGCCGTCGAGGTTTCCCAGAACCAGGGAGTCTTCCAGTCCCGCCTTGATTCGGGCTGCGGTCGAGGTGATTTTGCGCGTCACGTAATCCATCCCGCGCCTGGGACTCTCGTGGTTGAATGGGATTGCGGTGCAGGCGAACAGTCCGTAGCGTTCACGGTAAGCTTCGACCATGTTTTGGGCCAATACCTTCGCCGCGCCATACGCATTACGGGGTCGCAGGGGCGTCAGCTCGTTCTGGGGTGAGTGCGCAGCCCTGGCGAACACCTCGCTGCTGGACGCCTGGCAGAAGCGCGTCTGGGCGGACTCGGTTCGTATGGCCTCCAGGATGTGAACGACGGCAAGCCCGTTGATCCGGGTCGTGGCCACGACATCGTCGAAAAGTTGAGTGCTCGATGCGCGCGCCGCCAGGTTGTAGAGATGATGCGGCCGGGTTCGCTTGACCAGTGCGCGGATCGCCTCGCCGTCGGCAAGGTCCAGTCCAAGCACCTCGATCTCCTTTGCCGCGCCGCCAAGCCGAGTCCTTTGCTCGCCACGATGGGAGGTGCCGATGACTTGATAGCCCTTCGTCGTCAGCAATTCTGCGAGATAGGAACCGTCCTGGCCGAGCACCCCGGTAATCAGGGCTGTCTTCGTGTCGCGTTCACTCATGCGGCCGCCCCCAAAGATAGTAGCGGCTGTGGCGGAGATCGTAGAATCCCCCTTTGCGCGTTCGCGCGAACAAAAACCAGTAGACAAGACCCAGGAGATTCAGGAACGGCCCCGGCGTAAGCGCCACCAATGCGGGAAGCCAGCTCGAACTGCCCGCCCGCAGCTTGGGGCGGATCGACGCCCGGTACTCCTTCCACGAATACCAGCCCTTCGCGCGCAACAGCAGCAAAGTGCCCAGCCGGCGCCAAGGCTCGCGTGGAGTGACTTTCTCTCGCGCCGCTTCTGAAATGTGTGAAAACGACCAGACGAGCGCCGGCCATGTGAACATCCATACCTTGAAAGAACGAGACGTCCAGCTGGCAACCCCGTACCGGAGCCTTACCAGGGGCTCGCCGACAGCCACGACCGTGCCGGTCAGGGGCGCCTGGAAGATTACTCCGAAGTGAATGAATTCCGTTCCGTAGTAGGGACGTCTCTCTCTTGCCATCCAGGCGGAGCGGCGCACGATGGCGCCGCCGATGTATGTCAGATGCTGGGCGCATTCCACGAACAGTTTTTCAACGTCGCGCGCCCCGTATCGCCGTTCCCCGCTGAACGGCAATCTGCGCTCGATCAGGATTTTACTGAAATCATCCGAGCAGACCTCGACGTCGACGATCAACACCTCCGGATTCGTCTCGAGCAAGCCGAGGACGCGCTTCACGGCACCGTCGACGAGAAGATCGTCATCGGACATCGGCCAGCAGTATTCTCCGCGGGCGAGTTCGACCGCCTTGTCGAAATCGCCGTCGATTCCGGAGTTCGAGGACTGCGGATAATAGCGGATCTGAGGGAAGCGGAGCCGTTTGGCTTGGACGATTTCGGCCGTGTTGTCGGTAGACGCTCCGTCCACGACCACGACCTCGGTGTCTCCAGTCAATTGTCTGCCGATTTGCTCGAGCGCCTCCCCGATGAGCTTGGCTCGGTTTCTCGTCGCAATGCAAATCGACAGACGCTTGCCTTGGGGGCTCATGCATGAGTCCCCTTACCGGGACTGCCCATGCGGCCGGGCCTCCCCGTTCCGGTGACCGACGGGTCGTCGCGCCTTCGCTGGCGCCACCATGAAAGGAGCCGCCGCGCAGGCGGCTCTAGAAAAGGCGGGAATCCCCAATACAACGCAAGCTTCCACCAGCCGGGCGGACCCGCGTTTCCGTGACATTGCACGAAGAGGCGGTCGAGTTGCGCGCGATTTTCGCGTTCCGGGTTGCTGCGGCAGGCGGCCTTCGCTCCGATGAAAACCGTGACGGGCAAATCGGCACGTACCAGACGGCGGATCTGCGCGGCTTCCCACTCATCGCGTGCGAACTCTCGCGCGATGCGCTCGTAGCCGTCCACCGCGAGAGCTAATCGACGCACAATCCCGCGGTCGCGAAAAGAATCATTTTCGCCGCGCCGATTCACCAAGGGCCGAGGATGGTAGACCACCTCAAGTCGATTGCGGGCGATTTCCAGCAGTCGTGCGACGTGGCCCCAGCCGCTCCGATCGAAGTCATGCCGCGCCGGCATCGAGTTCCACGTCTGGCGGCGCACGACTAGCGTGCTCGCAAAACTGAAGAGGGCTTCGGTGTTGAGGGCTTGGGTTAGCCAGAGACGCCGGGCGTCGCGCTGGCCGAGGTCTACCCGCAGCGGCCCGATTGTAGCCAACGCCGGGTGGGCCCTGAGGATTTGCATGTCGAGAGTACAGTCCGTGTGGGTCAGCAGATGCACATCGACACCGGATTCCAGCGCCGAGAGCACGTACGCGACGCCCCCGGATTGCAGCGTGTCGTCTCCGCTGAACAGCCAGCAATACTCCCCACGCGCTGCATCGATGCAGGAAGCCAGATCGGCGTCGATACCGCCGCGTACGTCGCGGCGCAGATAGCGCATCCGCGGATCCCGTGCGCAGATGTCCCCCATTAGCTCGGGAGTGTTGTCGGTCGAACCGCCGTCGAAGACGACGATCTCCAACGCGTCGTGCATCTGGGGGAGAATGGATTCGAGCGTGGCCGGCAGGAAAGCGCCAAAATTGTGGACGGGGATGCAGAACGACAGTACCGGTGCGGCCGTCATCCAGCCATCCTCCGGTAGGAGCTCTTCGCCGCGAGGTAGAGGCGATACAGTAACGCAAACGTGCGCCCGAACGGGTCGTCAGGGAATTTCACCACGCCATCGAATAGGTTCGGCGGCAGCGCGAAATGCTTCAGCAGCGCCCCGCTTTCCCGGCGCACATAGAATCGATTGAGACCGTCGTACCAGGCGTGAAGATAGCCGGAGTCGAGAAGGAGAGGCTCGAAGGTTTTCCACACAGGTTCGCGCGCGGCGGTAACCGACTCCACGACCACGATCCAGGGTCGGAAACGATCCCAGTTCCCGCTTCTCAGCACCACCGCCTCGTGACCCTCGACGTCGACTTTCATGAAATGGATCTCGCGATCGGCGACGTGCTGCTCGCACAGCGCAGCCAGCGTAGTGGCCTCGATCTCGAAGGTTCGCGTTGCGAACCCGTGACGGCGTGCCTCGACCAGCACTGTGTCGTCGCAGCCCGAGATGCCCGAGCGAGGTGTTTCGTGGAAGCGAACCGGCCCGAGGTGGCTGGAAACGGCGAGATTGAGGTTCAGGTCGCGCGGCCTGCGCCGCTTCAGCAACGAGAAATACGTGCGGCCCGGTTCGACATTGATTCCGTTCCAGCCCAGCTCGTAAAAGTGACGAGTAACGGAATGGCGATCCGGGTGCCACGCGCCGATGTCGATATAGAAGCCGCGCTCGACCGATTCCAGCGCCCGGGCAAGCATCACGTCTTCGAAGTTCTGCGCGTAACTAATCATATTTGCTCGCTCCAGACGGGAATCAGAGCGAAGACCTCCACGACCATACGCCAAGCCTTCCTCGCACTCCCGGCGTCAGAGTGAGCGAGATCGCCAAGGCAAGCACCAGTAGAACCAGAAGTTCCATCGCCATCCCGAAACCTTCCCGGGACAACGGCATCCACGCCCGGGCTCCGGCGATCAAACAGACAGAAGGCGCCTGACCCACGAACATATCGCGGTAGAAAAGAACCCAATTGCGCGATCCGAGGCAGAGGCTCCAGGTCAAGGGGAGGCCCGCGATCAGATACAGCCCGTTGAGCGCGGGCCATACGGACGCTCCCCCCACGATGCCGAAGTGATACGTGAGGAAGACAATGCTCGGCACCATGACGACGCAAAGCACCAGGTTGATGGTGAACCCGATTCTAGTATTGCCACGTGCGAGCTGCAGCGCGTACGGAACAAACATGAGGCCGTTCAGCGCCGTTCCGGTCGCAAGCAGCGCCAACAAGGGCGCGGTGGGCGCGGCGACCTCCGGGTTACGTGTCCACAGAACCAATACCTCGTATGAGAAAAGGACCAAAAAGACTACGGTAGGAACCAAGATCGCGCCCATCAAGTTGCTGGCGGACAGAAAGGACGTCCGCAAGCGGGCCTCGTCCCCGGAAGCGACAAGCTCGCACAGCCGCGGATAAACGGCGTTGAATATCGGCAGAATCACGACGGACAGGCCGCCGGCGAGAACCTGCGCCATCGCATACAGACCGTACTCCTCTAGGGGGACCAGTTTTGTCAATATCAGCTTGTCCATCTGCGTCAGGATGGTCGCGGTAATCGATATGCCCAGCATTCCCGCCGAAAATCGCCATCCGGCGCGTATCACCGCCGTGTCGAACCGCGATCGTTCCCGGAGCGCGGGATCCGCCCTCCACGCTATCCATCGAATCGTCAACAGCTGAACGAGCGTACCTGCGGCCAGAGAGGCGAAGAAGACGACGATCGTAGGCTTTGCGACCCAAAGTGCAAGAACAGCGCAAGCGTTGACTATCGTATACATGCCCGCATTGGCGATACTCAGCTTTACCTGCTGCTGCAGCCCCTGGAGCGTCGCTACGTAAGGGGCTTGCGCCCAGCGCAGGAGGAACAGCAGCCCCATGAGTCGAACCGCCCGTTCAATTTCAGCCTGTGGCACGACGGATGACCTGAGCCAGTGCTCTCCCACAAAAGGCGCCGCGCTCACTATGGCGACGGCCACAACCAGGCCGATCCCCGCGAACAGGATCTCGAACGTTCGCAGCACGGTCGCGCCGCGCCATGGGGCGTCGACAGAAGGCAGGTGCCTTGCCATGACCCGCGTCAGGAGAGGGGTGAGCCCCAGGTCGAGGATGGCGAGCACGGCCACGAGGGTTGTGTAGAACCCGACGAGGGCAAAAGCGCTCGTCCCGAGCTTCCAGACCAGCAGCGGAGTGACGACAAGCTGGACTGCGGCGATGCAGCCGGTGCTCACCATATTGGCAACGACGTTCCGGCGAAATCTCGAAACCATAAGCCGCAGATTCTCTAAGGCGCGCCTGAGATTTTTCTGAGACCGACTTCCCACGTCGGCAGGGTAACGCCGAGGCGCCGAAACAACTTCTCGTTGGACAGACGCGAGTTCTTGGGCCTTCGCGCGGGCGTTGGATACTCGCTCGATGCAATCGGCACGACTCGGACCCGAAATTCGCACCTTTCCAGCCGTACCAATTCCGTCGCAAATCCGTACCAGGACGTGGACCCGGAGGACGTGGCGTGATAAATGCCCCGCGCGTCGCCTAGCCCGGCGGCGCCGTGGCGACGGAGAAGCTCGGCGGTCGCCTGCGCGAGGTCGCCGGCCGTGGTCGGTGCCCCGATCTGATCGGATACGACGCGCAGTTCATCTTTCTCCCGGAGCAGACGCCGTACGGTCAGGAGGAAGTTCTTGCCCCGCGTCGAGTACACCCAGCTCGTGCGCAGTATCAAATGAGCGCCGCCGATGTCGTGAATCGCCTGCTCTCCGGCGAGCTTGCTGCGGCCGTAGGCGTTGAGGGGATTGGGGCGGTCCTCCTCGATATACGGGACATCCTTCGTTCCGTCGAAGACGTAATCGGTCGAATAGTGGACGAACAGCGCTGCGACCCGTTTCGCCTCTTCGGCCAGGACGGCGACCGCGGCGGCATTGATGGCGTAGGCGGCGTCCGGCTCGCTTTCCGCGCGGTCGACGGCCGTATAAGCCGCGGCATTGATGAGCACGTCAGGCCGCACCGAGCGAACGACCGAGACGATCCGATCTGGAACTGCGAGGTCGAGACCCTCACGGTCAACGGCGATGACTTCGCCGAGCGGTGCAAGGGCGTGCATGAGCTCCCAGCCGATCTGCCCGTTTTTTCCGGTCAGCAGAATTTTCACTGAAACACTTCGGCATCCCGCAGCCGCGTCCCTGCGGCGTCTTTGGCCGATAGTGCGGGCGCGCCGCCGGGGACGGGCCAATCGATGTGAAGCTCCGGATCGTTCCAGAGGATGCAGCGCTCGTGTTCGGGGGCGTAGTAATCCGTAGCTTTGTAGAGCACTTCGGCAAATTCACTCAGCACGCAGAAGCCGTGTGCAAACCCGGCAGGAATCCACAGCATCCTGGACGATTCGCCATTTAGGCGAATGCCCTCCCACCGGCCAAAACTGGGTGAGCTGCGGCGGATGTCCGCCGCCACGTCAAAGATTTCGCCGGCGATAACGCGGATGAGCTTGCCTTGCGGCTGGCGAATCTGATAATGCAACCCGCGCAGCACGCCCCGTCCTGAGCGCGAGTGATTGTCCTGGACGAAACGGGCGCGTATTCCTGCCCGCTCGAACTCCCGTTCGTTCCAGCTCTCGAAGAAGGACCCGCGCGCATCGCCGAATACGCGGGGCTCGATGAGCAACACTTCGGGGAGTCCGGTCGGCGTAACCTTCATTCGTCGCGCGGGCCGTCTCGCAGCAGCGACAGCAGGTAGTTCCCGTACCCGCTATTCCTGAGTGGCGCCGCCAGCGCCTCGAGCTGCGCGTCGTTGATCCACTTCTTGCTCCAAGCGATCTCTTCGGGGCAGCCGATCTTGAGGCCCTGCCTCCGTTCCAGCGTTTCGATGAAATGACTGGCTTCGAGCAGCGATTCGTAGGTGCCCGTGTCGAGCCACGCGTGCCCCCGTCCCAGCGTTACCACGTGAAGCATGCCCTCTTTGAGGTAGTGGCGATTGACGTCGCTGATCTCCAGTTCCCTACGCGCGGAAGGTTTGAGCGATTTCGCGATGCGCACGACTTGGTTATCGTAGAAATACAGACCCGTCACCGCATAGTGCGACTTGGGCTTCGCCGGCTTTTCCTCGATGCTGATGGCCTGGCCATTCACATCGAACTCGACCACGCCGTAGCGCTGCGGGTCCTGCACCCGGTAGGCGAATACCGTCGCACCCGAGGGCTTCCTCGCTGCCTGCCCGAATGCGGATTGCAGGTCGTGGCCGTAGAAAATATTGTCCCCGAGCACCAACGCGCAGGGCTCGGTCCCGATGAACTTTTCGCCGACGAGGAACGCCTGGGCAATGCCCTTCGGCTCCGGCTGTATCCTGTAGGTGAAACTCACGCCCCAGGAGGCGCCGCTGCCGAGAAGCTTCTCAAAGCGCGGCGTGTCATCCGGCGTGGAAATGACGAGAATGTCGCGGATATCGGCGAGCATCAGCGTGCTCAAGGAGTAATAGATCATCGGCTTGTCGTAGACCGGCAACAGCTGCTTGGATACGACCTGCGTCACCGGAAAGAGGCGCGTGCCGCTGCCCCCGGCAAGGATGATGCCCTTCACGCCTCGCCTCGCTTGGCATAGTTCTTCTCGATCCAATTGCGATAGGCGCCGCTCGTCACATGCGCGACCCAATCCGGGTTGTCGAGATACCAGGCGACGGTCTTGCGCAATCCGGAATCGAAGCTCTCGGAAGGCACCCACCCGAGCTGAATGGTGATCTTCGCCGCGTCCATCGCGTAGCGACGATCGTGTCCCGGGCGGTCCTTCACGAAGGAGATCAGCATTGAATGCGGGCTCTTGCGATTGGGCCTCGCTTCGTCGAGCAGCGCGCAGATTGCGGTGACCACTTCGAGATTGGTCTTCTGGTTGTAGCCGCCGACGTTGTAACTCTCGCCGAGGCGCCCGCGCTCCAGGACTTGCCGGATCGCGGTGCAATGATCCTGCACGTACAACCAGTCGCGTACGTTGCCACCCTCGCCGTAGAGCGGCAGGGGCTTGTGGGTGATGGCGTTCAGGATCATGAGGGGAATGAGCTTCTCGGGAAACTGGTAGGGGCCGTAGTTGTTCGAGCAGTTGACGGTCAGGGTCGGAAGCCCATAGGTGTGATAGTACGCCCGCACCAAGTGGTCCGCGGCCGCCTTTGAAGCCGCATAGGGGCTGTTCGGCGCGAAAGGAGTCGATTCGCTGAAAGGCGGATCATGAGGCCCGAGCGAGCCGAATACCTCGTCGGTCGAGACGTGCAGAAATCGGAAATCCTCGCGCTGAGAAGGCCCCTGCTTTTCCAGCCAGACGCGCGTTTCCTCGAGCAAGGCGAAGGTGCCGAGGATATTGGTCTGAACGAACTCGGCGGGCCCGTGAATGGAACGATCGACGTGGCTTTCCGCGGCGAAGTGAACGATGGCGCGTGGCGCGTGCCGTTCGAGGAGGCGCCGCACCAGTTCCCGGTCGCAGATATCCCCGTGGACAAACACGTGCTGCGGGTTGTCCTTGAGCGCGTGGAGATTCGCGGGATTGCCCGCGTAGGTGAGCTTGTCCAGGTTGATCACGGGCCCGGCGCCTTGCGCGAACCAGTCCAGGACAAAATTCGAGCCTATGAATCCGGCACCGCCTGTGACCAAAATGGTCATTCGGAGGCGCGCTCCAGCGCCTTCAGTTTCGCGTACTTGTTGAAGCTGTTCATACAGCCGATCGTGACGTGCACCAAGCCCGGCACGCCGTCGAGGAATCCCAGCCGCAACAGGTAGAACTTGACGAAGCGCAGCAAGGGCGAGAGCACCAGCTGCCACGCATTCGCGCGGCGACCCGCGGCGCGCAGAGATTCGGCCTGCAGGCTCGTGTAGCGGTTCTGCTTGTCGAGATACTTCTCCAGCGTTTCGGCCGAGTCGTGCAGGAGGTCGCCTCGGAGTCTGAGCACGGGCGACCGGGTTGCGATCTTTTCATGCACCGGCTCGCTTCCCCAGCGCGCATGCTCGCGGTGAAACAGGCGCACCTTCCAATCGGGATAGCCTTCGCCATGCCGGAGCCAGCGTCCCAAAAAGCGGTTGCGGCGCGGAACGGCGTAGACAAAAGCGCGCGGCGCCTTGAGCTCCGCGACGATGGCTTCGCGAAGCTCGGGGCTCAGGCATTCGTCCGCGTCTACGCACAATACCCACT
>WNGQ01001561.1_pt1 | contig 31994 bp, 31 predicted proteins | sample 5407661 | NCBI WGS metagenome assembly WNGQ01 (sample SAMN13153382, study PRJNA577476) | soil metagenome | isolation source: 60 cm soil or saprolite under Garry oak tree replicate 2 | place: USA:California | collected 2016-06-15 | reverse complement strand
ACCTCGCCAGAGCTTTGGAAGGTTGAACGGCAGCAGCAACAGCAAGAGACTCAGAACGACCAAGCTTGCAACTGCAAACAGAAAGGCGATCATTAGCCACTAGGACCACGAAGCCCGAGAGTGCTGGTGCACGCTGCGTCCAACCCAGCCGCCAAAGAGACCTCCTAGGTAACCGCCTGCCACTGTTCCGACCACGAGCGATGTCGGGCAGATTACGACATCTACTATGAACGTACCGGCGCCAGCTATACATCCGAGGCCTCCAACGGCAAGACCTATTTCGCCGCCGATGAATCCGCCTATCGTCGCGCCGGCCGACAACCCAATCCAGGCTTGTCACAAGGACCGGGTGGTTGCTGCACTGTTGCTGCACTGCAACGCCGACCGTGAGCGGTACATAACAATTTCGAATTCGAAATTGGCTCCGGGACGGGGACTCGAACCCCGAACCTTGCGGTTAACAGCCGCCTGCTCTACCGATTGAGCTATCCCGGATCGACCACGAAATTCTAGGTGCTGGCTGCCGGCACCCGCCGCAGCCTAAACTCCCTCCCCACCAGCCGTGCCGCCCCCCACCAACTTACCCGAGTCCGCTGCGCCGTCCGCCACGCCACCCACCATCCGCACCCCGCGCCTCGACCTTGTCCCTATGGACCCAACCGCGATCCAATTTCTACTCAAGGGCGAGCGCAAGGACGCCGAACGCGCGCAGGGACTGACTCTCCCGAGCACCTTTCCATCCCCCAACGAGCTCGACGGCTTCCTCCCCATCCAGCTCCACCGGATGCAAGCGCGACCCGACCGCCGCGCGTGGACGGCGCGATTCATGGTCACGCGCCCCGGCGAGGTGATCGGACACTGCGGATTCCACGGCCCACCGGAAGAGATCGGCCGCGCCGAGATCGGCTACAAGGTCTTCGAACCACACCGCGGACGGGGTTTCGCGAAAGAAGCCGCCGGCGCGCTCATCGCCTGGGCGTTCGAGCAGGGTGAGAAGGAGGTCTACGCGAGCGTTTCGCCCAACAACACGGCGTCTCTTGCGGTCGTGCGGAGTCTCGGGTTCAAACAGGTCTCGACTCAGGAAGACGAGGTCGACGGCCTCGAGCTCGTGTTTTTGCGCGGGCAGCCCGACCCATGAACGCCTCGTGCTCCCGCTCGATATCTCGCGCGACCGCAACCGCAGTCTCGACAAACGCGTCTGCGGACGGCGGGCGGTATCGGTCTCGGTGCCAGATCACCACCAGCACGCGCGGCGGTACAGGTTCTGAGAGGGAAACGACGTGCACTTTCGGATCGTTCTCGTCGACCGCCAACAGCGGCGCCAACGCAACGCCGATATCTGCCGCCACCATCGCCTGCACTGTCCCGTTGTCGTTCGAACGAAACACGAATCGCGGCTTGACTCCGCGTCCGACCAGAAACTCCTCCGCCAGATCCTCCGTGCGTCCGTGCTGAAACCCGACCATCGGCAGGCCGGCCAGGTCCGCGACCGATGGACGTCGCCGCGAGAACTGCAACCCGGCAGACGTGACCAGGACATACGGATCACGCATCAGCTCGCGCACCTCGAACGGACCCTCTGGAACTGGCTGCACCGCAAAGCTCAGGTCGAGGTCGCCGCTCTCCACCTCGCCCACGAGCTCGTCGTCCTGTCCCGCCTCGAAAACCTGCAGGTCAACGTCCGGCCACCCTTCCTTGAATCGCCGCATGACCTCCGGCAGCACCTTGTTCGCGACGCTCTGATAGATGCCCACCCGCAGGCTTCCTGAACGTCCGGCGGCGAACACGCGGAAGTCGGCTTGCGCCGCGTGCAACCGCGCCTCGATCGCGTCCGCGTGGCCCTGCAGCAGTCGCCCGGCCTCGGTCAGCCGCACCGTCCGCCGGCCCCGCGATCGCTCGATCAACCGCTGGCCTATGAGCGCCTCCAGCGCCGCGATGTGGTCGCTCACGGTCGAGAGGGAGCTCTTCAGCTCCTCCGACGCGGCCCAGAAAGAGCCCAAACGCGCGACCGCCGAAAGCGCCCTCAGATGCTTGAGCTCAACGCTTCGCCAATTATCCGGCATGCCGATATTTTATTAGGAAAACTCATGTTGCACCGGAGATTCACGATGGGAACACTCTGGACATGGAGGTTTTCATGACCGTTCTGGTGTTCGTCCTGCTGGCCCTCTGTGCGGCACGCTGGGGCGTCGACTCGCGACCCGTCGACGCCGATCGAGCGACCCGCTGGTGGCCCGCCACCCCGCGCGAGTAGGCTCCTGAACCGGCCGGCGCCGAGAGCTGGACTTCCCGGGTAAGGCTGCTGCGGCATCCGCGTCAACGGTCGCCCGCTGACGATTGCCGCCGCCAGCAGCCGAAACCTCGCTCCACAGCACCCACGCCAGATCGTGCAGCTGTCGCTGCCACAACTTGACAGAACCTCCGGGCACCAATAAGGTCGATTTCTTAAGCGCCCCGTAACCAGCGGCTAACAGGCCGCGGCCTGAGTTCGGGGCGGGGCGAGCCAGGGGCGGGGCTCGCGCAAGTGTGCCGTCGGCGCTTCACGAGAAGGGGGTTTGGCATGAGACGGCTGATCAAGCTCGCGGCTGCGGCTGCCCTGGTGGCGGTGCAGAGCATCGGCACCGGCGCGGCGGCTCCGCAAACTCCAGCGGCTGCGGCGATCCAGAACTGTCAGCTCAACAACGGCATCCAGCACGTCATCTCGATCACGTTCGACAACACACATCTCTCGCGCGACCGGGCCAACGTCGCGTCCGACCTCGAGCAGATGCCCAACCTCCTGAACTTCATCACCGGCAACGGGACGCTCAGCGACAACGAGCACACGGTCCTCATCTCCCACACGGCCGGCGGCATCCTCACGGGACTGACCGGCCTGTATCCCGACCGCATGGGCCTCACCGTCACCAACTCGTACGGCTATTTCAGGTCGGGAACTAACACGGTCGGCTTCTCGAGCGCTTTCAAGTACTGGACCGACCTGGTCGACGACTCGACCGGGACGAACGACTCCCTGCCGAACATGGTCACGACCGGCGGCAAGAACACGCCGGCACCGTGGGTGCCTTACACCCGCGCCGGATGTGACTACGGCGCGGTCTCGACCGCCAACGTCGTGCTCGAGAACACGGGCACGGGCACCTTCGGCGACATGACGAAGGTCTTCGGCAAGAACTCGACCGAGTGGAACGAGGCAGCCAACCCGGCGACCCGCGCGCTCGCGCAGACCGATTTCGTCGGCATCGCGATCCACTGCGGCGTCAACGGCGGGTTGTGCGCCAACAACGCCGACGCCCGCGCCGACATGCTGCCTGACGAGCCGGGCGGCTACAACGGCTTTCACGGGCTGTTCGGCGCCAAGTACGTCAACCCCGCCATCTCTCACGACACGCTCCCGGCTCCCGACTTGAGGCCCGTCGTCAAAGACACTTCAGGCCAGCCGATCACCGACCCAGCCGGCAACCCGGGGTTCCCAGGCTTCGACGGCATGTTCGCCAAGGTCAGCCTGGGCTACGTCGCCCAGATGCAGGAGGCCGGCGTACCGGTCACCTTCGCCTACATCTCAGACGCCCACGACAACCACACCCTCTTCCGCGCCTCAGGACCAGGTGAGGCGGATTACGTCGCGCAGCTGAAGGCGTACGACGATGCCTTTGGCGCCTTCTTCGCCAGACTCGCCGCGGACGGCATCAACAAGTCCAACACGCTCTTTGTCTTCACCGCCGACGAGGGCGACCACTTTGCCGGCGGCGAGTCCGCCGACGGCACCTGGAGCCACACCTTCTGCAACGTGACTCCGCCCGCGAGCGGCACGTGCCCCGCCAACCAGATCGGCGAGGTGACGCAGAACATCAGGGCGCTCGTCCCGGCTTCGGTCCAGCCCGCCTCATACGACATCCACTTCGACTCGGCGCCGACCGTTTACGTGGCCGGCAATCCGGCGCGCACCGACCCCGGCTTGCGCGCGTTCGAGCGGGCGCTCGCGGGGGCGACCGCCGTTGATCCCTACGTCAGCTCATCGGCGACACCGGTCATGCAGCGTATGGCCGACCCCGTGGAGCAAAAAGCGCTGCACATGGTCAACGCCGACCCGCAGCGAACCCCCAGCTTCACCTACTTCGCCAATCCCGACTACTTCATCCGGACCGGCAACCCGTTCTGTCCGGACCTGGCCCACGCCATGCCGACATGCGTCGACTTCCACTTCGCCTACAGCCACGGCGACGTCAACGACGAGATCGCGCGCACCTGGCTCGGCTTTGTCGGGCCCGGTGTGAAGCAGCTCGGCAGGACGAGTGAGACGTGGTCCGACCACGCCGACATCCGGCCTACCATGCTCGCGCTCCTCGGGCTGAAGGACAGCTACGAGCCCGACGGCGTCGCTCTGGTCGATTTCCTCGACACCGCCGCGGTCTCCCGCGACCTCCGCGCTCACCACGAGTACCTCGTCCGCACGCGCGAGCTCTACAAGGAAATCGCCGCTCCCTTCGGACCGTTTGCGAAGGACACCCTGGTCGCGTCCACGCGGGCGATCTCGAGCGGTTCGGCTTCGGACGACAGCGAATACGTCGCGACCGAGAACAGCATCGCCTCGCTCACCTCACAGCGCGACGCGCTCGAAGCGGTCATGCGGACCGCGCTGGCCAACGCCACCTTCGGCGGACCACTCGCGAGCGAGCAGGACCTGAAAGACATGATCGCCCAGGCGCAGCAGCTGCTGGCCCAGGCGGCAGCGCTCTGAACTCTCAGAACCCAGCCAGGCCCTCCCTTCGGGGAGGGCTTTCTCTTTCTAGAGGGTCGTGTTCGGCTGCAGAAGCTCGGCGATCGAGCCTTCGAACTTCGCGAGCTGCCGGTGGACCTCGATCACCTCATCCGACGTGACCGGGTCGGTCGGGTCGATGTCCCTGTGGTGCTCGGTCCATTCGGTGCCGCACTCGCAGCGGTGGAAGAGGAAGCGGTCGGTCTTCGAGCGGTAGGTGTAGATCGCAGCATCTTTCAGGCGCCTGCCGCAAGCACACTTGCCCTTGTCCGACTCTAGCTTCGACCTCTGCACTGACGTAATCCTCGATCTGTATAACGAACCAGGAATAAGTTTCGTTGCATGGTACATCGGGGCCTCGAGGTTGCAACCGATAAAGAGACTGTAAATTTCAGCCGGAACTGTTCAGTTCCCGCAGCAACCCGTCCACGTCCCTGAGCCGCTCCGTCCTGGCGGCGTGCTCCAGCGTCTGGTACTGGGACAGCACGTCGACGAATCCTTCGCCAAGGTCGTAACCGTGCCGGCGGAGAGCCTCCCGGCCGGCGTCGCCGAGCGCGGCGACGACCTCCCGGACCTTGCTGGCCGGGCTGAAGCGGTCAGGCACTCTTCGGCGGCGGAGCGGGCGTGGGGGGCGCCGGCGGCGGCGGTTCGAGTTTCCTCAGCACAACGGTGTGGCCGTGCCAGAGCTTGGGGACGCCCTGGGGCTCGTCGCCCTGGTAGCTCAGCTCGAGGCGCCAGATCCCGTCCACCTGGACCGGCGCGACGCCGAGCTTGACCTTCGGATTCTTCGGCTGCAGCTCCTGCAGCAGCGCCACGCCGTAGATCACCAGCGCGCCCGGCAGGTTGATCGTGTCGATCCGGCCGCCCTCGCTGGAGCCGTCGACGCCGGACGTGAGGGAGCCGAGCGAGTGGACCACGAGCGCTTAGGTTAGAGGCTTCCTCGCCTTCAGCGCCGTGATGACCGAGGCCACCGTCGCCTCGTACCCCAGCCGGCCCGTGTCCAGAACCATGTCGTAGTGGGCGGGGTGGTTGCGGTCGTGCCCGTATACCTGCTTGATGTACGAGGTCCAGTTCTCGTCGGACAGCTTCAACCGTTTCCGCGCCGCCTCCTCGGATGCGATGTTGAACCGGGCCATGATCGTCTTCACCCGGGTATCCTCCGCCGCCCGCAGGAAGACATGGAGCGCGCCCGGGAACTTGCTCAGGATGTAGGCGCCACCCCGGCCGACGATCACGACGTTGCCTGCCCGCGCCGCCTCCTCGATGACGTGCTGGGTGATCTGCAGCACGGCCTTGCGGGTGTCGAAGGTGGGGGCGGCGTTGGGCGGGTTCCAGGCGGTGGCCTCGGGCGGGATCAGCGGCTCGGTGCTGGCCGACCCGAGGGCAACCAGGAGCCTGGCCAGGAGCGAACCCGGCTGCTCGTCTTCGGCCTCCACCTCCTCCTTCGGGAGCTGGAGCCGCCGCGCCACCTCATCGATGATCTGCGAGTCGAGGAAGTCCGCCTTGAGCTCGGTCGCGAGCATGCGGCCGACGGTGGCCCCTCCCGCCCCAAACTGCCGTCCGATCGTGATGACCGGCATCCCCGCGCTAATTGTCAGGGCAAACGGCGGGCGGTCAACTCCTCCCCATTCATTGGGAGGTTCCGGCGTAGGCGCCGGAGGGGATCCTTACTCCAGGTAGTCCCGCAGCTTCTTCGACCGCGAAGGGTGCCGGAGCTTGCGCAGCGCCTTGGCCTCGATCTGCCGGATCCGCTCCCGCGTCACCCCGAACCGCTTTCCCACCTCTTCCAGCGTCCGCTGGTGACCATCGATCAACCCGAACCGCAGCTGCAGCACGCGCCTCTCCCGCGGCGTCAGCGTGTCCAGAACGTCCTCCACCTCCGAATGGAGCATCGTCAACGAGGCCGCGTCTGACGGAGACACCGCCTCGCGGTCCTCCACGAAGTCCCCGAGGTGCGAGTCCTCCTCCTCACCGATCGGGGTCTCCAACGACACCGGATCCTGCGACACCTTCACGATCTCGCGCACCTTCTCCGGCGTGATCCCCATCTCCTCGCCGATCTCGTCATCCGAAGGCTCGCGGCCGAGCTCCTGCAGCAGGCGCCGCGAAACCCGGACGAGTTTGTTGATCGTCTCGACCATGTGCACCGGGATGCGGATGGTCCGCGCCTGGTCGGCGATCGCACGGGTGATGGCCTGCCGGATCCACCACGTCGCGTAGGTCGAGAACTTGTAGCCCTTGTGGTAGTCGAACTTCTCGACCGCGCGGATCAGGCCCATGTTCCCTTCCTGGATCAGGTCCAGGAACGACATGCCGCGGCCGATGTACTTCTTGGCGATCGACACGACCAGCCGCAGGTTGGCCTCGGTCAGCCTCTGCTTGGCCTCGTATGCGCGCTCGTATCGCTCGGTGAGCCGGTACCGCGCGATGCGGTAGTGCTCCAGCGCCTCGGCGCGGACGCGAGGACGGGCTCCGTTCATCAACCGGCGCCGCTCCGCGGCCGCGGCGTCGGTCAGGTTGTCGAGCCGAGAGAGATCCCCAAGACCCAGCAGCTCCTGCGCGATGTGCGCCTGCTGCCCCTTCCGCTTGACGGTGGCGAGCCGCTCGATGACCTCCGGCAGCAGCTCGTCGACCGACCGCTGTCGGCCATCGATCTCCTCGATGACGTTCAGCGCCTTCATCGCGTCGTGCAGCGGCTTGGCCTCGATCGCCTGCGCGAGCTCGACCTCGTCGTTGGCGGTCAGGAGCGAAACCCGCCCGATCTCCTTCAGGTACATGCGCACCGGGTCGTCGAGCGAGACCGAGTCCATCATCTCGATGTCGAGCAGCATCTCGTCGTCGATCTGCTCCACCTCTTCAAAGTCCTTCTCGCCGTCGGTGACCTCGATCCCGATCTCTTTGAAGGCCGCGAAGATGCGGAAGATCTGCTCGGGCTCAGCGTCGATCTCGGGGAAGCCCTGGAGAACGTCGTCCGGGGTGAGGTAGCCCTGCTCCTTGCCCTTGACGATGAGCTGCTCGGCCACTGCCATCAGCTCGTCCTCGAACTTTGCCTCCGGCTTCTCAACCGCTTTGCCGGCTTTTGCCGGCTTGCCGGCCGTTGTGCTCGGCGTCGCCGCCTGCTTCACTGCGCGCGCGATGTCCAACCTCTCCTTTCCATATCTGTGATGGCGCGGGCAAGCTCCCTGGCTTCAGCTTCCAACCGGGCCACCTTCTCCGAGTCCCTGCCCCTTTCGGCCTCGGATAGCTCGCGGATTATCCCACTGTGCATACCCTTCATGTGCTCCAGGCGGATTCTCGCCGCAAGTTCAAGCGCCACCTCGTCATCAACATTCGGCGGCGGAGCCGCCCACGCTCGTCTGATCAGGTCCTGTTCCTCCGGGGGATAGCCGGCCAAATCGGCCTCGAGCCCGGACGCGCCACGGCGCTCGTAGCTCTCCAGCATACGGACGTAAATGGACCGGTCGTCTTGCTCCAACTCCTGAGGAGTCAATTTGGTTCGCACGAGACCGAACGCCCCGGGCCTGACAGCGAGCAGCTGCGGCAGCTTCCGCGTAGCCCTCGCGCAGGCCTTCGGGAAACTGCCGGATCCACTCCCGCAGCCGCCCCGCCACCAGCTCCACCTGGTTGGGGTTGCTCGGGTTGAGGCCCGCCGAATCCTCCTCCATGCCCGCCTCGAAGCCCGACGGCGCGCGAGACACCAGCTCCTCCCAGCGCTGCGCCGCGTCGGGACCCGCCGCCCGCAAGAACTCGTCCGGATCTTTGGCGTCCGGCAGGCTCGCGACCCGTGTCCGCATTCCGAAAGTCGATGCCAGCGTCACCGCCTTGCGCATGGCCGTGCGCCCCGCGCGGTCGGAATCGAAGACCAGCAACAGCTCGTCCGTGAACCGCTTGAGCAGCCGCACCTGCTCTTCGGTCAGCGCGGTCCCGGACGATGCGACCGCGTTCGACACGCCGAACTGGTGGCCTGTGATCACGTCGAACTGCCCCTCCATCAGCACCCCATGGCCACGCCTGGCGATCTCGTCACGCGCCAGGTCCAGGCCGAAGATGACGCGTCCTTTTATGTATGCCGGCGTTTCGGGCGAGTTGATGTACTTGCGCTGCTCGTCCTGGCGAACCGTCCGCGCCGTGAACGCGAGGGTCTGGCCGCGCTCGTCGCGGATCGGAATCACCAGCCGCTCGGCGAAGAAGTCACTCCCGTCGCGCCGCATCAGGCCGGCTTCCTGCGCGTCGCTGAGCGAGCGCTTCTTGGCGCGCAGGTACTCGGCAAACCCGCGCCCTGCCGGCGCGTAACCGAGCTGGAAGCGTCGGGCGGTCTCCTCGGACACTCGGCGTGATTCGAGCAACCGGCGCCCCGGCTCTCCCGCCGGAGTTTTCCACAGCACGTACTCGTAGTACTGGGCGGCGAGCTTCAGCATGTCCAGGACCCGCTTGCGGACGTCGACCCGCTCGCGCTGCTCCGGGCTCAGCTTTTTCAGCTCGACGCCGGCCCGCTCCGCCAGCATCTGCAGCGCGCCGCGCTTGTCGGTCTTCTCAATCAACTCCACGAAGGTGAAGACGTCGCCCGACCGCTCGCAGCCGAAGCAGTACCAGGACTGCATCTGCGGGTTGACCTTGAAGCTCGGGCTGTCCTCCTGATGGAACGGGCACAGGCCCCAGAAATCCTTGTTGCGCCTGGTCAGCCGGACGTGCTCCGAAACGACCTTGACGAGGTCGACCCTGGCCTTGACCTCGGCGAAGGCGTCATCGGACGCTTGGGTGGGCATCGGTTTATTTTGATGGCCAATGGCGCGCCGAACCATCGTCTGGGTCAAGGAGGGCGACCTCGGCGCGGAATTCGCGGACGTGACCTTTCTCCGCTCGAGCCTGAGCGCGGCCGGCACCGCGATCGGTTCGAAGCCGGTCCCCTACCGCCTCGACTACACCCTGAAGACCACCCGCAGGTACCTCACCACCCGTCTCAACGTGTCGAGTCGGGGCGACAACTGGTGGCGCAGGCTCGAGCTGCGGCGCGGCCGGTCCGGAAAGTGGACCGCACGCGGCAGCGCGGGAGGAAGAGTGGAGCTCTCGTCGCCAGGCGGCGACATGACGCAGCTGGAGGGCGCGCTCGACTGCGACCTGGCCCTGTCGCCGTTGACGAACAGCATGCCGGTGCTCCGGCACGGTCTCCTGGAAAAAGGCGGGCCGCTCGAGTTCTCGATGGCGTGGGTGTCGGTGCCCGACCTCCACGTCTACCCGAGCGGCCAGCGTTACACGTTCATCCGCAAGGACGACGGCGAGTCGATCATCCGTTACGAGTCGAGCTCACGCGACTTCATCGCCGACCTGAGCTTCGACAAGCACGGGTTGTGCCTCCGGTACCCGGGTATCGGGCACGCTGTCTAGCGCCGCCGCCGGCTTCGGTTGCGGCGCGACGCCGATGTCGCCGATTCCGATCCGGCCGTAGGCCCAGCGCAGCGGGCGCGGCGACCACCAGTTGACGTCGCCGAGCAACCGCATCACGGCCGGCACCACCAGCGACCGCACGATCGTGGCGTCGATCGCCACCGCGATCGCCAGCCCGATGCCGATGGCCTTGATGATCACGACCTCGGCGAGGCCGAAGGCCATGAACACCGTGAACATGACGGCCGCGGCGCCGGTGATCAAGCGGCCGGTCTTCTCCAGGCCGCTCGCCACGGCAGCCCGGTTGTCCCCGAGGCGCACGTACTCCTCGTGCATGCGGCTGACGAGCAGGACCTCGTAGTCCATCGACAGCCCGAACACGATCGAGAACAGGATCACGGGGATGCTCGGGTCGAGCGACTGCGGCGTGAAGCCGAGCACGTTCGCGAAGTGCCCCTGCTGGAAGATGAAGACCAGCGCACCGAATGACGCGCCGATCGAGAGGAAGTTCAGCAGCACCGCCTTCAGGGGCAGGACGACCGAGCCGGTGAGCAGGAACATCAGGATGTAGGTCACCAGCACCACGGAGCCGACCGCGAGCGGGACCCGGTTGTAGATGAACGTGATCACGTCGACGTCGATCGCCGTCTGGCCGCCGACGAGCAGTTCTCCGTCGGTCAAGCCGTGGTCGGCGCGGATCGCCTTCAGGATGTTGCGCGCCTGGTCGGAGCTGAAGTTCGCGCCGGTCGTGGCCTGGATCTCGACGATGTGCTTGCCGGTCGTCGCCCTCATCAGCTGCTGCACGGGCTGGGGAAGCTGGCTGAGGTCGCCGCTGTACATCTGCGTGTACTCGTACTGGCCGAGCTTGGGGTCGAGGTCGTAGATCGACGTCGTGTGCAGCACGCCGGGAATCGCCGCGATCCGCCGGTCGAGAGTGAACTGGTCCGCGATTCGATTCGCGGTCAGCGGCTCGCCGTCCGGGTAGTACACCAGCACCTGGAACGTGGTCTGGTCCTGGCCGGGGAAGTCCGCGATCAGGCTGTCGTAGCCTTGGCGTGCCTCGACGTGTGTGGGCAGCATGTCGGGGCTGCCGTTGGCCAGGCGGAGCTGGAGGAACGGCGTCGCCGCGAGCAGCAGGAACGCCACGGTCGGAACGAGCACCACGATGGGCCTCTTCATCACCCAGTTCGCGAGTGCGTGCCAGAAGCCACCGCTCCCGCTCCTTCCGCGGAGGAAGGCGGGGAGGCGCAGGCGGTCGACGGAGGGGCCGATGATCGAGAGGATCGCGGGCAGGAACGTCAGCGCGTAGATGACCGCGACGGCGACGACGATCGCCCCCGCAGCGCCCATCGACGCCATGAACGTGCCCTGGAAAAAGAGCATGGCGGACAGGCCGACGGCCACGGTGAACCCGGAGAACGTGATGGCCCGGCCGGCCGTCGCCATCGTGGTCGCGATCGCATCTTCGCGGCTCGAACCGGCTGCCAGCTCGTCTCGGAACCGGTTGACGATGAACAGCGAATAGTCGATCGAGACGCCAAGCCCGATCAAGGTGACGATGTTGATCGCGTACTGGGATACGTCGGTGAAGCGGTTCAGGAAGAACGTGCCGCCGATGCCGCCGACGATGGTGAGGATGCCGACGCCGAGCGGAAGTCCCGCCGCGACGATCGACGCGAAGATGAGGATCAGCAGGATCAAGGTGACCGGGAGCGTCACCGTCTCGGCGCGCTGCAGGTCGGCTTCCAGCGTGTTGTTGAACGCCTGGTTGATGGCGACGAATCCCGTCCCCGTGACCGTCAGCGAGCTCGAGTGGACCTTCGAGCGCAGGTCGTCGTAGTCCTTCCAAGCCTGCTGCCCGGTTGACGTCAGCTCGATGCTGACCAGAGCCTCGTGCCCGTCCTTCGAGGTGAACGCCTGCGCCACTCGCGGGTTGGGCGCGTTGTAAGGCGTGATCATGTTCGAGATTCGCGAGTCGCCCTGGATCGGCGCGAGCGCGTCAGACACCGCGGACTGGTACTGCGGTTCGCTTACGGTGAGAGTGTCGCTGCGGAAGATGAGGTCGAAGTTCGACGTGACCTTGGCCGCGCCGAGCTCATCGGTGATGAGGTTCGCGGCTCTGGCCGACTGAAGGTTGCTGCGCAGCGGGCCGCCGCTGGTGAGCGTCCCGCCCAGAAGCATGAACACGATCGACGCTGCGAGCAGCGCGCCGGATCCGACCAGCGTGGCCCACCTGTACCGGTAGACAAAGCGACCCCACCTTGCGAACACCTTTCCTTCCCTCCTGTTGCTACTGGGCGCCCTGTGCGGGCGGGTAATTGGCTGAAAGCGACATCACGGCAAGGGTGTCAACCGCCTCGTCGGTGTCGAAATCCGGGTCCACCAACGACTGGACGATGATCCCGAGGACCGCGGCCCACACCACGCCGGCGATGCCGCGCGCCGGGCTTGGGCTCACCCCGCGCTCGGCGAGGACCTGGCGGGCGATGTCCTCGACGTGGGACCGATCGGCGCGGATGAAGTCGCGGACGCCGGCGCCGATCACCGTGTCATGCAGGCCGACGCCGATGAGCTGGATGTAAAGGGCGTTGGTGGCGCGGCTGTCGCGCAGCATCTGCTTGACGTGCTCGAACGCTGCCAGCGCGCCGGCCTCGCCCTCGACGGCGCCCAGCTCGATCTTCTGGCAGACGTACTCGAGCACGGCCAGCACCAGCTGCTGCTTCGATTTGTAGTGGTAGTGGACCAGGCCCTGGGCCACGCCGGCCTCTCCCGCGATGTCCTTGATCGATGTGTCCTCATAGCCCTGCCGGCTCAGCATGGTAAACGCGGCCTGGAGGATCCTGGTTCGGGTATCCGCAGCTTTGGTTGAATGATCAGTCAACATTGGTTGATCATTCAATCAGATCGGGGACGTACTGTCAAGGGACCGGCCCGGGTTGGGCGAAAATCGAGAGGTGACCCGCGCCGTCGAGGAGCTCAACCGCCGGATGCTGCGCGCCCGGGACGCGATGGACCGCACCTACGCCCAGCCGCTGGACATCCCCGTCCTGGCCCAGGTCGCCAGCGTTTCCGAGGCCCACTTCATCCGCACGTTCCGCGCCACCTTCGGCGAAACGCCCCACCGCTACCTCCAGCGCAGGCGGGTCGAACGCGCGATGTTCCTGCTGCGCGAGAGCAAGCGCAGCATCACCGACATCCGCCTCGACGTCGGCTTCGAGAGCCTGGGCACCTTCAGCCGGACGTTCCGCGCCATCGTCGGCATCAACCCGACCGACTACCGCGAGCGAAGCGAGGCGATCAACGCGCCGACATGCTTCACGATGGCCTGGATGAGACCGAGCCAAGACCCAGCAGTTTTGGAGAAGCTGAGCCGCCTGAACGGCCAATAGCATCGACTTCAACGCCAAATTCACAGGAGGAACAAGCGATGCTCAACTCGATCAACATCTCGCACATCTTCGTCTTCGACCAGGACAAAGCCCTGGACTTTTACGTCGGCAAGCTCGGGCTCGAGGTCAGCAACGACATGGACCTCGGCATGATGCGGTGGCTCACGGTGAGAGCGCCGGGGGCGCCGGCGCACGACATCCTGCTCGAGCTTCCCGGTCCGCCCTCGATGGATGAGAAGACCGCGGCCCAGGTTCGGGAGACCATCAGCAAAGGCGGGAGCGGTTTCGCCGCCGGTTTCACCACCGACGACGTGAACAAGACGTATGAGAACCTCAAGGCGAATGGCGTCGAGATCGCGGACGACCTCACGGAGCGCGACTACGGAGCCGACTTCGGCATCCGCGACCCGTTCGGCAACCACCTCCGGATCGTGCAGCTCGGGCCGACGTCGCACCAATTGGGCCCGAAGTGGGCGGCGAAGGAGACGAGATGAGCCACCAGATCACATCCCGTTCAACGAAAGCAATTCAATCGTCAAACGACGCCGCCACGATGAAGACGCTGCTCGCATGCGGCGCGATCGCGGGACCTCTGTTCGTCGCGGTGGGGTTCATCCAGATCCCACTTCGCTCCGGATTCGACTGGATGCGACATCCGCTGAGCATGCTGAGCCTCGGCGACCTCGGCTGGATCCAGATCGCCAACTTCGTCGGCTGCGGCTTGCTCTTCGTCGCCGGCGCCGTCGGGATGCGCAGTGTGCTCCGCGGACAGACTGCCGGCACCTGGGGTCCGCTACTCACGGCGGGCGTTGGATTGGGAATGATCGCCGGCGGCATGTTCACAGCCGACCCCGGTCTGGGCTTTCCGCCGGGCGCGCCAGCTGGAGCGCCGACGAGCATGAGCTGGCACGCTGGGCTTCACCTCGGCGGATTCGTGATCGGCTTCGCCTCCCTGGTCGCCGCGTGCTTCGTCTTTGCTCGCCGGTACTGGGAGCTAGGACAGCGAAATTGGGCGCTGTACGCCATCGTCACAGGCGTCATCGTCGGGGCGAGTTTCCCGATCGTCACTAGCGGATTGATCCGAAACCTGCTCCCGCTGTGGATTGCGTTGGTCGTCGGATGGCTGTGGGCATCGTCGACGCCGGCACGGCTCCTACGAGCGGTCGGAAACGAATGAGATTCAAAGCCAAGGTTCTGCTCGCCGGCAAGACCGCAACTGGAGTCGAGGTCCCCGCCAAGGTCGTGGAGGGCCTCGGCTCCACCAAGCGGCCCCTCGTCAAGGTGACGATCAACGAGTACGCGTATCGGAGCGCCATCGCGCCGATGGGCGGTACGTTCATGCTCGGGATCAGCGACGAGGTGCGCAAGGCCACGGGCGTGGCGGCCGGCGACACCATCGACGTCGAGGTCGAGCTGGACACCGAAAAGCGCGAGGTCGAGGTCCCGCCCGAGCTGAAGAAGGCCCTCGCTAAGGACTCTGCGGCGAAGAGATATTTCGAAAGCCTTTCCTACAGCAGAAAGGTCGCGCTGGTGAACCCGATCGCCGGCGGCAAGACCACCGAGACCCGTGAGCGAAATCTTGCGAAAGCCATGAAGGAGCTAAGGGCGAAAGGCTGAACGCGAAGCCTATCGCTCGGCAGCGCGGATCAGATCCCGCAGCGATTCCTCAGGTCCACGCCTCAGCTCGCCTCCGAGCAGCTTCTCGACCAGCCAACCCCGCCACCCGGGCGGGAGTTGAAAGTCTCAATTGAAGCGGACGAGCGTGCCGCCCTCCGCCGTCTGGGTGAGGGTCACCCGCTCGTGGTTGTCGATCCCGAATGGCAGCTTCACGAGGAGGTCGACCCACCTCCGCTCTGGGTCCAGCGCCTCAACGCGGAACGTGAACGGCCACCGCCGCCCGAAGGCCGGCGCCATCAGATAGATCACCTGCCCGGTCTGCACTGGACCGGGCGGTTCGGACTTCACATAGATCGCGTCGTTCCACTCCCCCACCCGTTCCGGGGCCGTCATGACACTCCAGATCTTGTCCGGCGCCGCTGAGGTGACGGCCGCCGGACACACGTTGACGATCACCATGCGAGCTTAGACGGCAACCGCACGACCAAGGAGAGACTCCTCGGGGTGACGTCAGGGCTGGATGTTCTGGTTCAGGCGAAAGAAGTTGTCGCGGTCGTGATTCCGCTTGAGCGCGACCAACCGCTCGTACTTCGCGTCGCCGTAGATCTGAGCGCCGTCGGTTCCCGCCTCCACCACGTCGTTGACGTACCGGCCGGTCGTCAGGAAGGGCTTGAGCTTCGCCATCGCGCCGCGGCCCCATGCCATGCGCTCCTCGTCATCCGGGGCGTTCGTCCAGAACAGCTCGGCGGAGATGCTGTACGCGCCGTTGCGCCCGGTGTACGCCATCGCATCGTCAGGCACGCGCCCAACGGCTCCGCCGTGGGCCCAAAGCGAGATCTCGCTGTCCGCCGGGATGCTCTCCGTCAGTCCAGCGCACATTTCGACGACGTCGTCCGACAGCTCGCCGAGGAACCCCGACTTCGTGTAGAAGCGCTTGCCCCAGCCCATTACCTCGTCCATCGCCACCTGCACGTCGAGATACCGCTTGGCCGCGAAGGTGTCCATCAGAGGACCCGCCTCTCGAAACACTCGAAGGTCACGCTCCGCCTGCGCGACGCCTCCGGCGTGCGTCGAGCCGACTGAGAGAACAGGCCGCCCGCCCAGCTCTTCAGGCTTGCTGAAGGAAAGCGCCAGCTGGACGTCGTCGTGCTCGGCCACGAACTCGCGCACGCGCTCGGCCACCTCGAGGCTCCTCTCGACAGGAAACGCGACTCCACCCTGGAAAATGGTCCCGTCCAGCGGATGAAGCCGGAACTCGAAGAGCGTCGCCACTCCAAAGTTGGCTCCCGCGCCGCGCAATCCCCAGAAGAGTTCGGCGTTCTCGTCTTCGCTTGCGTGGAGCCGCTCCCCGTCCGCGGTCACCATGTCGATCCCGACGATGTTGTCGATCGTCAACCCGTACTTGCGCTGGAGGCGGCCCATGCCCCCGCCGAGGGCGAGACCGGCCACACCCGTGTGCCCTACGACCCCAACGGGGCACACGAGGCCGTGTGCCTGCGCCGCGGCGTCGAGCTGCGACAGGTGGGCTCCGCCCTGCGCGGTGGCACGCTGGGCGGCCGGATCCACTTTCACATCGCGCATGGGCGAGAGGTCGATCACCATCCCGCCGTCGCAGGTCGAGAATCCCGCCACGCTGTGGCCGCCGCCCCGCACTGCCACGACCAGCCGCTGCTCGCGGGCGAACCGGATTGCGGCAATCACGTCCTCGACCGACGTGCAGCGGACGATCATCGCCGGCCGGCGGTCGGCGATCGCGTTCCACACGATCCGCGCCCGGTCGTAGGTCGGGTCGCCCGGCAGGATCACATAGCCCGCGATGCGATCTTGAAGTGCGCTACTTGGTGCCAGCGCCTGCTCCGATCGCCGCCTGCGCCGCCGCCAGCCGCGCCACCGGCACGCGGAATGGGCTGCACGACACGTAGTTCAGTCCGAGCTTGTGGCAAAGGTGGATCGAGTCGGGGTCTCCTCCGTGCTCGCCACAGATCCCGACCTCCAGACCGCGCCGGGTCTTTCGGCCCTCCTTCACCGCGATGTCCATCAGGCGGCCCACGCCGCGCTCGTCGATCGTCTCGAACGGGTTGCGAGGCAGGATCTTCTGCTCGAGGTACCGCACGATGAACGCCCGCTCCGCGTCGTCGCGGGAGAAACCGAACGTGGTCTGCGTGAGGTCGTTGGTCCCGAAGGAGAAGAACTCGGCTTCCTCCGCGATCTCGCCCGCGGTCAGCGCAGCTCGCGGGATCTCGATCATGGTCCCAAACTTGTAGGGCACCCTGACGCCCGCCTCTTTCTGCACTGCCTCGGCGACCGGCTTCAGCTCGGCGTGCACGGTCCGCAGCTCGGCCACGGTGCTCGCCAGCGGGATCATGATCTCCGGCCGCGCGTCAACCTTTCTCTTGCGAAGGTTGGCGGCCGCCTCCATGATCGCGCGCACCTGCATCCGCGGAATTTCGGGATACAGGATCGACAGCCGCACGCCACGCAGGCCGAGCATCGGGTTGACCTCGTGCAACTCCTCGACGCGTGACATTGTCTTCTCGAGCTGAGCGAGACGCGCGGGGTTTTCGCCGGTGTCTTTGAGGTGCGTCGTCTCGCGGATAAGGTCCTCGAGGCTCGGCAGGAACTCGTGGAGCGGCGGGTCGATCAGGCGAATGATCACCGGCAGCCCGGCCATCTCCTTGAAGATGCCCTCGAAGTCGCCGCGCTGGACCGGCAGCAGCCTGGCGAGGTGCTTCTCGCGCTCTTCCGTGGTGGTGGCCATGATCATCGCCTGGACGACCGGCAGCCGGTCCTGCTCCATGAACATGTGCTCGGTGCGGCACAGGCCCACGCCCTGCGCACCGTTCTCGCGCGCCTTGATCGCGTCGCGGGGGTAATCGGCGTTTGCCCACACCTCGAGCCGGCGCAGCCCGTCGGCCCAGCGCAGGATCGCGCTGGCGGCGGGATGCTGGTTCAGGGACCGGGCCTCGATGGTCGGCACGTTGCCGACGTACACCTCGCCGGTGGTGCCGTCGATCGTGATCTGGTCGCCTTCCTTGATCGTCGTGCCGTTGGCGGAGAACTTCCGCTGCCGCACATCGACGTCGATCGAGCTCGCACCCACCACACAGGGACGACCCATGCCGCGCGCTACCAACGCCGCGTGCGAGGCCGTGCCGCCTGTCTGGGTGAGAATTCCTTTGGCCTCGACCATCCCGTGCACGTCGTTCGGGTTCGTCTCGACGCGGACGAGGATCACGGCCTTGCCCTGCTTGCCCCACTCGACAGCGGTGTCGGCGTCGAAAACGGCGCCGCCGCTCGCCGCCCCCGGCGACGCCGGCACGCCCTTCGCCAGCGGCGACACCTTCGCCGAAGGATCGACACGCGGGAACAGCAACTGCTCCAGCTGCCGCGGCTCGACGCGCGCGACCGCGTCCTTCTTGGTGATCATTCGCTCCTTGACCATGTCGACCGCGATGTTCACTGCGGCCTCGCCGGTGCGCTTCGCGGCCCGCGTCTGCAGCATGTAGAGCTTGCCGCGCTCGATCGTGAACTCGAGGTCCTGCACGTCCTTGTAGTGCTTCTCCAGCTGCCGCGCGTAGCGCTCGAACTGCGAGTACACCCTGGGCATCTGGCGCTTCAGCGCCGAGATCGGTTCGGTGTCTCGCACGCCGGCGACCACGTCCTCGCCCTGAGCGTTGGGCAGGTAGTCGCCGTACAGCTCTTTGTCGCCGGTGATCGGGTTGCGCGTGAACGCCACGCCGGTGCCCGACGTCTCGCCCATGTTGCCGAACACCATCATCTGGACATTGACCGCGGTGCCCAGGTCGTCGGGAATGCGTTCCATTCGGCGGTACGTCTTGGCGCGGTCCGTGTTCCACGACTTGAACACGGCGTCGATCGCGTCGCGCAGCTGCTCGATCGGGTCGGACGGGAACTCTCGGCCCGTCTCTTCCTTATATGTGGCGAGGAACCGCGCCACGAGAGGGCGCAGGTCGGCGGGCTTGAGCTCGGGGTCGGTCTTGACGCCGGCCTTCCGCTTCGCCCCCTGCAACGCCTCCTCGAACTTCTCGCCGTCGATGCCCTTGACTGTCTTGCCGAACATCTGGATGAAGCGCCGCCGCGCGTCGAGCGCGAAGCGCTCGTCCTTGGTGAGAGCGGCGAGGCCTTTGGTCGTGTCTTGGTTCAGGCCGAGGTTCAGAACCGTGTCCATCATCCCGGGCATCGAGAACTTCGCCCCCGACCGCACGCTGACCAGCAGCGGATCCTTCGCGTCGCCGAACTTCTTGCCCGCGTTGCGCTCGAGGACTTTGAGAGTCGCGAGCACCTGCTCCCAGAGGCCAGGCGGGAACTTGCGGCCGCTCGAGTAGTAGGCCCGACAGGCTTCGGTAGTGATGGTGAAACCGGGAGGCACGGGCATGCCCGCCTTTGTCATCTCCGCCGCGCCCGCGCCCTTGCCGCCGAGGAGGTCGCGTGGATTGCCGTGTGCGCCGCGCGCGGCGGCGGAGCCTTCGGCGAACTGATAGATCCATTTATGTGCTTTGGCCATGGTTCAGGTAATTCTAAAGTTGGCCCGTGGACGATCTGGGTGTGGCGAGCGAGGACCAGGTCATCCTTGCGTGGCTGCAGGCGGAGATCGAGTCGCCCGACTTCCAGGCCTACGTCATCGGGAACCCGCCCGACCCCGCCAACCTCTCGGCCGCGCTGAAGGCCGCGCGCGCTCCCGACCTGCGCGACCCGGCGCAAAACGAGTTGCGGCGGGAGATCATCACGTCGGTCTACGGATTCGGGCAGGGCGCCGGCAGCTTCGAGGGCCTCGCCAACGACATCTCGTGGCACAGGGTCCGACTCACCACCGACGAGATCGCGGAGATGCTCTACGCGCGGCGGGACGGGGCCTGGCGAGTCCTCTCGCCGGTGACCCGCAAGGTCGCCGAGGGGGCGACCAACGTCGGCCACATCTTCACAGGCGACCAGACGAACATGGTCGTGCTCTCGCTCGCGTCAGGCCTGTGCCACTCGAGCCGGAAGGTGCCGGAGATCATCGCACTGCGCCGGCCGGACGGGGTTCTGGTGATCCTCGAAGGCCATGCCCGCGCGACCGCGATCGCCCTCGAGGCGCATCGGTTCCGGGAAGGGGTGTTCGCGTACGTCGGCGACGGACCGAGTGTCGCGAACTGGCCTTACCTGTAGCGCGAGATAATCGCTTCCGGGAGCGCCTGGCTGTTCGTGAGGAGACGTCATGACCCAACCTCGAAAGATCCGCGGCTACGGCTGGATTCCCGATGTCCCCGACCAGCGTGACCACCTCTACGCCGCCCCCGCCCAGTACCTGAAGGCCCTGCCCGCCTCGACCGACCTGCGGGCCAAGTGCCCGCCGGTCTACGACCAGGGGCAGCTCGGCAGCTGCACCGCCAACGCGATCGGCGCCGCGATCGAGTTCGACCGCATCAAGCAGAGGCTCCGCGACTTCGTCCCCTCGCGCCTGTTCATCTACTACAACGAACGGCTCATCGAGGGCACGGTCACCGTCGACAGCGGGGCGATGATCCGCGACGGCATCAAGTCGGTGGCGAGCGATGGAGTGTGTCCCGAACCCGAGTGGCCGTACGTCATCTCAAAGTTCACGCAGCGGCCGCCGAAGAAGTGCTATCAGGACGCCAAGCTGGACCGGGCCGTCTCGTACCAGAGCATCATCCAGGACCTCAACCAGATGAAGGGATGCCTCGCGTCGGGCTACCCGTTCATCTTCGGCTTCACTGTCTACGAGAGCTTCGAGAGCGCGGCGGTGGCGAAGTCCGGCCACGCCCCGATGCCGGGTTGGGGCGAGCGGCCGGTCGGCGGCCACGCCGTGATGGCGATCGGCTACGACGAGTCAAGGCAGTGGTTCCTGGTCCGGAACTCCTGGGGCGCCGGCTGGGGGATGAAGGGCTGCTTCACCATGCCCTACGCGTACCTCATCCAGCCTGGCCTGGCGTCGGACTTCTGGACGATCCGCCTCGTGGGCTAGGGTCAAAAAGGGCCCCGGTGGCGAAGGGGTTGGTGGCCCCCAACCGGAGCCCGGCGAGCATATAGGGAGGGGGCCCGCCGGGTCGGCTGGAGCATCGGCCTCAGGGGAGTAGGAGATGGGGAGTGTTGGGAGGAGGAGGCCTTACTCCTCGTGTATTCACTTACGGCGCGGCTTAACGAGCCCTTGCGCAAAAACTTGCGCCTAAAGTGACTCCGTGCCCACCAGCCGCCTGGAAGCCTTCAGCGACGGCGTTTTCGCGATCGCGGCCACCCTCCTGATCCTCAACGTGTCCGTGGCGGGCGGGCCGCTAAGCCCGAGGCTGATCGAGATCTGGCCGAGCTATGTCGCCTATGCGGTCAGCTTCATCACGATCGGCATCATCTGGGTCAACCACCACCTGGTCATGAGCCAGATTCGGCAGGTCAACCGGCTCTTCCTGATGCTGAACGTGCTGTTTCTGATGCTCATAGCGTTCATCCCGTTTCCGACGCGGCTGCTCGCCGAGAACATCACAAGGCCGGACAGTGCACAGGCAGCCGCCGTCGCCTACGGCGTCACCTTGACCCTGACCGCGGTGCTGTTCAACGCACTGTGGCGCTACGCCGCCACCGGACGTCGCCTCCTCCGCTCAGACGCCAGCGCGCGGACGGTGACGGGCATCGGCAGGAGCTATCTTCCGGGTCCGCTGCTTTACGGCGCCGCGACCGTCGTGGGGTTCTTCAATCCGTACGCAAGCGCGGCGCTGTACGTGGCGATCGCGATCTTCTACGTGGTGGAAAGCTCGCTTTTCGGGGGTCGTACCTGAGGTAACCCAGCAGGGCATCGACGGCTGTATCAGCCGCTCCAAACAAAAAAAGCGAGGGCCCTGTCGCGGGCCCTCGCTGATGCGGTCTCCTGAACCGCTACGGGTCCTTCGTAAACGCGTTGCGGAGGTCGTTCGCGTTGGCGTCGCGGCTGCCCAGCGGCGCGAGCTCCCAGCGGCGCTCGATCGTGGCCAGGATCGAGGTCGTGTCGTAGAGCGTCTTGTCCACAAAGTGGCGCTTGGCGAACGGCGAGATGATGAGGGTGGGCACGCGCTCGCCGGGACCCCAGATATCCGAGTGCACCGGGTCGGTCGGCGGCGCGACGTGGTCCCAGAACCCGCCGTGCTCGTCGTACGTGACGATGATTGCGGTGTCTTTCCAGTTTGGACCGTTGCGAACCGCGTTGATCAGGTCGAGCAGGTGGTTCTCGCCCGTGATCACATCGGTGTACCCGGGGTGCTCGTTGTCAGGGCCGAGCGGCTTGACGAAGGAGACCTTCGGGAGCTTGCCGGCCTTCGCGGCGGCGAAGAACTCCGTCTCGTCGCGCAGGTGCGACCGGCCTGAGGTTCCAGGTGCGAAGTTGGCGTAGTAGTTGAAAGGCTGGTGGTGAAACTGGAAGAGCGGCGCCGCGTTGCCGGCAACCGCCTCGTTCCAGCCGCCCGAGTACCACGCCCAGCTGAGATCCTGCTCCGACAGCTCGTCGCCGATCGTGTTGTTGCTCAGCAGCGGAAGATGCCGCGCGCCCGCGATCGTTGGCGGCACGGCGGGAAAGATCGTGTTGACGGCGAAGTCGCCCGTGGCCTTCGTCGTGAGCTGACCGTCACGCCCGGCGACGGGTAGGCCGCCGGCGCCCAGGACGGTGTGCAGGTCGTTCGGTCCGCCGTCGCTCACCGCGTTCGCGTACGTCGGCGTGCACGCGCAGATGAGCCACTGGTGGTTGAGGAACGATCCGCCGAACGCGGCGTGGAAGAAGTTGTCGGATAACGTGTAGTTGGCCGCCTCGACAGCGGCGGGCAGTTGGGCCGTCGGGTAGTAGCCCATTGACAGGCCCTTGGCGTCGCTGACGGTCACGAACTTGTCCATCTTGCCGCCGTCGATCTGGACCTGCTCCTGGTAGTACCTGTGCACCAGGTCGCGCGTCTTCTGGTTCGCCGCGACGTACTGCGTGATGTCAAAGGGCTGGTTGGCGAAGCAGAAGCCGGCGGGCAGAGGTGGTGACGTGAGGTGAGAGTCATTCTGGGGGAAGCACGTGTACGGCAGCCCGGTCGCCATGTCGATCTGGGTCTGCGTCGCGCCCGCGTTGGCCAGGCCGTTCGCTCCCGCGAACTGGCCGTAGAGGTTGTCGAAGCTGTGGTTTTCTTCGTAAATGATCACGAAGTGGTGGATGCGGCTGAGGGCGCCCAGTCCACCGTCTTCGTCCTGCGCCATCGCCGTGAGAACTGGACCGATGGTCGTCGCTGTGGCCAGGCTTAGACCGATTGCGAGCAAGCGTCGTAACGATCTAGACATAGGCTGCCCTCCTCTTCAGAACCCCGTGTCCCAGCGCTTAAAAAGCCGCCCTCGAAGTCTATTCTGGCCCGGGCCAAACGCAAGGGACGGGCAGATTAAGACCCGAGGTGTTTCTGGAACCAGTCCACGATGCGCTCGATTCTGTCCACCCGCCGGTCCGGCCGGCCCGTCGCCAGCATGATGTGAGTTTCGGACGGGTACCGGACCATCTCCACGTCACGCCCGAGCGTGCGGAGGATGTGGAAGACGATCTCGCTGTTTCCCGGCGGGCAGCGCATGTCGTTTTCGGCCTGCAGCAAAAGCAGCGGCGCGTGGTTCTGATACATGCGGACGAAGGGAGATCGCGCCAGGAAGTCGTCGAGGTGCTCCCACGCGTTCTGCTTTTCGACAGCCCGCCGGCCGATGTGGCGACCGAAGTCCGAGGTCGCCCACTCGCCCAAGAGGTCGGTGACCGGGTTTTCGCTCACCGCCGCCGCGAACACGCCGGGATGGTTGGCGACCATCCAGGTCGTCATGAATCCTCCGTAGGAGAGGCCCATGATGCCGACCTTATGCCGGTCCGCCAGGCCCTGCTCGACAGCCCAGTCGATGACGCGGAGCAGGTCGCTTCCGTCGGGGTCGCCCCATCTTCCTTCCAGGTCGTGCGCGTACGTCTCGCCGTAGCTGACCGATCCGCGCGGATTGCAGTAGACCACGTGAAAGCCCGCGTCGGCGAGGGCGACCATCTCGAGCCAGGGCGTCGGACCGAATGACGAGTTTGGTCCTCCATGCACGTCGATGACGAGGGGCGCCCTGGTGCGATCTCCGTTTGCGTGGAGCAGCCAGGTGTCAATTGAGTGGCCGTCGGGGTGCGGAATGTCGACGTGCTCGACGCGGCGCTCGAAGGGTCCGTACCAGCTGCTGCCGTCGATGGTCAGCCGGCGCAGCTTGCCGTCCTCGACCGCGTAGACGTCGGAGGGCTCATACCCCGACGCGACAACCGCGGTGCGGCCGCCGCCGGTCGCGAGCGCGCTGCACATGGCGTCGGGCGTGGCGAGCGCTTCCACCGTGCCGTCGATCCCGAATCGATAGGGATGGCTGTGGCCGTGATGGGCGACCAGCGCGACCGCATGCGTCCCGTCTTCCCACATCACCGGAGGCGGCCCGAAGTCCTCGCTGTCCTGGTAGTCGCCGTAGCTGGTGGGCTGGATGTTCAGGTTCTTGTCCTCGGCGAGGCGCTTTGAAATGCGGCCATCGGAAATGTGGAGCTCGGAGTCAGCCCAGCCAGGAAAACCGGGCTTGTCGACGCCGAGAAAGGCGATGTGGTCGGACTGCATCCAGGCGATGTTCCAGATCCCGCTCGCAAGCGAGGCGACGCCGTGCGGCGCCGACTTGGGGCTCTCTTCCGCAGGCAGCGTCCAGAGAGCGAACACTTCCTCGAGGCCGGCGTTTTCGCCCAGGTCGGCCGTGAACGCGATTCGCTTGCCGTCGGGCGACCAGGCAGCGGCATCGACGTGGTAGGTGGGGGCAGTCAGCCGCCAGGGCTTGCCGTGCTCGACCTCCATCACCCACACGCTGGCGTACTCGTCCCGGACGCCGACGCCGTCCATCCGCCACGTGTAATCGCGGATGCGCCGGGCGGTCGGGTCGTCGTCCTTGCCGACGATGAACCGCTTCTCACCAGACCCGCCGATCACGAGCAGCCTCTGCCCGTCCGGAGACCACTCCGCCGCGCCCACGCCGCTCGGAACGTCGGTCACCTGGCGAGGCTCCCCACCGGCCAGAGACATGACCCACGCCTGGGGCTTGCCGGTGCGGTCGGAGATGAAGACAAGCGACCTGCCGTCCGGCGAGAAACGAGGCCGGCCGTCGCTGGCCTTGGCGCTGGTCAGCTGCTCCGGCTCGGTGCCCTTGAACGTCGTCCTCCACAGCCGTCGCGCGTATTTGCCGTCTTCGACCGTCCGGCGGACGTAGACGATCGTCTCCCCATCCGGCGAAACCGCCAGTGTCGAAATCACGACTTGGCTCAGGAGGTCTTTGCCCGTAAAAGGCCTCCGGCCGTTTACGCGCGTCGCCGCCTCGTGTTCTGTTCTCTCGAGCGTCTCCATGTGCTAAGGATGCTCCGTACTGGACCATCTGCAAGAGCTGATCTGCGAGCTGGTGGCGATCGAGTCGGTCAATCCCGACCTCGTCGCGGGCGGTCCCGGCGAAGTCGCGATCGCCGGATTCGTCGCGGCGTGGCTGCGCGACGCCGGTCTCGAGGTGTCGATGGTCGAGCCGGTGCCGGGCCGCCCGTCGGTGGTGGGTATGGTGCGCGGGTCGGGCGGAGGGCAGTCGCTGATGCTGAACGCGCACATGGACACCGTCGGCGCGGGCGGAATGGAGTCGCCGTTTACGCCTCGAGTTGAGGACGGCCGTGTGTACGGCCGCGGCGCCTACGACATGAAGGGAAGCCTCGCGGCAATCATGCTGGCGGCGCGCCGCGCCGGCGATTTGAAGCTGAAGGGCGACCTGATCGTCACGGCGGTGGCCGATGAGGAGGTCGCCTCGCTTGGCACCTCCGCGGTGCTCGAGCGATTTCGCGCCGACGCCGCGATCGTGACCGAGCCGACCGAGCTCCGCCTCTGCCTCGCGCACAAGGGATTCGTATGGCTGGAGGTGGCGACGACCGGCGTGGCCGCGCACGGCTCACGCGCCGACCTGGGCGTGGATGCGATCGCGAACATGGGCCCAGTGTTGAGCGGCGTTCGGGACATGGATCAAAGATTGCGGTCTGGACCGCGCCACCCGCTGCTGGGCACCGGCTCCATCCACGCGTCGCTGATCGAAGGCGGCCAGGAGATGTCGACTTACCCGGCACGCTGTGTCGTGAAGTTGGAGCGCCGAACGATTCCGGGCGAGGACGGCCGCGAGATCGAAGGCGCGAAGGTGCTGCTCCAACGACCGCCGTCCGAGTTGCGGCCCGACCATCCGGTCAGCGTGGCTGTCGCCGAGGCTGCGGGACACCCCGACCTCATCGGCGCCGCCTACTGGATGGACATGGCCTTGACGAACGCGGCCGGCATCCCGACGGTCGCCTTCGGCCCGGCCGGAGAAGGAGCTCACGCCGACGTCGAATGGGTCGACGTGGCGTCGGTGGAAAGATGCGTCGCGGTGTACGTGCGCGCCGCCGAGCTGCTGTGCAGCTGATCGGGCACGTTGACGCGGGAGGAGGGTGAGCGCTTCAGGTCAGATTTTCGAATTCCGATTGTGGACGCTATTGACGCCGCAGCCCGTGGCAAACAAGGCCTCTGACCGACCAGCCCAGCACGTCGCAGGATAGGACTCAAAGACGACTCCGCCGGACAAGATTCCTGCTTGACGTCGTGTTAACCAAAGCTGAGAATCTCGGCCACAGTCTGGGGAGCCTTGGTTTGAGGTGGGCCGTGTGTCACGTTGTCTACTGCCGGCCGCGTATCGCTTCGCGCAACTGCAATGCTGGGTGCGCCGCTGATGACGTCTGAACAGCCTGGCCGCCCCGAGCCGGCGCCCATCCCGCCCTCGTTCTACGAGCGGGAATCCCTCGAGCCGCGATCGGGCAAGCCGCCGCCCTCAGCAAGTACTGCCAGAACGCCGGGAGTGCAACCATGGTGGCGGTCGCTGCCCGGATTCCGGACGGGAAAACGCTGGAAGCAGGTCGTGGCCGTTTTCGGATATCTGGTCATAGCGATCTGGATCGTGCAGATCGAGTCGAACCCCGCTCTTTCCTTGTTCGGGTTGCTGAGCCTGGCCGCTGTTTGGCTCGCGACTAACGCATTCGGCATTAGGACAAAGCTTCCCGCGTTCGGATCGCCGAACCGGCTGGTCGCTGGCGGCGCGTGGTCAGGCCTGGTGATCGCGATGCTCGTAACTGCGAGCGCTGCCAGTCCACCTCCAGGTACGTCCAACGCGGGTGTTGGAGCAGGACCCACATCGCCATCGCCGATAGCCGCGGCCGTCGCTAATTCATCCTCGCCGACGGCATCGTCCGGAGTCGCCTCTGCCCCATCAAGCCCCACACAGTCACCGATTCCCACACCCAAGCAATCCCCGGTTCAAGCGCCATCGCAGGCGCCTTCGCCGCCGCCTGTCGCGTTCGACTTTTGCGGCGCGCCGGCGAATCCTTGGCACTACAACTTCTGCGCGTCCGACATCGGCAAGTACGTCACCAGCCCTCCGTCAGGCTTCTGTAGCTACTTCAGCTGCATATCCAGCTTCTGGCAAGGCAGCGGCTGGGTCGCCGAATGTAGCGACGGGGCGTACAGCCTTTCCGGCGGTCGTTCTGGCGCCTGCTCTCATCACGGTGGGGTTTTGCGTCCTCTATGGGCCTAGTTGTGAATCGGGATCAGGCACCTGCATTACCAGAGGATTGGTCAGTGGTCTCGACCGACGCTGGTCCGGTAACCCTGGTGCCAATTGAAAGCCTGAATGCGCGCGCTGGGCAACTGACTGACTGGGTCGCCCAGGCCCAGGCTAGCTCTGCCTCGTTGCGGGCTCAGGCGGAAGACCACTATGCAGCCTCTGCGGCGATTTTGGTTCCTCGCAGGAAAGAGTGGGCTGTCCCATCAGCGATTGCGCCCGATGTCGAGCGGGCCAGCAGTTTGGCCGAGGCGATCGCTGCGAACGACACAGTCGCAGCGGATCTCAAAGAACACAAATCCCACGGCAACGTGTTTGGCCGCATCGGCGCATGGAGGCACGAGCGCGGTTTAACCCGAGAGCGAGAGACCGAGGCCACTGAACTACGAGCACTTCTGATTGAAATCGCGAAGGCGATGCCTCAATCGACCCTCCCTGAAGCCGATGCCGAGATCCGCGCAGGAACTGAGCTCAGAGGTCAGGCAACCAATTTGGATCAGCAAGTCGAGGCAACCAAGAGCTCGGTGGCAGCCCTAACGGAGGAGGTCAATCGCCGCCAGGAATCTATCCAGGCAATGGGCTTTGATGCCCTTTACGAAGCCGCGTTGCTTCAGACGTCCGGCGCAAGACCCGTTGACTCACCTCTCATGCTCAAGCCTGGCGAGACGGCCTATCTTGGAGTTCCGGCGACACTCGCGCGGATGGTGACGAGGACCCACTACGTCGGCGGTTCTTCCGGCTTCAGTTTCCCGATCGGACATACGGGTATTCGCTACCGAGTCGGTACCTTCCGAGGACAACCGGTTCAGCAGCAAACACTGTCACAACTTGATTCGGGCACCTTTGTCCTGACCAACCAGCGAGTCGCCTTTATCGGCCGAACCAAATCGACCAGCATTGCCCTGGGCAAGATCCTTCACGTCGAGGTCTACACCGACGCTGTGGCCGTGTTCCAAGAGCGTCGCGAGAATCCGGACTTTTACCTCATGTCGCAGCCTGGGCGTGCTGTCTTCTTGCTGAATTGGGTTGTGGGACGCGAATCGCCGCCAAAGTCACCACGGGCGTCGAGGACATAGACGGATTGAGTAGTGCGCGAGGCCAGTCAGTGTGGAGAAGAGGTGCCCTGACTGGTTTTGTGCGGCGCCACGAACTGGGTTGGGATCTTGCAATGGGAGCATTGACGGTCATCTACGTCGCGCTCGCATTCAGTGAGGATGCGGCCACCCGGCCCGTTTCACTGGCGATATGGGGACTGGCCGTAGTTTTCCTAATTGAGTTTTCCACACGATGTTTCGACGCATTCGACCGATTCGCGTATTTGAAGTCGCATTGGCTCGACCTCGTTACAGCTGTACCGATACCTGGAATCCCGGGTCTCCGGATAATCAGACTCTTGCGCCTTCTTCGCTTCGCGAAGGTTGGCATTCTGGTCAGGCGAGGGCTTATCGCCCGCGGTTGGGCGGAAACCGGACTAATCTGGCCGACACTGGTTCTCTTTTGGGTCGGCTCCGCCTTGGCGCTGTGGCTGGTAGAGCACGATGCTCCTGGCAGCACCATCCTGACGTTTTCGGACGCAATGACCGCAGCCTTTGTTACCGCCGCAACTCTTGGCTTTGGTAGGCATGGCCTGCCTGTCACCCAGGACGGTCAAATCATCGCCGCAACCATCGTTTTTTTCGCACTCGGGTTGTGGGGCTTTGCATCGAGCAACTTGACCCGAATGTGGCTCAACGCGCAGCAACAGGTGCCGAACCGTGAAATCGACGAATTGATTCGCGACGTCCGCGCATTACTCGAACAACTGGAGAAGGGAACTGCGATAGTCGCCGAGGCGACTCTGGCGGGCTCGCCATCTACTGCAACCTCCCCGCTACTTCCGTTAGGCGACGCTTCGGGCTTGCCGGATGTTGGACTGCACTCGAGCGCTGCTGAGCTGCCTAGATAGAGAATGCAACCACCGTCGGTCGGCGAAGTTTCCCCCGATGGCCGCTGGTCCTGGGACGGCACGCGCTGGATTCCAACCCAGCCTGCCACCCCGATGCCTCAGCTTTACGCGCCAGTACAAACGCCAGCGTACCCACCGGCGGTCTACGTCTACGGGCCGCGTACTAACGCCTCAGCCGTCGCGTCCCTTGTTGTCGGCATTCTGTCGTGGTTTCTGTGCCCAATCATCGGCGGCGTAATTGCAGTGGTGCTCGGGCATATCGCCCGACGAGAGATCGGGCGCAGCGGAGAAAGCGGTGGCGGGCTTGCGATCGCGGGCCTGATCTTGGGTTACGCCCACATCTTCTTCTACGGCATTTTCGCGATCTTCTGGTTGGTTGTCTTCGGAGGGATAGCTGCGCTGATCGGCGCAACAGCCACCATCCCGACACCGACCCCATAGTCGTCTGTCAGCGGCGCGAAAAACTCAGGGAAGTGACCGGGTGATTGGGGTGGCGAGCTCGTTTGGCGCGGCGTTCTGGCGCCCTAGGTGCTTGTCAGGTTGTCGAGCCTGGCACGCAACTCCGTGATGAGCGAGCGTTCCTGCTCGGTCGAGTCGCGGTAACGGATCGTGACCGCTCTGTCGTTCAGGGTGTCGAAGTCAACCGTCACACAGAACGGAGTGCCGATCTCGTCCTGTCGCCGGTAGCGCCGGCCGATGTGCCCGCCGGTCTGGTCGTACTCCACCCGGAACTGCCCGCGCAGCATCTGCACGACGTCCTGCGCAACGCGAATCAGCTCCTCCTTCTTCGACAGCGGCACAACGGCGATCTGCACCGGCGCCACGTTCGGGTGCAGGCGCAGCAGCACCCGCGGCTCGTTGTTCACCACGTCCTCGTCGTACGCGTCCAGCAGCAGCGTGATGAAGATCCGCTCCACGCTCACGGCCGGCTCGATCACCCACGGCAGATAACGCTCGTTCGTCTCCGGATCCAGGTACGTGAGGTCCTGTTTCGAGCGCTCCTGGTGCACCGCCAGGTCGTAGTCCGTGCGGTCGGCGATCCCCTCCAGCTCACCCCACCCAAACGGAAACTCGTACTCGATATCGGTCGTCTGCTTCGAGTAGTGCGACAGCGACACCTTCGGGTGGTCATAGAACCGCAGGCGCGACGCATTGATCCCGAGCACGTCCGTGTACCAGCGCATTCGCTCGTTCCGCCAGTAATGAAAAGAAGACTCGTCCTCGCGCGGCCGCACGAAGTACTCCATCTCCATAAGGTCGAACTCGCGCACTCGGAACACGAAGTTGCCCGGCGTGATCTCGTTGCGAAACCCGCGACCCTGCTGCGCGATACCAAACGGCACCCGCAGGCGGGTCGAGTTGATCACGTTCTTGAAGTCGACGAACATCCCTTGCGCCGTCTCGGGCCGCAGATAGACCTCCGACGCGCGATCCTCCAATGCACCGACGTAGGTACGGAACATGAGGTTGAACATCCGCGCGTCGTCCAGCGGACCGCCGCACTCGGGGCATTTCTCGCCAAAGACCTGGTCGGCCCGCCATCGCTTCTTGCAGTCCCCAAGGCACTGACGCAGCGGGTCGACGAAATTGGTCAGGTGGCCTGACGCCTCCCACACCGCGGTCGGCATAATCAGCGTCGACTCCAGCCCGACCACGTCGTCGCGCAGCTCGACCATGTGCCGCCACCACAGGTCGCGGATCGCGCGCTTCACCGATACGCCGTACGGGCCGTAGTCGTAAAAGCCCGACAGTCCGCCGTAAATCTCACTCGACGGGTAGATGAATCCGCGCCGCTTCGTGAGAGCGACGACTTTGTCCATGACCTGGTCGCGTGGAACCATCGGAGGCAAACCTAGCAGGGGCGCAGAATCGTCGAGTGGGCCGGCGCGACGTCCTCCTCTTCACCATGGACGAGGCGTACGCTCGGCTGCGCGACCGGCTCGAGCGCCTCACCGACGGGGAGTTCTTCTGGAAGCCGGTGCCCGAGGCGTGGTCTATCCGCGAGGATCGGCCGGGCCACTGGACCTATGACTACGCCATCCCCGACCCCGATCCGCCGCCCGTCACGACCATCGCGTGGCAGGTGACGCACCTGGCGACGACCCGATTCATGTACCACGAGTGGGCTTACGGCGCCGCGAAGCTCACCTTTCCAGACCTGCTGATCCCAAGCGACGTCGCGGGCGCGGTCGAGTTTCTCCATGCGGGTTACGAGGCACTGCGTGCGGACCTCGAATCCGAGGAC
>WNGQ01001388.1_pt1 | contig 32071 bp, 29 predicted proteins | sample 5407661 | NCBI WGS metagenome assembly WNGQ01 (sample SAMN13153382, study PRJNA577476) | soil metagenome | isolation source: 60 cm soil or saprolite under Garry oak tree replicate 2 | place: USA:California | collected 2016-06-15 | reverse complement strand
GATTGGCGCTGTGTTTGAGGCGGACCCCGAGCTGGCGGATTTGCTGGCTCGGCTCGATGAAGGTGCGCCCGACGTAGTGGTTGCGGATGATGCCGAGCTCATAGGGAATGCCCGACTCCTGGGCATAGCCGATCGCCGCAGGGACGCCGGAATCGGGAACCGGGATCACCACGTCGGCGGCGGCGGGCGCCTCGCGGGCGAGCTGCGCGCCCATGGTCTTGCGCACGTCGTAGACGTTGCGGCCGCCGACGACCGAGTCCGGACGCGAGAAATAGATGTATTCGAAGATACAGGGGCGCGCGGCCATGGGTGGAAACGGCTTGTGCGAGTGGATGCCGTCTTCATCGAACACGACGACCTCGCCATTCTCCACATCGCGAACGTATTTCGCGCCGATGATGTCGAGCGCGCAGGTTTCAGAGGCGAGGATCGGATGGCCGTCGAGCCTGCCGATCACCAGCGGGCGGATGCCGAGCGGATCGCGCGCCCCGATGAGCTTCTTGTTGGTAAGACCGACGAAGGCGTAGGCGCCTTCGAGCTGCCGCAGCCCCTCGACGAAGCGGTCGATGAAGCGGTTGCGCTTGGCGTGCGCGACGAGATGCAGGATGACCTCGGTGTCGGACGTCGACTGCATGATGGCGCCGTCGCGCACCAGCTGGCGGCGCAAGGTGAGCCCGTTGGTCAAATTGCCGTTATGGCCGATCGCGAAGCCGCCGCCATCGAGTTCCGCGAACAGCGGCTGCACGTTGCGCAGGATGGTCTCTCCGGTGGTCGAATAGCGCACGTGGCCCATTGCCGACACGCCGGGCAGGCGCTCGATCACCTCGCGGCGGGAGAAATTGTCGCCGACGAGGCCCATCCGCCGCTCGGAATGGAATCGCTTGCCATCGAACGAGACGATGCCGGCGGCTTCTTGCCCGCGGTGCTGGAGAGCGTGCAGGCCGAGCGCGGTGATCGCAGCCGCATCCGGGTGGCCGAATATGCCGAAGACGCCGCACTCTTCACGCAGCCGGTCGCCGTCAAGGTCGAGCCCGGCATCGCTTGGAGTTTCGGTCATCTCGCTCATCTCCTCATCGATCTCGCAAGCTTGGTCAACGGGTCTTGTCGCGGGCCAATTCCCGCATGCCGGACCGGTCGGACGCTCGGTATCCGGTGGCCTCATTGGGGGCGTCGAGGCCCGATCGCTGACCCGGCGTCGGCTCATCCTCTTCCAGCTTCGGCTTCTTCAACCGCTTCAAGATGGTGCTTTCCGGGTCATCCGGCAACATCGACATCAACCAATCGCCCGTTCCCTGCAGCACGACCCGCGACTTGGCGCTGCGAACCCAATCGGGCTGGCTGCGGTCAGGCACTAGCCACGCGAAGAACAGGAAGGCTATGACGACGATGACCAGCCCGCGCGCAAGCCCGAACAGAAAGCCGAGGGTGCGGTCGAGCGCACCGATTCGGCTGTCCAGCACCATATCTGAAAACCGCACTGTGATGACGGACACGATCAGCAACGTGGCCAAAAACGTGCCGCCGACCACCACCGCCGCCGCGATGATGTCGTTGTTGAAGTAGGACTTCGCGAACGGCAGCAGCTTGGCATAGAAATAAAGCGTCGCCACTGCCGCGATCACCCAGGCGGCGATCGACAGGATCTCGCGCATGAAGCCGCGGATCATGGCGAGCAGCCCCGAAATCAGCATGACGCCGATCAGGATGATGTCGAGGAGGGTGATGGGCATGACCGAGTTCGGATGCTCCGCACGTTCAGGACGCCACCGGTCGAATCGGCGAATGAAATCGTACCAACCTCCGCGCCTCCCGCCCGGCCGGCAAGCCCTGTCGGAGGATCGCCCCAACTTATTAATATTCCTGCCGTTATCGGCCCTCCCGGGGGATGTGAGTGCAGGTCCCAAGCGGGGTGTCGGCAGTTCGGCCGCTGTATAGCCGGATGAGGCCGCCCCGTCATCCGTCTTGTTGGCCGGCTCGCTTGCCCCGTGGTCGTCCGTTGTCGGCCCTCCGTGCGGCGATGTCGGCGACCAGACTTGCCAGGCTGCTCACGGGCTTCTGCGACAGGCCCGGCTCGCTCGTCTCTTCCCCGCGCGCCGCTTCGGGAACAACGGCACGGGCAAAGCCCAGCTTTTGCGCCTCCTTGAGTCGCGTTGCGGCCTGCGCCACCGGCCGCACCGCGCCCGAAAGCGAGATTTCGCCGAAGTAGACGGCATCGGCCGGCAACGGTGCATCGGCGAACGAGGAGACGAGTGCGGCGGCGGCGGCGAGGTCGGCAGCCGGCTCCTGGATGCGCAATCCGCCCGCGACATTGAGGTAGACGTCGTGGCCCGAGAGCCGCACGCCGCAATGCGCCTCGAGCACCGCAAGCACCATCGACAGCCGGTTCTGGTCCCAGCCGTTCACCGCGCGCCGCGGCGTGCCGAGCGAGGTCGGCGCCACCAGCGCCTGGATTTCAACCAGCAGCGGCCGGCTGCCTTCGATGCCGGCGAAGACTGCGGTGCCGGGTGAGCCGAGATCACGCTCGGAGAGAAACAGCTCGGAGGGATTGGCGATCTCGCGCAGCCCGCCCCCCGTCATCTCGAACACGCCGATCTCGTCGGTCGGACCGAAACGGTTCTTGACCGCGCGCAAGATACGGAACTGGTGCGAGCCTTCGCCTTCGAAGGAGAGTACCGCGTCGACCATATGTTCAACCACCCGCGGCCCGGCGATCTGACCGTCTTTCGTGACATGGCCGACTAGGATGACGGCCGCACCCGAGCGCTTGGCGAAGCGGATCAACGCCTGCGCGCTCGCGCGCACCTGCGTGACCGTGCCAGGAGCGGCCTCGACCATCTCGGTCCACATCGTCTGGATCGAATCGATGATCACGAGCCGCGGGCTCGCGCGTTCGCTAAGCGTCGCCACGATGTCCTCGACCGAGGTCTCGGCGGCCAGTTCGACTTGGGCGTCCGCAAGGCCGAGCCGTTCGGCGCGCAGCCGCACCTGCGCCACCGCCTCTTCGCCGGAAATGTAGACCGCGCGATGTCCGCCGCGGGCCAGCGTGGCTGCGACCTGGATCAGTAGCGTCGACTTGCCGATGCCGGGATCACCGCCGAGCAGTAGCACCGAGCCGCGCACGAACCCGCCGCCGGTGACGCGATCGAATTCGGCAAGCCCCGAGGCGAGCCGTGGAGCGTCGCGTCCCGCGCCGGCGAGCGGCTCGAGCGCAAACAGCCGCCCCTTGCGCGGCGCGCGGCCGGGCAATTGCGCACGCGCGGAACTCTCCTCCGAGATGGTGTTCCATTCGCCGCAGGCGTCGCATTTGCCTTGCCAGCGGCCGTAGGCCGCGCCGCAATTCTGGCAGATGAAGCTCGTATCGCGACGGGCCATGGTTGGATATCGCCCATTCAGTGCGTCCGGGATGCGGCGCAGCGCCAGGCTCAAGCGCGGAGCGGCATGGCGCTGCGCCCGCGACACGGGCCCCCGAATCACTCGCCCTTGTAAACCCGGTGGTAGCGTCGTCCGAGATTGGTGAGAACCTCGTAGCCAATGGTCCCCATAGCGGCGGCGAGGTCATCGACGCTGACGCCATCGCCGATCAGGGTGGCAAGATCGCCGCGGCGCGCGGCGCCCTCGGCAAGATCGCTGACGTCGACCGCCAGCAGGTCCATGGATACGCGGCCGGCGAGGGGACAGCGCTTCCCCGCGACGACGACCTCGGCTGCGGGCTTGCCCCTCGTGGCGCTGGCAGAGCGCAGGAAGCCATCCGCATAGCCGACCGCGACGACGGCGACGCGGCTCGGCCGCGCGGCGGTGAAGGCTGCGCCATAACCGACCGTTTCGCCCTTGTTGACCGGGCGCACCTGGATGATCCGGCCCTTGAGGTCCACCACCGGCCGCATGGGGTTTTTCTTGCCCGGGGTCGGGTTGACGCCGTAAATCGCCACGCCCGGCCGAACCAGGTCGCAATACGCGGCGCCGCCGAGGAATATGCCCGAGGAATTGGCAAGCGAGGACGACACGCCGCGATACAGAAGGCGAATTTCGCGAAACAGCCGGATCTGCCGGTCATTCATCGGGTGATCGGGGATCTCGGCGCAAGCGAGATGGCTCATCAGCAGCGTGAAACCATGATTTTCCGACTGCAGGCGCGGAGCGATGGCAACCGCCTCCTCCACCGTGATGCCGAGCCGGTTCATGCCGGTGTCGACGTGGAGGGCCGCGCCGCCGCGCCAGTTCTTGATGGCGACGAACGCATCCCATTCGGCAAGCTCGGTCGTGCTGTTGATGACCGGCCGCAAATAGTCGGCTGCGAACGCCGGCGCCGAACCCGGGATCAGCCCGTTGAGCACGTAGATGACGGCATCGGGCGCAAGCGCGCGCACACGCCGTCCTTCGGCGATATCGGCGACGAAGAAGGTCCTGCACCCGGCTCTGAACAGCGTGCGCGTGACCGGTTCGAGCCCGCAACCATAACCGTTGGCCTTTACCACCGCGGCGCATTCCACCGGCACGGTCATGCTCGCGAGCGCGTTCCAATTGGCCTCGATGGCGGCAAGGTCGATGGTGAGGATGCCGCCGGCTTCCGTTGGGTCGGAAGCGTCGGGCGTCACGTCGACGGGCCGCAGGTCGGGGTCGTGGACGGTCATAACCCGAGGTTTATGGCGAGGCGCGGCGCGGCCGTCTAGTGCAGGCGCGCAAAGCTATGAGCGCCCTTGGCGCGCCCTTGGCGACAGCGGCAAGCGAGCTTGGCCGCAACCACGCCCACGCAAGCGCGCGTTTTAAATGCGCGGTCACCTGACCTGGCCGTGGCCGACTAGACCCGTTCCGGCATCTGATCGTCGCGCGCGAGATTATCGAAGCGGGTGACCGCCGCGTCGAATTGGACGGTGACGGTGCCGGTCGGGCCGTGGCGCTGCTTGCCGATGATGATCTCGGCCTTGCCGTGCACGCCGGCCATTTCCACCTGCCATCTCGTATACTCGTCGGTGCCCGGCCGCGGCTCCTTGTTGCTCAGGTAGTATTCCTCACGGAACACAAAGAGCACGACATCGGCGTCCTGCTCGATCGAGCCCGACTCGCGCAGGTCGGAGAGCTGCGGCCGTTTGTCATCGCGGTTCTCGACTTGGCGCGACAGTTGCGAGAGCGCCAGGATCGGCACGTTGAGCTCCTTGGCCAGCGCCTTGAGGCTCGTCGTGATCTCGGTCACTTCCTGCACACGGCCTTCCAGGGCGCGCCGGGTCGAGCCCTGCAACAGCTGGATGTAATCGATCACGAGGAGGTCGAGACCCTTTTGTCGCTTGAGACGCCGGGCGCGGGCGGCAAGCTGCGCGACGGTCAGTCCGCCGGTCTCGTCGATGAAGAACGGCAAGTGCTGCAGCTCGATGGCCACGTCCTTGATTTTCTCGAAGTCCCGTTCGTTGATGCCGCCGCGCCTGATGGTGCTCGAGGGAATGCCGCTCTGCTCGGCGATGATGCGCGTGGCAAGTTGCTCGGCCGACATTTCGAGCGAGAAGAAGCCGGCGATGCCGCCGTTCACGGTGTCGATATGCCCGTCAGCGCGCACCTCGCCGCGCCAGGCGCGCGCGACGTTGTAGGCGATGTTGGTGGCGAGGGCGGTCTTGCCCATGCCGGGGCGGCCGGCGACGATGATCAGGTCGGACGGCTGCAGGCCGCCCATCTTGCTATCGAGGTCCTTGAGGCCGGTTGCCAGCCCCGAGAGCTTTCCCTCGCGCTGATAGGCGCGCGCGGCCATGTCGACGGCGCTGGTGAGCGCGGTCTCGAATTTCTGAAAGCCGCCGCCATAGCGCCCGACCTCCGCGAGTTCATACAGACGGCGCTCGGCGTCCTCGATCTGATCGCCCGGGGCGAAATCGACCGGCGCGTCGAAGGCGACGTTCACCATGTCCTCGCCGATGTTGATCAGCTCGCGCCTGATCGCGAGATCGTAGATTGTGCGCCCGTAATCCACCGCGTTGATGATGGTCGTCGCTTCGGCGGCAAGCCGGGCAAGGTACTGAGCGAGCGTCAAACCGGCGATGTCGGTCTCGGCAGGCAGGAACGTCTTCAGGGTTACCGGAGATGCCAGCTTGCCGGTGCGAATGAGGCTACGCGAAATGTCGTAGATCTGCTGATGAATCGGCTCGAAGAAATGCTGCGGCTCGAGGAAATCGCTGACGCGATAAAGCGCCTCGTTGTTGACGAGGATCGCACCCAGGAGGGCCTGCTCCGCCTCGATATTGTGCGGTGCGGCGCGGTAGGACGGCGCAGACTGTTCCGCTGGCTTGCGTGATATCGATTCGACGGCCATGACATTCCAGTGTTTTGGTTTTGTGACAGCATCGAGGCACGGCACCCACTCAACTGGTGCGGAACTACGCACGGCGACAGGGAAGAACCGCAAGCTAGCACGCGCAATGAGTTGTTAGGGGATCTGCCTTGGCGAATTTCCCCGCTTATCACCGCGTGAAAGTTACTTTTGATAGCCCGCAGGAGAGGTCTTGACGATAGCGAACGATGATGGGCCAGAGCAGAATCACTCCCCTGCCAGCCGCAACGGCGGCCGGCCGCCGCGTTCGAGCGCACGCAACCGCGCCTCCTCGCGGGGGATGTAGTCGCGAGTCATCGGCACGATCCCCTGCCGCTTGGTCAACTGCAGTTGGAAAACCATCATTGCTTGCTCGCGGAACGCCATCTCCGACGCCGCCAGATAAAACTCCCACATGCGCGTGAAGCGCGTGTCGTAGAGCCGCTCGACCTCTTCGCGATGGGCGAGGAAGCGTTCGCGCCAAGCCTTGAGCGTCTCGGCATAGTGCAGGCGCAGGATTTCGATGTCGGTGACCAGTAGGCCCGCGCGCTCGACCGCCGGCAGCACCTCGGACAGCGCCGGAATGTAGCCGCCGGGGAAGATGTACTTCGCGATCCAAGGATTGGTGACGTTGGGTCCTTCGGACCGTCCGATCGAATGCAGCAGCATCACGCCGTTGTCGTCGAGCAGAGCGTGGCATTTGCCAAAGAAGGCATCGTAAAAGCCGACGCCGACATGCTCGAACATGCCGACCGAGACGATGCGATCGAATTTCTCCGGCACGTCGCGATAGTCCTGGAGGCGGAACTCGACCTTGTCGGATAGCCCCTTCTCGGCCGCGCGCACGCGTGCAAGCGCAAGCTGCCGCTCCGACAGCGTGATGCCGGTGACGCGCGCGCCGCAAAGCTCGGCGAAATAGAGTGCAAGCCCGCCCCAACCGCAGCCGATGTCGAGCACGCGCCGATCCGGCGGGACGAGAAGCTTCGCCGCAAGGTGACGCTTCTTCGCAAGCTGGGCGTCGTCGAGCGATTGGTCGCCGGTCTCGAAATAGGCGCAGCTGTATTGCCGGTCGGCGTCAAGAAACAGCGCGTAAAGCTGGCCGTCGAGATCGTAGTGGTGCGCCGCGTTGCGCCGCGCTCGCGGGCGCGGATTGAATTGTTTGACGCGGCGATGGAGGTAGCGGACGAGCCGTCGCAACCGCGCCCACGCCGGCAGTCCGTCCTCGCGGCGCTGACCGAGCACGATGGCAAGGACATCGGCGATCGAGCCCTCTTCGACGACGATGCCGCCGTCCATATAGGCTTCACCGAACCTCAACACGGGATCGAGGAGGACGCCGCGCTCGGCTGCGCGCGTGGTGAAGCGGATCGCCGCCGGCGTGCCGGTGCCGTCCCCGAAGGTAAAGCTCGAGCCTCCCGCGGTCCTGACCCGGAGATTCCCGGCGCGGATCAACCGTCCCAATGCCGCCCGAAGCAACCGATCCATCGGCCGCCTCCTACCGCGCCGACCAGCTTCGCCCGTGCCACCATAGGCGGCCGTGGTCGTTGGTGTGAGCAGATCGCGCCGCGGCGCAATCGCCACCAGCAGCCCCTCCCGGACGGGAGAATTAAAACAAAGTCTCTTGGCTGCTGCAACGGCTTAAGTTGCAAGAGGTTAGGGTGAAATACGGGCCAGCTGGGGGTCAGGCAGGTCGCATCCTCTTTTGGCCAAAAATCCAAAGCAAAGAGTCGGCTCAGAGACGATTGCGATGGAGGGTTCATCGTGGCGAGGGTTGCTCTAATCGTGCCGTTGGTCACCGCCGCCGCGGTGGCGGCGGCCGCTCCGGCGCAGGCCCAAGCAAACCTCGATGCCGGCAAGTCCGCCGCGCAAATCTTCGCCGACACCTGCAACGCGTGCCACCGCAGCCCGCGGGAAGTCAGGCTAACCAGCGCGGCCTTCCTGCGGGAACATTATACCACCGGCGCGCGGGAAGCCGCGGCCATGGCCGCTTATCTTGCCTCGGTCGGCAGTGATGCGCGGGCAGTCCAACAGCGGCGGCCCCCCACTTTGGGCGCGGGCCAGGCGGCCGCGCCGGGGAGCGGCCAAGGCAGCGGTCGTCGGACGTCGGAGCAGGGCCAACCCTCGCCAAGCGCGGCCACGGCGGGCGCAGTCAGGCCTCGTCGTCCCTCCGAGAGCGTGGAAGCGGGCAATCTGCCGACCGCTGCCGCGTCGGGAGCCGCGCCCGAGGCTGCTCCGCCGCAAGCAGTCGTAGCGACACCGGCACGGCAGACCGCCGTCGAAGACTTCGAGGAATAGCGCTGAGACGGCGGTATCCGCAGAATTGCGCTCCGGTTCCTCCTGCGTTGCTTTCAGATCAGTGGCAATCGGGAAACCTGTTTGCGCGAACGCGCGCAAACGCGGTTGTTTCCGCGCGATCGGCTTGCGTTTTCCGCATGCGCTCCGGAAAGCGCGTCAACCAAGAACGCTATTTTTTCTCCGCTTCGGTATCTGCTGGCGCGGTCTCCTCCGCGTCCTCCCGCGTGCGGCGCGCCGCGATCGCCTCCGGCTCGAAGAAGGCTTCCGCCGCCGCTGCGGCTTCCTCACCCTCCTCGCGGGCAACGGTGATGTTCTCGCCGCGAGCGAGCCGCTGAGCCTCGTCGGCGTTGCGCGCGACGGTGACGTTGATCGTCGCTTCGACCTCGGGATGCAGCGAAACAGGCACCTTGTGCAATCCGATCGTCTTGATCGGCGCGTTGAGCGCGACCTGAGCGCGACTGACTGCAAAGCCTTTCTCCGTGACCAGCGCCGCTAGGTCGCGCGGCGATACCGAGCCGTAAAGCTGGCCGCCCTCGGCGGCTTGGCGCAGCACCGTGAAGCTCTGACCGTCGAGCTTCTGAGCGATCTTTTCCGCTTCTCCTTTTTGCTCGAGGTTGCGCGCTTCGAGCTCGACTTTCATCTTCTCGAAGCGCGAGCGATTGTCCTTGGTGGCGCGCAATGCTTTGCCCTTGGGCAAGAGATAGTTGCGCGCGAAGCCGTCCTTGACGCGCACGACGTCGCCCATTTGGCCAAGCTTGGCGACGCGCTCAAGCAGGATCACTTCCATGACTGTCTCTCCATCTGTCGAGCATCGGGATCATCAGGTCCGCAAACTCGGCGGCCCGCGCCTTCGTGCAACGCGACCGCGAATGTTGAAAGCGGCTTCGGCGAGCCCGAGGATGGACATCGCCAGGACCGGCCAGCCGAGCACGACCGTGGCGGCATAGACCGCCGCGAGCACAAGGGCGCGAGTGTTCATGCCGCGCGTGATCGCGTGCAGGACCGCAAAGCCGAGCATTGCAAAGGCCATGAGCAGGCTTGCCGCAAACGCGCCGGCAAGAACGCCGAGGAGGTCGGGCAGGAAGGAGCCGGCGATGGCGGCCGCGAGAAAGGCGGGGGTCGACGTGGGCAACGTCCAGGCCGCCAAATCCGGCCATGGCCGCTTGAGCCGGCCTGAGATCTTCACAACACGCGCGGCGAGCCAGAGATTGAACACGTTGATAATGGTAGAGAACACGGCCGCCGCCGGCGGAACAGCGACCACCAGCACGTCGACCAGCGATTGGTCGCGCAGAATACGCTCGTAGGTCTTGCGCAAGGCGGCCTGCAGGCTCTGCTGGTCGGTGCCGAAATTGGGAACGGCGGCGGCGACGATGAGCGTGCCGATCACTGCTGCCCACAGCACGAGCCGGCCGGCCGGATACCATTCCAGCGCGCCCCCGCCGCCGTTCGTTGCGGGTCGCGCGAGCAATGCCAGATAGCCCAGCCACCAGGCTCCGAACGCGATGACGGGCACGGCGATAAAGAAGATGCCGGAAAGAGCCACGACCACTGCCGTCGCAGACGCCGCCGCAATCAGCCCAGCCACGTGACTCCAGCCGAGCGCAGCGATCAGGATCGGCAACGGTGCGAGGTAAAACAGGAAGATCGCAGCGATCGATCCCGACACCACGGAGGCGAACAGCAGTGCCGCTGCCGCCCCGGCTCCCAGTCCGACCAATATGATCTGCATCATCTTCAGCTGTCCCGCTTCATCAGCGGTTAGAGACGGATCGAGTTCCGTCCCAACCATCGCAGAGTGGACGAGAGAGGACGACGGCGGCCAGAGTGGCCTCTCGTGCTGCCTTGCTCGTCCGCCTGCTGCTCGCTCGTCTGTGCTCCGTCGTCTGCGCGCTGTCGTCTGCGCGCTGTCGTCTGCTAGCGGATCACGTAAGGCAACAATCCGAGAAAGCGGGCGCGTTTGATGGCCCGCGCCAGCTCCCGCTGCTTCTTGGCGGAAACCGCCGTGATCCGACTCGGCACGATCTTGCCGCGCTCGGAGACGTAACGCTGCAAGAGCCTCACATCCTTGTAGTCGATCTTCGGGGCATTGGCGCCGGAAAACGGACAGGTCTTGCGGCGGCGAAAGAACGGCCGGCGGGTCTGGGTTGCGGAAAGCGCCATGGCCGTTACTCCTCCACCGCGGCGGAGAGGGACTCTTCGTCGTCGCCTTCGCGCGGCGGACGGCCGTCGCGCTCACGGTCGCGGTCGCGACGGTGCTCGCCACGGTCGCGATCGCGAAAGCCGCCGCGATCACGATCACGAAAGCCGAAACCCCGATCGTCGCGCTCGCGGTCGCGGTCGGCCTTGCGCATCATCGCGGAGGGGCCTTCCTCGTGCTCGTGCACCCGAACCGTAAGGTAGCGCAACACATCCTCGCTGAGCCGCTGCTGTCGCTCGATCTCGTTGAGGGCGGCCGGCGGCGCGTCGATATTGAGCAGGGTGAAATGCGCCTTGCGGTTCTTGCGCAGACGATAGGCGAGGGACTTCACGCCCCATTGCTCGGTCTTGGCGACCTTGCCCCCCATCTGTTCGACGATGGCCTTGAACTGAGCGGTCAGTTCTTCGACCTGTTGCGCGCTGGCGTCCTGGCGCGTGAGGAAGACGTGTTCGTAGAGTGGCATCCGATGCCTTTCCCTTGTTCGCTGCTCCACCCGGCGCGAAGCCCTTCGAGCCCTTTCGGGAAAGGCTCGAATGCTCAGAAGGCGGGAACACGGGACGCCGGACCATCGGCCCTGCCGCCCGGCATTGGCCAAGCAGCCGTCCGTTCAGTTCCCGGCCGGGATCGAGCGGAAGCGCGCCTTATACGGAGTTCCGACGAAAAGGCAAGGCGGCTCCCGGCAGCACAGGGTGCGCCGGCAGCCCTGCTCGGCTTGACAGAGCGGAGGTCGCGGTGTCTTAGGGCCCGTTCTCATCAAGGGGAGGGAATGTCGTTCGCTTTCGTATTTCCGGGCCAAGGCAGCCAGGCGGTTGGCATGGGCAAGGCCCTCGCCGACGCCTTTGGGCCGGCACGTGCGGTGTTCGAGGAGGTCGATGCGGCACTCGGCGAGAAGTTGACCCGCATCATCTGGGAAGGGCCGGCCGAAACGCTGACGCTGACGGAGAACGCACAGCCCGCACTGATGGCGGTGTCGCTCGCCGCCATGCGCGTGTTGGAAACGCAAGCGGGCGTCGATCTTGCGCGCGACGCGCGATTCGTGGCCGGCCATTCGCTCGGAGAATATTCAGCGCTCGCCGCCGCGGGCGCGCTCACCATTGCCGATACCGCGCGGCTCCTGCGCATCCGCGGTCGGGCGATGCAGAAAGCAGTGCCGGTTGGCACCGGCGCCATGGCGGCACTGCTTGGGCTTGACTTCGATCAGGCGGCAGCGGTCGCGGCGGAGGCCGCGCAAGACCAAATTTGCCAGGCCGCGAACGACAACGGTGGCGGACAGGTGGTGGTCTCCGGCGACAAGGCGGCCGTCGAGCGCGCCGTCGAGATCGCGAAAGAAAAGGGCGCTCGGCGCGCCATGATGCTGCCCGTCTCGGCGCCCTTCCACTGCGCGCTGATGCAACCCGCAGCCGATGCGATGGCCGCGGCGCTGGCGACGGTCGCGGTGAAACGGCCAGTGGTGCCGGTCGTCGCCAATGCGCTGGTCAAGCCGGTCAGCGACCCGCCCGACATCGTGCGCGCGCTGGTCGCGCAAGTCACCGGGACGGTGCGCTGGCGCGAGTCGGTGGTGCTCATGGCGGCCGCGGGCGTCACCACGTTTTATGAGGTCGGCGCCGGCAAGGTGTTGAGCGGTCTTGTCAGGCGCATCGTCGATGGGGCGCGCGGCGTTTCGATCGGAACGCCGGACGACGTCGCGATGTTCGGGCTGACCAACGCATGATTTCGGAGAGCGATCGATGTTCGATCTGACCGGCAGGACCGCACTCGTCACCGGAGCGACCGGCGGGATCGGGGGGGCGATCGCGCGCGCGTTTCACCAGCAAGGCGCGACCGTCGCGCTCTCCGGTACGCGCCGCGACGCGCTCGATCAGCTCTCCGGCGAGCTTAAGGACCGCGTCCACGTGCTGCCGTGCAACCTCGCGGACAAGGAGGAGGTCGAGGCGCTGGTACCGAAGTGCGAGGAAGCCATGGGCAAGCTCGATATTTTGGTGGCCAATGCGGGAATCGCCAAGGACAACCTCCTGGTTCAGCTGCGAGACGAGGACTGGGACCAGGTCGTTGCAATCAATCTGACTGCGACCTTCCGCCTCGCGCGGGCGGCGGTACGCGGGATGATGCGGCAGCGTTTCGGCCGCATCATCGGCATCACCTCGGTGGTCGGCATCACCGGCAATCCCGGTCAGGGCAATTACACCGCGACCAAGGCCGGGATGATCGGCATGATCAAGTCGATCGCCGCCGAATACGCCAAACGCGGCGTGACGGCGAACTGCATCGCGCCGGGCCTGATCGCCACGGCGATGACCGACAAGCTCAGCGACAAGCAGCGGGAGACGATCCTCGCCCGAGTGCCCGCGGGCAGGCTCGGCGCAGGGGCGGATGTGGCGGCTGCCGCGGTCTTTCTCGCCTCGCAAGAGGCCGCCTATATCACCGGCCAAACGCTGCACGTGAACGGCGGGATGGCGATGATTTGAACGTCGTCGTTGAGGCCCCACGGGGTTCCCGACGCGCCGCCGCCATGCTGGTCAAGGCATTTGAAGTATGGTAACCGAGCTTCGGTTTGGCAGGGGCGGCATAACGGTGCCAATCGTCATAGGGGTCCGCTCGCGACCCGATGATCCGACGGCGGATACCACGCAAGCCCATACCGCAATGGCTCGGGGGCGCTGACCGATCGAGCCCAATTCAAAGGACACGAGGTTGCAGCGATGAGTGATATTGGCGAGCGGGTGAAAAAGATCGTCGTGGAACATTTGGGCGTCGAAGCCGAAAAGGTGACCGAGAACGCCAGCTTCATCGACGATCTCGGGGCCGACAGCCTGGACACGGTCGAACTCGTCATGGCGTTCGAGGAAGAGTTCGGTTGCGAGATCCCTGATGACGCCGCCGAGACCATCCTGACGGTCGGCGACGCCATTAAATTCCTTGAAAAAAACGCAAAAAGCTAACGCCGCCATTTGGGGCGGACCCTCACGGTTTTCAGCGATCGGGAGATTGCCTTGGCGCCCTCGCGGCGGCGGGAGAATATGATATTGGCTGCGGGCTGAGGAATCGAAGATGAGACGCGTCGTCGTCACAGGGCTCGGCATGGTGACGCCGCTCGCTTGCGGCGTCGATCCGACCTGGCAACGCCTCATCAACGGCCACAGCGGGGCAAGGCGCATCGAGACCTTCGACGTTTCCGATTTGCCGACGAAGATCGCCTGTCAGGTTCCGCGCGGCGATGGCTCGAACGGCAGTTTCAATCCCGACCATTGGATGGAGCCGAAGGAACAACGCAAGGTCGACGATTTCATCATTTTCGCCATGTGCGCCGCGCGCCAGGCGCTCGACGATGCGGGCTGGCAGCCGGCGACCTACGACGACCAGGTGAGGACCGGTGTGATGATCGGGTCCGGTATCGGCGGGCTTACCGGCATTGCCGAAACCGCGATCGTCCTGAAGGAGAGAGGGCCGCGACGCGTGTCGCCGTTCTTCATCCCCGGCCGCTTGATCAACCTGGCGTCGGGATATGTGTCGATTGCGCACGGCCTGAAGGGGCCCAATCACGCGGTGGTAACCGCCTGTTCGACCGGCGCGCATGCCATCGGAGATGCCGCACGGCTGGTGGCGCTCGGTGACGCTGAGGTCATGGTGGCGGGCGGCGCCGAGTCGCCGATCTCGCGCATCGGCATGGCAGGATTTGTCGCCTGTCGTGCGCTGTCCACGTCATTCAATGATACGCCGGAACGTGCGTCCCGCCCTTACGACCGCGATCGGGACGGGTTTGTGATGGGCGAGGGCGCGGGCATCGTGGTGCTCGAAACCTATGAGCACGCCAAGAGCCGCGGCGCCAGGATTTATGCCGAACTCATCGGCTATGGGCTCTCGGGCGATGCCTATCACATCACCGCGCCAGCCGAGGACGGCGATGGCGCGCTGCGCTGCATGAATGCGGCGATCAAGCGCGCCGGCATCTCGGCGGGGGAGATCGACTACATCAATGCTCACGGCACCTCGACGCCGGTCGGCGACGAGATCGAACTCGGCGCCGTGCACCGCCTGGTCGGCAACGCCGCGGCACGCATGTGCATGTCCTCGACCAAGTCCTCGATCGGGCACCTGTTGGGCGCCGCGGGCGCCGTCGAGGCGATCTTCTCGATTCTTGCCATGCGCGACGGTGTGGCGCCGCCAACCATCAATCTCGACAATCCGTCCGTGGAGACCGCGATTGATCTCGTGCCGCATCGCTCGAAAAGGCGCACCATCGACGTGGTTCTGTCGAATTCTTTCGGCTTCGGGGGCACCAATGCGTCGCTCATCTTTCGCCGCCTTATGGATTAAGGCGAGGTCGGGGCGGCGCACCGAACGCGCGTGATTCGCGGTTCCTACCTTTGGCCATATTCCCATTTAATATGAGTGGGTTCGGCCCTATCCCGCTCGGGAATTCGATCGGAGACCGGCAAAAACGACTTGCTCACGCCTTGGCGGGGCGCGGGGGTCGGGACCAGAATTGGACGCGGTGATAGCGGCTGTGGTGGGCGTGAAGGTGGGGACATAGCCGGTGACTTCGCACAACGCACCGCCCGGGCGCAGCGGCCGCGATCCCGCGCGTCCGGACGCCTCGGCGGACCCTTCCAAGGCCGGGCGGGAGAGCCTCGATCCGTCGCTGCCGCGGTCCACTGCGCCGCCGGCGCCTGCTGGATGTCCTCCTGCAGCGGCTTCGAGCCAACCATTGGCCCAACCAGCGAGCCCAGATCGGCCTGACGCATCGGCTGCGCGCCATCGGATGGCGGCAGGCCTGCCGCCACAGCCCTCGCCGCTTGGGGCGGCAAAAAGTGTCGCGCGCCCCGATCAGCCCGTCGCGGGCTTGGCGAAAGGCATCCTCGGCCTCAATGCTCGCGCGTCCGGCCTGGCAAAAAGCGGCGCCAATCAGCCGGCCGCAGGGACGGTGACCGGCGGTGCGATCGCGCCCAATTCCGAGGGTGCGGCCGCGACCCGCGAGCCAGTTACGCCCGATGCGCCGATGCCTGCGGGGCCAACCTCGGGTAAGGTCGCTCCCGCTGCGCCGTCTCTGCCGATGCCACCGTTCGGCACGGCGCAACCGGCATCGCCCGGACGGGTGGTGCTTGGTATCGGTGAGCCGGAGCCGCCCATATCCGGGCGGCCGGATGGACTGGGCGGGTCGCTCATGGAGCCCAAACGCATCACGCCGCGCAGCCCGCGCGCGGCGCTTGAGCCCGATCACGTGCCGGTGCCAAGCCGGCCTTCGAGGCGTGCGCGCAACCCGCTGGTGATCGTGGGCAACGCCGTCTTCACCGCGTTGGTCCTCGTCCTCATCGTCGGCGGTGCGGCGGTTGTCTTCGGCAAGAGCCGGTTCGAAGCGCCGGGCCCCTTGCAAGAGGACAAAATCGTCAACATCCCGCCCCGCACCGGCATGATCGACATTGCTGATCTGCTCAACCGCGAAGGGGTGGTGGACGCGAACCGTTTCATCTTCATCGGCGGCGTGTTCGCGCTCAAGGCGCGCTCGGAACTCAAGGCCGGCGAATATCTCTTCCCCAAGCGGGCCAGCATGAAAGACGTGGTGGAAACGATTCTCGAAGGAAAGGTGGTGCAACACCAACTCACCATTCCCGAGGGCCTGACATCGGAGCAAATCGTCGCGCGGCTGCTGGAGAACGAGGTTCTCTCCGGCAACATCAAGGACGTCCCGCGGGAAGGCAGCCTGCTGCCCGACAGCTACCATTTCAACCGCGGCTTCACGCGCGAGCAGATGCTCCAGCGTATGCGCCAGGCGCAAGATCGGCTGGTGCGCGAAGTGTGGGATCGCCGCAATCCCGATCTGCCGCTCAAGACGTCCGAGCAACTCGTCATTCTGGCGTCCATCATCGAGAAAGAGACCGGCAAGCCCGAGGAGCGCACGCGCATCGCGGCGGTGTTGGCCAATCGGCTAAAACAAAAGATGAAGCTGCAATCGGATCCGACCATCATCTACGGTCTCGTCTTCGGCAAAGGAGCGCTCGGCCATCCGCTTACCAAGAGCGAGATAGCGCAGCCGACGCCCTACAACACTTACGTCATCGACGGCTTGCCGCCCGGGCCGATCGCCAACCCAGGTCGCGCCTCGATCGAGGCCGCCGCCAATCCGGCGCGCACGAAGGAACTCTATTTCGTGGCCGACGGCACCGGTGGACACGCCTTCGCCGAGAGCTACGACCAACACCTAAAGAACGTCGCGCGCTTGCGTGCGATCGAGCAGGACCTCAGAGGAGAGGCGCCGGTCCCGGACGCTCAAACGCCGCCGTCGCCGACACGCGCGGCACCCGCGCCCGCGCAACGGAGCAAGCGCAGCGCGAACGGCTCGTCAAAGGGCGCCGCAGGGCCCGCGCAGTAGAGTCGTTGGATCACGCCGCGTCCTCCGCCCTTGTGACCTCTCTCCCTCGCCGCTAAGGTCCCGGCCCGATTCGATCACCCAAGATTCTTCCGTGGGTAGAGGCCGATGGCGCTCTCGAGCATGACCGGCTTCGCGCGTGGTCACGGCGTGAGCTGCGCCTACAGCTGGGCTTGGGAGCTCAAATCCGTCAATGCCAAGGGGTTCGATTTGCGGCTGCGCCTGCCGCCGGGCTGGGACGCGGTCGAGGGCCCGGCGCGCACCGGCGCAGCACAGGTGCTCGCGCGCGGCACGGTGCACGGCACGCTCACGGTCGAACGGCAGGGGGTCGCGCCCAGCGTGCGCGTCAACGAGCCCGTGCTCGCGGCCGTGCTTGCGACCATCAAGGGCCTCGCTGGGCGCGTGGATGCCGCGGCGCCGCGGCTCGACGGGATCCTGTCGCTCAAAGGCGTGATCGAGGTCATCGACGAGGACGAGCGCGAAGAGGATCGGCGCGCCGCCGAGGCGGCGGTCATCGCCGGTTTCCGGGCAACGGTCGCGGAGTTGGCCGCGATGCGTCGGCACGAAGGCGAGGCTTTGGGGCAAGTTTTGACCCAGCGCGTGCGGGAAATCGCCGTGCTCGCCAAACGCGCGGAGGCCGCGCCCGGACGCCGCCCCGAGGCGATCAAGGCACGCATCGTCGAGCAGGTGGCGATGCTGCTCGATGCGTCCGACCGCTTCGATCCCGATCGGCTGCATCAAGAGGCGATCCTGATCGCCAGCAAAGCCGATATCCGCGAGGAGCTCGACCGGCTCGCGTCCCACGTCGCGCAGATCGAGCGGCTGATCACCGATGGCGGCCCCATCGGCCGCCGACTCGACTTCCTCGCGCAGGAACTCAATCGCGAAGCGAACACGCTGTGCTCCAAGTCGAACGACGTGGAGTTGACCAACATCGGGCTGGAGCTCAAGAGCGTGGTCGAGCAGTTCCGCGAGCAGGTGCAGAATTTGGAATGAGCTGATGACGGCAAGCGGCGGTCACCAAGAGAGCGATGCCATCGCCCGCCGCGGGCTCATGCTGGTGCTGTCCTCGCCCTCGGGTGCGGGCAAGACTACGCTGTCGCGTAAGCTGCTCGCCGCCGATCCAGGCGTCGAGCTTTCGGTCTCGGTGACGACGCGCAAGCAAAGGCCGGGCGAGGTCGACGGCCGCGATTATCATTTCATCGACGCCGCTCGATTCGAGGCCATGATCAAGGGCGGCGAGCTGCTGGAGTGGGCGCACGTATTCGGCCATCGCTACGGCACGCCGCGCGCGCCGGTGGAGACCGCGCTCGTGCGCGAGCATGACGTTTTGTTCGACATCGACTGGCAGGGGACGCAGCAGCTTCGCGAAAAGGCGGACCGCGATCTCGTCAGTATCTTCGTGCTGCCGCCATCAATGTCCGACCTCGAGCGGCGGCTGCGGCAGCGAGCGCAGGATTCCGATGAGGTGATCCACGCTCGCATGGCCACGGCGGCCGACGAAATGAGTCACTGGGCGGAGTACGACTACGTCGTGATTAATACCGACGTCGATCACGCCTTCGCGCAGGTGCAATCAATCCTGGCGGCCGAGCGCCTCAAGCGCGAGCGGCGGACCGGACTCTCCGAGTTCATCCGCCGGCTGCAGGCGCAGCTGTGACGCCGAATCATCGAATCGTCGGTCGCGGGGCGAAGCAGCACTCGCGCGCGTCGTCCCATCGGCATCAATCAGCGCGCGGCAAAGGCCCGCGCGAGAGCGACGAAGCCTTCGACCGGGACGTCCTCGGCCCGGGCGGTCGGCTCGATCCTCGCTGCGTCGAGCAACGCCGACGGATCGGCGCCGAGCGATTTCAGGCTCTGGCGCAGCATCTTGCGGCGCTGGCCGAACGCGGCTTCAGTCACCCGCTCGAGCGCGCGGCGCTCGCAGACGAGCGGATTTTCGCGCGGCACCAGGTCCACGACGGACGACATCACTTTTGGTGGCGGCACGAAGGCGCTGGCGGCGACGTCGAAGCGGATGCGCGCTTGGCAACGCCAGCCAACGAGGACGGAAAGGCGTCCGTAGCTCTTGCAGCCGGGGGCGGCGACGACGCGTTCGGCGACCTCGCGCTGGAACATCAGCACGAGCCGGTCGTACCACGGCGGCCACGGCTCGAGCGTGAGCCAGCAGACCAACAGCGCAGTGGCAATGTTGTAGGGCAGGTTCGCAACGACGCGCGCGGGGGCGCTGCCGAGGAGCGGACGCGGATCGAAGTTAAGTGCATCACCGGCAACGATCCTGAGGCGTCCCGGATACCGCGCAGCGATCTCGTCGAGCGCCGCGATCGCGCGGTCGTCGCGTTCGACCGCGATCACCCGGCGCGCGCCTGCGGCGAGAAGCGCACGGGTGAGCCCGCCCGGCCCGGGACCGATCTCGACGGCGTCCACGCCCTCGAGCGGACCCGCCGCGCGCGCGATGCGAGCGGTGAGGTTGAGATCGAGAAGAAAATTCTGGCCGAGCGACTTCTTGGCTCTGAGACCGTGTCGGCGGATCACCTCGCGAAGCGGCGGAAGATCATCGACGGCGCTCATGCGCGAAGCGCGACTGGACGCGAGTGGGGTCGGGACGAAAGCCTCGCGGCAAGCTGAAGAGCAGCGATCAGGCTCGTGGGATCGGCGCGGCCGGTGCCGGCGATATCGAAGGCGGTGCCGTGATCGGGCGAGGTGCGCACGAACGGCAAGCCGAGCGTCACGTTGACCGCATGATCGAAAGCCAGCGTCTTGATCGGGATCAGCGCCTGGTCGTGATACATCGCGAGCGCCACGTCGTAGCTTGCGCGCGCGGCCTGATGGAACAGCGAGTCCGCGGGCAACGGGCCGCGCGCATCGATGCCCTCGGCCTTGAGACGTTCGACGGCGGGACGTACCAGGGTCAGATCCTCGTCTCCGAGCGCGCCATCTTCGCCCGCATGCGGATTGAGGCCGGCGATGGCAAGGCGCGGACGCGCGATGCCGAAGCGCTCATGCAGGTCGCGGGCGACGATGCGGCCGGTCTCGACCACGAGGTCTGCGGTGAGTTTGGCGACGACGTCCTTGAGCGGAAGGTGGATGGTGACCGGCACCACTGCGAGCTCGGGCGACCACAGCATCATCACCGGCCGGACAGCCGCGCCGGTCGATTCCTCGACCAGCTTACCGAGATATTCGGTGTGTCCGGGCTCGGGAAAGCCCGAGCGATAGAGGACGTTCTTGGCGACCGGATTGGTCACGATCGCGGCCGCCGCCCCGGCGCGGACATCGGCCACCGCGCGGCGAATGGCCGCAAGCGCCGCCGGCGCGCTCGATTGATCCGGATGGCCCGGTTCTGCGCTGACCGCCACGCCGATATCGACGACGGGTAGCGCGGTCTTGAAGGCCGTCCAGGCCGCCGCCGGCTCGACCACTGCGATGGTCAAGTCGGGCGCGATCCGCCGCGCGCGTTGCGCGACAAATGTCGGATCGGCCAGGAAATAGAAGGGCGTGAGGTTGAGCTCGGCGCGCCGGCGCCACGCCGCCAAGGTGATGTCGGGTCCGATCCCGGCCGGCTCGCCCAGCGTCAGCGCCAAAGGCCGTGCCATTACACGCTTAGCCTTACTTGTATTCCAACATCGCGCCGCGACGTAGCTCTTGCAAATATTGCTTGGATCGCTGCTCGTAGCGCTCGGCCATGATGGTGTCACGGGCCTGGCGCCTAACCAAGGTGTTGTCGGCCGCCGACTCTTTCTTGGCGCAGATCGCGAACATCTCGACTCCGAACTTGGTGACTTCGGGCGGCGTCAATCGGCCGACCTCGATGCCGTCGAGCACTTTGCGCAGTTCCGCCGGAATGTCAGCCGAGCTGCGAATGACCTGCTCGCGCACGGCGACATCCTTGAGGGCGCGGGCAAAGGTAATGCCGTCATCGCAACCCTGAAAACGGCTGCGCAGAGCTTCCGCCTCGCGCTTACGCCCCTCGACCAATGTGTCGGGCGATCCGGCCGGGACGAAGAAGAGGATCGGGCGTAAGGTGTAGTCATAGCTGACGGTATCGTTGGATTTCGATTCCACCGCCGTGAGAATATCCTTGTCGCCGATCTGCAGGCTGGACTGGTATCGCCCGCGCACGAGTTGCGACCAGGTGATGTCGGCCTTGATGCGCGCCTTGAGCGTGGCGGTGTTGACGCCTGACTTGGCGAGCTGCTCGGTCAATTGCTCGGGCGTCATTCGCATGCGGCTCGCCATCGAGGCAAAGGCGGTATCGACTTCGGAACTGGGTATGTCCAGTCCGAATTTCTTGGCCTCGCGCACCTTGAGCTTCTCGTTGATCAGCTCATCGAGGATCTCTTGACGTGCAGGAGGCTTGTGCGTCGATAACTGATTGAGCTTACTGCGCTGCTCGATGTCGAGTGCCGTGATCGGCTCGCCGTTGACGATGACCACCACCTGCTGGGCGCTGGCGGCGGTTGCCAGCATCGACGCGCCGAATACGAGCATTACGGCGGTCACCAGTTTGCGGCAGGTCGTGAACCTCTCGAACATCATGGCTTCGTCCGCTTCCTCGCCCATGAGAGCCGGCACCTTGCTTGTCGCTCGCGCGCCGTGATCCTTCTCCAGTTCAGCCGTTCACCTCAACGCGCGCGTGGCTAATGCGTGCTGCCGAATACCCCGGGGTTGATGGCGGGGGCGCCCTGGGTCTGGGTGCTCGTGGTTCCGCCAAGCGTGCGCAAGCTCAGCTGCATCATGTAGCTGTGGTTGACCGTCACACTGCCGCTATACGCATAGCTTGTAATGTAGTTCAGGGCCAAGATGAGGCAGTCGTCGATATATCCGAGGCCGACCTGGGTTTGAGTAAGCGACTTGGCGTGAATGTCATATCCCGCTCCCCCCAGCAACACCCAGTTCGGGTTGAGCTTGAACCGTGCGCTGCCGAGGATGCCCTCGCGGCGGTTCAGGAACCCGATCAGTGGCTGGGCGGCATAATTGCCGTACATCACGGAGGTGGTCCAGCGGCCGAAGCTGGCGACGGTTTCGAGCTCGGTGCGCTGAAGCGTGAAGTCGTCCTCGGCGAAACGGAACCGCGAGGTGAAGGTCAGTAAAGCGTTCGGCTGGTACGACGCGCGCGCCACGTAGTCCGACTGCCTGCTATCAAGACCGCTGTCGAGGCCGGTATTGGTCGTGCCGCCGAGCGTAAAGGAGTTCAGTCCGTAGATCTGGTAGGACTGGCCGAACAGAAGGTTGACGTTTCCGCCCTGATTGAACTGGGCGGTATATTGGATGCCCGCGTTCGCCCGGCCGCCCCCTTCCACGCGGTCCCAACCGGAAAACTTGTTCACCTTGAACAGATTTGAATCGTCGAAAATCAGGCTTTGCGCATCCTCATTGGGGAACGAGCCGACGAAGGTCTCGTTCGGCCGGAAGATAAGCTGGGCGATCGGCTCCACCGTCTGCGTGCCCCAGGACTGCACGTTGATGAGCGGATAGCGGTATTCGAGGCCGGCGACCGGCATGACGCGCCCGACATCGCTCTGGCCGACATTGATGAAATTGGAGACGCCCGACTGATTGGAGACGTCCATGTCGGCAAAATCCGCGCGGACGCCGAAGAAGGGGGTGAACATCTGGCCCCAGGAGTCGATGATGGTGCGCTTCCAATTCCACTCGGTGGACGCTCGGGTGTAGGTGCCGGGGACGCCGCGCAGCAGGCAGTTGTTCGAGTTGATGACCGCTGGATCGGCGGTCCGGGCGCAGAGCGCGCCGTTGAGCGCCGCCTGCGAAATCGCGTCGAAGTTGGCGGTCTCGCGGGAGATGCTGGTCAAATTGTTGTGGAAGCTGAGTTCGCCGCCGAATATCGGGCTGTTGAAGACATAATCATGATCGACCACCGGGTGCACGATCGGGAGCTGGCCCTGGTCGTCCAAGGGTGAGAGGCCATAGAAGTAGAGCGTGCGGGCATCAAAGTAACTGCGGTCGCCGCGACCCGCGAGGTAGAGCTGGGACAAGGCGAAATCCGGGACGTACTTGATCAAATTCGTTATTTGAACGTTTCGGATCAGACCGTAATCGTAGAGATAGTTCTTGTCCGTAAGCACCGTTCCGTCCCAGCCCCACACCCATTTGTCGGAAAGATTGAACTGGCCCGATGTTTCCAGGCTGCCGCGGAAGTCGAGATAACCGGGCGTGTTCAAGAACAGCTCTTTGTCGAGCTGGAAAATACCCGTGGCGCGAATGCTGTAGGCACCGTCAACCAGCCGTTGGCGCCACTCGCCTTGCAGCAAGGGGCCCTGCTTGGTCGTGATCATGGGCGCGAAAGTAAAGTCGTAATCGGGCGCGAGCACCCAATAGTAGGGGACCGTGACCCCGAACCCATAGATCGAGCTGGTGCTGTAGGTTGGCGTGAGCACACCGGTCTTCTTCTTCACCGTCGGATCGGGTGCCGACATGTAGGGCATGTAAGCCAATGGGACGCCGACAAATTCGAGCCGTGCGTCCTCGAAGTACAGCATCTTCTCGTCTTGATCGTGGATGATCCGCGCTGCCTTCACCTGCCATTTCGGCGGTTTCTTGGGATCCTCTATGCACGGCTCGCAGGCGGTATAGACGCCATTATGGAAGATGGTGAAATTGCCCGAACGCTCCGCGCGCGGCGCGGCGAAGCGAGTCTGCTCGGGCGCATCGAGTCTCAGGGAATCCACGAAGCCGTCGCGATAGTCGTCGCTGAGGTCCATGATTTCGCCGCGAGTGACCGTGCCGTCACCTTCGGTCAGCTGCACATTTCCTTCGGCATGCAGGCGCTTAGTTTTCTGGTCATAGATCACCCGGTCGGCCTCGAGCGTGGAACTGCCAAAATAAAGTTGCACGTTACCAACCGCGGAGACGCGCTCGTTGGTGTAGTCGTAATTGATCTCTTCGGCGCGAACGAGCATCTGCTCCTGCGAACGTTCGGGCCTGACGGGTGGCTTCGGCCGCGCCGGAAATGCCAGCTGTGCCAATGCCGGCGACACGCCGGCCGAGCCGGCGACGACCGTGGCGGCGGCCGCAAAAATCACCCCCGCCGCCCACCACGTGCGGCGGCGCGACAGGCGCGAATGGGTAGCAGGCCGCGCCATCACCCGTCCTCCTGGAAGAGGAGCGCAATCAGGCCCGTCACGCTGCCGACGGCGGGAGGCAATCCTGCCGCCGCCAGCGGGCCCATCAGTCCGGCTTTGCTCAAGTCTCCGGTGACCTTCGACAAGATGTAGAGCAGAAAGCCAGCGCCGATGCCGCCCAGCACGATCTTCTGCACGCCCCCGAAGCGGAAGAAACGCAAACTGACCGCCGCGGCCAGAAGCACCATCGCCACGAGATAGAAGGGCTGTGCCAACAGTTGATAATATTGCAGTCGATAACCAGCGGCGGCCAAGCCTGCGCTTTCGGCGTGATCGATATACGACGACAGTTGCCAGAACGGGACGGTCTCGGGCGTGGCGAAGCTTTCTCCAACCTGCACCGGCGTCAGGCTGGTCTGAAGGAGGAAAGTCTCGCGATCCGACGGCGCTGTTCCGCTGGCGTAAAATCTGGCGTCTTCGAGCCGCCAGTATCCCGATTCGAGGGTGGCGCTTTTGGCTTCAATGCGGTCACGGAAGTGGCCGGCGGCGTCGAAGCGGAAAACGCTCACGCCGCCCAATTCGATTCCTTGTTGGCGGCTCGTTTTCGCGTTGATGACCGACTGGCCGTCCTCGCTGCGTTGGCGTAGCCAGAAACCGCGGCCGGTGGTGCGGAAGCCGCTGTCTCGGCCGGACAGATCGGCTTCAAGGCGCGTCGAATGCTCGCGCAAGTTCGCCGAGATCGGATTATAGACCGTCGTCAAGACGAGCCCGATCAAGGCGGCGATGACGAGGGCGGGTGCGATGAATTGCCAAGCTGAAATTCCCGCCGCCCGCGCGACCACGAGCTCCAAGCGACGCGACAAATTCAAATAGCAGAACATCGCGCCGACCAGGACTGCGAAAGGCATCACGCGCTCGGTGATGAAGGGCACGCGAAAGAGCGTGATCTGGGCGATGAGCAAAGCGGANNCAATTCGAGAAAATCGATCATCGCGGTCAGCACCAACGTCCCCGCGAACACGGCAAGCACCGCCGAGAGGAAGCGCCACCCGAAGTATCGCGAGAGCGTCCCGGTGATCATGGCGCTTGTCCCATCAGGGCGTTGGTGCGCTGAGCAATGCGCTCCATGAGCGCGGTGATTGCATTGGCGACGAAGGCCGGCGGCTCGATGATGACCCCGCGCGAAATGGCGATATAGCCCAGCACGAATGCCGCGGTCAGAGCGAGGTAGGGAAGCGCCAGGACAATCGGCGTGTGCACTCCTGCGATCATGCCGACGAAGCCCAATCCTCGCAGCGCCGCCACCACGCTGATCGCGCCCATGAGCGACATGGTGCGATTCTGCCGCGTCGTGCGCGGCGCGCCGAGATAGGCGTAGGTCATCACCACGAAGGCGAGCGGGTAGAGGGGCGCCGTGACCCGGTCGTGAAATTCGGCACGGATTTGATCCGGCTCGTCGGAAAACGTCATGTTGGTCAGCGCAGGATTATAAAGCTCCCACAGATATCGTTCCCGCACCGAATATTTCAGGCTCTGGTTGCTGTTCGAGAGCCAGGACAGGTCGAACCCGTAACTGTTGAACAGCACCAGCGCGGGATCGCGCTGCCCGGTCTCGTGCCGCTGTACGCTGCCGTTCTCGAGCACGAGAAACAGGCCGCGGTCGTTTTTTACGATGTCGCCCTGCTCGGCCAGGATGCTGGCTCGTTCCTTCGGGTCGCGCTGATCGTCGATGAAGATGCCGAGCAATTGTCCGTTGGGACGCCGCTCGCGAATGTGGAGCGTAAGCCGCTCTTCCAATTTGATGAAACGGCCGGGCTGCACGATATTGGAGACCAGGTCGGCGCGAACTTCGGTCGCCCAGCGCCGCAGCTCGCGCAGTCCCCACGGTGAGACATAGGTGCTGATCGCGGCAACGAGCAGGGAGACGACGATCCCGGCCGCCAGGAAGGGGCGGAATAGAACCCATGGCGGCATTCCGGCCGCATTCATCACGATGAGTTCGGAATCGTTGCCCAACTTGTTGAGCACGTGCGCCACCGCGATCATCAGTGCGATCGGCGCGATGATCAGGACGAGCAGCGGAATGATGAGGCCGGTGATGCCGATGAAGACGAAGATGCTTTGGCCCTGATTCGTCATCAGGTCGATGTCGCGCATCGCCTGCGTGATCCACATGAGCGCGGTCACGCTGGCGCAAATGACCAGGAACGCACCGAGCGTGGTGCGAAAAATATACCGGCCGATGGACCCCATCCGATTTACGCGTCCCCGCTCGCGGCAAAACGTCGGTGCGCCGGGCCCCCGATGCCCGCAGCGGCGCGCCGATGCTATACCCACCCCTTTTACCCTCTATTTGATCCGGCAACAAAGTGGCTTGGCCAAGGCAAAGCCTTTGAGTATGCACAACAAAACGTTAATCTGGATCGTGTGTCGCAGCGGCCACAGGCGCCGGCGAAGCAAGCCCTTGCGAGCCCTCACCGGGCCGGCCTGCGAGGAGGTGCTTTCGGGGGCGCCCCCGCGACGCCTTCTGCGGCCTTCCACCGACCCGTCTCGACCCCGCTCGGCGGTGCAAGGGGGTGCAAAAAACGCCCCATTTCACGTCTTTGTGCGCGTACTCGCAAATAAGTTCGCGCAATCGGCGCAAGCTTGATTGCGTCCGCAAAAGCGGCTTCCACTTTGCGGCGAATCGAGAGGAGGGGCCTCATGTCCGGCCGCCTGAAGCTTGAATTTGCTCCCGTTGCCGCGCCCGCCAAGGGTGTTCTTGTCCTGTTCTGTGAGGACGGGGTCAAATTCGGCTCTGCCGCGCGCCGCGCGCTCGGGCCGACCGGCGATCTGGTGGGGCGAGCGGCGGCAGCCGATCGGTTCAAGGGCAAGAGCGGTTCGGCGCTCGATCTCGTCGCGCCGCCCGGGCTCGACCTGTCGCGTCTTGTCATCGTGGGCGTCGGCAAGGCCCGCGACCTCAAGGCTCAGGATTTCGTCAAGCTCGGCGGCATCGCCATGGGCAAGATCCCGGCGGCGGCGAGCGAGGCCACCCTCATCGCCGACCTGCCCGGGGGCGCCGTCAAGCCCGAGCGGGCCGCCGACATGGCGCTCGGCGTGCAACTGCGCGCCTATGCCTTCGAGCGTTACAAGACCAAGCGCAAGGACGACGAGGAGAAAGCGGCCAAGGTCAAGGTCACGATCGCGGTTGCAGGCGTTGCGGCGGTGGAGAAGGCGTTTGCCGCGCGCGCCGCCGTCGCCGACGGCGTGGCGATTGCGCGCGATCTCGTCAATGAACCGGCCAATGTGCTCTACCCGGAAGAATTCGCCCGCCGCGCCGGCAGTTTGAAAAAACTCGGCGCCGTCGTCGACGTACTCGGCGTCAAGGAGATGAAGAAGCTCGGCATGAACGCGCTGCTCGGCGTTGGACAGGGCTCCGAGCACGAGAGCCGCACGGTCATCATGCGCTGGGACGGCGGCAAGCGCGGCGCCGCACCGCTCGCCTTCATCGGCAAAGGCGTCTGTTTCGATACCGGCGGCATTTCGATCAAACCCGCGGCCAGCATGGAGGACATGAAAGGCGATATGGCGGGAGCCGCGTGCGTGGTCGGCCTCATGCATGCGCTCGCCGCGCGCAAAGCGAAAGTCAACGTGGTCGGCGCGATCGGTATCGTGGAGAACATGCCCGACGGCAGGGCGCAACGCCCCGGCGATATCGTCACCACGATGTCGGGGCAGACCATCGAGATCATCAACACCGACGCCGAGGGCCGGCTCGTGCTCTCCGACTTGCTCCATTATGTGAACAAGCATTTCAAACCGAAGTTCATGATCGACCTCGCCACTTTGACCGGCGCGATCATCGTCGCGCTGGGGCAGGAATATGCCGGTTTGTTCGCCAATGACGACAAGCTCGCCGAACGGCTCGTCAAGGTCGGCAACGAAATCGGCGAGCGGGTATGGCGAATGCCGCTTGGGCCGGAATATGACAAGATGATCGATTCGAAATTCGCCGACATGAAGAATACCGGTGGGCGCCATGGCGGCGCCATTACGGCGGCGCAGCTGTTGCAGCGATTCGTCGACAAGACGCCATGGGCGCATCTCGACATCGCCGGCACTGCCATGGGCTCGCCGCAGAGCGAGATCAATCGCAGCTGGGGCTCCGGCTTCGGCGTGCGGCTGTTGGACCGGCTGGTGGCCGAATACTACGAGAAGTGATGCGATGTCCGCTGGCTGGGAAGCGGGGAAGTCGGTGCGCGGGGTACGATGGCACAATGACGGAAATCGTATTTTACCAGTTGCAGCGTCAGCCGCTTGAGCGTGTGCTTCCCACGCTGATCGAAAAATCGCTCGAGCGCGGCTGGCGCGTGGTCGTGCAGGCGGCTTCGGAAGAACGGGTCGAGGCGCTCGACGCGCACCTGTGGACCTTTCGCGACGACAGCTTCCTCCCGCACGGTACCTGGCGCGAGGCCGAGGCGAGCGAGCAACCGATCCTGCTCACGCTTGACGGCGATAACCCGAACGGCGCGGCGGTGCGCTTCCTGATCGATGGCGCGCCGATGCCCACGGATGCCGACGCTTATCAGCGCATCGTGCTCATCGTTGACGGAGAGGATCCCGACGCGGTCGCCGCCGCGCGCGCGCGCTGGAGCGAGGGCAGGGCGAAGGGCCTCGATGTCACCTATTGGCGGCCGGACGAGGAGGGACGCTGGCAGCGGTTGGGATGAGTGGTGTCGAACGCCTCACTGCCGACGCTCTGCTAGCGCCATTGCCGTCATTGCGGAAAAGTGTTGGAATATCGCCGCCGCCAGCCGCTGGGGCGGAGGGGAAGACGCGCATGTCCCTGCTCATCGTCTACGTCGTGTTGATGATCACGGGGGATTTCGTTGCCTATCTTATCGGGCTCGTAATTGAACGAAACGCGCCGGTGGCAAGCCTGCCGGCCTTCCTGGCGATGTATTTTCTGTTTCTATGGGTCGCCTGGGTCATCGCGGTCAGGATCACGCAGCCGAGGGCGCGGCCTCAATAAGCTTGTTCTCAACGTGATGCGCGCGCATCGTTGCCATCGGCGAACCGCGGTCGAACGGCCCGAAAATCGGCACGTTAGGCGGCAAAAACACCTATTGATCAAAGTGATGATGCTGACGCAAAATCTCGGCTGCTGGGCGCGTCGGTCGAGGCCGGTTGCCGGGGTCAGGGCCGTGGCGATGCAACGAGTGAACCAAATTGTGTTGCGCACGATTGCGATGGCGACGCTCGCCTGCGCCATGGCTGCATGCTCGTCCGATCTCAGTTTGAACGGCGTCACGCTTGTTCCCAAGCCCGAAACTTTGCTGCGCAAGCCGGATTGGACAACTTTTTCGGGTGGCAGGAACGACTTCGAGCTGCGGCCGGTGACCGCGGCGGATCTCGTCGGTGCCGAGGGGCAATGCAACAGTCGAGGCGGGGAAGCCGCAGCCGACCCGACCGCCACGGGGGCGGCGGTTGCCGGCGGCATCGCGCTGCAGATGACAGAATGCGACGTGGTGCGGCGCGCCGGCCCGGTCGAAAAGATCGACATCGGCTCCGATGAGCGCGGCGAGCGCGCCGTGACGCTCACCTATCTCCGCGGGCCTTGGCCGGGCGTTTATCGCTTCGCGGGCGGGCGCCTGGTGTCGATCGAGCGTGCCCCGGGTCCACCGCCCGCGCCGGCGAAGCCGCAGAAAGGGACCGCGAAGAAACCCACCGGCACGTGATCGAGCTTGAGATATCAGAGGTCAAGTGTGAGAACGCGATCGGTGGCTCTGTTGCGGCTTCGTGATCGCTGATTGCTGGTGCCGGGCTCCTGCTTCGAGCGTTGCGCTCGCTTCGAGTCCTCCTTCGCTTTGGTGAGCATCCTCGCGGTGTCAGCGCGCGGTAGCGAAGGCTGCCGCGGACGCGGGTCGGATCTGCCCCGCGTTGCAAGCGACACCGGCCTTCGTTCGCTGCCGGTTGCGCATCGTCGTCGGCAGCGCCAATCTTGCGCCGGGCGGACCGGAGCAGCCGCCAAGATGGAGGTTTGGTATGTGCGTTCCCGGATGTCAGGAAGCGGTGCGGCATGCGCTTTCGCGGCGCGGCTTCTTCAAGGGGGCGCTCGCCGCCTCCTTCGCCGCCACGGCAGTGGCGCCGGAGATGGCGCTCGCGGCGCCCGCGCGCAGGTTCACCTCGGTGGTCGATTTGACCCACACCATGTCGCCCGAGTTCCCGACCTTCTTCGGCATGCCGGGAATTGAGATGGACAAAAAATTCGAACTCAAGAAGGACGGGTTCAATCTCTATTGGTGGCGGATCATCGAACACGCCGGCACGCACTTGGACGCACCGATCCATTTCTCGGAGTCCGGTGCCACGGCTGAAAAAATTTCCGCGGACACGCTGGTCGTGCCGCTCGCGGTGGTCGACGTGGCGGCCAAGGCGGCGCAGAACCCCGACTACTTGCTCACGCGTGAAGATCTCGCCGACTGGGAGAAGAAGCACCGTCGGCTACCGGACAATTGTTGCGTCGCGATGCAATCCGGTTGGGCGCAGCACGTGGGCAACCCGGCCAAATTCGCCGGCAAAGATGGCGCCGGCGTCTTCCACTTCCCCGGCATCAGCCCGCAGGCGGCCGAATGGCTGATGAAGGAGCGCAAGGTCTTGGGTTTAGCCGTCGACACGCTGTCGCTCGATCATGGTCCGTCGAAGGATTTCAAAGTTCACTACACGTGGTTGCCGTCGGGCCGCTGGGGGTTGGAAAACGTCGCCAATCTCGACAAGGTGCCGCCCTCCGGCGCTATTCTGGTGGTGGGACTGGCGAAGGTGAAGGACGCAACTGGGGGTCCGGCGCGTCTCATCGCGCTCGTCTGACGGATGGCGGCGGCGCGATTGCGAGGAGTCGAGCCGCTTGATCGCGATCGAGGCGCCTGTGACATGAGCCGTCACTTTCAACTACAATGAAATCAATCCACGTGGTGAACAGCAAAACGTTCATTAGTGAAATCGAACATGAAGCCTGGTTCTCGGAGTTCTTGGGTCATGGGCCGAGCGGCCACCACAGCCGCGAAGGTCGCCCGAACTCGCCCTATGTGGGGTAATTCCTGAACGCCGGCCAGTAGCCCGCAGCCGGGGCTGCGGCGGTCATCGAAAAATGCGCGCGCCCAGAACGCGTCGACCCGCAACGAAACCCCGGCCTCGCGCCACGAGACCGGGGCTTTTGCCTGCATCTTAAGACAGTGCTCGGCGGTCCATTAGTAGCAGACGTACACCCTGCCGAGGCCGGGCACCCAACGCCAGCAGCTCGGTCCGAGCACCACGATGCCGCCGAAGCCGCCGCCCCAGTAGCCATGGCCCCAATGGCCGTGATGGCCGCCACCCATGCCCCCACCCTTGCCGCCGCCGGCGGAAGCTTCGGTCGGGATGACGGCGGAAGCTTCGGTCGGGATGAGCGCGGCGGCGCCGATGGCGGCGACGGTGGCGACAGCGAAAATCGTCTTGCGGATCATGGGTCTCTCCTGGTTTTTGATGGATGTGTTCTCACATCCTGCCTGTCAGTCGGGCGAGCGATCCGTCGGGTTCAATGGCGCCTCGATAAAAAAGCGCGCAAAATCGTCGGGCAAAGGAAGGGCCGCGGATAAGTTTGCGCGAGGCGGGCGTTTTTCGTCCCATTGGAGCAGGAGCGTCGCCTCTCGTTGCCGTTTGGCTTGTGCCGCAAGGCTGCGCTTGCATCGCGAGCGCCTTCGTCACGCCTTGCCGCGCTACGGCACGGTCGCTATAAGCCGCCGCGAACGGCTCTCCTGCGTTTTCCTCCTTGAAGACCAATCCAATGGCGATCGAGCGTACCTTTTCGATCATCAAACCCGATG
>WNGQ01000833.1_pt1 | contig 32082 bp, 31 predicted proteins | sample 5407661 | NCBI WGS metagenome assembly WNGQ01 (sample SAMN13153382, study PRJNA577476) | soil metagenome | isolation source: 60 cm soil or saprolite under Garry oak tree replicate 2 | place: USA:California | collected 2016-06-15 | reverse complement strand
CTTCATGCCCGGTGTGAGGCGGCCGCCGCGCACTGCTTCGTCGAGCGCGATCGCGACCGACGCCGCCGAGGTGTTGCCGTAGCGGTCCACGTTCACGTAGACCTTATCCATGGAGAGCCCGGCGTGCTTGGCCGTGGCTTCAATGATGCGGATGTTGGCTTGATGGGGAATGAGCAGATCGATGTCGTCGCTCGTGAGGCCGGCGCGCTCGAGCGCCTTGTCGCACGCGTCCGCCATCGAGAGCACCGCTGCCTTGAACACCTCGCGCCCCGCCATCTTGATGTAGTACGAGTGGTCGGTGAGCAGGGCCTCATCGGGCGGGTGAGTGGCGCCGCCGCCCGGGCGGTACAGCAGCTCCGCCAGCGTCCCGTCCGACTTCATGTAGCTCGACAGAATGCCCCGGCCCGTGGCGCTGGGGCGCACCAGCGTCGCCCCGGCCCCGTCGCCGAACAGCACGGCCGTCGTGCGGTCGCTCCAGTCCATGATGGCCGTGAGCTTCTCCGATGCGACCACCAGCACATGCCGCGCCTGCTCGCTCGCCACGAGTCCCTCGGCCACGTTGAGGGCGTACAGGAAGCCGGTGCAGGCCGCCCCCACGTCGAACGCCGCCGCGTGCTTGGCCCCGAGCAGGGCCTGGAGATCGCACGCCTGGGAGGGCAGGAGCCGGTCGGGGGAGCAGGTCGCGAGGACCACGGCGTCGAGATCGAGCGGCGTGAGCCCGGTCTGCTCGAGCACCTGCTCCGCCGCCGCCTTGGCCATGCAGGCGTTCGACTCGTCCGGGCCGGCGATCCGCCGCTCGCGGATGCCGGTGCGCTCGCGGATCCACTGGTCCGACGTGTCGAGCCGGGTCGAGAACTCGTCGTTCGTCATGACGCGCTTGGGGGTGTACCGGCCCGTGGCCACGAGCTCCGCGAACGGGCGCTTCATCGGGAGGCGCCGCCCTCGGCGAGCTCCGCGCCGATGTCCTGATCGAGGTGGCTCGTCACCATCTGGGCCGCGACGCGCACCGCGTTCTTGACCGCGCGCGCGGGCGAGGACCCATGGCAGATGATCACGACTCCCCGCACGCCGAGCAGCGGCGCGCCGCCCTGCTCCGAGTAGTCGAGAAACTTGAACAGCTGCGTCGCTTCGGGCCGGCCCAGCACGTCGGGGAACGACTGCTGCATCATCCCCATGAACATGCGGCCCGCCGACTCGTAGAATTTGAGGACCACGTTCCCGACAAAGCCGTCGCACACGACCACGTCGATCCGCCCCTGCTTGCACTGCCCCGCCAGGATGTCGCGGCCCTCGACGTTGCCGACGTAGTTGATCCCCGCGGTCTGCTTGAGGAGCTGGTGTGCTTCCTTCACGACCGCATTACCCTTCTCGTCTTCTTCGCCGACGTTGAGCAGGCCCACCCCCGGACGCGCCTGGTCCAGCACGTCGCGCACGTACACCGACCCGAGGTGCGCGAAGCCGACGAGCTCGCGCGCGTCGCAGTCCACGTTGGCGCCGCCGTCGAGCACCAGGACGGGGTGCACGGCCGTCGGAAACAGCGCGCCGATCGCGGCGCGCTGCACCCCTTCGTGCAGCCGCAGCATCAGGGTCGCGGCCGCCATCACGGCGCCGGTGTTGCCGGCCGAGATGAACGCATCGCTCGCCCCCTGCTTCTGGAGGCCGATCCCGACGGCGACGGAGGAGCGGGGCTTGCTCTTGACGGCGGCCAGGGGCTTCTCGCCCATGCCCACCACCTCGGGTGCCTCGACGATCTCGAGGCGGTCGCGGTCGACGGCGCCGTGCGTCTTGAGCGCGGCCTCGATGTCGCGGGTCCGCCCCACGAGCTGGATCCGGAACGTGGGGGGGAATTCGCGCAGGGCCTGGACCGCGCCCTCGACCTCCACTCGCGGCGCGTCGTCCCCGCCCATGGCGTCCAGCGCGACGCGGATCACCGTTAGGCGTCCTCTACCGCTATCCGCTGCTCGTCGCGGTAATAGCCGCAGGTGGGACACACGTGATGCGGGCGCTTCAAATCGCTGCACCGCGGGCAGGGTTGCAGCGCGATCGGGGCGGCCTTGTAATGCGTGCGGCGGGCGCGCTTCTTCCGCTTGGAAGTCCTACGCTTGGGTACGGCCATGAGGTTCGTCCTCTTTCAGTCGCGGAGCTTGTGCTTCAAGGCGGTCAGTCCGCCCCAGCGGGGATCAATCGGGCAGCCGCATGGTGCCGCGTTCAGATCCGTGCCGCAACGCGGGCACAGGCCGCGGCAGTCGTCTCGACACACGACCCACTGAGGCAGGGCCAGCAGCAGCTCCTCCCGCAGCGCGACGCGGAGATCGATCGCCGTGGCGTCACGCGCCAGGGGGTAAGAACTCGGGTCCTCCAGTGCGTCCGGATCCTGAGAAAACAGGGCGTCGACGTCCGCCACGACCGGGACGGTCAGGGCGGTAAGACAGCGCCTGCATTCCCCGGCCATTCGGGTGCGGAGCGAGGCTCGCCAGTAGAAACGCCCTTCGCCAGCGTCCTGCAATCGGCCTGCCACGTGCACCGGCTCGACCAGGGCGACGGTGAGCCCCTCGAACAGGGGGTCACTGCCTGCGAGTTGGCCCGCAGTGTCCACCGGGCCACGGGCGAGCTCCCGCAGGTCGACCTGTAACATGAGCAACCGAACCTAAACCGTTGTGGGACTTGCGTCAAGCGAACTAGGACCGGCCTCCCCCCAGCTCCCGTAACTCCCCCTCGGGAAAGAAAAAGGCCACTTCCCGGGCGGCATTCTCGGGGAGTCGGAGGCGTGAATCGCGTTCCGCTCCTTGGATTCGGCGTACAGCTTGCGCACGGTCCCCGGCTTCGCTTCGGCGGGGTCGGTGGCGCCGATCACGTCGCGCAGCCGGGCGACGGCGTCGGCGCGCTCGAGCGCGAGCGCCAGCGCCGGTCCGGACGTCATGAACGTCACGAGCGACCGATAGAACGGGCGCTCCCGATGCACTTCATAGAAGGCCTCCGCCTGCGCGCCGGTGAGTTTCACGAGACGCGCCGCCCGGATCACGAATCCCGCGCCTTCCAGCAGCGCGAGGATCTTTCCGGTGTGGCCGGCCCGGACCGCGTCGGGCTTGACGATGGCGAGGGTCAGCATGATGGGGGCTCGGGACTAGGGAGTAATGAGGCGGCGGATCAGGTCGGCGCGCGTGAGGAAGCCGACGACCACGCCCTCGCGCACCACGGGGAAGCGATCGACGTCTTTCGAGCTCATCAAGTTGGCGACGTCCGCGAGGGTCTGGTCCTCGGCCAGGCACAGCACCGAGCGTCCCATCGCTTCCCTGACGGGGATGAGCCGCGGGTCCGCGGAGCCGCGCTGCAGCTGGGAGCGCGTGGGCGCGCGGAACTCCCCGCTCTTGGTGCGCTGCACGAAGTCGGGGATCAGGTAGCGCAGCAGCTCGCGATGCGTGACCATGCCGATGAGTGAGCCGCCATCGTCCACCACCGGCATGGCCCTGATGTCGCGCTCCACCATGAGGCGGGCCACCTCTCCGAGGGTCCGGTCCGGCCCGACGGTGATGGGGTGGGGCGTCATCACATCCCGCACGGTGAGTTGGCTCGGCAGCTCGACGGCGTCCAGCGCCGCGAGCGCCAGCACCTGCTCGGGCGCGCGCGCCGCCAGCAGCGCCAGGACGTGATCAGGGCTCGACAGGGTGCGGGCGAACGCGCCGACCACCTGCAGGTAGAGCGCCGCGTCGCGCAACGGCGCGACGATGAAAATCACGACCCGGGCGGTGCGGTGCGGGTCCTTCTCCCACCGGATCGGCGTGGGTGAGATGCCGAGCGCGGTCACCAGGCCGCGCACCGCTTCCGTGCGAAAGTGCGGCAGGAAGGCGTGCTCGCCCACACTCACCATGTCTTCCGGCCAGGTGTGCCGGATCACCGCGTTCAGCCGCTGGGGGTCGGCGACCGCGCCGCTCGCCACCAGTCGCTCGGCCAGGCGCTCGGTGGCTTCCTTGACCGTGCCGGCTTTCAACGGGACGATGATGTGCTCCGGCTTCAGGACATCGCGCAGCTTCACAGTCGTTCCTTCAGCAGCGCCACGACGTCCGCGGGGCGCTTCATGACGGCGATGCCCGCCCGCGCGAACGCCGCCATCTTCTCGGCGGCCGTACCGCTCGATCCGGCGATGATGGCCCCGGCGTGCCCCATGCGACGGCCCGGCGGGGCGGTCTGCCCGGCGATGAACCCGATCACCGGCTTGGACATCGCCTGCTGCACGAAATCGGCGGCCTGCTGCTCGTCGGTGCCCCCGATCTCGCCGATCATGACCACCGCGTCGGTGTCGGGATCCGCCTGGAACGCCGAGAGACAATGGATGAAGCTGGTCCCGATGAGCGGATCGCCCCCGATGCCGACGCAGGTGGACTGCCCGTAGCCGGCCCCCGAGAGCTGATGCACGATCTCGTAGGTGAGCGTCCCGCTCCGCGACACGACCCCAATCCGGCCCGGGCGGCAGATATTGCCCGGGATGATGCCGACTTTGGTGCGCGGCGGGGAGATGAGTCCCGGGCAGTTCGGGCCGATGAGGCGGGCGCCGCGCTCGTGCAGGTAGGGTAGCACGCGCGTCATGTCCAGCACCGGAATCCCCTCGGTGATGCACACAATCAGCGCGACCCCGGCATCGGCCGCCTCGAAAATGGCCGACGCCGCGACCGCGGCGGGGACGTAGATGATCGACGTGTTGGCCCGAGTCTCGGCGACGGCGTCGGCCACCGTGTCGAACACGGGAACCACGCCGTCGAACACCTGGCCGCCCTTCCCCGGCGTGACGCCGGCGACCACCTTCGTACCGTATCCGATCATCTGGCGCGTGTGGAACGAGCCGTCACGGCCGGTGATGCCTTGCACCAGCAGGCGCGTCTGTTGGTCGGCGAAGATGCTCACGCGCCCCCTCCCCTCCCCGTCGCCTTCGCCACCGCCTGCTTGACCGCCTCGTCCATGTCGGTGAGGGCCGAGAAGCCGGCCTTGGTGAGAATCTCCATGGCCAGCTGCTCGTTCGTGCCCGTGAGACGGATCACGAGCGGTACCTGGAGCGGGAACTGCCGCGTGGCCTGCACGATGCCGTTCGCGACGTCGTCCCCGCGGGTGATGCCGCCGAAGATATTGAAGAGAATGGCGCGGACGCTCGTATCCGCGCTGATGATGCGCAGGGCGCTGACCACCTTCTGAGGATCGGAGCTGCCGCCGATGTCGAGGAAGTTCGCCGGCTCGCCGCCGTAGTATTTGACGAGATCCATCGTGGCCATAGCGAGCCCGGCGCCGTTGACGCAACACCCCACCGAGCCCTCGAGCTTGATGAACGTGAGCCCCGCCTCGCGCGCCGCGACTTCGGAGGGTACCTCCGCGCTCGTATCGCGCAACGCCGCCAGCTCGGGACGGCGGCCCAGCTCGTTGTCGTCGATCACGATCTTGGCGTCCAGGGCGGCGAGCGCGCCGTCCCGGGTCGTCGCCAGGGGATTGATCTCGGCGAGCGAGGCGCCGACGGCGTAAAACGCCTCGTATAGCCGCTGCATGATATCGGCTGCGGCGCGCGCCTGCGTCATGTCGCGGTAGAGCTTCAGGGCCAGGCCCAGCGCCTGGTGCGGCAGCACGCCGTAGCGCGGATCGACCGCCAGGCGATGGATCTTTTCGGGCGTCTGGGCCGCCACCTCCTCGATGTCGACGCCGCCGGCGGCGCTCACCATCAGCACGGGGCGTTGCGAGGCGCGGTCCACGATCATACCGACGTAACTCTCGGCGCTGATCTCGGCGGCGGGGGCCACGAGCACACGCTGCACCACGAGTCCTTTGATCGACATGCCGAGAATGCGGGCGGCGTGCGCGGCGGCCTCGGCCGGGTCGCGGGCCAGCTTTACGCCGCCGGCTTTGCCGCGCCCCCCGGCGTGCACCTGCGCCTTGACGACCACGGCTCCGCCCCCGCCCAGCCGCGTGGCGATGGCGCCCGCGTCGTCGGGCGTGGTGGCCACCTCGCCCGGCGGGACCGGAATGCCGTGGCGCCGCAGGATGTCGCGCGCCTGGTACTCGTGCAGGTTCATGCTGGCTCCGCGGTAATCGTCGTACCGGCCTCGCCCGCGAGCGCCGGCAGGCCTTGCGACAGCTCGGCGATGATCGCGCGCCGGCCGCCGGCGCGCACGAAGTCGGCCGCGGCTTCGACCTTGGGGCGCATGCTGCCGGTGCCGAGCTCCGTCCCGGCGAGCAGATGATCGGCGGTCGCCAAGTCGAGGCGCCGGATCGCGCGCTGGTGCGCCGTACCGTACCCGTGATACACCGCGTCGACGTTGGTGAGGATCAGCAGTACGTCGGCTGCGATGTCGCGCCCGAGGATCGCGGCGACCCGATCCTTGTCGACGACGGCGTCGATCCCTTCGAGTCGCAGCGCCGGGTCGTCATACACGGGCGGGCCGCCGCCCCCACACGCGACGACGATGTGTCCCGCGGCGACGAGGTGACGGATCATGTCCCGCTCGACCACGGCCACGGGCTTGGGGCTCGGCGCCAGCCGCCGCCAGCGACCCGGCTGCTCCTGTTTCACGGCGACGCCGCGCGCCTGCAGCCGCCCCACGCGCACCGGATCGAGCGCGTGGCCGATCGGTTTGGTGGGCGTGCGCAGATTGGCGTCGTTCGCATCGCACAACGTCTGGCTGATGACCGTGACCACCTGACGCGTGACCCCCGCGCGGGCCAGGGCGTTCTGCAGCGACTGCTGGATCATGTACCCCATCCAGCCCGCGGTCGCCGCGACCAGCACGCCCAGCGGCAGCGGCTCGACCTGGTCGGCGGCGATCTCGTTGCGCGCGAGGTCGTCGCCCACCTGCGGGCCGTTGCCGTGCACCAGCGAGATGTGCCACCCCGCCCGCGCCAGATCCACGATCGGCAAGAGGCTGGCGCGGGTGTGCCGGAACTGATTCGCGATCGTGGGACGCTCACCCGGCGGAGCGACGGCGTTGCCGCCGAGGGCGACGACGATGGTGCCCGGATTCACAGCGGCGACAACCTAGCGGCGGTCGGGGGCCGGAGCAAGCTTCCGGCGCCCGATGCCCAGCAGCTCTTTCAGCTGGCCGTACACGCGGCCGAACGTCTCGAGATCGCCCGCCGCCAGGGCCGCGTCGGCTTGGGCGGCGAGGCGCCGGGCCAGCTGCCACCGCGCCGCGAGCGTCGTGTCGGCGGCCCCGGGCGGGCCGGCGCCGAGGGCCAGCAGCGCGCGCAGCGCCGCGGCCCGCCCCCGACCCTGGCCGTGCCGCTCGCCCCATGACAGGAACAGCGTGTCGACCCCCGCGGGCGGGCCGCCGGTGGAGGGCTCGGCGAACAGCGCTTGGGCGAGCAGCAACTCGCCCGCGACGTTCCACAGGCGCGGAATCCCCGGTGCGGTCGTGGTAGGGGAGCCGACGAGTTCGGGCTGGAGCCGCAGGCCGGACCCGGGCCGCCACACGAGCACCTGCGGACCCGAGGGGAGCATCGTCGCGGCCACGAGCCCGGCGAAGGTGCCGCCCGTCTCGAACGCCTGCCCGGTCCAGGGGCGGGACCTGGCCGCGTCGCCCCCTCCCTCCCCCCGCCCTTCGGCCGCCGGAGAGACCAGCTCGAACGGATCCCGGGGTCGCGCAGTCCACGTGGTCGTGTCGGAGCGCCAGCGCCGGACGAGCGTCGTCGCGGCGCGGAACACGCGGTCCGGGAACGGCAACTGGCTGCGCAGCGCGGCCGGGAGGCTGTCGAGCGGTTGGATGAGCGGGGCGAGCACGGCGGCCCACGCGGCCGCGAGCGAGTCGGCGCCGGGAGCGAGATAGAGATGCGTATCTCCGTTCGCGGCACTCACGGTCCCGACCAGTGCCGCGCGCAGATATCGCAGCGGGCGCGCCCCTTCTCTCCCGGACTCCACCGCGCGGGCCAGAGGGAACGCGTCGCCTTCGAGGTAGCCATACGACACCCACCACAGCGCGCCGTCGCCCACGACCGGTGCGGCGGCGTCGAATGACGCATACGGCGCGAGGCGCTGCAACCGCTCCGTGACGTCCCGTCGCCACAGCACGACGAGACCGTCGGTCTCGCGGCGCGTCAGCGCCGGACTCTGCAGCACCCACGCGAGGGCCGTACGCCGCCACCAATCCGCGAGCGGGATTCCGCTCCGGCGCAGTGCAGGCCACGTGTCGGGCGCCGCGATCGCGAACTCGTGGAACGCCGGTCCGAACCACGTGACGGAGTCGTGCGTGGGAAACGTCTCGAACTGGAGGATCGTGTCGTCCTCGACGGCCGCGATGGGGCGCCCCGCCCGAGCCCAGGTGCCCCGGTGGAGCGTGGTCCAATCCGGCGCAGGCTGCGTGTGCGCAATGGCATCGACGTCGGGCGCGGGCGCGACGACCCAGGTGGCGCGCCCGCCCGCCAACGAATGCACGGCCAGGCCCGCGGCGGCGGGCTTGGCGCCCGGCCCGAGCAGCTCGCGGTGCTGCGCCGCCGCCGCCATGACGCGGGACGCGTTCCACAGCGGCATGGCGGCGACCGCCGTCTCGGGGCTCGCGAATCCGGGGGGAGCACGCTCGGCGGGCGCCGTCACGCCGAATGCGAGCTCCTCGAACCGTCGCGTAGCGGCCGCGAGCGCCGTGTCGGTGGGGGCAGCGACAGCGGCGGCTGGGGCGGGGCTCGCTCCACGACCGCCGCGCCCGGACAGGGAGCTCGGGATCAGGACGAATCCGACAAACGACGCCGCCAGCAACGTTCCCCATGTGCCGAGCAGCAGGACGGGTTTCTCGCGCACTGCCCATACCAGACTCGCCGCGGCCGTCGCCGCGCCCAGCGCGGCCACGACCGGGGCGGCCGTGAGCCGGGCATCGAGTGCCCCGCCCGCCAGATCGCCGTGCAGCCCGGCGACGCTCTGGGCCGGATCGAGCACCGCGCCCCACGCCAGCGTCATGGCGAGCAGGGCCAGCAGGAGACCGAGGTGCGCTCGGGCGTGCGCGTTGGCGGACGGCAGCCAATGCCGGAATCGCAGCGAGCCGATCCCGGCGTACAGCACCCCGACGATGAGGGCGGCTGAGCTCACGGCCGCGAGCGTGAGACCCCGCAGCCGCTCGCTCCAGGGCAGCGTCCCGAGGTAGTAGCCCACGTCGCGGTGCAGCAGCGGATCGGCGACGCCGAACGCGACGCCGTGCGCCGCGATCACGGCGCTCATCCACCAGTCCCCCGTGCCCAGCGCCAGCAGCAACCCGAACACGAGGCCGCTGGCGACCGTGCCCGCGAGCAGCACGGGCTGAGGAACGGCCTCGACGATTTCGAGATCGCCGAGCCGGCGCGACAGCTGCATCGAGCCGATGGAGCGGTACACGAACAGCAGGTTGCTCGTGCCCCACGCCACGGCCACGAGCAGGAGCAGGCCCGACACCAGGCGCGCGAAGTCCCTGGCCTTGAGATAGGCGCCGCCGCCCGGGACACTGGTGGCCCACACCCGCTCCGCGGTTTCGAACGCGGCCCAGCGTCCTCCCACCAGCACGACCACCAGCAGTCCGACGGCGACCAGCAGCGCCCAGCGACGGGCGGCATGCCTCACGCGCGATCACTCTGGGCGGTGAGCCAGCCTTCGACCTCCGCCCGGTACGCCGCGAGCGCGGCGGCGTTGGCCGCCTCGAAACGGAGCACGAGCACCGGCTGCGTGTTGGACGCGCGCAGGAGCCCCCACCCGTCTTTGAAGCTGATACGCACTCCGTCCAGCGTGACGACGGGATACTTGGCGGCGAAGTGGCGTGCCGCCCGCTCGACGATGGCGAACTTGTGCTCGTCCGGACAGTCGACGCGCATCTCGGGGGTGGAGACGGTCGCGGGAAGGTCCGCGAAGTGCCGGGAGAGTGGTCCGCCCAGCTCCGCCACGTACCGCAGCAGGCGTGCCGCGGCGAAGAGCGCGTCGTCGAAGCCGTACCAGTCCCCCCCGAAGAACATGTGGCCGCTCATCTCCCCGGCGAGGGGCGCCTGCATGTCCTTCATCTTCTGCTTGATGAGGGAATGACCGGTCTTCCACATGGTAGGCGCGAGACCGACGCGGGCGAGCTCGCGCGGCAGGACCTCGGAGCACTTCACGTCGAAGATGACGGGGTGGCCGGGCCCCATGCGGCGCGCCAGGTCGCGACCCAGCAGCACCAGCAGCTCGTCGCCCAGCACCGCCTGCCCCTGCTCGTCCACGGCGCCGATGCGGTCGCCGTCGCCGTCGAACGCGATGCCCAGCTCCGCGCCTTCGCGGCGCACCGCCGCCTGCAGGTCGTGGAGATTCTCGAGCACGGTAGGATCGGGGTGATGATTCGGAAACGTGCCGTCCGAGGTGCAGAACAGCGGCACGACGTCCGCCCCGAGCTCCCGCAGCGTCTCCACGGCCACGAGGCTGGCTACGCCGTTGCCGCAATCCACGACGACCTTGATCCGCCGGGGGAGCGGCCCGTTGCGTTGCACGATCGCGGCGCGGTAGCGCGCCAGCACGGAGGCGTCGCTGGCGCGCGAGCCGCCGGCGCGGCCCCGCGTGCGATCGTCTTCGATCAGACGTCGCAGACCCTGGATGGCCGCGCCGTACACGGCTTCGGCGCCCAGCACGAGCTTGAAGCCGTTGAACTCGGGCGGGTTGTGCGATCCGGTGACCTGGACGCCGCCGTCGACGTTGAGGACGTGCGTGGCGAAGTACAACGCGGGCGTCGGCAGCTCGCCGACGTCGAGGGCCAGGCCGCCCACGGCCTCGATGCCCGACAGCACGCCGTGGGCCAGGGCGGTGCCGGACGGCCGGTTGTCGCGTCCCACCGCGAGGCGGGGGGCGCGACCGAAGCGCTCCCAGCCGAGCGTCGCGACCGCCTGTCCAATGGCGCGCGCCGTTTCGGGGCGCAGCTGGTCGCCCACGGTGCCGCGGATGTCGTATTCACGAAAGATCGAGGCGGGGAGCTGCACGGGACGAAGACGCCTCAGCGCCCCGTGGCGGGCGTCGCCGCGGAGGCCGGTGGCACGACGGCGCTGGACCGCGCCAGGTCGAGCAGTCTGTTGGGGCGAACGCCGAGCACGAGCAGCCCCAGGACGCATGCCGCCACGACGACGGCGGCCGAGCGGCCGAGCCGCGCGCCGGTATGGGCCTGGTCGGACGGCTCGGGGGCGGGCTTCATGTACATGGCCATGATCACCGGCAGATAGTAGCCCGCCGACACCACGCTCGTAAGCACCAGGATCGCGGCGAGCAGGGTCTGACGCACCATCGTCGCGGCGACCAGGATGTACCACTTGCCGATGAACCCGAGTGTCCCCGGGAATCCCAGCAGGGACAGCATACACACGGCGAGCGCGAAGGCGAGCCAGGGCCGGCGCTGGCTCAGGCCGGCGAGGTCGTCGATCCGGACGTCGCGCTCGCCATCGCGCCCCAGGGCGGCGAGCAGCGCGAACGCGGCGAGGGTCACGAGCGTGTAGGCGAAGAGATAGACCAGCAGGGCGGCCGACGCGGCCCACGTGCCCACCGCGACCGCCACCAGCACGTAGCCGGCGTGGGCGATGGACGAGTAGGCGAGCATGCGCTTGACCATACGCTGGGCCAGCGCGATGAAATTGCCCGCGATCATGGTCGCCACCGCGAGCCACCATACGATCGGCTTCCAGGCCGCCACGCCGGTGAACGCCTCGACCAGCACGCGGAACAGGACGGCGAACGCGGCGGCTTTCACCGCGGTCGCCATGTAACCGGTCACGGGCGTGGGGGAGCCGTCGTACACATCGGGCGCCCACATGTGGAACGGCACCGCCGCCACCTTGAACCCGAACCCGACGAGCACCAGTCCCAGTCCGAGGAGCAGCATCGGGCTCCGCTCGAGGGAAAGGGAGCGCACCTGCGTGGCGATCTGGGTCAAATTGGTCGTCCCGGTCGCGCCGTACACGAGCGCGATGCCGTACAGCAGGAACCCCGAGGCGAACGCCCCCAGCAGAAAGTACTTGAGTGCCGCCTCGGCGGCGGCGCCGCTCTTGCGGTCGATCCCCGCGAGCACGTACACCGCCACCGACATCAGCTCGAGCCCGAGGAAGATCACCATCAGGTCTTCCCCGCCCGCCATCAGCATCATGCCCAGGGTCGCGAACAACAGCAGGACGTAATACTCCGGCACGAGCAGTCCTTCGCGCTCCAGGTAGTCGAACGAGACGAGCACGGTGAGCCCCGCGGCGGCGAGGAACAGGCCGTCCGTGACGAAGCGGAAGTCGTCCACCGCGATGAGGGACGGCGCGCCCGCCGCCCGCGCGGTGTGCCACCACAGCCACCCCACGGCAACCGCGGCGGCGGCGAGGCCGGCCACGGTCGCCCAGCCGGCGATCCGCTGGTCCCGGGCGCTCGTGTGCCGCCACGCCGTCACGAGCAGGACGAGCAGGGCGGCCGCGGTCAGCGTGAGCTCGGGCAGGAGGGCGCGCGCCAGGTCGGCGCTGCTCGTGAGATCGAGGTTCATCGCGTCGCCGTGATCGTCGCGGCGTCGATCCGGACCGACTGGATGAGATTGATGGCGGCCGGCTCCATGCGGCGCAGGATGGGCGCGGGGTACACGCCGATCCACACGATGCAGGCGAGCAGCGGCACCAGCACGGCGATCTCGCGGGGCGACAGGTCGGGAAGCTTCTCGTTCTCGGGTTTGTCGAGCGGGTTGTAGATGATGCGCTGCAGCGCGGGCAGCAGGTACATCGCCGCCACGATCACGCCCGCCGCGGCGACGATGGCCGCGCGCGGATAGGTCCGGAACGCGCCCACCAACACCAGGAACTCGCCCACGAACCCGTTGGTGGCCGGCAGCCCGATCGACGAGAGCGAGACGATGGTCAACGCCGCCGCGAGCAGCGGCACGACCTTCGCGATGCCGCCGAACGCGTCGATCAGGCGCGAGTGGCGCCGCTCGTACAGCATGCCGGCCAGGAAAAACAACGCGCCCGTGGAGATGCCGTGGTTGATCATCACGAGCAGGGCGCCCTGGACGCTCTGGAGCGTGAGCGCCCAGATCCCCAGCATCACGAAGCCGAGATGCGCCACCGACGAATAGGCGATGAGCTTCTTGAAGTCGGGCTGCACCATCGCCACGAGGCCGCCGTACACGATGCCGATCAGCGACAGCGCCACGATCCCCGTCTGGATCGCGGGATGCAGTGCCACGGCGGGGAACAGCGGCAGCGCGAACCGCAGGAACCCGTAGGTCCCCATCTTGAGCAGCACCCCCGCGAGGATCACCGACCCGGCGGTGGGAGCTTCCACGTGGGCGTCGGGGAGCCAGGTGTGGAACGGGAACATCGGCACCTTGATGGCGAACGCGAGGAAGAACGCGCCGAACAGCCAGAAGGCGGCGGGCCCGAGCCCGCCCAGGTGGCCGAGCAGGTAGGTGTACGAGAACGAGTAGATGCCGGAGCGCTGGCCGATGAGCGCGACGAGCGCCAGGATCGCCACCAGCATGAGCAGCGATCCGAAGAACGTATAGATGAAAAACTTGATCGCCGCGTACAGGCGACGCTCTCCGCCCCACACCCCGATGATGAAATACATCGGGATGAGCATCACCTCCCACATCACATAGAACAGGAACAGATCGAGCGATACGAACACGCCGATCATCCCGGACGTGAGCACCAGCATGAGCGCGTAGAACCCGCGCTCGCGCGTCGCGATGTACGTGTAGCTGCCCAGGACCGACAACGGGACCAGGAACGTCGTGAGCAGCACCATGAACAGCGAGATGCCGTCCACGCCGACCGTGTAGCGGATGCCCCAGAAGGGAATCCACGGCAGGTCGAGCACGAACTGCATCCCGGCAGCCGGCTGGAAGGTCCACCACAGTGGCACCGAGATGGCGAACTCGGCGAGGCTCGCGGCCAGGGCCACGTGCTTCGCCCAGCGCTCGGGCACGAGCAGTACGACCGCGGCGGCGACCACGGGCCAGATGAGGAGCGCGGTGAGCACCGTGTGCGAGTACATGCTAGCGCACCACCGCGCCCACCACGGCGATCACGCCGACCACGAACAGCACCACGTACACACCCACCTCTCCCGTCTGCAGCCGGCTCCCCACCCATCCCACGGCGCGCGACGCGGCCGCCGTCCCGTTCACGAGCAGTCCGTCCACCACCCGCACGTCCACGACCTTCCACAGCACCTCGCGCGACAACCACATCACCGGCCGGACGACGATGGCGTCGTACAGCTCATCGACGTACCATTTGTTCCAGAGCAGCCGACCCAGCCCTCGCTCCGGGGGCGCGAGGCGTGCCGGGACCAGCGTCTCCGGCTTGAGCAGGCGGAGGGCGGCGACCAATCCCAGCACGGCTACGAGCACCGCCGACACGACCAGCGCCCACTCGGTGGCGGGCGAAGCTTCGGCCGCGGGCGCCACCGCAACGTCGGTCACCGGCGCGAGCCAGTGCTCCAGGCGGGCGCCGCCGCCGAACAGCGCAGGGATGTTGAGCGCGCCCCCCAGCAACGTGAGCACGCCGAGCACGACGAGCGGCGCGGTCATCAGGGGAGGCGCCTCGTGCAGCTGCTCCCGCTCGCGGTCGCCCGTCCGGTTCGGGCCGTGGAAGGTGTACAGCATGAGCCGCGTCATGTAGAAGGCGGTCAGCAGTGCGGCCGCGAGGCCCATCCCCCAAAACACGAACCACGCCGGCTGCGCCGCGCCGCGGGCGAACGCCGCGCCCAGGATCTCGTCTTTCGAGAAGAAGCCGGCCAGGGGCGGGATGCCGGCGATGGCCAGGGTCGCGATCCACATGAGCGTAGCGGTCCACGGCATGTAGCGGGCCAGGCCACCCATGTTTCGCATGTCCTGCGCGTCGTCGTGCGCGTGGGTGGCGTGGTAGGCCCGATGCATGGCGTGGATGACGCTCCCCGAGCCGAGGAACAACAGCGCCTTGAAGAACGCGTGCGTCGTGAGATGGAAAATGCCCGCGGCGTACGCCCCCGTGCCGACGCCGAGGAACATGTAGCCCAGCTGCGAGACGGTCGAATACGCCAGCACGCGCTTGATGTCCCACTGCTTGAGGGCGATCGTCGCGGCGAACAGGGCCGTGAGCGCGCCCACGCCGGCTACGGTGGCGCTGCCCACGGGCGCGAGCGCGAACAGCGCGCCGCAGCGCGCCACCAGATAGACGCCCGCGGTCACCATCGTGGCGGCGTGGATCAGCGCCGAGACCGGAGTCGGACCCTGCATCGCGTCGGGCAGCCAGATGTAGAGGGGGATCTGGGCCGACTTGCCGGTACAGCCGAGGAACAGAAACAGCGTAATGGCCGTGACTACCGGTCCGCCGGGCGCGAACGCCGTGGCGGCCTTCGGGAACACCGTCGCGAAGTCGAGCGACCCGGTGTGCCAGAAGATCAGCATCATGGCGACCAGGAACCCGAAGTCGCCGATCCGGTTGACGATGAACGCCTTCTTGCCGGCATCGGCGTTGATCTTCTCGGTGAACCAGAACCCGATCAGCAGGTAGGAGCAGAGGCCCACGCCTTCCCAGCCCACGAACATCACGGGGAAGCTGGCGCCGAGCACGAGCGTCAGCATGAAGAACACGAACAGGTTCAGGTACGCGAAATAGCGCGCGTATCCGGGATCGTCGTGCATGTAGCCGACGCTGAACAGGTGGATGAGGGCGCCGACGCCCGTAACGACGAGAATCATCACCGCGGACAGCTGATCGAGCTGCAGCGCGACGGCGACCTGCAGCTCGCCCACGGCGAGCCAGTCCCAATATTGGACCACCAGCGGGGCCGCCGCGTGAAGCTGCGTCAACTCGAGCACGGCGAGCGCGGCGGCCGCAAACGCCAGCACCAGCACGCCGACGCCCACGAGCGAGACGGCGCGCTTGGCGCCGGGGGCCACCAACGCCAGCGCGCCGTTCACGACGAAGCCCGACAGCGGCAGCGCCGGCACCACCCAGAGCAGCGTGAGCGGGGGGAGCGCCATCAGCCCTTGAGCAGGTTGATGTTCTGTAAATCGACCGTGCGCCGGTGCCGGTACACGGCGAGGATGATCGCCAGTCCCACGGCGGCCTCGGCCGCGGCCACCGCCATGACGAAGAACACGAAGATCTGGCCGGCCACGCCGAGCTGCTGCGCGAAGGCGACGAACGCCAGGTTGGCGGCGTTGAGCATCAGCTCGACACACATGAAGATCACGATCGCGTTGCGGCGCAGCAGCACCCCGAGCACGCCTAACGCGAACAGGACGCCCGAGACGGTGAGGGCGGGCGCGAGCAGCATCACAGCTTCCGCTTGGCGAGCACGACCGCACCGACGATCGCCGCCAGGAGGAGGATGCTGGTGATCTCGAAGGGGACGAGGTAGACCGTGAACAGTGGCCGCGCGACGCTGGGGATCATCCCCTGCCCCAGGGGCGGGCGTACCGGGCCGCCCGGGGCGAGGCCGGCCTGGCGCAGCACCAGCAGCTGCATCAGCAGCAGCCCGGCCAGGAACACGCCCACGCCCAGACCGAGCGGGCCCTTCAGGTCGGTCGGCCCGGCCCGACCCAGGTTGAGGAGCATGATCACGAACAGGAACAGCACCATGATGGCGCCGGCGTACACCAGCACCTGCAGCACGGCGATGAACTGGGCGTCGAGCAGCACGAATAGGGCGGCCAGGGCGAACAACGTGACGACCAGCCACAGGGCGCTGGCCACGGGGCTGCGACGCGTGATGCAGGCGAGGCCGCTCAGCACGGCGAGCCCCGCGAAGGCCCAGAAGATGATCAGCGTCCCGTCCACCGCTTACTCACCCTTCGGGTCGGAAGGATCCCACAGCGTCGAGACGGGATGCGTCTGCGCGCACAGCCGCTCGAGGTCGTACACGAACCGGTCGCGCGAAAACTCCGAGTTCTCGTAGTGCACGCCCACGTGGATCGCCTCTTCGGGGCAGACTTCCTGGCAATAGCCGCAGAACACGCAGCGGAATTCGTCGATTTCGTAGATGAGCGGGTAGCGGTTGCCCGCCTCGTCCTCCCCGGGCACGAGTTTGATGCAGTTGGCCGGGCAGATCTGGGGGCAGAGACCGCACGCGACGCACTTGGCGCGTCCCTGCTCGTCGGTGAGCATGCGGTGCGTGCCGCGCCACCGCGGGGAGAGCGTCCAGTCCTGGCTGCTCTTCTCTTCGGGATACTGCATCGTCACCTTGGGCCGGAACAGGTGCCGGAACGTCAGGGCCATCCCTTGGAGCGTCGCCCGCACATAGGACACCTTCGCGCCCGGCCGTTTCATCACCTTCACGCCGATCGCCATCAGGCCTCCGCCACCGAGCCCGCGACAATGCGGCCGCGGTCGAGCACGAAGAACAACGGCACCGCCAGCACCAGATTCAGGGCGAACAGCGCCAGCGCGAACCGCGTGTCGTACATCCAGCCGAGCCCGTCGTGCAGCAGCCAGATCGCGGTCGCGATCATCGTCACGTACACGAGCGCCAGCGGCAGCATCACCTTCCACCCCAGCGCCATGAGCTGATCGTAGCGAAACCGCGGCAGCGTCCAGCGCACCCAGATGTAGAGGAAGAGGAAGAAGAGCACCTTCGCGGAAAACATCGCGAGCGTGGCGAGCGTCTTGAGCGGCGTCCAGGGCGGGGTGTTGTCCCAGGTGGTGAACGGAATGTCCCAGCCGCCGAAGAACAGCGTGGTCATCAGGGCCGACGCCGTCACCATGTTCGAGTACTCGGCGATATAGAACATCGAGAACTTCATGGCGCTGTACTCGGTGTGATAACCCGCGATCAGCTCGCCCTCCGCCTCCGGCAGGTCGAAGGGCAGGCGGTTCGTCTCGGCGAAGGCCGCGACGATGAAAATGAAGTAGGCGAGTGACAACGGGAACACGTTCCACGTGAACAGCGACTGCGACTGCTTCGCGATCACATCCCCGAGGGTCACGTTGCCGGCGATGAGCAGCACGGCGACCGTGCTCATGCCCATCGCGATCTCGTAGGAGATCATCTGCGCGCTGGCGCGCAACCCCCCCAGCAGGGAGTACTTGTTGTTCGACGACCACCCCGCCAGCACGATGCCGTACACGCCGAGCGACCCGAACGCGAGGATGTACAGGAATCCCACGGGCAGATTGGCCACCACCATGTCCACGTCGCCCCACGGCGTGGGGAGCGGCGCCGCGAACGGGATCACCGCGAACGTGAGCAGCGCCGGGACGAACGACATCGCCGGGGCGAGCATGAAGAGCGCCTTGTCCGCCTGGGCCGGAAGCGTCTCCTCCTTCAGGAAGTTTTTCAGGCCGTCGGCGGCCGGCTGGAGCAACCCCTGGGGGCCCACCCGGTTCGGGCCGAGGCGGTCCTGCATCCACGCACAGATACGCCGCTCGGCGAGCGTGAGCAGCGCCACGCCCACCATGATCACCGTGAACACCACGACGATCTTGATGGCGGACGCCACCAGGAAGAAGCTCATGCCGGCACCGCCGCCGCCGCCGCGGGTTTCCCGGTGAAGCCCAGCTGCTCGTAGGACAGGCCGCGGAACGGCTCCAGGGTCTGCGCGACGCGTGCGAAGGCCTCGGCGGCACTGGCGACCGGGTCGCCCTGGCCCAGCGCCGCGCTCAGCTCGGAGAACACCCACCAGCCGGGCCGCGCCATCCCGGGGGCGGGCTTGGCCTGGGCGTAGCGCTGCACCCGGCCGTCCCGGTTCACGAAGCTGCCGTCCTCCTCCGCGACGTTCGCGATCGGGAGCACGACTTCGGCGTCACGGGCCCGCTCGGGGAGCACCGTTCCCACGTAGATGAGGGTTCCCGCCGTGCGCACCGGGATGTCCGGCTCGTCGAGCACGAGCACGACGGCAGCCGATTCGGCCGCCGCGAGCGCGGCGGCGTACTCGCGGCCGTAGCCCAGCAGCTCGGCGCCCCGACCGTTGGGAGCCCGCTCGGCGCGCAACGCCAGGTCGGGCACGCCCGGGAGCGGCGCCTCCTCGCCCATCACCACCTGGAACGCGCCCGTCCACTCGAGGCCCCGCCCCCCCGCCCGGAACAGCTCGCGCGCGAAGAACAGCGCCTCCGTGGACGCCCGGGGAGACACCAGCGCCACGACCCGCCCGCCCGCTCCCCGCAGCACCGTCGTCACGCACTCGAACGCGTCCTGCCAATCGGTGGCGTGGAGCTCGCCCCCGCGTTTCACCAGCGGGGCCTCGATCCGATCGCCGCGGTTCATCCAGCGGTAGTTCATGCGGCCGTGATCGCAGATGAAGTACTGGTTCACCTCGAGGTTGGGCCGCGGGCGCACGCGCACCACGATGTCGTCGCGCGTGTCGAGCGTGACGTTGCATCCTTGCGAGCAGCCGGTGCAGACGGACGCGGCCTTGTCGAGCTCCCAGGCGCGCGCCTTGTGGAGGAAGTCCTTGGACAGGAGCGAGCCCACCGGGCACAGATCGACCACGTTGCCCGCCCAAGGGTGGTCGAGCCGGGCCTCCGGGTGCACCCCGATGAAGGCGCGATCCCCGCGCTCCGAGACGTTCAGCACGGGCTCTTGGGCGACGTCCTCCATGAACCGCACGCAGCGCGTGCACAGAATGCAGCGGTTCGGCACGTACAGCACGTCGGGGCCGAAGTCTTCGACCGGGTTGAAGCGCTTGGGATAGTCGGGGCTGTAGCGGGTGCCCGCCCGGCCCTCCTGAAACGTGAAGTCCTGCAGCTCGCACTCGCCGGCTTGATCGCAGATCGGACAATCGAGCGGATGGTTGATGAGCAGGAACTCGAGGACGCCGGTGCGGGCGCTCTTGGCCGCGGGGGACTGGGTTTTGACCACCATGCCCTCGGCGGCTTGTGTGGCGCACGCGATGGCGAGCTTCGGCTGCTTCTCGATCTCGACGAGACACATGCGGCACACGCCCGCCACCGGCAGGCCGGGGTGGTAGCAGTAGTGGGGGACCAGGACCCCTGCCTGCTTCGCGGCCTCGATCACGAGCGTACCCTTCGGCACCGCGACCGGGACGCCGTCGATGGTCAGATTGACGAGCTCGTCGGGCATCACGCGACCATCACCGGTTTGCGTCGTCCCGCGATGTAGTCTTCGAACTCGTTCCGGAACTTCTTGATGCCGGAGACGACCGGCGCGGCGCACGAGTCCGACAGCACGCAGATCGTCTTGCCGGTCATGTTCTCGGAGAGGTCGAGCAGCAGGTCCAGGTCGGCCGCCTTGCCCTGCCCCGCGAGAATGCGCTCGAGGATCTTGGTGGTCCACGCCGTGCCCTCGCGGCACTGGGTGCATTGCGCGCACGACTCGTGGGCATAGAAGCGCGCCAGCCGCATGATCTGGTACACCATGTCCGCCGAGTCGTCGAACACGATGACGCCGCCCGAGCCGAGCATCGACCCCCGCTCGACCACGCCTTCGTAGTCGAGCAGACAGGCCTCCGTCTCCTCCCGGTTGAGGATCGGCACCGACGAGCCGCCCGGGATGCACGCCTTGAGCGTGCGGCCGGCACGCATGCCGCCGGACAGCTCGTACACCAGGTCTTTCAGCGGGAAACCCATCGTCACCTCGTAGTTTCCCGGCTGTTGTACGTGGCCGCAGACCGAGAACAGCTTCGTGCCGGTGCTCTTGGGCGACGACAGCGACAGGCCCTTGTACCAGGCGGCGCCCTTGGTGAGGATGGGCGGCACGGCGGCGAGGGTCTCGACGTTGTTGATCGTGGTGGGCATGCCGAACACGCCGGCGGCCGCGGGAAACGGCGGCTTGATGCGCGGGTTGCCGCGCTTCCCCTCGATCGAGTTCATGAGCGCCGTCTCCTCGCCGCAGATGTAGGCGCCCGCGCCCCGGTGCAGATGGATTTTGAGGTCGCCGAACACGCCGGCGGACCGGGCGTCGGCGAGGGCCTTCTCCATGATCGTGAGCGGCTCGGTGAACTCGCCGCGGATGTAGATGTAGGCCACCTCGGCCTGGATCGCGTGCGCCGCGATGGCCGTGCCCTCGAGCAGGGCGTGCGGCGTCCAGCGCATGATCTCGCGGTCCTTGAACGTCCCCGGCTCGGATTCGTCCGCGTTCACGCACAGATAGTGGGGCTTCTTCTTCTCCTTCGGCATGAACGACCACTTGAGCCCCGTGGGGAAGCCGGCCCCCCCGCGGCCCCGCAACCCCGACTCCTTCACGATGTCGGTGACCCGGACGGGCTCCATGGCGCGCGCCTGCTCGAGCGCGGCGTACCCGCCCCGCTTCACCCACCCTTTGTACGTGCGGGCGTCGGCCTCGCCGAAGTATCGGGAGAGGAGCACCGTCTCTTTGGGATGAGGTTTGTGCGGGTAACCCATCACCGGTCCTTGGGGCAAACGCGGAACGTTGGGAAACGCGGAAGTGCGAACGCGGAACGCGGAACAGCCGCGCCAGCGTCGTGAGCCGAGCGACCCTCCACGTCCGTTCCGCGTTCCGACTTCCGCGTTCCGCGTTGGTGCTTCACTTGTACTTCCTCACGAGCTCGGGAACCTTGTCCGGCATGACGGACTCGACGAAGTCGTCGTCCACCAGGACCGGCGTCGCGAACCCGCACGCGCCGAGGCACTCCACCTCGATGACGGTCCACTTGCCGTCCGGGCTCGTGGCGCCAAGCTCCTTGGCCCCGGTCGCCGTGAGCAGCGCCTGGACCACCGCCTCGGCGCCGCAGATGTTACAGGGCGACGTGGTGCACACCTGCACGAAGTGCCGGCCGACGGGATGCTGATGGTACATCGTGTAGAACGTGACGACGCCCTTCACGTACGCGGGCGTCAGTCCCAGCACCTCGGCGACTTCCGCCATGTTGCGGTCGGAGATCCAGCCGCGCGCCCGCTGCACCAGCCACAGCGCCGGGAGCAGCGCGGCCTGCTTGGTGGGGTAACGCGCCAGGATCTCGCTGAGCTGCTCGAGCATCTGGTCGGTGAAGACGGGCTGGTACTCCTCCGTGCCCGCCGGCGGTGACGGATGCGCGCCGGCACTCATCGATCCACCTCGCCCATGACGATGTCGACGGAAGCGTTGATGGCGATCAGGTCGCTCAACAGGTGCCCCGCCGCCATGCGCGGCAGCGCCGACAGATTGATGAACGAGGGGGGTCGGATGCGCCACCGCACCGGCTTCGCCGTGCCGTCCGACACCAGGTAGGTGCCGAGCTCGCCCTTGGGGTTCTCGATCCCCACGTACGCCTCGCCCACGGGCGCCTTCACGCCCTCCATCACCTGCTTGAAGTGATAGATCATCGCCTCCATGTCGTTCATCGCGCGCGACTTCGGGGGGAGAATCACGCGCGGGTCGGCGATGTTGACGGGACCGTCGGGCAAGCGCTCGATCGCCTGCTCGAGGATGCGGTTCGACTGGGAGCACTCCTCGAGGCGCACGAGGTAGCGGTCGTACACGTCGCCGTGCTCGCCCACCACGACGTCGAAGTCGTACGTCTCGTAGTCCAGGTACGGCTTGTCCTTGCGCACGTCGTAGGCGACGCCGCTGGCGCGCAGCATCGGCCCGGACAGCGAGTGGTTGGTCGCCTCGGCGGCGGTGAGCACCCCCACCCCCTGGGTGCGGCCGACCCACACGGCATTGCGCGTCAGGACGCGGTCGATCTCGCTCAGCGTCTTGGGGAACGTCCGCGTGAAGTGGCGCAGGCCCTCGACGAAACCGTCGGGCACGTCCGCCATCATGCCGCCCACGCGCGTCACGCTGGTGGTGAGCCGGGCGCCGGTCCACATCTCCTGGAGATTGTAGATCCGCTCGCGCTCCTGAAACGCCCACAGGAACGGCGTGAACGCGCCGAGGTCGATCGACGTCGTGCCGAGCCACACCATGTGCGAGATGATGCGGCTCATTTCGCACGCGATCACGCGCAACACCGTGCAGCGCGGCGTGATCGCGATCCCCATGAGCTTCTCCGCCGCGAGCGCGAAGCCCACGTTGTTCGCCATGGGCGAGAGGTAGTCCGTGCGGTCCGTGAGCGGGATGATCTGGTTGTAGTGCCGGTACTCCCCGAGCTTCTCGAAGCCGGAGTGGAGGTACCCGAGGTGCGGGATCACCCGGACCACGGTCTCACCGTCCAGCTCGACGACGAGCCGCAGCACGCCGTGCGTGGCGGGGTGCTGCGGACCGATGTTGATGAGCATGTGCTCGGCGGCGAGGTCGGGCTCCGCCACGCCGAGCGGTACCCGCAGCGGCTGACCGCGCGCATCCACGCCCGGTGTGGCGAGCTCGAGCTCGACGGTGCGCTTGCTCATTCCGAGTCCGGGAGCGTGCCGCGCTCGCCACGCCGCAACCGCTCCTTCATGTCTCCGGGAAGCTCGGCGTACGCGTCGGCGATCGACAGCTCCTCCAACGAGTAGTGCGCCTCGGGGTGGGCGGCCAGCGCCTGGCGGACCTGCTCGGCCCGGCTGAACCGTCCGCGCAGCGGAAAATCCTTGCGCAGCGGGTACCCTTCGGCATACGTCTCCCACATGAGGATGCGGCGCAGGTCGGGGTGCCCCCGGAAGGTGATCCCGAACATGTCGAACGCCTCGCGCTCGAGCCAGTCGGCGCCGCGCCACAGCGGCACGACCGAGTCGACGGTGAGGTCGCCCTGGGGATCGAGCTCCACTTTGACGCGCAGATCGGCACGGCGCGCCAGCGAGCGCAGCTCGTACACCACCTCGAGCGGTCGCTCCCGGTCGCGGTACTCGACCGCGGTGACGTCCACCAGGTAATCGTAGGTCTGTCCGGGCGTGTCGCGCAGCCAGGCCATCACATCGAGCAGCGCTTCGCGTCCGACATAGACGATCGTATCGCCGCACGATTCGAGCGCGCGGCCGATCGCGGTGCTCCCTTCGAAGGTCGCCCGCAGCGCGTCGACGGACGGGTTCACGCCGAGCGGAACTGGTGGACGGAGTTCCCGAACGGCTCCGAGATCTCGTCGATCTGCTCGGGGGGGAGGCGCAAGCCGTGGTCGTCGAGTGGTTGCTCGTCGCGCCGCGGCACGCGGTCGAACAGCGATTCGCCCTTGATCTTCTTGTGCAGGAGCAGCACGCCGTACAGCAGCCCTTCCGGGCGCGGCGGGCAGCCCGGCACGTACACGTCCACCGGCACGATGGTGTCGATCCCCTGCACCATCGCATAGTTGTCGAAGATGCCGCCGGTGGAGGCGCAGGCGCCCATCGAGATCACCCACTTGGGCTGCGGCATCTGGTCGTAGATGCGGCGGATCACCGGCGCGAGCTTGAACGGCAGGCGGCCGGCGCAGATCAGCACGTCGGCCTGGCGCGGCGAGAAGGCCTGGCGCTCCATGCCGAAGCGCGCGAAGTCGTAGCGGCTCGCGGCGGTGGCCATGAACTCGATGGCGCAGCACGCGGTGCCGAACGGCATGGGCCAGAGCGAGTTGGCACGCGACGAGTTCACCGCCCAGTCGACCAAATCCTGGAACTTGGCCAGGAGATAGTTCGGGCTCTGCCCGGCCACCTGCTTGGTCTCGATCACTCGCTTCATGACGTCAATCCCATTGGAGTGCGCCGCGTTTCCAGACGTACACGTACCCGACGGCGAGAATCAGCATGAAGACCAGCATCTCCACGAGCAGAAAGCCGGTGCTCGGGCCGCCGGCGGCCCCCCCCCCGCCGCCGTCGAAGTAGATCGTTCCCCAGGGAATGAGGAACACGGTCTCGATGTCGAAGATGATGAACAGCATCGCGACCAGGTAAAACTTCACCGAGAAGCGCTCGTGCGCGGTGCCGAGCGGCGGCATGCCGCTTTCGTATGGGCTGTCCTTGAGCGGCGTGGGCTTGCGCGGGGCGAGCAAATGCGACAGACCGATCAACATGACGGCGTTGAACGCGACGAAGCCGAGCAGCAGCAGGAAGGAGAGATAGGGCTGGTTCATGAGTTCGTGAAAAAATTCACTTGATCCGCCGAAACGTATTCGCGCGCGGCAGGGTTGTCAACCGAATCGAGTGGCGTAAGTGTCGGTGGCACCGATATATTGGCGGCCCATGTCCATCAAGTCCGACCGCTGGATCCGGCGCATGGCTACCCAGCACGCCATGATCGAGCCGTTCGCCGAGAACCAGGCGCGCGCCGGCGTCATTTCGTACGGCGTTTCTTCATACGGCTACGACATGCGGGTGGCGCCCGAGTTCAAGATCTTTACCAATGCGCTCTCGGCGGTGGTCGATCCCAAGTGCTTCGATCCGAAATCGTTCGTCGAATTCACGGGCGACGTGTGCATCGTGCCGCCCAACTCGTTCGCCCTGGCGCGCTCGGTGGAGTACTTCCGGATTCCCCGCAACGTGTTGACGATCTGCGTCGGCAAGAGCACCTACGCCCGCTGCGGCATCATCACGAACGTCACGCCGTTCGAGCCGGAGTGGGAAGGGTTCGTGACGCTCGAGATCTCGAACACCACGCCCCTGCCCGCGCGCATCTACGCGAACGAGGGCATCGCCCAGGTGCTGTTCTTCACGGCCGACGAGGGCGACGAGTGTGACGTCAGCTACAAGGACAAGAAGGGGAAGTACCAGGCGCAGCGCGGCATCACGCTGCCGAGGCTATAGGGGCGTCCGGACCGCGGGGCGCGACCCCAGCACCGTGATGACGACGACGGCCCCAGCGAGAATGACCAAATCGGACACCCAGCCGAGCTCGGTTCGTGGGACCGTCATCTGCAGGAAGTTCATCACGAAGTCGAACACGCCGACGAGCAGGCCGAGCAGCACGGTGGCATGGAGTCCGCGCCCCAGGCGCGCCAGGATGCTGCCCCCGAACAGGGCTACGGCGCCCTGGCCCGCCGCGATCCCCAGGGTGGTGACGAAGTCCTCGATCAACGTGCTCCAAAAGCCGGGGCGACCCGCGTGATAGCTGAAGAACCAGGTGTGCACGAGCGACAATGCGGCCCCGGCGACCGCGGCGCACACCGTCGCCCACAGCGCATATCCGATCACGACCTTCATCCGGTCGCCCGTGTCGGTCACCATGAGGGGCAAATGTGGCGGCCTCCCCCGGGCCCCGCCAGTCGGGGCGTTAAGTTAGTGCCTACGGGACCGCCCCTCGCTCGGCCCGCGCAGTGACGCCCCGCCGGCTGGCCCCTCCGCCACCGGGGCGAGCGCTCAACTTGAGGATGACGCTGCTCGTGGTCGTCCTCGGGGCCGCCGCGTACGCGGGTGCCCTGCCTCTCTATCTCTTGTTCCGCGTCAGTCGCCCCGCGCTCGCCCTCGGCGCCGCGACCGAGGCCATCACCACCCTGAATGCGCAGCTGACCTGGCGGGACAGCGCGCTCCATCAGACCGTCCGCATCGTGCACGCCCTCGCCCGCGCGGCCTCGCCGCGCCCCGATTCGCTGGCGCTCGCGCGGCGCCTGCTCGTGGCCGGGCACGAACCCCTCCATATCCCGCCGGATGCACCGATCCCGTCGCCGCTGCAGGTGGAGGTCGCGCGTATCGACGAGGTCCTCTCGAGTCTCGGCGACGCCCTCGCGGAGATCGTCATCCGGCTCGCGCAAGGTCGGCGTCCGGACGTCGCGACCCGGCTGGCCGCGATCGATCGGCTCGTCGAGATCGCTCAAGAGCGCCGGATCGACGGCAATCGCGTGGCCCGGGCGTACCTGATCGAGCGACGGGCCGCATTGCGGGCCGCCGAGAACGGCGCGCGCCGTGACACCGTGGTATGGCTCGTGAGCGGCGTGGCGCTCGGGTTCGTACTCGTTGTGGTGGTGCGGCGCCGCGTGTGGCGCCCGCTGCGCGAGCTCGAGGCGGGGCTGTCGCGCGTGGCCGACGGTGACCTCACGGTCCGCGTACCCATTCACGCGACGGACGAGCTCGGACGGCTCGCGCAGCACTTCAACGCCATGACCCAGGTGCTAGGGGACCGCGCCGAAGAGCAGGGCCGCTTCGCGGCCGCCGGTGAGCTGCTCGCCGGGGTCGCCCATGAAGTGAACAACCCCCTCATGGCGATCGCCGCGCACGCCGAGAACCGGCTGGCCGATCCGAGCCTTGCCGAGGAACCGCGCAGCGAGATGTCCCAGATCCTGCGCCAGGCCCGGCGCGCCGCCAAGCTGCTGCGCGGCCTGCTGCGGTTCGTGCGCGTCACGGAACGGGAGGTGACGCGCGTCAACCTGAACGACGTGGTGCGCGGCGCGCTCGATCTCGTCTCGTACCGGTTCGGCGTCGACGAGATCACCGTGGGCGGGCGTCTCGATCCCAACCTGCCGGCGGTGGAGGGCGACGCCATCAAGCTCGAGCAGGTCGTCGTGAATCTCCTGGCCAACGCGATCGATGCGCTGCGTCGCATCAAGCCCCCGCGCGAGCTCACCGTGGACACGTGGGCGGCGGACGCCAGTGTGTTCGTGGCGGTCGGCGACAACGGCGAAGGCGTCGCCCCGGACATCGCGGCCAGGCTGTTTCGGCCGTTCGCCACCACCAAAGGCCACCGGGGCACCGGGCTGGGACTGTACATCTCGCGGCAGATCGCCCGGGAAGCGGGGGGCGATCTCGTGCTCGCCGCCGCGCCCCGAGGCGGGGCGCGCTTCTCGCTCTCGCTGCCCCTGGCGCCGGCCACCTCCCCGGCGGTGGCGCCCGTCGCGCCTGCCGGGCCGGCGGCGCCGCAAGCGGAGGCGGTGGGACGCGCCGACGGGACGCCGGGCGGCGGGCGTGGAGCCAGTCTGGCCGGTGTGCACGTGTTGATCATCGAGGACGAAGAGGGCGTGCGGCGACCGATGGCGCGCTTTCTGGCGCGGCGCGGGGCCGAGGTGGAGGAAGCGACGGACGGGGTTGACGGCCTAAGACGGCTACGCGTCCGGGCCCCGGACGTGATCCTGGTCGACTTGCGCATGCCGCGCATGGGCGGGATCGAGCTGTACGCGGAGCTCGAGCAGCAACGGCCCGAACTGGCTGCGCGGGTCTTGTTCCTGTCGGGGGACGTGTCCCAGCTCGCGGAGCCGGGGAACACGCCGGTGCCGCGCGAGCGCGTGCTCGTCAAGCCGGTCGAGCTGGCGGAGCTGGAGCGGCGCATCGCGGCGTTCGTACGGGAGCTGAAGGCGCCGGGCGGCTAGGATGGCCGTACCGCGAGGCCGGCGCTATCATTGAGCATGTTGGTGGTGGTCGTGCTGCTCGCGACCGTGCTGTTGCGAGTCGCGATCGTGACCGCAGTCGTGTACTTGCTGCTGCCGCAGGGCTCGCTGTGCCCCCACTGCAATCTCCAGATGGTCGCCGTCCGCAACCGCGTGCTCGATCAATTGGTGCCGGTGTTGCAGCGGCGTTGGTGCCTCGAGTGCGGCTGGAACGGCGTGGTGCGGCGGGTGCGGAGCGCGCACGGCCGGACTCCCAAGCCCTCGCCGGTCCCTCGCCCCACCCCCCGCTAGCCCCGCCGATCTTTGCAAGCAGTCACGTATCGATGTCCCCGGGCTGAGAGCCCGGGCTCGTGCACGTCGCGGGCGCACGGCTCAGTCCATCGTGGTGATCAGCCGGGCCGCGCGCTCGTAGAAGAAGTAGTCCCACGCCCAGTTCAGCAGCACGAAGAGCTTGTTGCGGAACCCGATCAGCTGGACGATGTGCACCACCAGCCACACCACCCACGCCGGAAACCCGGTGAACCCGATGCCGTGGATGTACGCGACGGCGGCATTCCGACCGATGGTGGCGAGCGAGCCCGGGTCGCGATAGTCGAACGGCGCAGGTGGTTGTCCGGCGAGACGTCGCCGGATGTTGGCGGCGGCGGTCCCCGCCATCTGGATGGCGACGGGCGCCATCATCGGCAGCGGCGCTCCATCGACTTCGAGGTACGCGGCGTCGCCGATCACGTAGATGTCGGGATGCTCCGGCACCTCGAGCGTCGGTGCGACGGCCACCCGCCCCTGTCGCACCGTGCGGAGCCCGAGCCGCGCCGTGAGCGACACCGCCTGCACGCCCGCCGCCCAGATGAGCGAGCGTGCCGGGATCACTTCCCCGCTCTTGAGGAGCACCCGCTCGCCGTCGTAATCGGCGACGGTGGCTCCGAAGCGCACTTCGACGTGCTTTTTGCGCCACAGCGTCTCGGCCGCGGCTTCACGCAGGCGCGCCGGCATCGGGCCGAGCAGACGGTCCGTGGCTTCGAGCAGCAGCACGCGGACGTCTTTCACGTTGAGGCGCGGGTAGTCCTTCACCAGCACCAGCCGGATCAGCTCCGACAGGGCTCCCGCCATCTCCACGCCGGTCGGCCCGCCGCCCACGACGACGAACGTGAGCCAGGCGCGGCGGCGCTCGGCGTCGGGCTCGAGCATCGCACGCTCGAAGGCGTGCAGCACGTGGTTCCGGATGCGAATCGCTTCGGGAACGTCCTTCAAGCCGAACCCGTGCCGCACGACGCCCGCGAGCCCGAAGTAGTTCGTTTCGCCGCCCACGGCGAGAATGAGATAGTCGTAGCCGATCGGGCCCTCGGTCGTGACGATGCGCTTCCCGCTCGCGTCGAGGCCCGTCACCTCGGTCATGCGGAACTCGAGGTTGCGCTGGCCGCGCAGCACCGCGCGCACGGGCCGCGCGATCTGCTCGGGCTCGAGGCCGGCGGTGGCCACCTGATAGAGGAGCGGCTGGAACAGGTGGTAGTTGTGACGATCCACCAGCACGATGTCGACGGGCGCGTTGCCCAAGGCACGCGCGGCCCGCAGCCCGCCGAACCCGGCGCCCACGATAACCACGCGCGGTCGGGTCGCCCCGGCGGACGGGGCGCCGGTCGCCGGAGCACGCGGTGCCGGCGCTCCCTCCCTCGGCAGGGTCACGGCTCTCACGGGGGCGCGCGCGCTCACTCGAGGACCACCGCGGTCCCGTAGCACAGCACCTCCGTGGCCGACGCCCGGGCCGCCACTTCGGACGCGTCGAAGCTGACGCCCAGGATGGCGTTCGCCCCGACCTGCCGGCCGTGCTCGACCATCAGGTCGTAGGCGGCCTGGCGTGCCTGCTCGCACATCTCGGTGTACGCCCCGATCTGCCCTCCGATGATGCTCTTGAGGCCGCCGAGGATGCCTTGCGCGATCGTGGGGGCGCGTACGGTGATGCCGCGGACGACGCCCTTGTATTCCCGAACTCTGCGACCCTGCACGTCGAACGTCGTGGAGACGATCATGGATTGCGCGATGGCCACGGATTCCCCCTGGGTTTGGGTACGCATCTGGGCGCGATTGGGAAACGGAGCGACTAGCCGGTGAGTTTCCGCCACAGCGCCGCGAGGGGATCGTAGTTCGCGTCCACCACCCGCTCCTTGAGCGGGATGATGGCGTTGTCCGTGATCGTGATCGACTCGGGACAGACCTCGGTGCAGCACTTCGTGATGTTGCAATAGCCGATCCCGCCCGCTTCGCGGAGATAGGACCGGCGGTCCGCCTCGTCGAGCGGATGCATCTCGTACACCGCGGCGCGCACGAGAAACGCGGGGCCCATGAACTCGGCGTGCTTGCCGTGCGCGCGCAGCACGTGACAGACGTCCTGGCAGAGGAAGCACTCGATGCACTTGCGGAATTCCTGGGGCCGCTCGACCTCGTACTGATACATCCGCCAGGTACCATCCGGCGCGTCGGGGGCGCGGGGCTGGAACGCGGGGATCCGCTTGTTGACTTCGTAGTTCCAGGACACGTCGGTCACGAGGTCCTTGATCACGGGGAACGCTTTCATCGGCGTCACGGTGATCGTCTCGCCGGCCTGATAGTCCGATATCCGCGTCATGCACATCAGCCGCGGCTTGCCGTTGATCTCGGCGGAGCAGGACCCGCATTTCCCCGCCTTGCAGTTCCAGCGGACGGCGAGGTCGGGCGCCTGCTCGGCTTGAATGGCGTGCACCGCGTCCAGCACCACCATCCCCTCCCCCGCGGCGACCTGATACTCCTTCAGCTCGCCCTGCTGCCGCGTGCCGCGGAACACCCGGAAGCGGCGCTGTTCCACCACGGTCAGGCTCCTTCCTTAATGAGCTTCATCAAGTCCGCCGGCAGCGGAGGCTGCGCCTCGCGTCGTACCACCATGCGGTCCCCTTCTTTTTTGATGACGATCTGCTCACGTGCCTGGCGCTCGTCGGAGTCCGGGTAGTCGCTGCGGGTATGAGCGCCGCGGCTCTCGGTCCGCTCCAGCGCGGCGCGCGCGGTCGCCTCCGAGACCACGAGGAGGGACCGCAGGTCGATCGCGGTGTGCCAGCCGGGATTGTACTCGCGGCTCCCGGTGATCCCGACGTTTTGAGCACGTCGTTTCAACTTCTCGAGCTCGGTGAGCGCGGTTTCGAGGCCGCTCTTGTCGCGAATGATGCTGGCATGCCGCTGCATCACCGCCTGTAGCGCCGACTGCACCGCGAACGGATTCTCGCCGTCGCGCTCGAAGGGTTGGAGCGCCTCGCGCATCGTCGCTTCGACTGCGGCGTCCGGGATGGACGGGGGTGCCCCCCGCTTCGCCGCGGCGTGCAGCCCGGCCCGACGCCCGAAGACCAGCAGGTCGCTCAGCGAGTTCCCGCCCAGCCGGTTGGCCCCGTGCATGCCGCCCCCGACCTCGCCGACCGCGAATAGCCCGGAGACGGTCGACTCCTGCGTTTCGGCATCCACCTTCACCCCCCCCATCATATAGTGCGTGGTCGGGCCGATCTCCATCGCGTCCTTGGTGATGTCGACATGCGCCAGCTCTTTGAACTGGTGATACATGCTCGGCAACTTCTGCTTGATGTAGTCGGGGCTCTGCTTCGAGGCGATATCGAGCAGGACGCCTCCATGCTCCGTCCCACGTCCCTCGGCGATCTCGCGCACGATCGCCTTCGCCACCACGTCGCGGGTGAGGAGCTCGGGTGGCCGGCGATTCTGCTTGCGATCGCCCTTCACCCACGCGTCGGCTTCCGCTTCCGTCTCGGCGAAATCCCCCTTGAACATCTCGGGCATGTAGCGGAACATGAACCGCTCGCCCTTCGCGTTCTTGAGGACGCCGCCTTCGCCGCGCACCCCTTCGGTCACGAGAATGCCGCGCACGCCGGGTGGCCAGACCATGCCGGTGGGATGGAACTGCACGAACTCCATGTCGATCAGCTCGGCGCCGGCTGCGTAGGCGAGTGCGTGGCCGTCCCCCGTGTACTCCCACGAATTGCTCGTGATTTGCCACGCCTTGCCGATGCCGCCGGTCGCCAGGACGACGGCGCCGGCGCGAAACAGGACGAAGCGGCCGGTTTCGCGGAAG
>WNGQ01000832.1_pt1 | contig 32084 bp, 36 predicted proteins | sample 5407661 | NCBI WGS metagenome assembly WNGQ01 (sample SAMN13153382, study PRJNA577476) | soil metagenome | isolation source: 60 cm soil or saprolite under Garry oak tree replicate 2 | place: USA:California | collected 2016-06-15 | reverse complement strand
TCGACGATCTCCTCGCCGCCGCGGGCACGAGCAAGTCCAAGCTCCTCTCCGCCACCATCTGGCTCGCCGACATGCGCTACTTCGAGGACATGAACTCCGTGTGGGACGCCTGGATGGATCCCGCGAATCCGCCCGCGCGTGCCACCGTGGAGGCGCGTCTGGCCGCGCCCAAGTACTTCGTCGAGATCGCGGGCGTGGCCGCGAAGTAGGCGACGGCCACTCGCGCAGGACGACCGCTCGAGCGGCGAATCGATCGGCGCCACCGAGGGGAATTTTTCCCTCGGAACAGTCCAGTTTTTGGGCGCAGCCTCTGTCGTGTTCTGTCGATTTTTTCTCGCGCGCGCCTTCCGGGATGAAGGGGCTCTTCCAATCTCGGGGCGACAGTTCGTAGCTCGCGGCCGCCCCGCGCACCTTCTGCACTGTCAGCCTCATGACAGCGCAGCCTTTTCAGCAAGTCACTCCGCGCGTCGCGATCGCCTCGCGCTTGGCACCCCGGTTGCTTTTTCTCTGTGCTGGTCAATGTGAGTCAGCTGGTCGACACGGCTACGAATACGGGCGCTACTGCCCGATAAACTGTATGGGAGGAAGCCATGAGCGTACGAGGTGCGATCGGGGTGTTGGCGGTCCTGGGACTCGTCGCAGGTGCGTCTGGACATGCCCTGGCTCAGGAGCAGCCGGGCATCGGCGTCGTGAGCACACTCATCGGGGAAGCGACGGTGGCGCGGGGTACCACTACCCAGCCCCTCGCGCTCAAGATGCGCGACGACGTGTTCATGCAGGATCGGATCAGCACCAAGGAGCGCTCCCTCGTGCACGTCCTGATGGGAGGCAAGGCCCTGCTCACCGTTCGTGAGCTCTCCGTGCTGACCATCACCGAAGAGGGTGGGCGCGCTACGGTTGACCTCCAGGCCGGCAAGGTCGGGCTGGCCGTCGTGCGACAGCGGATGAAGCCGGGCGAGATCATCGAGATCCGTACGCCGCACGCGGTGGCGGCGGTCCGAGGCACCGTCCTCGTGGTCGAGATCGTTCCGGGCGCCGAGAATCAGGCGAGCGCGGCGTCTACCAATGTCCACCTGCTCCATGGCAAGCTCGATGTTTCTCTCGCGAGCAATCCGACGACGCCTCCCATCCAGCTCGAGAGCCTGCAGAGCGTGACGGCGTCGAACCTCTCGCTCGGCAGGGTCCATCCCCTGACCCCGGAGTCGGTGGCCGCCGTCACCGCGAACTTGAAGATGAACCGACCGTCACGGCCCGGCCCGTCCGAGAAGCTCGTGACCGCGATCGGCGAGACGCAGCGCACTCTCGCCGTGGCCACGGCCTCAGCGCTCATAAATGCCGGGCACCACAAGGGGCGCCCTGCGGGACACGGCGGGCACTTCGCGGCGGCGCAAAAAGGCAAAGGTATCCACGCCGTCTCGGATCGAGACTCCATCGCGACGATCAGCGATGTGAGCGATGGCAATGGGGGCGCAATGGGCACGGGCCGAGCCGGCGCCCTCGATCTTGCCGGAGGGAATGTCTCGGGCTCCAGCTTGGTTGGCGTGACTAGCATCAGCGCAGGCACTGCCATCCGCCTCCAGGGTCCGATCGGCGGACCAGTCGGAGGCACGCTGGGCGGCGGTCTCGCGCCCATCGTTCCGAAGCTGATGCTTCTTCCTCAGGGGCAGTAGGCCACTGCACCGTCGGTCGATTCGTTCGGTCAAGAGCGCCGTGCTTGATATAGGAATGCAGGACGAGTGTGCCATCGCTCGAGATGCATGTGTGATGTCTCGCCCCATCGTCTGGCACGTGCCGGGCTCCGAGGCCGCCGCGCGGCTCCAGGAGATCCCGGATGATCTCGAGCGCCGTCCTCTCTCCGAGCTGCCACTGCCCGCCGTGGCGGGGCTGCCCGGCGTCCTGCTCGTCGATCTGCCCGGGGATGAGGCGAGCGCTCACGCGATGGCGGTGGCCCAGCGCGACGGATTGCCCGTGGTGGCGCTGGTGGATGACGGTGGGTCCGACGTCATCTCGGATCAGCCGTGCTATGCCTATCTCAATCCCTCGGTGCCCGCGGTCGTCCTGGCCACGGTCCTTCGCCAGGCGTGCGTGCATGGGCGCGTGATGTCCGAAGCCCTCGAGATGAGGATGCAGCTCGAGGAACTCAACACCATCGGCATTAGTCTCTCCGCCGAGCGGAATCTCGACGCCCTCCTGGAGCTGATCTTGACCAAGGGGCGAGAGATCACTCGCAGCGACGCGGGCTCGCTCTACGTGGTCGAGCCGACACCGGAGGGCGGAAAGCGCCTGCGCTTCAAGCTTGCCCAGAACGACAGCGTGCGCGTGGAGTTCCGCGAGTCGACGCTGCCCATCAGCGCGGACAGCGTGGCGGGCTACGCCGCCCTCGCGGGCGAGATCCTGCGGATCGACGACGCCTATGCCTTGCCTCCGGATTCGCCCTTCCACATCAACACGGAGTTCGACGCGAAGATCGGCTACCGGACCACGTCGATGCTGGTGGTCCCCATGAAGACGCCGGCGGGCGAGATCATCGGCGTCCTCCAGCTCATCAACTACAAGCGCGTTCCCCATCGCCCCTTCGCCTCGCGTGAGACCATCCAGGCCGAGACGCTGCCCTACCCCGAGCGCTATCGAAATCTCGCCGCGTCGCTGGCCTCACAGGCCGGGGTGGCCATCCACAACGCACGCCTGTTCCACGAGCTGGCCGCCGCCCTCCAGGAGGTCGAAGCCTCCCAGCAGCAGCTCGTGCAGGCCGAACGTCTGAGCGCGCTCGGCGAGATGGCGGCCGGGGTCGCGCATGACTTCAACAACCTGCTGGCCGTGGTGGTCGGGCGGTCCGAGATCCTGCTCGCCAAGGGACAGGACCCGAGCGTCGCCCGGGACATCGAGATCATCCGGACGGCGGCCTGGGACGGCGCCAACACCGTTCGCCGGATCCAGGAGTTCACGCGGACCCGCCGGGTGCGTACAGCCAGCCAGGTGGAGATTCCCGCCCTCCTGCGAGACGTCGTCGAGCTCACGAACGGGCGATGGAAGGACGAAGCACAGAGCCGCGGCATCTCCTACGACGTGGTCGTGGAAGGCGGCACTGACTCCCCGGTGGCCGGCATCTCGGCGGAGCTCCGCGAGGTGTTCATGAACCTGCTCATCAACGGACTCGATGCCATGCCGGGGGGAGGCCAGTTCGTCTTCCGGATCTCCGACGATGCGAACACCGTGATCGTAGCCGCGGAAGACACGGGCTCCGGCATGTCCGAGGAAACCCGACGGCGCGTGCTCGAGCCCTTCTTCACCACCAAGGGCGCGCGCGGAACCGGGCTCGGCCTGGCCGTTTCCTGGGGCATCGTCAAGCGCCACGGCGGAACGATCGAGATCGAGAGCACGGTGGGTATGGGCAGCATCTTCACGATTCGTCTGCCCATCAGCTCGGGCGATTCGGCGCCAGACGTCGCCGAGACGACCGTCCGCCAGGTCCGCAGCGGGCGCATCCTCGTTATCGACGACGAGCCGGAGGTCCGATGCGTGCTCCGGGACATGCTCACACCATGTGGGCACACCGTCATCGAGGCGGACAGCGGGGAAACCGGCCTGGCCTTGCTGGACCTGGAGGCGGTGGACGTCATCCTCACGGACATCTCCATGCCGGGCATGTCCGGCTGGGACGTCGCGGCCGCCTGTCAGCGGCAGTTTCCTCAGACCCCGCTCGGGTTCGTCACCGGCTGGGGCGACCGGCTGGACGAGCAGGAGACAACGCGTGCCGGCGTGCGCTTCATCGTATCCAAGCCCTTCGCTCCCGCCGACGTGCAAGGCCACGTCGCCGAAGCCCTCGCGTCCACCGGCTAAGCCGGGCGGGGGCTGGGAGAGGCCGAGCGGCGGGGGGAGGGGGCGGGGGCATCCCCCGTGGACCCGTATCTTCTGCGCCTTGCCGAAGCGCCAAACCAGAGTCTCGTGGCCCGTTAAGAGTGCTCAAGCGGGCCGCGAGTCAGCGTGGTCCACCTGGGATGCCCCCGCCCCCTCCCCCGCTTTGCCGGCACACACACTCAATCGATCTTGGACTCGTCACGGTACATGACTTTGTGGCGCTGGGTCTTCACCCACTCGTCGATCTGCGCGTCCGTCATGAAGTTCGCGGGATCGAAGCGGTCCCAGCTCATGATCTGGTCGAGCCGCTTCTTCCACCGCTTGTAGGAGGGCTTCAACGGCGGCCCGAAGCACATCACGTCGATGATGGCCAGCTCCTCCGGCACGCCCAGGAGCGGCTTGATCTTCTTCTGGATGTCCTCCTGCCCGATCGCCGTGATCCACCAGACGGCATAGCCCAGGGCCGCCGCCGCGAGGTGCGCGGACATCGTGGACGCCGCCACCGACTGCAGCAGGATCCGCTCGGCGTTCTGCCTGTAGAGCCGATCGAGATCCGAGCCGTCGTTGAGGACGGGAAACGCTCGGATGAACCGAAAGTCCGCAGCGATCACGATGAGCCCGGGGGCCGTCTTCACGCCGTGGTAGTTCGGGGTGGGAAAGCCCATGTGCAGCCGGGCCCGGTGCTGCTGCTCGTCCACGAAGCACTGGCCGATCGTCTGCTTGACGCCGGGATCCGTCACCACGATGTAGTGCCACGGCTGCGCGTTCGCCCCGGAGGGGGCATGCCGCGCCGCCTCCATGATGAGCTCGAAGTGCGCGCGGGGCACCTCGTACGCCGCGAACGCGCGGTTGGTCATGCGATTCCGCGCGATCTCCAGGAAGGCTTCGTAGCGGGCGACGTTGTTGAAGGGCTCGCTCTCGGCGGCGCGCGGGGTCATGCCCATCTCGGCCCGCGCCCGCTCAGGCGCGAACGAACTTCAAGGCGACGCCGTTCATGCAGTAGCGAAGGCCCGTGGGCCCGGGACCATCGTCGAAGACGTGGCCGAGATGCCCTCCGCACCGGCGGCAATGCACTTCCGTGCGGACCATGAAGAGCTTGCGGTCGGTCGAGGTCCGGACCGCGCCCTCGATGGGGTCCCAGAAGCTGGGCCAGCCCGTGCCACTGTCGAACTTCGTGTCCGAGGCGAAAAGTGGCAGGTCACAGCCCGCGCAGAGATAGGAGCCGCTCCCGTACTCCTTGTCGAGCGGGCTCGACCACGCATGCTCCGTCCCGTGCTTGCGCAGCACCCGGAACTGCTCGGGCGTCAGGAGGCGCCGCCACTCCGGCTCCGGTTTGCTGATCTCGAATGTCTCCGTCGTCGCCATGAAAGCCTCCGCTCATTTCCAGATAGCTGCTTCTCGTCCCGAGGATGAGGTACGGCGCCGATCGTGCCAGATTGACGGTGATGGGTCAAACCGGCCACCTCCCCGGCGAGCGCAGCTTTCCCGATGGCCCGGCGGCAAATCTTGGGTCCCCGTGGGGAGACGGGCTATCCTTTCCGCAAAGGAGCCACCCGTGACATACGCCTACCCCGTGCTCATCGCGATCCTCGTTCTCGTCGGCTTCCCCGCCCACGCCGCCGAATCCGATGCCGTCCCCAAGGCGCAGGTCTCGGCCAAGGCATGGCTGGCCCTGACGGACAGCGGGAAGTACGCGGAAAGCTGGAATGGCGCCTCGACACTCTTCAAGACGGCGATCACGAAGGCGGACTGGGAGAAGGCGATTCGCGCCACGCGCGCCCCGCTGGGCGCCTTGAAGTCGCGCACCCTCAAGTCCGCCACCTTCGCCCGCACCCTGCCCGGCGCGCCCGACGGGGAATACGTCGTGATCCAGTACGAGACGGCCTTCGAGAACAAGGCCGCCGCCGTCGAGACCATCACGCCCATGCTCGACAAAGACGGCTCGTGGAGGATCTCGGGCTACTACATCAAGTAGCGGAGTCGAGACTCAGCCGGAGCCGCTCGAGCATCTCGTCGATCTCGTCGCGTGACACGGTCAGCGACGGCATGAACCGTAGGGTGTCGGGGCGCGGAGCATTGATGAGCAGCCCGCGATCGAGGGCGGCTCGCGCGACCTTCGTGGCGTCGCGCCCTTGCAGCTGGAGGGCCACGAGGAGCCCGCGGCCCCGGACCTCGCCATGGCCGAGCTCTGCTGCGAGCGCGCCCAGCCGCTCGGCGAGATAGCGGCCGCTCGTGGCGACAGAATCCAGGAAGCCCGGGGCCCGCACGGCCGTCACGACGGCGCACCCGACGGCGGCCATGAGCGCGTTGCCGTTGAAGGTGCCACCCTGGTCGCCATACTCGAAGACGCTGGCGCCCGCGGACGCGACCAGCGCGGCGATGGGGGTGCCGCCCCCGAGGCCCTTGCCGAGCGTCATGATGTCCGGCTCGATGCCGGCGTGCTCGTATCCGTACATGCGCCCCGTCCGCCCGATCCCCGTCTGGATCTCGTCGAGGATCAAGAGGATGCCCAGGTCCCTCGTCAGCTTCCGCAGATCACGCAGCCAGTCGTCGGCGGCCACGAAGACTCCGGCTTCGCCCTGGATGGGCTCCAGCATGACGGCCACGGTCTCGGGCGTGACGGCCTTGCGCACCGCCTCGAGATCGCCCAGCGGCACTTTCGGGAAGCCGGGTACCTTCGGCTGGAACAAGGTATCCCAGCCCGGCTTTCCGGACGCGGCCATGGTCGCCAGCGTCCGCCCGTGGAATCCGTGCTCCATGGTGACGATCTCGAAGGCGCCGCCCCGATGCCGGCTTCCCCACTTCCGGGCCAGCTTGATGGCGCCCTCATTGGCCTCCGCGCCGCTATTGCACAGGAAAACCTCGTCGAGCCCCGTGCTGTCCGCGATGAGCGTGGCCAGCCGGGCCATGGGCTCGTTGTAGTACGCGGGGCTACAGTTGAGGAGTCGCCGGGCCTGATCGTTCAGCGCGTCGAGGATGATGTCGGGCGAATGGCCGAGGCAGTTCACGGCCCAGCCCTGCACGAAATCGAGGTACTTCCTCCCCTCGCTGTCCCCGAGCCAGGATCCCTTGCCCTCGACCATGACGAGGGGGGGACGATCGGCCACCTTCATGATCCGCCGGAGGTCATGGCTCATGCCGTGGGCTCTCCCTCTCGTGCCGCCGCTACGGCCGGGTATGGGCCGCTCTGGATCTCCATCAGCCGGTCGGGATGGCGCGCCTCGCTGAAGCCGAACTGGCGGTAGAGCTCATGGGCGTCCCGCGTGAAGAGGACCCAGCGCCGGAGGCCCTGGAGGTCGGGATGCGACTTGACGGCGGCCATGAGCTGCTTGCCCACGCCGCGGCCCCGATGGGAATCGAGCACGAAGACATCGCAGACATAGGCGAAGGTGGCGTGGTCCGAGATCACGCGGGCAAAGCCCACCTGCTCGTTTCCGTCGAAGGCGCCGAAGCAGGTGGAATGGCGGAGGGCGCGGGCCACCAGGTCACGCGGGATCCCCGCGGCCCAGTACGAGGACCGCGAGAGGAACCCGTGGATCACGTCGAGGTCGAGCCGCGACGGGTCGGTGACGATCGACACCTCGGCGGGGCGGCATTCGTGGAGCATGGGATCGCTCTCCTCGTGGGTCAGCGCGCTCAGGCGCGCGCGCGCCGCGTCTGACGGATGGCGGACAGCGGGACACGCAGCCGGCGCTCGACCTTGAGGGCGGCGGCCGGGCTCGGCGTGGCGATGAAGACCGTGTCGTCTCCCGCGATCGTCCCCACCACGCCGGGCAGCCCGCTCTCGTCCACGGCCCGGGCCACCGGATGCGCCTCCCCGGGGGGCGTCTTGACAACCACGAGGGTCCCCGCCGCCTGCGCGGCCAGGACGGAATGCGCGAGGGCGCGGTCGAGGGCCGCCTCCCGGCGCGCCCCCGGCACGAACGAGGACGGCGGCGCGGAGGCAGCATAGCCCGTGGGCGTCCGCGCCAGTCCCAGGTCCTTGAGATCGCGGGACAGGGTCGGCTGGGCGACGGTGAAGCCCCGCCGGCGCAGGAGCTGCTGGAGCTCTTCCTGCGAGTGCACGGCGTGCTCCCGCACCAGCTCGAGGATCGCCGCGCGGCGCCGCCGGACCAGGCTGATAGAATTTATATTCATGATCAGACATAAGTATTCAACAAGGACGGCCGGGCTGTCAAGGCCGATGTGCGGGGCCGGCGGGTGAGGCGAGCGGGGACGGGTCAGGCGCTTCGCGGAGCGGGCGTGTCCTTCCGCGCGTTCACGGCGTCCATGTACACGAGCAGATCGAGGTCGCCGGGAGAGTGGCCCATCTGCGTGAGGAGCAGGGCCGCCTCGCTGCGGTGCTGGGTCGCGTGATTGACCTGATGGATCAGCATCTGCCAGAGGGGATAGGCCCATTCCTGGCCCCTGGTGTTCGTGTAGCTGAGCACCCGTGCGAGCTGGGCCTCATCCAATCCCTCCACAAAGTCCCGCGTCTCCCGCTCGAGGGCGGCCCAGTGCGTCCGTATGGCGCCCAGATCGGGAAAGTCGCCAGCGCGGAGCATGGCGTGCGGGGAGACGCCCTTCCAGCGCTGGAGCCAGATCCACTGGGCGCTCATCGTGTGCACGAGGGTGTCGCGCACGGAGCCGTAGCTCGCGCCGGCGCCCTCGGTGAGCTGCCCGGGGGCGAGGCCGGCCGCCGTGTCCAGGATGCGCCCGTTCGCCCACGCGCTGTACTGGTAGAGCGTGCGAATGTATTCCGTGCTCATTGCTTCACCGCGCCGGCGGTCAGCGTCCGAGGGCCTTGAGGGCGAGCTCGAGCGCGCGCTTGCCGTCGGCGCCCGTGCGCTGGAGCCAGATGTCCCAGGCGCCCTTGGCGATCTTGCGCGCCTTGTCCATCTCTTCCTTGGACGGCTCGATGACGGTCATGCCCAGCTCGGGCAGACGCTTGCGGACCTTCTCGTCGGCGGCCGTGGCGTCCTGCCATTCTTTCTCCTCGAGATTGACGTCCTTCATCGAGTCCAGCACGACCTGCTGCAGATCCTTGGGCAGAGCGTCCCACGCCTTCTGGTTGGCCACCAGCCACTCCTGAGCGGCGCCCGCCAGGTACCAGTAGTCCAGATACTTCGCCACCTCGAAGAACTTCATGGGCTCGGCGTTGGTGGCCGAGGTCATGGCGCCGTCCACCGTCTTCTTCTCGAGGGCGGAATACACCTCGCCGAAGGCGATGTTGACGGGCGCCGCCCCCAGCAGGCGCGCGGCGTTGGCGGAGTCGGCGCCGTAGACGCGGATCTTCTTGCCCTTCCAGTCCGCTACCGTGCGGATGGGCACCGAGGAGAAGATCTGCTGCGACGGCCACGTGCTGATGGCGAGGAGCTTGAGGCCCTTGCGGGCGAGCATCTCCGTGTAGAAGGGCCGGAGCTGGAAGGCCGCCTTCTTGTGCTCCTCGATGCCGCTCGTCATGAAGGGCAGCTCGAGAGGGCCCATCTCCAGGAGCACGTCGGTCAGGTACGAGGCGAGCACGGTGCCGATCTCCGAGCGGCCGTCGAGGACGGCGGGGATCAGCTCCGGGCCCGGGTAGAGCGAGGAGGCGGGGTGGACGCGGATCTCCAGCCGGCCCTGCGACTTCTCCTTCACCCTGGCCGCCCACGCGTTGTAGTTGACGGTGTGGTAGTACGTCGGCGCCGCCACCGTGGGCAGGTTCCACACGATGGGCTTCGCCTGGGCCACCGCGGGCGTGGGCGCGATGGCGGTTCCACCCATCGCGAGGCCGGACAGGATCAGCGTGAGGACGATGCGGACGGTCGTCTTTGACATGGCTCCTCCGAAGGGCATCAGCAATGGCGGCACGGCGGGAAATCCCGCGAGTAGACAGGCTGCTTCAGGAACTCCTCCGGGCTGTACTTCCAGAACTGGCTCACCGCCGGGTAGGTGTAGATGACGGTGTTCTGCAGCTTGCCCCCTACCCGCTCCACCTTCCGGATGTAGATGTTCTGAGTGGGATTGCCGTAGGGATCCATCTTGATCGGCCCGCGGGGCGCATCCCCGATCTCGACGGCGCGGAGGGCGGCCATGAACGCCGCGCGGTCCTCGAGGCGGCCGCCCACCGCCTTGGCCGCCTCCGCCACCACGCGCGCGCCCGTGTAGCAGTTCTCCGAGTAGAACGACGGCAGACGATTGTTCTTCTTCTCGAAGGCGGCGCGGAAGCGCCGGTTCGCCGGCGTGTCGAGGGCGGCCGAGTAGTGATGGGCGCTGATCACTCCGATGGACTCGTCGCCCAGCTCGGGCAGGACGTGCTCGTCCGTGTAGGTGCCGCCCGCGATGAGCGGGATGCGATCCTTGAGCCCGCTCGTGGCCCACTGCTTGGCGAAGAGCAGGGTCCACCGCCCGAGGGCGAGCACGAACACGGCGTCCGCGTCCTTCCGGATCTGGGCGAGGTAGGGCGCGTAGTCCTGCACGTTGAGGGGGATCCACACCTTCTGGATGATCTGGCCGCCGTTGTCCTCGAAGGTCTTGTGAAAGCCTCCCGCGATCTCCCAGCCGAAGGCGTAGTCGAGCGAGACGATGGCGATCTTCTTGTAGCCGAGCACGCGCGCCGCGTACTCCCCGAAGGGATGCATGTTGCCCCCCGCCGAGAAGCCCGTGCGGATGAGCCACTTGGGGCGCTTGCGCTGGGTCAGGTCGTCGGCGGAATTGATCGGGTAGATGGTCGGGATGCCCTGGGCCTCGATGTAGGGCACGAGCGCATAGGCGACGTTCGAGAGGATCACGCCCGCGAGCATGTGGACGCGATCCGACTCCACCAGCTTGCGGGCCTTGGTCACCGCGGTGGCGGGCACGCCTTCGTTGTCTTCCAGGATGACCTCGAGCTTGCGACCGGCGAGCTGCCAGCCCGTCTCCTCCCAGTAGAGCTCGCAGCCGCTGTACATGTCCTTGCCGGCCTGAGCGATGGCCCCGGACAGCGGCGAGATGAAGCCGATGCGCACGGGCCCCTGGGCTGACGCCTCCTCCGTGGCGCCGAGCACGCCCACCAGGGCCACCACCACGATCGCGATCAGGACTCGCATGGGCAGTCTTTCCCCTCTCGTCACGCGGGGAGCCCGAACAGCGACGTCATCTTGGTCGAGCCGAGCATGGCCGCCATCTCCGCCTCCGGCGTCGGATGCTCGAAGCGGCTGGCCGCGTCCAGGATCTTCGGGAGGAGCGCGAGGTCGCCGGCGGTGTTGACGAAGATCTCCGGCAGGCCGAGGATCCAGTGAATGGCCCGGTCGATGTCCGCCTGGGCCTCCAGCGGCTGATACCACGTCGTGTGCGTCCGGTCCGTGGTCGCCCACGGGCCGCGCGCGATCGTCTTGATGATCTGCACAGCCACGTTCCGCTCCCGGCAGATCGTCAGCACCTCTTCGAAGCTCCGCCGGTAGCGCTCGTTCTGCGCGAAGAAGAAGTTGAAGGGCAAGAGCACGGAATCGAAGTCGAAGCGCGCCAGGCTGCGTCGATGCATGGCGGCGATCGTCCAGCCGTGCCCGGTGACGCCGATGAAGCGGACGAGCCCCTGCGCGCGCGCCTCCACCGCCGCCTCCAGGGCGCCGCCCGGTCCCATGGCCTGGTCCCAGTCGTCCGGATGGCCCAGGGAGTGGAGCTGGATCATGTCGACGTGGTCGACACGAAGCCGCTCGAGCGAGCGGTGGATGTCCGCGCGGGCTTCGGTGGCGGTGCGGGAGCCCGTCTTGGTGGCGAGGAAGAAGTCCTTCCGGTGACGGGCCATCCAGGGGCCGATGCGAAGCTCGGAGTCTCCGTACCGCGCCGCCGTGTCGATGTGGTTGACGCCGTGGCGGAGCAGCACCTCGAGCGCGCGGTCCGCGTCTCCCTGGCTGGCCTGGGCCAGCGCCGCCGCCCCGAAGAGCGTCACCGTGCTCCGGTGACCGGTCCGTCCGAATGCTCGTTTCTCGATCATCGCGTGTCCTCCGGGAAAGAGATCAGCGGGCCCGCTGCTCGACCAGGCGCCAGCCCGCCTCGGCCATCGGGCGCGCGCGCTCGCCGCGGGCGCGGGCATTGGCGTCGTTGGCCGTCCCCGCGATCACGCGCCCCATGATGCCCTGCGCGATGGCGGCGAGGCGGAACATCGAGAAGGCGACGTAGAAGCTCCAGTCGGGAATGTCGTTGCGGCCCGTGCGGCGACAATACGCGGCGAGATACTCCTCTTCCGTGGGGATGCCGAGCGCCTTGAGATCCTGCCCGAGGACGCCGCCCAGGATGTCGGGCTCGAGGTGATAGGACATGGCGTTGTAGGCGAGATCGGCCAGGGGGTGGCCGAGGGTCGAGATCTCCCAGTCGAGCACGGCGACGACACGAGGTTCCGACGGGTGGATGATGACGTTGCCCAGCCGGAAGTCGCCGTGGACGATAGTGGTCAGGTCGTCGGACGGAATGTGATCGGGTAGCCACTCCATGAACCGCTCCATCGCCTCGATGCGCTCCGTCTCGGAGGCGCGATACTGCTGGCTCCAGCGATGGAATTGCCGCGCGAAGTAGTTGCCCGGCCTTCCGAAATCCGCCAGCCCGAGCCCCTGCCAGTCCACGCGGTGCAGCCGCGCCAGCACGTCGTTCATCGAATCATAGATGGCCGACCGCTCGGGCGGGGTCAGTCCGGGCAGGAGCGGATCCACCATGATGCGCCCGCGCACCCAGTCCATCACATAGAAGGCTGTGCCGATGACCTCGGCGTCTTCGCAGAGGACATAGGTCTTCGGCACGGGAACATCGGTTCGTCCGAGCGCCGTGAGGATCCGATACTCGCGGTCGACGGCGTGCGCGGAGGGCAGGAGCTTGCCCGGAGGCTTGCGCCGGAGCACGTACTCGCGGTCGAGGGTCCCGAGGTAATACGTGGGATTCGACTGCCCGCCCTGGAACTGGCGAACCGTCACCGGCCCGCCGAACCCGGGAATGCGCGGAGACAGATATCGCTCGAGGGCAGCGATGTCGAAGCGATGGGTCTCGCGCACCTCGATCGTGTCGGACGTCAGCGTCGTCTCGCCGGCCATGCGGGTCGCTCCTCTCGGAGGCTGGATTATACCCGCCGCGTCATGCTTAGCCCAGGCCCAACGGCGGCGCTTCCGAGGCTCGGCGGCCCCACGACAGCGTGAGCGCCAGCACTGACACGGCCCCGCAGCCCCCTCCCGCCACGCAGGCGGCCGGCACGCCCCAGCGCTCGGCCACCGTCCCGATCAGGAGCGCGCCGAACGGAGTCATCCCCACGAAGACGAAGGCGTAGACACCCATCAGGCGGCCACGGAGTGCGTCGGGCACCGTCACCTGCATCGTCGTGTTGGAGCTGGCCATGAACACGATCATGACGAATCCCTCCACCGCGAGAAGCGCGGCCGCTACCCAGAACTGGCGCACGGCGCCCAGCCCGCCCACGCCGGCGGCCGCGACGAGCGCCGTGCCCGCGAGCAGCCACACCGGCGCCCGTCCACGCCCGCCGAGGGCCAATGCCACGGCTCCCGTCACCGCCCCGATCCCAAGAGAGGCCATGAGAAGACCGAAGCCGTGGGCGCCTTCGTGCAACACGTCGCGCGCGATCAGCGGCACGAGCACCCCGAAGTTGATGACGAACAGGCTCATGACGAGCAAGAGGGAGAGGACAAGCGCGATCAGCGGTGTCTCCCAGGCGTAGCGGATGCCCTGCAGGATTTCCTGCCCCAGGGTGTCGCCCGATCTCGGCCGCGGCTCTCCTTCGGTCCGGATGGCGAGCAAGGCCGCGATCACGGCGATGAAGCTCAGTCCGTTGAGCAGGAACGCGATCCCCACTCCGTAGCGCGCCACGAGGAGCCCGGCTACAGCCGGTCCCACCACCCGCGCGCCGTTGAACACGGCGGAGTTGAGTGCGATGGCGTTGATGAGATCGTGCTTGCCCACGATCTCCACCACGAAGGACTGTCGGGCGGGTAGGTCGAGCGTGTTGGCGATGCCGTAGAGGGTGGCGAGCACGGCGACGTGCCAGTACTGGATCTGTCCCGTGCGGTCGAGGGTGGCCAGCGCGAAGGCCTGAAGCATGAGCGCGCTCTGCGTCAGCAGGAGGAGGCGTCGCTTGCGGACGCGATCGGCGAGCGCGCCGGCGAGGAAGGACAGGAAGAGCATGGGGCCGAACTGGAGCGCGCTGATCACCCCGAGCTTGAACGGCGAGTGGGTCAGCTCGAGGACGATCCAGGCCTGCCCGACACTCTGCATCCAGCTGCCCACGAGCGAGACGAGCTGCCCCGTCCAGAAGAGACGGAAATCACGATATCGGAAGGCGCGCAGCGCGGTGGGCCAGACCATCGACTATACTGTGCCACGGATGCTCGGTCTGCCTCGCGCCCGGTCACCTTGGATCGCCGTCGGCGTCCTTGCCGGCGCCCTTGTGCTGGCGACGGCGCCGGCCCCTCTGCCCTCCGCGCGCGCGCAGGGCGCCTATCTCACCGGCCAGCTCCTGATCGCCACTGACGACCTGAAGGATCCTCGCTTCATCCGCACGGTGATCTTCATGATCCGCCACGACGCCAAGGGCGCCATGGGTCTCGTGCTCAATCGTCCGCTCGCGGACGCGCCGCTCGCCACGCTGCTCGAGCAGGCGGGCATGGACCCGAAAGGCGCCGCGGGCTCGGTGCGCCTGCACGTGGGCGGTCCCGTCGAGCCCACGCGCATCTTCGTCCTGCACAGCCCCGAGTACGCCGCCTCCGACACGTTCCGCGTTGGCAGCGAGGTCGCCGTCACCTTTCATCCGGACATTCTGCAGGCCATGGCCGCCGGGCGCGGGCCCAAGCGGTCGGTCTTCACGCTCGGCCACGCGGGCTGGGCCCCCGACCAGCTCGAGACGGAGATCAAGGGCGGCTACTGGTTCATCGCCGCCGCCGAGGCAGGCATCATCTTCGACGACGCCTACGCCACCAAATGGGACCGCGCCATGTCCCGCCGCCGCATCTCGCTTTAGCCGTCGACGATTCCCGCAAGCTTCCATCGGGCGGGGCTGAGGGCTGGCCGGCGGCGGGAGGGGGCGGGGGCATCCCCCGTGGACCCGTATCTTCTGCGCGTTGCCGAAGGGCACAACCAGAATCTCGTGGCCCGTCAAGAGTGGCCAGGCGGGTCGCGAGTCAGCGTGGTCCGCGGGGGATGCCCCCGCCCCCTCCCGCCGCACTGCCGGCACGCGCGCTAGCGGGAAGCTCCGGTCTTGGGGTCCGCGGTCGCGAGCTGGCCGTTCATGCCGAGGGGGCCGTGGAACTTGCAGGTGAAGGTGACGACACCGGAGGGCGGCACCGTCACGTCCACCTCGATGGTCTTCTTCGGCAGGATGTCGCGGTCGATCTGCTGATCGGCGATCGTGATGTTGTGAAGCGTCCCCGACTCGTTCTCCACGCGCAGGCGCACGCGCTGCCCCGGCTTGCCGCGAAGGAAGGTGGGCCCGAAGTAGTAGTCGTCCGCCTCCATCTTCACCACGCGCTGGCCCGAGATGTCCCGCGTGCCGTGGTCGTGGTACACAACCCCGGCGATGGTCACGGACTTCGCGCTCTTCTGCGATGCCGCCGCCGTGGCCACCCCCGCGGGCGCGGCCGACCGTGGGGCGCCCATGGGCTGCACGGCGATCTTCCTCGGGGCATTGCCCACGGCAATGGTCGCGGTCACCGTCCGCTTCCCCAGGTCCACGACGGAGACCTCGTTGGACCCTTCGTTGGTCACCCATGCGGTGCGGCCGTCGGAGGCGATGGCCACCCAGTGCGGCGTCTTCCCGACCGGTACGGCGGCGGCCAGGGCATTGGTGCTGGTGTCGACGATGTCGAGCTCGCCCGGGCCCTGGGCCACCACGAGGTCCCAGCGGCCGTCCGCGGTGGGCGGGGCCTGGTGGGGTGAGACGCCCACGACGATCTGGGCGACGATCTGATTCGTCGCGGTGTCGAGGACCTGGACGGCGTTGACACCGGCCAGGGTGAAGTAGACCCGCTTGCCGTCGGGGGAGGCGTCGACCGCGCGCGGGGTCTTGTCGAGCGGCACCGCGCCCGCGCGCGTCATCGTCTTGAGGTCGAGGATGACGAGGGCGGCCTCCCCCTGCTTCTGCGAGGCGACATAGGCGCGGCTCCCGTCGGGCGAGATGGCGCCGTTGTGACCCTGCGGCACGGCGATCTCGCCGGCCACCTTGTCCGTGGCCGTGTCGACCACGAGCGCGCGATTCGTGCCGAACGCGCAGACGAGCAGCTTGCGCCCGTCGCTCGACATGGCGAGGCCATGAGGGTTGGCGCCGACGTCGATGGTGGCGACGACCTTGTCGCTCGCTGTGTCGATCACGCTCACCGTCGAGGCGCCGTCGCTGCTGACGTAGGCCTTGCGCCCGTCGGGAGTGACCACGAGGCCGTGCGGGCCCTTGGGCACCGGGATGGTCGCCACCACCCGGTTCTGGCTCGTATCGATCACGGCCACCGCGTCGTCCTTGAACAGCCCCACGTAGGCCTTGGGCCCCGCGGCCGCCGCGGATCCGGTCAGCCATGCCGCCAGCGCCACCGCCACCACACCCCCCGCCAGTCGCCTCATCGCTTCCTCCTTTGAATGAGCGCGTTGCGCCCTATCTGCGCTAACGCCGCGGGTGGCCATTGGTTCCATCGAGGGTGCGGGGGAACGGTTCCGTGGCTTCTGCGTTAAGCGTATGGTGAGGCCATGGAGCGCCGAGGCGAAGGCGAACAGCCGGGGACCATGGGCCGCGAGGCCCTGGCCTATGCCGATGGTCTCTATAATCTGGCGCGCTATCTCACGAGGAACGAGAGCGATGCCGAGGATCTCGTCCAGGAGACCTACACGCGTGCGTTCAACGCGGCCGCGCAGTTCACGCCGGGGACCAATCTCAAGGCCTGGCTCTTCCGCATCCTGCGCAACACGTTCGTGAGCCACTATCGACGCGAGCGTCACAATCCTGTCACGGGCGGGCTCGACACGGTCACTCCGTCACTGCCCCCGGCGGCGGACATCGGGCGCCAGCGGGACAGCATCGAGCTCGACCGCTTGAGGAAAGCGGCCTCCGAGGACATCGAGCGCGCCCTCATGGGGCTCTCGGAGGACGGGCGCACGGTGATCCTGCTCGACCTCGAAGGGTTGACGGAAGCGGAGACCGCGCAGGTGCTGGGCTGCGCCGTCGGCACGGTCAAGTCCCGGCTGTCGCGCGCGCGCGCCGCCCTCCGTCAGGCGCTGCGAGACTGGGAGACCTGAGGCGCATGGACTGCGGCGATGTCCGCGAAGTGCTCCTCGACTACCAGCAGGGCCGGCTCGCCTCGGAGGCCCATGGCCAGGTGCGGGCCCATCTCGACGGTTGCCCGAGCTGCGCCAACGAGGATCGCCTGGAGCACGAGCTCACCCTGGCCCTCGAGCGCCGGCTCCCCCAGTACCCCGCCCCCGTCGGCTTCAAGCGCCGGCTTGCCGCTCAGTGGCCCGCCGAGGCCTCATCCCCGGCGACACGCCGACCGTGGCCGAAAAGGTGGGCGGCCCTCGCCGTCGCCGCCGTGCTGGTCTTGGTGACGGCACCCCTCGCCTGGCAGGTCGTGCTCGCGCCGTCGGCGACGGGACGGAGCGCGATGGTCACGGAGGCGGTCAACGATCATGTCCGTCTCCTCCAGAGCCAGCGGCCGCTCGAGATCGAGAGCAAGGGCATCCACCAGGTCATCCCCTGGTTCTCCGGCCGGCTCGACTTCGCGCCCGGCGTGCGCTTCGCGGGCGACGCCGACTTTCCCCTGCGCGGCGGCGCCGTGGGATATTTCCTCGACCGCAAGGCCGCGACCCTCGTCTATGGCCGGCGACTGCACTCCGTCTCCGTCTTCGTCGTCAAGGCCGAGGGTTTGCCCTGGCCCCGCCGCGGGCTCGAGCGCGTGGGCCGGCTCGAGGTCTACCGCACGTCCTCACGAGGCTTCAACGTCATGCTCTGGCGGGACGGCGAGCTCGGCTATGCCCTCGTCTCCGACGTCGGCCCGAAGGACCTGACGCTTCTCGCCGAGAAGTTCGCCAGCAGCTCCTGACGCGCCGTCTCAGTGCGACGGGGAGGCGTGGCGGTAGGTCGGCGCGGCGAGCCCGTCGATCATCACGTTGACGCAAGCGGGCAGGCCGGAGCGGACCGCGCGCTCGAGGGCGGGCTCGAGATCGTCCGGCTCCTCGACGTATTCCCCATGCCCGCCCAGAGCGGCCGCGAGCTTGTCGTAGCGCGAGGGAAGTAGCTCGCAGCCCACCGCGCGGTCGGCGCCATACTGCTGTCGCTGCAGCTGGTGCTCGGCATTCCAGCGCGCGTCGTTGCCCACGATGGCGACCACGGGCAGGTCGTAGCGGAGGGCCGTGTCGAGCTCGAATCCGTGGAAGCCGAAGGTGCCGTCGCCGAGGGCGGCGATCACCGTGCGCTCCGGGTGGGCGAGGCGGGCGCCGAGGGCCATGGGCAAGGCGCTGCCGATCGAGCCCGCGGGGCCATTGATGAGCCGGGTGTCCGCCTCGCAGCCCGCCTGGATCCACTGGCCGAACTCGCCGCCGTCGGCGACCAGGATCGCGCCGCGATCGAGCCAGGGCTGGAGCGCCGCGCTCACGCGGAGCGGATGAATGGGCGCGCCCGGCTTTCGGCGGAGCGCGTGCCACTCGTCGGGCACGAGCCGGCGCGCCGCCGCGATCAGCTCGCCCCAGGCGCGCCACCGCCCGCTCATGGCGCCGCACGAATCCGCCAGTCGCTCCGCGAGCAGGGCCGGATCCGTCACCATCCCCAGCGTGACGCGGCCGCTGCCGTCGAGCGCCTCGGCATCCCAGTCCGCCTGCACGAACCGACAGGCAGAGGTGAAGGCGGGCGGCCCCCCGAAGCGCACCGCGAAGTCGAGCCGCTTGCCCAGGAGCAGGACGAAATCCGCCCGTTCCAGATAGGTCGTCGCCATGTGAAGCCACGGGTCGTTCACCCCGCGCGGGCTCTCCATGGCGAGGGAGGGGATTCCCGTCGCCGCGGAGAGGCGCTCGACGCTCCCCGCGCGCGCCGGGCGTGACATGGCCGAGCCGGTCAGGATGAGAGGATGCCGTGAGGCTTCGAGGAGCTCGAGGAGGCGCCGCAGATCCGCATTCGCTACCGGTATGGGCGGCCGATGGATGGCGGGAAGCCGATCCTGGCTTCCTTCCACCTCGTGCTCGAGGAGATCGCCGGGCAGGCTCACGTGCACGGGCCCGGGCCGACCGCTCTTCGCGAGATCGAGCGCGATGGCGATGTCTTCGCTGAGCCGCTCCGCCTTGCTGGCCATCCACGCGGCCTTGGTGACGGGGGCGGCCGCCGCGGCCTGGTCCATCTCCTGAAAGGCGCCGCGCCCCGCCTGGCCCAGCGGCGACGCCCCGCTCAGGAGGACCACCGGCGATTCCGACATGAGCGCGCCATAGAGCGCGGACAGCGCGTTCAGGTGCCCGGGCCCCGCCGTCACGAGGGCCACGCCCGGCTCCTCGGTCAGCCGGCCCCAGGCGTCGGCCATGTGCACGGCGGCCGCCTCGTGGCGCGTGTGGATGATGCGGATCCCGGAGCCGATAGTGGCGTCGTAGAGGGACAGGATCTGATTGCCCGACAGGGAGAAGAGTTGACGCACGCCGGCGGCAACCAGCGCCTCGACGACCAGATCCGCGCCACGCTCGGGCACGCGTCGCCTCTCAGCGTACGCGGCCGCGGGCGGCCACGGGCCAGACGACTTCCACCGCCTCGCCGCGCACGCCGTAGAGCTCGTCCACCATGTTGCTGACCACGCAGCAGTGATTGGGCACCACGTGGACGATCTCCCCCACCTGGGGCCGCTCCGCGCAGGCGGAGAGGTCCACGATGCCGTGCTCCTCGGAGAGATTGCCCACGACGGCCTCGGGATATTCCAGGACGTGGCCGAAGCCCTTCTGCCCATACTGGTCGGAGGTCAACACCTTGGTCCCGCAATCCAGGATGGCGCGGCCGTCCGTGGGCCGGCTCACCACCGTCGCGCGTACCCGCATGGCGCAGTTGTCCCAGGTGGCGGTGCCGGAAGAGACGACCATGACGTCGTTGAACACGCAGGTGCCGGCGCGATGCTCCGTCAGCATGGGAATGTTCTGCGCGGTGAAGAGGGCCGGCGTTCCCCCGCCCGAGACCACGGGCACGGGCATCCCCGCCCCCTTGAAGAGCGCGAGAGCGCGCTCGAAGAACTCCCGCGTGGTCGGCTCGCGATTGGGAAAGGTCATGAGACCCCGGAACTGCATGCGGGGGAGCCGCGCGGCGAGACGGGCCAGATCGAAGGCGGCCGCGGGCGTCTGCACGCCGGTGCGACCGAATCCCGTGTCGCACTCGACGAGAAACCGGACGTCGACGCCGTGGCGCGCGCCAGCGATGCTGAGCTCGCGCGCCACCACCTCGTTGTCGAGCACCACCGCGAGCCCCGGAGCCCGCCGGCACAAGGCCATCAGGCGATCCGTCTTGGCCTGGCCCAGGATGTTGAAGGTGAGCAGGATGTCGTCGGCCACGCCCGCGTCCACGAAGACCTCGACCTCTCCGATCTTCTGGCACGTGATGCCCATGGCTCCCGCCTGCATCTGCAGCTTTCCGATGGCGGGAATCTTGTGCGTCTTGATGTGCGGACGATTCCCGATGCCGTGCTTGGCGAGGTGCGCCTGCACCCGTCGAATGTTGTCTTCCATGATGTCGAGACGAATGGTCACGGCGGGGGTGTCGAGCTCCTTCACTGCGCTCATGCGATAGGCTCCCGTGGGTTCGCGCCCACGCTCAGACATGGGCATGGCCGCCGTACTGCACGCCGAGGACGTACATCACCTTGCCCAGGCCGATGAACTCCGAAAGCACCCAGGTCAGCTCCAGGCGCTCCTCCTCGGTGAAGACGTCGCCCAGCGCGTCCCAGAGCGCGTCGTCCACCCGGTGGTGGTCGAAGAACAGGCGATCGGCATAGCGGAGCGCCGCCTTCTCGCGCGCGGAAAAGGGCCCGCGCTCGTAGTCGGCGAGGGCCGCCACCAGCTCCTCGGTGATGCCCTCGCGCCTTCCCGAGGCGTAGCGCGTGGCCATTCAGTAGGCGCAGTCGTTGAGCTGGGCCAGGCGAAGCCGCGCCAGCTCCTTGGTGCGATGCTCCACCACGCCTTTGCGGACGAGCGGAGAGTAGAAGGCGACGAAGCGCTTGAGCGTTTCGGGCAGGCGCGCGAGGGTGAGGATGAAGTTCGGATCGCCGCCGTCGGCCTGCCAGCGATCCAGCATGAGGCGCAGCTCGGGATCGAGGCTCTCCGGCGACAGCAGGGGCAGACGCGGTCGAGCGGCGCCGCCCATCGTCACGGCGCGCTCACGGTGACGCCACCGCCCGAGGAGGTGACGGTGAAATTCGTCTCGTCCTGCTTGGCGTACGCGTAGGGCGCCCACCCCGTGGGCGGCGTGGGGATGCGGGCGAGAAATGGTCCCCCGGTGACGCCGTTCACGGTCTGGGCCAGGGTCAGCTGCTCGAGCGAGCCGGGCAGCGCGCCAAACGAGGTGTAGTACAGACGCACCGCCCCCGCGATCTGCTGGGCGTCGGCGCGCGCCTTGGTCGCCCGCGCCGCGGGCAGATCCTGCTCGATGGCCTTCTGCTCCCGCTGGCAGGCGACCACGGCGAGCCCGGCCATGAGGAGCGCGGCGACCGCCGCAGAGCGCGCACGCACGGCCGCTATTTCATCGGCGAATAGGGCGTGGGCCGGAGCATCTGCGCGGTGAGCCGGGCGACCAGGGGCCCGTTCTTCTCCGTCTCGGCAAACTTGGCGAGGCGCTCCTTGTCGGTGAAGAACGCGTGCCACTTCTTCTCGCGGTCCGCGAGGCTCTCGTAGGCCAGCATATAGATCAGCTGGTCGGAGGAGCCGCCCAGCTCGTTGGTCCAGAAGCCGACGACGTCGATGCCGTGCTTCTTGAAAAAGTCCAGGGTGATCTCGGCGAATCGCTTGTTGAGATCGGGGAGCCGGCCGGGCATGGCGTGGTAGGTGCGAAGCTCGTACATCATGGACGTGGCCTCCTCTGGATGGAAGTTGGTGTGCCACTGTAGGCTCGCGCTTTCACGCTGTCAAATGGTACCGGGGCAATTTGTTTCGCCGTGAAATCCGCGTTTGACCTGCGGCGCCGCGTCGCAGTATTGTACGGACCCATGGCCGACAAATTCGTCACCCTTCCAGAGATCCGTCAGCACGCGAAGAAGGTCCTGCCCCGCGACGCGTGGAACTTCGGCGACGGCGCCGCCGAGACCGAGATGACGCGCAAGCGGAATCGCCGCGCCCTCGACCGCCTGGCCATTCGCCAGGACATTCTCGTCGACATTCGCGAGATCGACCTGTCCACGCGACTCCTCGGCGTGCCCATGTCCTGGCCCGTGGCCGTGGCGCCCATGGGCGGTCTCATCCTCTTCCATCCTCAGGGCGACCTCGAGATGGCCCGCGGCGCCGCCCAGGGCGACACGCTGCAGTTCCTCTCGGGTGCGGCGGGCTGGTCGGTGGAGGAGGTGGCCAAGGCGAGCGCGGGGCCCAAGATGTTCCAGCTCTACCATCACGGCGACCGCGCGTGGGTCGCCGACCTCATGGCACGGGTCGAGGCCTCCGGCTATCACGCGGTGGTGTTGACGGTCGACGTGCAGGTGTATGGCCGTCGCGAGCGCGACATCGTCCACCGCTTCAATCCGCGGGAGGCGATGGCGCACGCCCCCAACCCGCGCGGGCCCGACGGGAGCTATCCCGAGCGTCTGACCTGGGACGACGTGGCGTGGCTCAAGAAGACGACGCGGCTGCCCATCGGCATCAAGGGCATCATGACCGCGCGCGACGCCAAGCGCGCCGTCGAGGCGGGCGTGGAGCTGATCTGGGTGTCGAACCACGGGGGCCGCCAGCTCGACCATACCCAGGGAACGATCGACGCCCTGCCCCCGATCGCCGACGCGGTGGCCGGGGCCGCTCCCATCGTGATCGACGGCGGCTTCAATCGCGGCACGGCCGTGCTCAAGGGCCTGGCCCTCGGCGCCACCGTGGTGGCGGCGGGCCGCGCCGCGCTGTGGGGTCTGGCCGCCGACGGCGCCGCGGGCGTCGCCTGCGCGCTGGGAATCCTCCGCCGCGAGCTCCGCACCACCATGGCCCTCTGCGGCCAGACGAGCGTCAAGGGACTGAGCGCCGACCTGATCTCCCGAGTCGACTGACCGTCGATCAGAGCGCGACGAGCCAGCCGGCGACCGCGCCCGCCAGCACCAGCGCGATGGCGGGCACCCGTCCCGTCCACAGCGCGAGACCCGCGAGAATGGCGATGATCACGGACGGCGCGCCGTGGATTCCCGCGCGCGCCAGCGTGTAGACGCCCGCCGCCGTGAGACCGATCCCGATCGGAGTCATGGCCCGCTCGGCCACCTGCGCCCACGGGCGCTGGCGAATCTCCGCCCAGTTCCGCGCGATCACGGCGGCGAGAAGCGAGACGGGCAGGAACATGGCCGTCCCCGCGAGGAGCGCACCCACGAGCCCGTGGGCGCGATAGCCGACGAACACGGCCACGAGCATGCTGGGTCCGGGTGTGAGCTGCGAGAGCGCGTAGCCGTCGATGAACTCCGGTGACGTGACCCAGCCGTGGCGCACCACCTGCCGCTCCAGCTCCGGCACCACGCCCAGCCCGCCGCCGATGCAGATCAGCGAGAGCCAGAGGAAGGTCCAGGTCAGCCGGGCGAGATCGGCGATCATGACGAGCCCGCGCGTGCCCGGAACAGCCACAGGCTCGCGGGCGCCACGAGCGTGATCGTGAGCGCGGTATTGACGCGGAGCACGCCGACGAGGAGAAACACCGTGGCCGCGATCGCGATCGCGCGCCAGCTCCGCAGCGAGACCGACACGAGGCGCCCCGTGGTGATGAAGACGAGGCCCACGATGGCCGCCGCCACGCCCCGAAGCCCATGCGCCATGGCCGGGCTGAAGTCGCCACGGAAGTAGAGCGCGCTCAGGACGAGCAGGATCAGGGCTCCGGGCAGGATGAGGGCCAGCGCGCCCCAGGCGGCGCCGCTCGCCCCGCCGAGCCGGAAGCCAAGGGCGACGGCGAGGTTGGAGAAGTTGGGTCCGGGCAGGAGCTGGCAGAGCGTGAGGTCTCGGACGAACTCTTCCCGCGTGACCCAGGCGCGCCGCGACACCAATGACTCGTAGAAGTAGGCGTAACGGCCCCCGCCCACGCTCGTGAGCCCCGTCCAGGCGAAGACGCGGACGATCTGCGACAGCCGTACCCGGCTCACGCGCTAGGTAGCTCGGAGAGGGGCTCCGCCCGAGACGCCGCGGAGGTCGCTCAGCGGTGCACCTTCAGCTCGATCTCGACGAAGACGAACTCGAAGGCGTTCGCGTTCCTGACATCGTGCTCCACGCCGGCGGGGCGCGTGTAGGATTGTCCCCTCACGAGCTCGCCCGAGGACGTCCCCTGGGGACCCGTGATGGCGAGCCGTCCCGTGGTCATGGGCACCACCACGTAGGCGTATTCGTGGCGGTGCCAGCCCGTGGCCGCTCCCGGCGCAAAGCGCCATTCCGTGACGCGGACACGATCGTCGTCGATCTGTACGGTCGGCACGGCTCTGAGCTCCGGAGGGGAGGACATGTGATTGTGCGCGTCGGCTCAGAGAAAGCCCGGGGACTGGTATTCGCAGAAGCCGTCGCGCAGGGCGTTCGGGTGCCAGACGCCGCCCGTCATGAGGCAGCGCGCCTGGAGATCCTGCTGGGTATAGCCCTGGGGCTCCGCCATGCAACCGGCGAAGAGGAGGAGCAGGGCGGCCAGGGCCAGCCGCGACGCGGAGATCGTCATGGCCAGGCGACTCTAGTCGGGCCGTCAAGGCCCTGTCAAGGCGCGGTATGCTCCCATCCGGAGGCGGGACGGCCATGATGGAGCTTCACGGCAAGGTCACGAACAGGAGGGGCGCGATGCCCTGGATCGCGATCGCGGCGGGGGTCGTCGTCGTCATCGGCCTACTCGTTTTCAAGATGGCCTCGGTCCCCCGCATCCACGACATCACGACGGACACCGAGGACCCGCCGCAGTTCGTGGCCCTCCTGGCCGCGCGCCAGGCCTCGTCGAACGGTGCGGTGTACGGCGGGCCCGCGGTAGCCGCCGAGCAGAAGAAGGGCTATCCCGACATCATTCCCCTCCTCCTTCCCGATCCTCCCGAGCGCGCCTTCGCGCGCATCGAGGCCGCCGCGCGTGGGCTGGGATGGCGCATCGTGGCCGCGGTGCCCGCGGAGGGCCGGCTGGAGGCCACGGCGACCACGCCCCTCCTTCGATTCAAGGACGACGTGGTGGTGCGCGTGGTCCCGGCTCTCAACGGGAGCCGGGTGGACGTCCGCTCGGTCTCGCGCTTCGGCCGGGGCGACATGGGCGCGAACGCGAAGCGCGTCCGCGCCTTCCTGGCGGCTCTCGCGACGCCGACCCCACGCTAGCCTGGCAAGCGGGGCCCGGATCGCTCCGGGCCCCGGATCGCCGGACGCGCCCGACTACTTGGTCGCGGGACGCACCTCGATGAAGGTGACGATATGCTGGTTGCCCTGCGTCTCGTAACTGACCTTCACCTCGGCGCCAGGCTGGAGAGCCTGACGGTCCACCTTGACGTTGGTGGGAATCATGAGCTGGATGCCGTCTTCCAGGGTCACCATCCGCCCGGACGCGTCGACGGACTTGACCTTGCCCTGCACATCCGTGGCGAAGGCCACCGGCGCGAATGCCAGCGCGGCCACCGCCGCCACCATCACCATCGTGAGAACTTTTTTCATTGCCCGCATTCCTCCTGTTTTTAAGGTTTCCTGCCTTCGGGCTCGACGATCTTCGCCGAGCGAACCTACACGGGCGGGCAACGCGCGTGCCAGCGACTCAAGGACTTGAATAGTCTGGCTTGAGGAATTTTTGACTGCTGACGAGAGTGTAAGACTGCAAGACACTTTGTAAGATTTACGAAGAAAAAATATCCGATGCGTCCAATCAGGATCCACCGGGAACCTTCGCGCCGGGAGGGCCACAAGCCCGCTGTGATAGGATCTGCCCGATGAGCGAACAGGGCCGGCCCTCGAACTTCGTCCGCGAGATCATCGAGGAGCACAACCGCACGGGCCGCTTCGGCGGCAAGGTGATCACCCGCTTCCCGCCCGAGCCGAACGGCTACCTGCACATCGGGCACGCCAAGGCCATCTGCCTCGACTTCGGCCTCGCGCGCGACTACGGCGGCCGCTGCCACCTGCGTTTCGACGACACCAACCCCACCAAGGAGAGCCAGGAGTACGTCGACGCCATCATGGCCGACGTGCGCTGGCTCGGCTTCGACTGGGGCGAGCACCTCTACCACGCCAGCGACTACTTCGAGCAGCTCTACCAGTGGGCGGAGGAGCTGATCCGCAAGGGCAAGGCGTACGTGGACGATCTCTCGGCCGACCAGATCCGCGAGTCCCGCGGCACCCTGACCGAGGCGGGGCGCGAGGCGCCGCACCGGATCCGCTCGGCGGACGAGAACCTCGATCTCCTCCGCCGCATGCGCGCGGGCGAGTTCCCCGAGGGCAGCAAGACCCTGCGCGCGAAGATCGACATGACCTCCGGCAACATCAACCTGCGCGATCCCGTCATGTATCGGATCCGCAAGGCCACCCACCAGCGCACGGGCGACGCCTGGTGCATCTACCCCATGTACGACTGGGCCCACGGCCAGTCCGATTCCCTCGAGGGCGTGACGCATTCCATCTGCACACTCGAGTACGAGGACCACCGTCCCCTCTACGACTGGTACCTCGACGCCCTCGGCATCTATCACCCGCAGCAGATCGAGTTCGCCCGCCTCAACCTCTCCCACACCGTGATGAGCAAGCGGAAGCTGCTCCGTCTCGTGGAAGGGGGCCACGTGAGCGGCTGGGACGACCCGCGCATGCCCACCATCGCCGGCCTGCGGCGCCGCGGCTATACTCCCGAGTCGCTCCGCGATTTCTGCGACCGCATCGGCGTGGCCAAGTCCGACAACACGGTGGAGCTGGCCCTCCTCGAGCACTGCGTGCGGGAGGACCTGAACAAGCGCGCGGAGCGTCGCATGGCCGTCCTGCGCCCCCTCAAGCTCATCGTGGAGAACTACCCCGAGGGCAAGGTCGAGGAGATGGAGGCGGTCAACAACCCCGAAGACCCCGCTGCGGGCACGCGAAAGGTGCCCTTCAGCCGGGAGCTCTGGATCGAGCAGGACGACTTCCGCGAGGTCGCCCCCAAGAAGTACTTCCGGTTGACGCCGGGGGCCGAGGTCCGCCTGCGCTATGCCTACATCGTCCAGTGCACCGATTTCAAGAAGAACGCCGCGGGCGAGGTGATCGAGGTGCGCTGCCAGTACGATCCCGCCACCGTGGGCGGCGACAGCAAGGGACGGAGCGTCAAGGGCACCATTCACTGGGTGTCCGCGGCGCACGCCGTGGACGCGGAGGTGCGGCTGTACGAGACGCTCTTCACCAAGCCCGATCCGGACGCCGAGGAGGATCTCACGGCCGCCCTGAATCCGCAGTCGCTGACCGTGCTCTCCGGGGCCAAGGTGGAGCCTGCGCTCGCGTCGGCGCCGCCGGGCACGCGCTTCCAGTTCGAGCGCACGGGCTACTTCAGTGTCGATACGCGTGATTCGGCGCCCGGCCGCCCGGTCTTCAACCGGACGGTGGGGCTGCGGGACACCTGGGGCAAGATCGAAAAAGCCTCGAGCTAGCCGGCTCCCGGATGGCTCGATCCGGCAAGGAGAAATGCTGATGCCACGCTTCCGCCGTCTCCTCTCTGCGCTCCTCGCCCTCCTTCTCCTGCCCGCCGTCCTCCTCTCCCCGCCGTCGGCGCCTCCGGCCGGGGCCGCGGGCCCGGAGGGCCAGATCGTCTGGGGCGTCCACATCACGCTCGCCCCGACCTGGTTCGACCCCGCGGAAGCGAGCGGGATGATCACGCCCTTCCTGGTGTACTACGCGCTCCACGATGCCCTCGTGAAGCCCATGCCGGGGCAGCCGCTCGCCCCGAATCTCGCCGAGTCGTGGTCGGTCTCCAAGGATCATCTCGCCTGGGAATTCGTCCTGAGAAAGAACGCGCGCTTCCACAATGGCGAGCCCGTGACCGCGGAGGACGTGAAGTTCTCCTTCGAGCGCTACCGGGGGGCGGCCAACAAGACGCTGAAGGAGCGGGTGGTCGCCGTGGAGACGCCGGATCCGGGACGCGTTCGCTTCCGCCTCAAGCAGCCCTGGCCCGATTTCCTCACCTTCTACGCCAGCGCCACCGGGGCGGGCTGGATCGTGCCCAAGAAGTACGTCGAGAAGGTCGGCGAGGAAGGCTTCAAGAAGGCGCCCGTGGGCGCGGGCCCCTACAAGTTCGTCTCCTTCACGCCCGGCGTGGAGCTGGTGCTGGAGGCCTTCGATCAGTACTGGCGCAAGACCCCGAGCGTCAAGCGCTTCGTCTTCAAGGTCATCCCCGACGAGTCGACGCGGCTGGCCGCCCTCAAGCGCGGTGAGGTGGACATCGTCTACTCGGTGCGCGGCGCCCTCGCCCAGGAGCTGCAGCGCACCTCCGGCCTCACCCTCAAGCCCGTGGTGATCCAGGGCACCTTCTGGCTCTATTTCCCGGAGCAGTGGGATCCGAAGTCGCCGTGGCACGATCGGCGCGTGCGGCTGGCCGCCGCGCAGGCCGTCGATCGCCAGACCATCAATCAGGCGGAGACGCTGGGCTTTTCCCGGATCAACGGCAGCATCATCCCGAGCACCTTCGAGTTCTTCTGGCAGCCTCCCGCCACTCCCTACGATCCAGCCCGCGCCAAGCAGCTCCTCGCGGAGGCCGGCTATCCCAACGGCTTCGACGCAGGGGACTACTATTGCGACGTCTCCTACGGCAATCTCGCCGAGGGCGGGATCAACTACCTCCAGGCCGTGGGGATCCGGGCCAGGCTTCGCCCCATCGAGCGCGCGGCATTCTTCAAGGAGTACGCGGAGAAGAAACTGAAGAACATCATCCAGGGCTCGAGCGGAGCATTCGGCAATGCCGCCACCCGTCTCGAGGCGTTCGTGGTCGCCGGGGGCACGTACTCCTACGGCAGCTACCCGGACATCGACGGGCTCTTCCAGGAGCAGGCGGCCGAGCTGGACAGAAAGCGCCGCGAGGCGACCCTGCATCGGATCCAGCAGCTCGTCCACGACAAGGTCATGTTCGCGCCCATCTGGGAGCTCGCCTTCCTGAACGGCGTGGGGCCGCGCGTGCAGGAGAGCGGGCTCGGCCTTATCGGCGGCCACGCCTATTCCGCCCCTTACGAGGACGTCAAGCTCAAGGCCAGATAGGGGCAGGCCGAGGTCTCGCAATGCCCTTGACGGCCGCGGGGTGCCCCCGATAATATCGGGGCCGCAAGCAGAGTGGCCCTGGGGGACTTCTCACGGGAGGTGAGCGTCATGAGCTGGGAAGCGCCGGACTTCATCGAAGTGAAGATGGACGCTGAGATCAACTCGTACCAGGACGACTTCGACCGCGAGCAGGACGACCGCTTCTAAGGGCGGATCAGCCGCCCGATCAGCGCCGACAGCCCTCCGCCCGGCCATGTGCGAGCGGGGGGCTGTGGTGTCTCTGGGGGTCTATCGTGCGCATCCGAGTGCTGGGCGCCGCGGCGGGCGGTGGCTTTCCCCAGTGGAACTGTGGCTGCCCGAACTGCCGGGGCGTCCGCGCGGGTCTCGTCATGGCCACCCCCCGCACCCAGGAAAGCGTGGCCGTCAGCGCCGACGGCGAGTGCTGGTTCCTGCTGAATGCCTCTCCGGAGATCCGTCACCAGATCGAGAGCTTCCCCGGTCTTCACCCGCGCGAGCCCCGGCACTCGCCCATCGACGCCATCGTCCTCACCAACGGCGACCTCGACCACACCCTGGGTCTGCTCTCCCTCCGCGAATCCCACCCGCTCGTCGTCTACGCCACCGATCGTGTGCATCGCGGCTTCACCGAGGGCAATGTTCTCTATCGGACCCTCGAGCGGTTTCGCGAGCAGGTGACCTGGCGCTCTCTCGAGCCCGGACGAGAGACGCCCCTGGCCGGTGTCAATGGCCGAGAGAGCGGCCTCTTCATCGAGGCCGTGGCCGTGCCGGGCAAGCTTCCGATTCACCTCGAGCAGATGGGGGCCGGGGATCCCGAGGACAATGTCGGCCTCAGGATTCGCGAGGCCTCCACGGGGCGGCGGCTCGCCTATTTTCCGGCGGCGGGCGGCCTCACCCCGAACGTGCGGAAAGCGCTCGACGGGGCCGACTGCGTCTTCTTCGACGGGACATTCTGGTCGAGCGACGAGCTGCCCGCCCTCGGCCTCGGAACCAAGCGCGCCGAGGACATGGCACACCTGCCCGTGGGGGGTGAGACGGGCAGCCTCGCCGCCCTGCGCGACCTGTCCGCGCCGCGTCGCATCTACATCCACATCAACAACACCAATCCCATGCTGCGTGACGACTCCAAGGAGCGAGCGGTGGCGGAGGCGGCGGGGTGGGAGATCGCGGCGGACGGCATGGAGGTCACCCTGTGACGGTACGGCCCCCGCTGTCGCGCGACGAGCTCATCGCCTGGGTCCGCCGCGAGGGAGAGCAGCGCTACCACGATCACCATCGGTACCACGAGCTCATGCACGAGGGCCGGCTGACCAAGCTCCAGCTCCAGCAGTGGGTGCTGAACCGCTACTACTACCAGACGCGCATCCCCATCAAGGACGCCGTCATCCTGTCCAAGTCGGAAGATCCTGCCTTCCGCCGCATGTGGATCCGCCGCATCCGCGACCACGACGGCGACGAGGCGGGCGGCGAGGCAGGGCTCGACCTCTGGCTGCGGCTGGCCGACGGGGTCGGCCTCGACCGCGAGGAGGTGGCGAGCTGCCGGTCCGTCCTGCCCGGCGTCCGCTTCGCCTGCGACGCCTACGTCGATCTCGTGCGCGAGCGGAGCCTGGTGGAGGCGGTGGCCTCGTCCCTCACGGAGTTCTTCGCCCCCGACCTCATGTCGAAGCGCGTGCTCGCCTGGGAGAAGCACTACCCGTGGGTGAGCGCGGACATGCTCGCGTATTTCCGCTCGCGCGTCCCGCGCGCCCGGCGCGACTCCGAGGAGGCCATCGATTTCGTGGTCGCCCACGCGGCCACCTACGAGATGCAGGAGCGCTGCGTGGCCGCCCTGATCCGGAAGACGGAGATTCTCTGGCATCTGCTCGATTGCGCCTTCGCCGCCTACATCGAGCCGGGCTGGGGCCCCGGGGGAGCCCGCGCCACCTGATGGACGCCTCGAGTCGGCCCCGCCTCGCCCCCAAGGCTCGCCTGCGCTTCGATCGCAAGTCGTCGCGCTACATGCTCCTCTACCCCGAGCGCGGCCTCGTGCTCAACCCCACCGCCGCCGACGTGCTCCAGCGCTGCACGGGCGAGCGTACCGTCGGCTCCATCGTGGAGGAGCTGGCCCAGAAGTACGGGCACGAGACTCCCGCCGTGGAGCGCGAGGTGATGGACTTCCTCCAGACCATGGCCGATCGCGGCCTCGTGCAGGCGGCGATGTGACCGAGGCGTATCGACCCTACACGCTCGTGGCCGAGCTGACGTATCGCTGCCCCCTGCGCTGCGTGTACTGCTCGAATCCCCTCGACTACGGGCGCCATGATCGCGAGCTCGACACCGCGACCTGGCAGCGCGTCTTCCGCGAGGCGGAAGATCTCGGCGTGGTCCAGCTCAACCTGACGGGCGGCGAGCCCCTCGTGCGTGACGACCTCGAGGCCCTCGTCGAGGAAGCCCGCCGCCTCGACCTCTACACCAACCTGATCACGAGCGGCATCCCCCTCCGCCGCGAGCGCCTCGCCCGCTTCCGCGCGCTCGGCCTCGACAATGTCCAGATCTCGATCCAGGACACGGCAGCCCCGGCCTCGGACCGCATCGCGGGGCTGCGCTCGTTCGACCGCAAGCTCGAGATCGCCTCGTGGGTCAAGGAGCTCGGTTTCCCCCTCACCCTCAACACCGTGCTTCACCGCGAGAACCTCGACCGCGTGGAGGAGATCGTCGCGCTGGCGGAGCGGCTCGGCGCCGACCGCCTGGAGCTGGCCAATGCGCAGTACGTGGGCTGGGCGCTCTCCAATCGCGCCGCGCTGCTGCCGACGCGCGAGCAGCTCGATCGCGCCCGCGCCGTCGCCGGCGACGCCCGCCAGCGGCTGCGCGGCCGGATGGAGGTCCTCTTCGTCACCCCCGACTACTACGCGGAGTTTCCCAAAGCGTGCATGGATGGCTGGGGG
>WNGQ01000831.1_pt1 | contig 32086 bp, 29 predicted proteins | sample 5407661 | NCBI WGS metagenome assembly WNGQ01 (sample SAMN13153382, study PRJNA577476) | soil metagenome | isolation source: 60 cm soil or saprolite under Garry oak tree replicate 2 | place: USA:California | collected 2016-06-15 | reverse complement strand
TCATCTACCAAGTAAGAAAGACGCCGTACGTAGCACTACTGCCAGTACGGCGTTATGCGACCAGACCGAACAGCGCCTTCAATTCAGGGAGGATGGCGGAGAGCCTTGTTGAATGGCACTTAGAGAGGGAAGACCAGGCCTGGCCCGTCCAAGTGAGAGATGATCATACGATTTTCTGCCGTTCTACGGTAGACCAGTAGGACATCCCATCGACAAGCACCTGGTGGAACAAGCTGCTCCTGCGGCGGTAATCTGGTTGCCCACCACCTTCAGTAAAGTCTGTCTCACGCACCCGTCTCTACAACATGCAGCAGACACTCCCTCGCAAGGCCCACGGATTGCGCAACGAGGGCATAGTGAGGGGGCCAAAAAGCCCAGGAATAGAGGGAGTTTGACATGACAGCTCGTCTCTCTCTGCGTCCCCGCGATCTCGCACCAGCTGGAGGCATCAGTGTGCATGGTGCCCATTCTGCGTTCGTGGTTGGCGTCCCAGCTTCGCTCATAACTTGTGTTCCGTGCAAGCATCCTTCCTCCGCTCGGCGAACCCCCCGCTCCAGAGGGACTTCGACGGCAACGTCGTACTTGGGGTAGTAAGCCTTCACGTTCCTGCCGTACTCGTCTCGGAACTTCTCAAGGACCTGGTCGAGCTGTGCCTCGTCAGTAAGAAGACGGGCACTCGTCGTGAACGTCTTCCCTCTGGTGCTTAAGCGGATGGAAGGTTGCTTGCGCAGGTTTTTGTACCACTCGGTATCTGATCCCCTCACCGGGATCAGAGAGAGCTTGTCGCCTTCCACGGCGAACCAAACGGGGTAGGTAAGGGATCGACCCGACGTTTGACCAGTCACGGTGATCTCGATTTCGTTGACGCCCCGGAGGGCAGAGAGAACATCTGTCTGTACCAGAGGCATCTCCTACGCCTGGTCGGTTTCATCCAGGTACTCTATTGCCGTCCTGATTGCCGTCAACGCATTCGGCCATCCCGCGTAGAAAGCCAGATGGGTGAATACCTCGGCAAGTTCGTCGAGGCTTACCCCGTTCTCTCTGGCGCGCAGAAGGTGAGAGGGGAGTTCGTTGGTCCGATACAGCGCGACGAGGGCTGCAACCGTAATCAAGCTCCGGTCGCGCTTGGAAAGACCAGGACGTTCCCAGATGTCGCCGAAGAGCACCTGGTTGTTCAGTTCGATGATCTTCGGATCGAAGTCTGCTATCTTCTTCATCATGTCTGCGGTATAGGGTTGTTCTTTAGGCATAGTATGTTCTCCTTTGTAGGGGTATCGCTACGTAAGCTGTCACCAATCGCAAAGTAGCGGGCATTTCGCGCATAAACTGAGCAACTAAGAAGTTCCGCTTCTGGAAAGGAACTTGACCCCATTTGCCCTACTAAAAGAGTGCAGAGTGGTGCTGGACGCTCGGCTTCGCTATACTCAGGCGTGTGCTCCAAGTTCTGACTCTGCTTCATTTGCGGAACTGGCGTGCCTATGTAGATGAAAAGATCACCTTCGGCGCATGCTGTCATGTCATGCGCCTCTCTTCCCTTCGTTCTCACGCCTTGTTCAAAAACGCCTTGACGGCCCCCATCATTTCGGCATACCTGTCGCGGCGGATGTTGTGACCAGCCCCAGCAATATGCACCACCTCCCCCTGTTTCCAGAGCTGTGCCGCTTGCTGGGCGGCTTCGGGCGTGACAACCGCACCCAACTGGGGATCGCCTGTAATGAGCAGAATGGGACACTGGATGCGTGCCATGATCTCGCGCCATCGGAAGGCAATCACGGCGGCATGTGCAGGCTCCAAAAAAGCGATATTCATCTCGGCTTTGGAGTCCGCCCAGGGGATGATCTCCTCTTCGGCCCAGGTCGGATTGAGCGCGTGCCCCCTGGCGATACGCTCCTCGCGTGGCAGTGCTCTCAGCTCAAAGAGCCATTGCCATCCCGACGGAGCTGATTGCTCCTCATTGGTTCCCACCAGACCCTTGTTGATATCGGTCTGAGATGGTGGCTTGTCGAGCAGAGGGGGATCTTCCAGGACGATGGCTCGAACGACATCAGGAGCGTTTGCCGCAACCGTCGCTGCCGTGATCGCTCCCATCGAATGCCCGACCAAGAACGGCTTTTGCAGCCCCAATGCTCCAATGACCGCTATGGCATCGCCAGCTAGCAATGAGATCGAGACCTCCCCTGTCGAGGTGCCAGAATGACCATGACCACGTGCATCCGTCATGATCACGTCGTAGCTGCCTGCCAGGTCAGCCGCCATACGCGACCAGCACCGGCCACTATCCGTGATGCCGTGCAACAGGAGCACAGAGGGTTTGTTCTTGTCGCCAGTGCGGTAATAATGGATGGTGATGTCATTGACCTGCACATCGCCTTCAGTCCATGCTGTCATATCATACTCCTCTTTTTCTTTGTCTATCTTTCCTTCTCCATACGTGCTTGATTGCCAGGGAGTTCCTGCAAGAAGGCATCTGTCTTGCGCATGCCAATCATACAGACACGGGCTCGACTGTTGGCGGGTTCACCGTTCGATGATTGGGAGAATCAGACGAGATGGATGCGCCGCGTCATGGAAGATGCGATTGATCGCCGGTCGGTAGTGATCAGCAGCTTCGCTCGCGATCTCTCCGCCCGTGTTGCTGTTGCGGTTGAATCGCGGGAAGTTGCTGCTCGAAACCTCCAGCCGGATGCGGTGCCCCGGTAGAAATACATTCGCCGTGGCCCACAGGTCGAGGCGCAGCTCGTAGATTGCATCCGGTTCGAGGAGTTCGGGCGCCGTGAATGAGGTGCGGTAGCGCGCGCGTAGGATGCCTTCGGTCAGGATCAGCGCCCGGCCATCCGGATACACATCCACCAGCTTGCCCGTAAAGTCCGTGTCACGCGCCGACGAGGCCACGAACAGGCGCAGTTCGATCGGGCCGGTCACTTCGATTGGTCGATCCAGCACCGGAGTGCTGTACACCAGCACATCATCGCGCACCTCGACCGCACGCTGGTCGCGCGGCCCCATGGCGTTGCCGCCGGGCAGGATGACCTGGCCGCCAACAGTTGGGACCGGGCGCAACGGGTTGTACAGGTACACATCCGGCGGCTCGTCGTGGGGCGGCTCGGCCGACAACCTGCCGTCGCCCTGCAGGGTGTTGGCTGAGCCCTCGCTGTGCAGGTAGTAGGGACGGTACTGCGTGTCAGGCAGCGGCCAATCGGCCTCCGTGCGCCATGCATCAATGCCCATCACAAACAGCATGACCGGCGGCTCCTCCTCCACGCCGTTGTCCGCCTCCTTGAGCCAACGGTCGAACCAGCGGAGCTGGATGCCCGTCAGGTCGATGGCGTCGTGGCTTCCGGCCACGCCGAACTCGCGCTCCGGGAAACTGCCAGTAAAGTTCATGTGGGTCCAGGGGCCGATGATCACGCGCTGGTTGCGGCGTGTGCGTTCTGTGCCGCCCCGCTGCCGCATGCCGAGGTAGTTCTGGAACGTGCTCCACAGGAAGATATCGTACCAGCCGCTGATGTTGAGCGAGGGGGCAGTAATCTGCTCGTAGCCAGTAGAGGGCGAGATTGGACGCCAATACGCGTCCGGGGTCGAGTGGGCCAGCCAGTCACCATAGAAGGGCGCGAGGGCGCGGATCAGCGGATGGTCGGCGAGCGGCAGGTCGGCCAAGACGGCGTTCACGTCCAGGCTGGCTGCGCCCTCCGGCGGCTTCCCGCCACGCATCACGCGGCGCCGGATCTCGCCGGGAATGATGTCAGCGACCACCCAGCGCAGGTCATGGAGCACCTTCGCGCCACCCTGATACGTGTTGCCTTCATACATGTCCGAGAAGGTGACCGCCGGCGCCATCGCCCGTAGTGCAGGGGGGTGCTCACGCGCGGGCAGCCACTGGGTGCCGCCGACGTACGAGCCACCGAAGGTGCCCACGACGCCGCGCGACCACGGCTGACCAGCCGCCCAGGCGATCGTGTCAACGCCGTCGCGGGTCTCCTGGAACATGGGGTCGAACTCGCCCTCGGAGCCATACCGCCCGCGCACATCCTGGATCATGACGGCGTAGCCGGCCTGCACGGCGCGCAAGATGTCGAACGGGACGCCGGTACTGCCTACCAGGGCGTGTTCCTTGTCATAGGGGGTGCGCGAGAGGAGTACCGGCGCGGGTGCAGCGCCGTCCAGCCAATACACGTCAGTCGCGAGCCGTACCCCATCGCGCATCGGCACCATGACGTTCTTGTCAATCAGAATAGTTGCCATTGATGTCCCCCTTCTTCGGCCCTTCATTTGGCCTGGTATTGTTCGTCGCTGACCTGTTCCATCCAGTCAACCGCCTTGCCGTCGAGCCGCTCCTGAATGGCGATGTGTGTCATGGCGGTGGTGGGTGCGGCCCCATGCCAATGTTTCTCCTCCGGTGGGAACCAAATCACGTCCCCCGGACGAATGTCCTCGATGGGGCCACCCCAGCGTTGGACCCGGCCAGAGCCTGCCGTCACAATCAACGTCTGGCCCAGCGGGTGGGTGTGCCAGGCGGTCCGAGCGCCCGGCTCGAAGGTGACACTGGCGCCGCTCACGCGTGCAGGATCAGGTGCCTCGAAGAGGGGGTCAATGCGGACCGTGCCGGTAAAATACTCGGCTGGTCCTTTGCCAGATGGTTGTGAGCCACTTCTTTTGATGTACACGTGCTGAATTCCTCCACCATGCCTGCAAAAGCTGAGAGGCATGTTCTCTGTCTAGGGTAAGGGCTTGTGAAAAAATACCTTTCCACGTTAGAGGTAATACGATTGCTCGCTCCTGTTTGAAGACAGGAAGGGATGTCTTCACGACTCCAATTATAGACGCGCCTTCGCGCAGGGTGGTAGAATAATGCGCGCAAATGATTGAATGATTCTGCACATCTTCCATCTGGAAGATGGAGAAACACGTGAAGAGGTTCCTATGGATATCATGAACCCCCAGCCGGCAGAACGCGAGGCCGAGCGGATGCAAGCCAATCGCGAGGAACTGGTGGAGCGAATTGCGCGCGCCATGCGCGAAGATGGGACCGCCCAGCCGCTCCCAGGACTGCACTTGAACCGCCTCTCCTCGCCTCGGGCACCGATTTACGGCGTGATGGAGCCATCCGTGGCCGTGATTGCCCAGGGGAGTAAGGAGGTCCTGCTGGGTGACAGCCGCTACCGCTACGGTCCCTCACAGTATCTGCTCGCTACCGTCGAGCTGCCCACCATCCGCCGGGTGCTGGAAGCCTCAAAGGAGCGGCCCTACCTCAGTCTGCGCCTGGAACTGGCCCCCAGCCTCGTCGGTGAGGTCCTGCTTGAGGCCGGTCACACCTCGCCGAGAGATCAGGCTTCTGTGAGGGCGATATCCGTCAGTTCGTTGGATGCGCACCTGCTGGACGCCTTCGTGCGGCTCGTCCGGCTCCTGGATGTCCCTGCTGAAGCGCCGGTCCTCCTGCCTCTGATCACGCGGGAAATCATCTATCGACTCCTGCTGGGAGAGCAGGGTGGCCGACTCCGTCACCTTGCTCTTCAGGGTAGCTACACCCCCCACATTGCCAGAGCGGTCGGGCATCTCCGTCGAAACTTCGACCAGCCCCTACGCATCGAGAATATTGCACGCGAGCTCGGCATGAGCGTCTCACGGTTGCGCTACCACTTCAAGGCCGTCACGGCGCTGAGCCCTTCGCTATTCCAGAAGCAGTTGCGGCTGCAGGAGGCTCGCCGTCTGCTGCTGAGCGAAGGCCTTGACGCGGCCAGTGCCGCCTACCGCGTGGGCTACCACGACGCCTCCCACTTCACTCGGGAGTACAAACGCCTCTTCGGTGTTGGGGATTTTTGCATATCGCCCCGAAAAGGTTCAATCCAGCATCAAGCCGCCAGAGTAGTCTGGTAATTGGGCGATAATTCGGTCAGTGCCCGGATAATCGCATCAATATTAAGCGAATTCGATTTCCGACCGTGCCAGACGTGAAATAGACCAGGCAAGGATCGTCGCTGCGTGCGGCTGCGGGCCAGTGAACTCTCTTTTCGGTATCAGAACTGAGTAGCACATTAGCGGCATAGGCAATGGTTGCTTGTTTATAGCACCTCAATCAGTGCGCATGACCCTAAGATAATTAGCTAGTACACTTGGATGGAGTTATGTCTAAGGGCCACGATCGTTAGCATTTCATCTATCGCCCCAATTCCTCTGATGGTGGTTCGGATTCGCGCATATCAGACAGTCGTGGTGGCGGAGGTTTCAAGCCTCTTGCAATTCCGTCTATAAGTGCACCATACCTTTCCACGAATTCATTAACTAAGTTTTGTGCCTTTTTTATCACCGCATCCTGTTCTTGCGAAGCGATTCCCGGCGGAACGTCCATCACCCATTCTTTTGCAAAAGCCAAACCTCTCTGCAAAGTTTCTATAGGCACGGGTTCTACCCGCATAGCAAGCCGCACATCGGCTTCCAGTATAACAGAATCACTGCCAGGAATCTCTGTATCTGAAAGAAATTCTGTTATATTTCTACTTACCCTTTTTCCACTGCCTATAATATGGGTTAATGCTAATCTGAGCATATTATTTTCCTTAAGATTATCTTTCAGACCTTGTTCTATTATATGATTTATAATCATCTCCGATACAGGATCATGGAAAGTCGCTGCCAAATGTTCATTTCGCGGATCTGCGAATATCTCTGTCAGTCCCTTGCTCAACTCCAATAACAGGGTATTACCGGATATAGCTAATTTAGACTTTCTATCAGGTTGCGAAATGATACAACTATTAACTACGGCATTGAACCCCCACTTGCACCTCTTAGCAAATTCATCTGGAGGCATTCCTTCAATAAAATTTTCTGCAATGGAATCTGCGAATTTAAAAGGCACCGGACTACCTATTACGCTGGCTTCGGTTCGTGAGACAGGTCTTAAGACGATTAAGGTGGAGTCCCGCCCCCTGATTGAACCGCCTCTATCCGCAATGCGCGTGAGGCGATGGCGGATTGTATCAGGTCTTTCTGGTCATGTGAATCTCCTTTTTGCTGCTGTTGTTGCGCCTGTGTAGATGTGGGCAACGCTCCCCAGATTCTAGTCTCGACCACTAAGAGCAGTCATCGCCGCCAGGGAGTCCATGTAGTCCCGCCATTGCACGATCTTGCGATTCTCGATGGTAACAACTGAGATGAAGCGGTTGTTGTACGACGCGCCGGTTCTGACTATTTTGCCATGACACTCGTATTCTATTATGACGACGCGGGGGTCCTGCGAGCGGTTCGTTATCAGAGCATCCGCGCTGTGCAGGATGATATTTTCACCATAGCCCACATAAAGGGTCATTAGCGCTTCACGACTATCAAGTCTCTGCGGCCATCCGGGGAAAATATATTTAAACTCAAACACGGCGTCGTCAGCGATAGTATCAAAATAATGGGCGCCGTCTACTAAGCCATCCAGTCCCTGCTGAACTATGTCGAAAAATGGGTCGAGTGCTGTGAAAGCCGCATATTTGGAATCAGTCATAATTTGGCTCCTTGGATGTCGATTTGCTATGCCCTCCGAAGCGAGATGGTGAGGGCCTGATCAATGCCGACTGTCAGTTCCCGTCAAGAGCTTGCGTCGCAATTTCAACGCTAACTATCATACCACACATTACGCACAAAGCTGTAAAATCTTGTTTTTGAAGTTCCATCAATTGTAGGCTATCTTGATCGCGCAATCCGGCGATAATCTGGGGAGCGTTGCCCACATCTACACAGGCTTGCGCCGCCGTAAAAAACTGGCGCGGCGTCAGATAATCCAAGGCTTGGTGCGGGCGTTCGTCGTTGTAAAATTTGAACCATTCTCCGATTTCTGTCTTGGCCTCCGCAACGCCTGCGTAAGCTTTCAGATAAACCTCCTCATATTTCAAACTGCGCCACAAGCGTTCGCAGAAAATGTTATCGAGGCATCGTCCTTTGCCGTCCATGCTGATGCGAATGCCTTGCGCCGAGAGCGCCCCGATAAACGCTTCACAAGTAAACTGGACACCTTGATCGGTGTTGAAAATTTCCGGTTTTCCGTAACGGCGCATCGCTTCCTGCAACGCGTCGACGCAAAAACTTTTATCCATCGTATTCGACAGCCGCCACGACAAAACCAATCGGCTGTGCCAGTCGATGACCGCGACAAGATATAAAAATCCATGCTTCATCGGGATATAGGTAATGTCACAACTCCACACCTGATGAACGCGCAATATCTCTATATTCCTCAGTAAATATGGGTATATTTTATGCTGGGGATGGCGGCGGCTTAAATTCGGTTTGCGGTAAATCGTCTCTATGCCCATCAGACGCATCAGGCGCGTCATGCGCCTGCGCCCGACTCTGTGCCCGGAGCGCGACAACACAAAGGCGAGTTTTCGCACTCCGAAGAAAGGCCTTTCCAGATGCAGCGCATCAATCAACCGCATCAGGCCAAGATCGGCCTCTTTCACGGGCGAAGGCGTGCGATAGACCGCTGCGCGCGGCAGGCGCAGTAACGCGCACTGCCGCGTGACCGGCAAGCCTTTGCGTTTGCGGGCGACCTTCTGGATACGCTCAGGTCGGCTTACTTCCTGAGCACACCCGATAAAAAATCGCGTTCCATGATCAGTTGCCCGATCGTTTCGTGCAGCTTCGCGATTTTGCCTTCATCGGTTTTGGCTTGTTTGCCGGTTTCAAAGATGCTCGCCGCATCCGCCAGCAGTTCTTTCTTCCACGCATAAATCTGGTTCGGATGCACTTCAAACCGGCTCGCCAATTCGGAGATTGTGCCTTCTTCCCTCAGCGCCGCCAACGCGACTTTCGCCTTGAACTTCGCGTCATGCTTCTTTCGTATCTTCGACATTTTCGTCCCCTTTTCTCTACTTTTAGGGGCGTTTCTCCACCTTAGCTACTGTCTCATTTTACGAGGCCAGCATATATCATTGTCAGGTTCTCATAAATTGCCATTAAAAATTCTTTTTTTACTCTTCTGTCCTCTTTAGGATTGCCCGTATTAAGATCCTTAACATGATTTAGCACAACAGACGCCACTCCCCATTCCATACCCAACTCTCTAATTAAATATTATTCAGGTTAAGAATTATATACTCATTTACATCAAAGAAAAAAGATATTTTCGGGACTTGTCATTTTCAAAGTGAACTTCAGTAAATTGTCAAAGTGGGTAATTTGGTCCAAACCGCCAAAATGGTGTACTACCATTTCTGGGCATACTCCTCGACGATGTGGGTGTCGGTGAGATTGAGATAGATAGCAGTGGTTGTAAGTCTGTCATGCCCTAATATTTTCTGGATGGCTGCCAGTGAGATGCCTTTCTGAATGGCGAAAGTGGCAAAGGTATGGCGCAGCACATGCGGCGTAACATCCTGGGTGATTTTTGCGCGGTTTGCGACGCGCTTGACGATTTTCTGCACCTGACGCTTCCCTACGAACCAGGCTCCGTGCAACGCAAAGTAATGTTCCATCAATGATTGTATTCTCCTGGACATGGGCACTACTCGCTTCTTGGATTGTTTTCCATAGGGGCCGCCTTTGCCTTCAACCCTGAAAGATTTTTGCTGCCATAAGATATGCTGGGGTGTGAGATCGCAAAGTTCAGATACACGCAGGCCGGTATCCAGCAATGTCCAGATGACGAGTTTTTCTTCGGTGGTTTCGCAGGCATGGCAAAGGGCATCTGCTTCCTCTGCACGTAATGGTTCCCGGACGTACTGGTAGGCCATTTTATTCCTCTCAACTCCCATGAGTTCGTATTTATACGAGGATAGCGAATTGCATTCGCTTTTCAATATTTTTGTGAGATGAGGCATTAACAATGGCTACGCCAGGTTTTACCAGCGCTTGCATATTAGCAATTCAAAATTGATTTTGTAACTCAAGGGCGATAAAATTCGCCTTTCTATGCGGAAGGCGAACTTTGACAAGGACAATTTTTATGCGACTAAAAATTTTGAGCCAGGACGAAGCAGATTCGCTTTACGGCCTTCCCCGTTTTACGCAGAAAGAGCGGGATGAATATTTCACATTGTCCACTGAGGAGAAGGCGGCGCTGGAGCAACTGCATTTCCATAAATCCAGGCTGTTTTTCATTCTGCAACTGGGATACTTCAAGGCCAGGCTGATGTTCTTCGTCTTCAACCTGACAGAGGTGGAAGAAGACGCCGCCTATATAAGACAGAGATACTTCCCTGGCCTTGATGACGTTGATCCATACATTGCCAAGGGCACACGTCTTAAACAACAGGGAATGATTCTTGAACTCTGCCGTTACCGGAATGCGGATGCCGCGATACGCCGGACGCTGGAGGCTTGCGCCCAGCAGGTGGCAACCGTCTTTGGCAAGCCTGTCTATGTGTTTCGGGAACTGATGCACTACCTGGTGGAGCAGCGCGTTGTCGTTCCCGGATACACCACCATGCAGGATATTGTCGGCAGGGCACTGGCGCATGAACAGCGCCGCCTTGCCGGTATCGTCGATGAACATGTGGGGCTATCCGCAAAGGCAGCCCTGAGTCGTCTGCTTGAAGACACGCAAGGACTGCATGAAATCACCCTGCTCAAGCGCGATCCGAGGGATTTCAGCAATCATGAGATACGACAAGAGATGAAACGCGGCGAGCATTTGCGCGAGCTGTACGAATTATCCCAGAAGTTGCTGCCGCATCTGAACATCTCAAAGGAAAACATCCGGTATTACGCTTCACTTGTGGATTATTATTCGGTTTACCGGCTCCGGCAACTGAGCGATTCCATCCTCTATGTGTATCTCCTCTGCTTCATCCAGCATCGCTACCAGAAATTACATGACAATCTTATCCAGAGCCTCCTGCATCATGTCCGAAAGCACACTGGTGATGCCAGAGGCGCTGCAAAGGATCTGGTCTATGCTGCGCGTACCGCCACGAATGACGATATGCCGAAAGGAGGACAGATTCTTAAACTGTTTACGGACAGCGCCATTGCAGGCAGCACGCCCCTTGAGGAGGTGCGCCAAAAAGCCTTTACCGTGCTTCCTGAAGCAAGATTGAACGCCGTGGCTGAGTACCTGGGTAACGAAGCGCAGTTCGATGAGACGGCGTTTGAGTGGCAGCACCTTGATAAGGTCGCTCATCGGTTCAAGCTCACCCTGCGCCCTATTCTTCAAGGCATCGACTTTGCCACCTATGCGCCGGGCGATCTGCTGATGGAAGCCGTACATTTTATGAAAGAAGTCTCCCAGAGTGGCAAGCCCCTGAGTGCATTCAAGGAGCGGGACGTTCCTCTGCGCTGGATACCGGAGAAAATGAAGCGCTATATCTATGAGAATGATGAACGTAATCGCAGGCGGTTACTTCCAAACCGCTACGAGTTTCTTCTGTACCGCCAGCTCCGCAACAGCATGGAAGCAGGAGACATCTTCTGTCACGACAGCATCCGGTTTCGCAGCATGAAGGATGATCTCATCGGTGAGGAACAGTGGCAGAGCCATAAAGATAAACTGATTGCAGAGGCAGGCCGGTATATCCTTCAGCAACCTATCGAAAAGCATCTGACCGAGCTAAAAGATCAACTTGAAGAACGTATTGTTGAGGTCAACCGGCGCATTGCTGCGGGAGAGAATAACCACTTCAAACGCAAGGGTAACAGCCGTTGGACATTGATCTATCCCGGCGATAGCGAAGCCGCAAATCATTCTTTCTTTGACCGCCTGCCACAGGCGGATATTAACAGTATCCTGCACTTCGCGAATCAGCAATGCTGGTTCACGGAGGCTTTCACGCATGTCCTTAGCAGGTTTGGCAAACAATCACTGGACATTCCTGCTCTTATCGCCTGCCTGGTTGCCTGGGGCACCAACATGGGCATTGCCAGGATGGGGCAGCTCTCCGATATTGGCTATCATGCCCTGGCATCCACGTCAGATAACTTCCTGCGCCCTGAAACCTTACGGGAGGTCAATGATATTCTCAGCAACGCGATTGCGCGGCTCCCGATATTCCGCCACTATGATATTGGTGGGGTTATCCATTCCAGCAGCGACGGCCAGAAATTCGAGACCAGTGTCCGCACGTTCAATGCTCGCCATTCCCCTAAATACTGGGGGCTGAAGAAAGGGATCGTGCCCTATACGGCGAATGCCAACCATGTGCCCATCAACGCCTTTAACATTGGCGCAGACGAGCATGAGAGCCATTTCGTGTTTGATATCCTGTTCAACAATAGCACGGACATCCAGCCTGAGATACATTCTACGGATACCCACGGCACCAATGAGGTGAACTTCGCATTGCTTTATATCTTCGGCTACCAGTTTGCGCCCCGGTACAGGGATATATGCGATAAAGTCCGCACGTCTCTTACCGCCTTCCAGCATCCGAGCCGTTACGGTGATGCTGTTATCAAACCTGTCCGAAAGATTCGGGAAGCGGATATTATCCGGGAATGGGATGAATGCCGCCGCATCTTTGTGTCTCTGGCCCGCAAGGAAACTACGCAAAGCACCATCGTCCGCAAGCTGAGTTCCCATGTTCGCAATAACCGCACCAAGCGGGCGCTCTGGGAATATGACAGCATTCACCGCAGCTTGTACCTGCTCGACTATATCGACTCTCCTATACTACGGCAGTATGTTCAGAAGGCCATAAACCGTGGCGAGAATTATCACCAATTGCGCCGTGCTATCTCCTTCGCCAGCTTCGGCAAGCTGCGGTTCAAGACCGAGTACGAGCAGGATCTTTGGTTGGAATGCAGCCGCTTCATCACCAACAGCATTATCTTTTACAATGCTTCACTGCTTTCGCGGCTACTGGAGCACCACGAAAAAAACCGGAATACCCTGAGCGCGGACATGATCAAGAAAGTTTCTCCCGTCGCCTGGCAGCACATCAATCCCCACGGACGTTATGAGTTCCAGAAACAGCCAGACCTACTCAATATAGATGCGATGGTTCGGGAACTGACTGAATTGTCTGCTGAACGTGGGTTCGCTCTAGCAAGCTAAATCTGGATTGAACCTTTTCGGGGCGATATGCAAAAATCCCCTCGTTCTGTCTCATTGTTTTCGTGTCTCAGCCAGTTCATCTGGCAGCCGATGGCGTGACGATATCGAGACGACAGGGATGAAAGTCTTTCAGGTCAGGCTGCTCACGAGATGAGTAAAAATACTCGGCAGGCCGAACAGGGCAGTGAGTTCGGGAAGGATAGCAGCCAGCCTTGTTGAATGGCATTTAGAGGGGGAAGACCAAGCCTGTCTGGTGCCGGTCAGCGATTGGCCGATGCGTGCGCTGGTGCGGGAGCAGTATCGCCCCTATCATGATCGCGAGATTTTGCAGAGTGATCCCGAATTAGTTGCCGCGATCATAGCAGAGATCGATGTGCGAGGCCCGCTTTCATCGCTGGAGTTTGAGGATCGACAGCGTATTGTGGAGTATGCTTCGTGGGCTGGTATGACGCGCACCAAACGTATTCTGCGCTCTCTGTGGGTCAGTGGTGGTCTGGTGACGCATCATCGCCAGGGTGGACGCCACTATTATGATCGGCCAGAACGTGTGCTTCCTGCTCCTTATGTGCAGGCTGAGCCTTTGCGAGATGAGGAGGAGTATCATCGCTGGCTGCTGATGCGCCGTCACCAGGCTATGGGTTTGATGCCGAAAACGGTGGAGGCGTCTATCTGGAGTGGGTGTGGTGGCGGTACGCAAATGAGGGTAGCGCTGGCTCAGTTGGTTGAAGCTGGAGTATTGACGCCTCTTCTTGTAGGCGAGAAGAGTGTGACGTATCATATGCTGACGAGCAATGTGCATTTGCTCGATCAGCCATTACCGACTCCGCGTATGCTTTTTCTCGGTCCGCTCGATAGTATGCTCTGGGATCGTAAGACCATGCGTTACATCTTTGATTTTGATTACATTTGGGAGGTCTATAAGCCTGAGCCGCTGCGGAAGTGGGGCTATTATGTACTGCCGGTCTTCTACGGAGAGCGTTTTGTGGCGCGTTGCGATTCAAGGTTGGAGAAGGGTGTATGGACGCTTGCACGCTGGTGGTGGGAGCCGGATGCGGTTATTGATGCTGCGATGGTCGAGGCGTTGCAAGAGGCGGTTGCACGGTTTGTGCATTATTTACGCGCTGAGGGTGTGCAGGTGGGCGAAGCGATGGATGAGGTGGTGAGGGAAGCTATCGCCTGTGACATCCATCGTAACTTTAGAATAAGCAAAAAAGATTCTGTTGCAAAAATGTTAGTGGAATGATAAGCTCCGCCTTGACTAACTGCTCATTGTGGATAACGCCGATGAAAGGAATGGTTCTCGCCACGGATTTGGTTGATAAAAAAAGTTGGGCTTGAGGGTCACATCCTCGTAGGGGGTGTGAAAGACCGGGGTCACCGATCCAGAAATAGGCGGAACAATCCATCCCCAGTCAGCGGGGACTGAGCGTCCTACCTCTCGCTCTCGCTCTCCGTGCAGGATAAATTGTCGAGAGGCGGTGTGGTGATCCACGATTGCTACCCGATGTAGCGCGAATGAGTGGAGTACCGCCACATTTAGTTCGACAATGGCCCGATCTTGCCACAGTGTCCGGTTACTGCTTGTGTTGAGCCCCATGAGTTGGGCGATCAGTGGAAGCAAATTATAGCGCTTCACATCTCCCAGGTTGCGAGCGCCGATCTCGGTTCCCATGTACCATCCATTAAACGGGGCTGCAGTGTAGGAAATCCCACCGATTTCCAGACGCATATTGGAGATCACCGGTAGAGCATGCCATTTGAGTCCCAGTTGTGCGAACCAGGGGTAGTCGGGATGACTTAGGGGTACTTCCAGAATGCACTCGTGCGGCAATTCAAAGAGCTGAGGAGGCTGTGATGGCATTTGAATGATCAGAGGCAATACGTCAAAGGCACTTCCCTGGCCTCCTTGCCACCCCAAGCGATGGCTGATCCGGGTTAGTTCCACATGTGCGGGATCCCCCAACACAGCACCGTTAGGCTGCCGATATCCGGCATAGCGAATGAGCTGCGGATTCCAGATCCGGATGTTTTCCTGTGCCCTCCCTTGTGGAGCAAAAATGGTGATCATCGGGCGGATCTTGCCTCCATTGGTGGCCAGGGTGATGTGTTCTACTAGCGCCTTGAATATCTCCTCTGCTGTTGAAAGGTGGCGTTTATCATGGACTTCCAGTACTTTCCAGTGTAGTCTTCCAATACAACGGCTGCTGTGGCGCCATGCCACTCGTGCCCCGTAAGCCAGTTCCTCATAGGTTTGCCAATATGTCCCCGTAGCTGCGATCTCTTCTTGAATGCTAGCCAGCCGATCTGCGTAGAGGTGAGGTGTTGCATGCTCGTGATGAAACAGATGTAAAAAGTCTCTGGCTTCAACGAACAGTGGCTGATCGGTCTGCCAGGGTGATTGCTGCAAGTGCGGATTCACCCTGCTCACTATTGCTCGCTTTACCGTCTGTTGTTGTACCATATCAGTTCCTATCTTCTCTTGTCTTCGTTGAAGTTCACCTTACCTGCACTCCCATGTGCTCGCTAGATGTTATCTCGGCAGTTACTCGTATCTTCCCCATAGTGTTCTATCTAGTCTGCTATGCCTCATGCAGTGGAAAAACGATAGCAACAGTATCAGTAACGAGGAAGCACTACCTGTGTACTCATGCAGTTCCTTCCTCTCCTCTCGGCTCGCCAGCTCTTATTCCTACGGCGATCACACCTTTCGATTGAAGCTCAAGTGCTATGCCCTCCACCACCGTGAAGGGTTGACACAGGATAGCAGCAATGCGTTCGATGCTTCTCTGTCCATCGACTAATGCAAAGACCTGCCTTTGCTTATGCACCCATGAACGCATCTCCTCTTGTCCTACTTGCATGAGACGTTGTGGAACCTCAAATGGTGATAGAAGATCTGCTTGAGAAGTAGGCAGGAGAGAGTGCGATGGTTGTTGCTGAGTAGAAGCTGCTCGTTCCCAAATAAGGTTTCCCAGGTTTGCTAACCAGCGTATCGCCTCGGCATTAGTAAGCAGGCTCTGCCCGTCTGTGCTACTCCATACATGACAAAAAGTTACTCGTCCTCCAAGAAGAGTAAGTTGCGCTTGCCAAGGTTCCCCAGGCCCTGTCCATTTGGTGTAGATTACGTCGTTTGCCTGTGTTTCTTTCAGCATCCCCAGGAGTTCGGCCAGATCACCCGTATACATACTTTTCCCTTCCCCCTCTTAAGTAGCCTTGTAAGGAGTGACCGGAAGCTGAGACACGCCAGTAACGGCGACTCACAAAATCATCTTCCTCATGGTTCGCCGTGTTCGCAACCAACCCGGCATGATGGAGATGACGTAACGCCTCGAGCAAGAGAGCAGGGCGTGCCCAGTCCCGCTTTACACCTCTCAACATGGCGATCTCTTGCAATTCTACTAAGGTGATGCCTCCGTTATCCGGTAAAAGTGAAAGGATGAACTGAGCAAAATGGTGCTTTGCCTGTTGACGCTCTAATTGTGCTGAAGTTTCCTGGCGTTCTGCCGATGAAGCAGAGAAGCGTATCTCAAAGCAACAGGTGGAAGCTCCCTGTTTCATGCATGTTTGTTCGACGATGTGTACTTGCTCTCCATAGCGTTCTGCTGCCCCTTCGATTGCACCTATGAGGACTGAACAGAGTTTGCGTGGGCTATCATAGATTAGGATCAATTCATCTGGCTTCTGTGTTTGCGCTTTATACTGAAAAAGAGGTGGAGTGAGGCTCTCGGGAAGACGACCCATTTGCTGATGTGCATCGTGCATTGTAAGTAGCAGTTCACGCGCACTATGAACCTGAGTAAGGATATAGGCACAAAGATGCCTGGTGAGCCCATTGATAATGAAAAAGCGTCCGTACTCCCGCAGCAGCGTATCTGCGGCAATGTTGGTAATTTGACTCGCTGTAGCTACACCAGCCAACAGGATCTCGTCACTATAGACGCGACTTGCCAACAGAGGAGTTGGAATTTTACCCTCAAGAGCTTCCCGATACTCTCTGAGTACAGACCCCTTAAAACGCTCGGTCAAGTACTTCTCCCAGGTTGCGAAGATCAATCCATGCATATTAGATACTCCAAGTCTACACGCCTCTTGAGAACGTACACTTCATTGTCCGTGTTAATGAGTTCTTCCCAGTAAGAAGACTATTGGACTCACTCAATGAGAAAATAACACTATACGAACCACTAACATGATACATATACATTTATCAAGATATACAAGACTTGAAGCTCTCGAAGCCCCAAGTCTCTTTAAGACTATTTTGAACCTTAGCAGTTGTGAAGCGGTTGCAAATAGGTAAAGTTCTGGTTAAGAAAGAATCTAGGAATGCATCCTTTTCTTAACAAGAACCCAAGTTTGGCTTGAGTGTTTGCTTATTGATTTCCCTTAGGTTTTCCAACAATACGGTGGATTTTTCTAAAGTTAGAAAGCCATTTCTAAAAGTATTGAAAATGGACATGAGTATATAACTCCCATGCCCTACGGACGTAGTATGCTATAATGATGTGAAATATTTAATGTCCACTCGTGGTTATATGTATTGCCCGATATTTATGCCTGTTGCACCGCTAGCGGTATATATATTAGGAGATAGGAATCACTATGCAATTACTTGGGAAAATTTTGGGAGATCCCAATAAACGTGACTTAAAGGCTATTCAGCCTCTTATAGATAAAATTAATGCGCTTGAACCCGCTATGAAGAAGTTGAGCGATGAGGCATTGGTGGCTAAAACGGCTGAGTTTCGCTCACAACTTTTTCTTTATCTGAAGGGTGGCAAGGTGCTTGAGGATGAGCTGGTGAAATTGTTCCGTGAAGCTCTGCAGACTGTAGAACCTCATGCTAAGAAATGTACAGATGAGCGATTGCACACTGCTATCACTGAATATCGTCAGCGTCTGGAGAGACGCCGTGATGCCGAACATTATCTGCGCGACTATCTGCAAGATACCCTCTCTGAATGCTTTGAAACTGGTTATGAACAACTCTCACCTGCCCTCAATAAATTAAAAGTAACGGCAGCGATGGACTTGGCGGAGGAACGCCAACAATGGCCGGATGAAGTGAAAGACCCGCAGAAGGCGACATTGGCCTTGCTGCAAGAGATCGAGCCTGTGCTGAAAGAAATTGATGGCGATGAACTGAGCGAGGCTTTTACCACGGCATGGCCGCAATTTGAAGAGGCTCGCAACAAAGCTAGCGACAAAAATGAGGGTGCGGACGAACGCCTGGAACAGTTGCTTGGTACCATTCTGCGGGAGTTACAGCCGGAAATTGTGGCTCTTAAAGCGGAGCAAATGGATAAGCTGGCAGCGGAGCTGGCTAAACGCTATCGCTCAGGCAAGACACTGGATGACTTGCTACCAGAGGCGTTTGCGGTGGTACGCGAGGCTGGTCAGCGTCGCATTAAGATGCGCCACTATGATGTGCAGTTGATCGGTGGGGTTGTGTTGCACCAAGGCAAGATTGCTGAGATGAAAACCGGTGAAGGTAAAACGTTGGTTGCTACCTTGCCCGTGTACTTGAATGCGCTGACGGGTAAGGGAGTACATGTTGTCACGGTTAATGATTACTTGGCACGCCGTGACGCCGAGTGGATGGGGCAAATCTATAAATTCCTGGGATTGACCGTCGGTATCATTGTCAACGCAGTTGAGCCGCAGACGGAGGCGCGGCGGGCAGCCTACAACGCCGATATTACCTATGGCACCAATAACGAGTTCGGCTTTGACTACCTGCGCGACAATATGGTCGGCTCACTTGAGCAGACGGTGCAGCGTGAACTAAATTACGCCATTGTTGACGAGGTGGATAACATCCTCATCGACGAGGCCCGTACTCCGCTGATCATTTCCGGTCAGGGCCAGGAGTCTACGAATATGTATGCGCAGTTTGCTCGCTGGGCACCGCGCCTCAAACGCGAAACAGACTATACGGTTGAGGAAAAGACGCGCAGCGTGATTTTGACCGATGCCGGTATTGATAAGCTTGAGCAACTGGCAGGCGTCAAGAACATCTATGCCGAGGAAAATCTTGATTTGACGCGCTACATGGAAAACGCGCTCAAGGCCGAGATCATCTTTAAGCGCGACAAAGACTACATCGTCAAGGATGGCGAGGTGGTCATTGTTGATGAGTTTACCGGCCGTCAGATGCCCGGACGCCGTTATAGCGAGGGTCTGCATCAGGCAATTGAGGCTAAAGAGGGTGTCGAGGTACAGCGCGAAAATCATACGTTGGCTACGATCACCTTCCAGAATTTCTTCCGCCTGTATAAGAAACTTGCCGGTATGACCGGTACGGCCCTCACCGAAGCAGAAGAGTTACACAAAATCTATCACCTGGACGTTATAGTTATCCCAACGCACATGCCAATGATCCGCCAGGATTTACCTGACCTGATCTATCGCTCGACCGAGGCAAAGTTTAATGCAGTTGTTGAGGAGATCAAGCGGCTGAATGAAGAAGGTGTGCCGGTGCTAGTGGGTACGACTTCGGTTGAGAACTCGGAATATCTGTCCGAGAAGTTGGAGAGGCAGGGTGTACCGCATAATGTGCTCAACGCTAAGCACCATGAGCGTGAGGCGCAGATTGTGGCCCAGGCTGGTCGTAGCGGGGGCGTGACTATCGCAACCAATATGGCCGGTCGTGGTACCGATATTCTGCTGGGTGGCAATCCCGCAGGCTACCTGGATACGATCCTGCGCAAACATGCTGAGCAGGTCAGCTACATTCGTGATATGCCGGAGCGCGACGAGGACGAGCGTGCTGAGAAGGAAGAGGCCATCGCGCAGTATCTCGAAAATATGACTGAGGATGAGAAGGATGAATTGCTGCAGCAGAAAGCGGGTGAGTGCGAAGAGGATCACAAGCGTGTGGTAGAACTTGGCGGTCTGCACATTCTTGGTACCGAGCGACATGAGTCGCGGCGTATTGATAATCAGCTGCGTGGTCGTGCTGGACGCCAGGGTGATCCTGGAGTTTCACGCTTCTTCATTTCGCTGGAAGACGAACTGATGCGCCGCTTCGCTGCCGACCGCGTGGGCAAGGTTATGGAGATGGTGGGCATGGAAGAGGATATGCCCCTGGAAAGCGGCATGGTTTCGCGTTTCATTGAACAGGCGCAGACACGAGTGGAAGGCTACAACTTCGATATCCGTAAAAATGTGGTCGAGTATGACGATGTGATCGCTAAACAGCGCGAGGTGATCTATGCCGACCGTCGCGCTGTGCTTGAGCATGCGGATATGCATGAGCGTGTCTTGAGTATGATGAGCTCCGAGGTGAATCGGTTGGTGGATACCTATATACCCACCAATGTTGTCAGCGAGGAAGAGCAGTTAGAGCAGCTTCTGACTGCGATGGAGAACTGGGTGGATGTACCGGAAGACATCCTGCCGGAGAATATTCATGCTGTGCGCCGTGAAGACCTGCGGCGCAAGCTGCTTGATCTGATCATTGAGCACTACGAAAAACGCGGTGCGGAACTGGATGCGCTCTCAGCTGAGCATCCTGAGATGAAGATACCGACTATTCGCGATCTGGAGCGATCTTTTACCTTGCAGGTAGTAGACCGCCTGTGGATGGATCATATCGATTCGCTGGATGTGATGCGCAACAGTATTCACCTGCGTGCCGTGGGTCAGCGCGATCCACTGGTGGAGTTCAAGAACGAAGCCTTCCGCATGTTTGAGGAGCTGAAGTTGGCCATCCAGCACCACATCGTCAATGAACTGCTCAAACTGCTGCGTGGGGACCTGGAAATTCGTGTACAGCAACCGGCACCTCAGCCCAAAGCGGCGCCTGTGCGTAAGTTACGTACGAATGCTGATGATATTGCCAAGACCAGCGGGCAGGCGAAGAGCGATGGCACGGAGGAGCGTGCAAAGGGAACCAATGCACGCAAAAATGGGGCAGGTTCGCGTGGTGGCAACGCTCATAAGCCGGTTGTGGCCAATACAGCTCGTGCAACTGTTTCAATGAAAGTTGGGCGCAACGATCCGTGTCCTTGCGGTAGTGGCAAGAAGTTCAAGAAGTGCCATGGGGCGTAAGTCTGCTTCTGATGAACAAAAGAGTTATAGATGGCTGAGGCGACCTGCATCGCAGGTCGCCTCAGCCATCTATAACTCTTTTGTTATGTATCTATTTACAACCTTGAAAGCTATATCCTATCCTTTTTGACATAATTTGTGTTACCCTTTAGGTGAAAGATGAAAGTAGACCAAAGAGGGTCTACTTGATCACGGTTACCGGCTCTATACAAGGAAGGAAACATACGGATGAGCGGTCAACATGACATGTCTGGATATAGTAATATGCATACCAATGGGCATCACAGCAACGGAAACGGAAACGGCCATAGCAAACATCATTCCCACAGTAATATGCGCGAGGCAGCGAAACTGGGAGCGGAATGGGCCGGTAATCTGCGCTGGCGTGGGGTGTCGCGGTCTTATAGTGCTGAGGATGTAGTACGCTTGCGTGGCTCAGTGCAGATTGAGTATACGTTGGCACGTATAGGTGCTGAGCGCTTATACAATCTGTTGCATAGTGAACCGTATGTCCCTGCTCTGGGTGCGTTGACCGGTAATCAGGCGGTACAGCAGGTCAAAGCGGGTTTGAAAGCTATCTATCTGAGCGGCTGGCAGGTGGCTGCTGATGCCAACCTGACCGGTCATATGTATCCTGATCAGAGCCTCTACCCATCCAATAGCGTTCCCCAAGTGGTGAAGAGAATTAACCAGGCTCTGCAACGCGCCGATCAGATACAGGCTTCCGAGGGGAAGGGTGATACGTACTGGTATGCGCCAATTGTGGCCGATGCCGAAGCCGGTTTCGGTGGTCCCTTAAATGTCTTTGAGCTGATGAAAGCGATGATAGAGGCAGGGGCCGCTGGCGTGCATTTTGAAGATCAGTTGGCCTCGGAGAAGAAGTGCGGACATATGGGTGGCAAGGTTTTGATTCCCACACAGGCCGCCGTTAAAAACCTGGTGGCGGCACGTTTTGCTGCTGATGTGATGGGTGTGCCTACATTACTTGTTGCGCGTACCGATGCCAACAGCGCGAAGCTGATCACCTCTGATATCGATCCGGCTGACCAGAAATTTATAACGGGAGAGCGCACAGCGGAGGGCTTCTACAGAATACCCGGTGGCCTGGATCAGGCGATTGCACGAGGTCTGTCCTATGCTCCCTACTGTGATCTCATCTGGTGTGAGACCTCTGAACCAAGTCTGACGGAAGCACGGCGTTTCGCAGAAGAAATTCATGCGCACTTCCCTGGTAAGATGCTGGCCTACAACTGTTCGCCTTCATTCAACTGGAAAAAGAAGCTAGATGGCGAGACCATTGCGAATTTCCAGCAAGAGCTGGGCAAGATGGGCTACAAGTTCCAGTTTGTCACCCTGGCCGGCTTCCACGCTCTCAATGCAAGCATGTTTGAACTGGCTCTTGGTTATCGTGATCATGGTATGGCCGCCTACTCCGAGCTGCAAGAAGCTGAGTTTGCGCTGGAAGAGTATGGTTACACGGCCACCAAGCACCAGCGTGAGGTGGGTACTGGCTACTTCGACGAAGTCGCTCAGGTGATCTCCGGTGGTATGTCTTCGACAACTGCTCTGGCAGAGTCGACTGAAATGGCTCAGTTTCATTAACATAAATATTACGCAAGATGCATGGTGAGCATGATGGCCACCCCACCCCATGATGACCGCCGCCACTCCATGATGACCGCAAGGGTCATCACTACTATACACGCATGCGTCGGCCTGCGAAGCCGTCGTATAGTAGTGATGACCCTTGCGGTCATCATGCTTCTGCGGTCATCATGCTTCGCAAAAATCGCACGCGCACCTGGGCAATCATGCATCTTGCGTAATTTTTATGTTAAACTTATTATGGAAAGGAGAACATTTCGTCATGACTACCACACCTCGTTATGGAGAAGGCATCCAGATTAATGCTCCCGTTAGTTCAGAATTTGCCGAAATCTTGACCCCTGAAGCTATGGACTTTGTAGCCAAGCTGATCCGTACTTTCTCAGGTCGGCGCGAAGAGCTCTTACGGAGGAGGGTATTGCGGCAAGCGGAGATTGATGCGGGTAAAATGCCTGATTTTCTACCTGAGACGGAGAATATTCGTAATAGTGACTGGACGGTGGCTCCGCTGCCCAATGATTTGCTTGATCGACGGGTCGAGATCACCGGCCCTTCCGAGCGTAAAATGATCATCAATGCCCTCAACTCCGGTGCTAAGGTATTTATGTCCGATTTTGAGGATTCGCTCTCTCCCACATGGGAAGCGACGATTACAGGGCAGCTTAACCTGCGTGATGCCGTCAATCGTACTATCAGTTATGTCAGCCCAGAAGGGAAGCAGTATGCGCTGAATGAGGAGACGGCGGTGCTGCTGGTGCGTCCGCGTGGCTGGCACTTGCCGGAGAAGCACGTTCTGATTGATGGGCAGCAAGTTTCGGGAGGCATTTTCGACTTTGGCTTGTATTTCTTCCATAACGCTAAAAACCTACTGGCACGTGGCACCGGCCCCTACTTCTATCTGCCTAAGATGGAGAGTCACCTGGAGGCGCGACTGTGGAATGATGTCTTTGTGATGGCACAGGAGCTGCTGGGCTTGCCGCGAGGAACGATCAAGGCGACGGTGCTGATCGAGACGATCCTGGCAACCTTTGAGATGGACGAGATATTGTACGAACTGCGTGAACATTCAGCCGGATTGAACTGTGGACGCTGGGACTACATTTTCAGTGCCATCAAAAAGTTTCGCAACATTCCCTACTATATCCTGCCTGACCGTGCGCAGGTAACCATGACCACGCATTTCATGCATTCGTACTCTCTGCTGGCGATCAAAACTTGCCATCGTCGCAACGTTCATGCGATTGGTGGGATGGCTGCGCAGATTCCGATTAAAAACAACCCCCAAGCCAACGAGGAGGCGATGGCGAAGGTACGGGCAGATAAGCATCGCGAGGCTACCGATGGGCATGATGGCACATGGGTGGCTCACCCTGGTCTGGTGCCGGTGGCGATGGAAGAATTTGATAAGGTCATGAAGGGACCCAATCAGATCGACCGCAAGCGCGAGGATGTGCATGTGACGGCGGCAGACCTGCTGGCTCTACCCGAAGGTACGATTACCGAGGCTGGCCTGCGTACCAATATCAATGTCAGTCTGCAATATATGGAGTCATGGCTGAATGGCCTGGGCTGCGTTCCCATCAACAATCTGATGGAAGATGCGGCGACGGTGGAGATTTCCCGATCACAAATCTGGGAGTGGATTCGTCATCCCAAGGGCATTTTAGATGATGGGCGCAAGGTGACTGTCGAATTGTTCCGCCAAATCGAGGCCGAAGAGTTGGAGAGGATCAAACAGGCAATTGGCGAGGAGCAATACGCTTCACGCAAGTTTGATAAGGCTGCTCAATTGCTCGACAATATTATTACCGAGGAGCGGTTTGTGGAGTTTTTGACGCTGCCTGCGTATAGGTATCTGCCTTGATACACGACATAGGCGACAAAAAGATGAAAGATGCATCGCTTGAGCAGGCCGCGCTGTTAGAGCCGATGAATTTAGCTCCGCTCATCACGCACCGCTTCGCGCTGGCTGATTACCCGGCTGCATTGGAGACGTTGATGCAGCGCCAGCCGAAGGCGCTGAAGGTACTGATCGTCCACGATGGAGATCAGGAAGGAAGGGAGCAATGATGTCTACACACCTTTCCGCTACAGCCATGGATATTCTCAACACGCAGCTTCCACCGGACACAATTGCACTTTGGTGGTTAGGGCAGGCTGGTTTCGTGCTGCGCAGCGCTCATACCACTGTCTACCTGGACCCATTTCTATCTGACCATCCTGCTCGGTTGATACCCCCGCTCTTCACAGCCGAGGAGGCACCGCCTGCTGATCTAGTGCTCTGTACCCATGAGCACTGGGACCACTTCGATGCGCACACCCTGCACGGATTGGCTCAGGCGTCACTACAGGCTCGCTTTGTGGTGCCTCTGTCAATTGTAGAACAGGTGACGGCTCTCGGTATCTCACCTGAACGAGTGATAGGTGTTCAACCAGATGAGGAGCTAAGCTTGGGAGAGGTTAAACTCTTTCCTGTCCCGGCTATGCATGGCCTCAAGGCACCGCCGGCCGTCTACGATTTCGGTTTCGTTGAGCATGATGATAGGCACCTCTACCGCTATCTTGGGTATGTTATCGAGATGGCTGGGGTACGAGTGTACTCCGCGGGCGATACAATTGTTTTCGACGACCTGGTGCAGCGCTTGCGTCGGCTTGAAGCAGACATTGCACTGCTGCCTATCAATGGTCGGAGTTATTTTCGTGAGCAGCTCGATATTGTGGGCAACCTGGATGAACGCGAGGCCGCGGGTCTGGCTGCTGCGGCTGGCATGAAACTGCTCGTGCCGACACATTATGAGATGTTCGCCGCCAACCAGGGCAGACCGGGCGTGCTAGTAGACTACGTGCGAGCATACCATCCCACATTGACATGCTATATCCCTGCACATGGGCGACGCTTCACATACATGAAAGGAGATCTCTCTTGATGGAGGCCACGCGACGTTTCCTCGAAGCAATGGGCCTGCCGGCGGGCGATCTGCACAGCTTGCCCAGCAGCACAAAACGATTTCCCGACGGAGCGCAGTATCGTGTAGAAATTCCCAGTACAGAAGGCCCTGACGCGCTGGCGGCGATTATCGAGGAGGCTGACCGCTATCAGATCACCATCCACCGTGTTTCGCAAGGAAGCGGCGTGATGATGCTCACGGACAATGAGATCCGGGAGATGGGGCGTCTGGCGCGGGAGCAAGGTATGGAAGTCAGCCTCTTCGCCCGACCCCATGCTGGGTGGGACATCGGGGCGATGGCGGTTTCCAGCGGCGGCAAGACAGTCACTCCGCGCTTGCGAGGGCAAGATCAACTGGTCTACTGCCTAGAAGATGTGCAGCGAGCGGCGGTGCTGGGCATGCGCAGCGTGCTGCTGGCGGACGAAGGTGCGCTCTGGGTAGCCGGGGAGATGCGCCAGGCGGGAGTGCTGCCTGCGGACATGCAGTTCAAGATCAGCGTCATGATGGCTTCGGCCAACCCGACCTCGATTCGCCTGATGGAACGGCTGGGTGCCGATACCTTCAACATTCCCACCGATCTGACGCTGGCACAGATTGCCGCCATTCGCCAGGCCGTTGATATTCCCCTCGATATCTACGTCGAGGCACCTGATGACCTGGGCGGCTTTGTGCGGCTCTATGAAATTCCCGAACTGGTGCGTATCGCGGCCCCGGTCTATATCAAATTTGGCCTGCGCAACGCGCCAAACATCTACCCGACCGGCAAGCATATCGAAAGCGTCGCGGTAGCGCTGAGCCGCGAGCGCGTGCGGCGGGCGAAGCTCGGTCTTGATCTGCTGGTCCGCTACTATCCCGACGCTGTGCAATCGCAGCTTGGAGCAGCAGGGCTGGCTATTCCGGTAGTAGAGTAGTGGAACAGACGAGTGGGCTTTCTGGCAACTCGATAAACCAGACAATATCTGGAACCAAATGGAAGTGGTAGTACAATGAAAATTGTTGATGTCAAAATGGCAGTGATGGGGACGGCATGGCGCAATCTGACCTTTGTGCGCGTCCTTACCGATGAGGGAGTAGAGGGCGTGGGCGAAGTGCGCATGTTGAACCACACGGATGCGCTGCTCGGCTATTTCGCGGAGGCTGTGCCGAATCACATCCTGGGTCACGACCCGACCAACATCGAAGATCTGGTGCATCGCATGTACATGAACGATTATGCACGGGCTGGGGAGATCGCCATGTCCGCCATTGCCACCATCGAGATTGCCTGCTGGGATATTATGGGCAAGTTGCTGGCGCAGCCGATCTATAAGTTGCTGGGAGGAGCGGTGCGCGACAAGATCAAGGCCTATGCCAACGGCTGGTACACCGTCGAGCGCACACCGCAAGAATTTCACGCCGCCGCCCGCCGCGTCATTGAAAGGGGCTACCGTGCGCTCAAGCTCGATCCTTTTGGTTCGGGCTTCTATGAACTTGACCGTAACGAGAAATTGCAGGCGGTTGCGCTGGTGGAGGCGGTGCGCGACGCCATCGGGCCAGATGCGGAACTGCTGGTCGAGATGCACGGGCGCTTCAACCCCGTCACCGCTATAGAGATGGCCCGTGAACTGGAACCGTTCAAGCCTTCCTGGATTGAGGAGCCAGTGCCGCCGGAGAATCTGGCAGCCCTCAAGAAAGTTGCCGAAAGGGTCAATGTCCCGGTGGCGACCGGCGAGCGCATCCATACACGCTACGATTACCGCCAGCTTTTTGAGCTACAAGCCGCCGACATTATCCAACCTGATATCACCCATTTCGGTGGCCTGCTCGAAACAAAGAAGCTTGCTGCCTGGGCCGAAACCTATTACATGCTGATCGCGCCGCACAATGTGGGCGGTCCTGTCTCCACCGCCGCCGCACTCCACCTCGCGGCAGCTACACCCAACTTCAAAATCCAGGAACACTTCAACGACTTTGCCGAAGACTGGGTCAAGGCTGCTGCGCCCGGCAATCCCGAAGTGGTGGATGGCTTCTTCGCGCTGCCGGATGGGCCAGGACTCGGTGTCACACTGGACGAGAAGGTCATTGGCGAGCATCCACGACAGCAGATATTTTTCAATCTGTTCGCCGAAAACTGGCACCGTCGCCAGGCGCAACGCCCAATTCATTTCAAATAAGACGTTTTGCGAGTCAAACGAAGCCGCTTCACGCGTGTCATCCTGAGCGCGAGCTTTGGATCTCTGTCCGGCGAGAGATCCAAAGCTCGCGCTCAGGATGACAAAGCGAGAGGGTCTCGTCTTTGAAATGGATTGGGCGCAACGCCCAGCAGCCGAGATGCAGTAGGCGCAAGAAGATAGATTGGAGCCCGGAGGGCGCAAGATGGTGATGCTCTCCATCGCCCGTGATGGGCTGGCCTACTCCGATGACCTGGCACACGAGTGGGTCGCCCAAGCCGGGGAGTTCGAGGTGCTTCATGCAAGGATTTCGTCAACAACAGAATAGATTACTATGGGAACGTAACCACGAGACGGTGCAGATCGAGCCCTGGGGACGTGATAGTCTGCGGGTGCGCTCAAGCGTCAGTGCAGGGATTCGCGATGACCTGTTGAGCGTCTTGCTTCCTCCTTCTGAGAAGGAGGCACAGATCACCATTGGGGCAGAGGGTGCGACCATCCGCAACGGCGCTCTTACCGCGAGCGTCTCCCCAGAGGGGAGCATTCGTTTTTCCAACACGGCCAGCGGTACTGAGCTGTTGGCAGAGGAGCAGCCAGTCCGTGCCACCCGTCTCCCTCCGCGTTCTTTTAAAGCAGTGCATAGCGACCTGTTTCACCTGGAGGTCCGCTTCCGTGCTTACGATGATGAACGGCTCTATGGGCTCGGACAACACCAGCATGGACAACTGGATCAGAAGGGCTGCACTATCGACCTGATACAACGGAATACGGAGGTCTCTATTCCCTTCCTGTTCTCTAGCCGGGGTTATGGTTTTCTGTGGCACAACCCTGGTATCGGCCGTGTCGAACTGGGCTACAACGGGACGCGCTGGGTGGCCGAGGCTACGCCGCAACTCGATTACTGGATCACCGCTGGTGCGGCCCCCGCCGAAATTATGGAACACTATACCGATGCAACGGGTCACGCCCCTGAATTTCCCGAATGGGCAGCCGGCTTCTGGCAGTCTAAACTCCGCTATCGGACCCAGGATGAACTCCTGTCGGTAGCACGCGAATACAAACAGCGGGGCCTGCCACTTTCGGTGATTGTCATTGACTTTTTCCACTGGACACTGCAAGGAGATTGGCGCTTCGATCCAGAACTATGGCCCAATCCAGCAGGGATGGTACGCGAGTTGGAGGATATGGGAATCAAGTTGATGGTCTCCATCTGGCCGACCGTTAATCCCTTGAGCGAAAACTTTCCCATTATGCAGCAACGTGGCTTGCTCATTCGCACCGAACGTGGCCTGCCGGCGCTCATGGTCTTCAATGATAACCGCCCTGAAGGTCCTGTCTCCCTGCACTATTATGATTCGACCAATCCTGAGGCACGACAGTTTATTTGGGAGCAGGTTCATGAGCATTATTATCGGTATGGCATTACAGTCTGGTGGCTTGATGCGTGCGAACCGGAGATGTTCCCCATGGACCCGGATAACTTACGTTTCCATCTAGGGAACGGGTTGGCCGTTGCCAATGCGTATCCTCTGTTACATGAACGTGGCTTCTACGAGGGCATGCGCGAGGCCGGTGAGACAGCTATCCTCAATTTATGCCGTTCCGCCTGGGCAGGGAGCCAGCGCTATGGTGCGGCGGTCTGGTCAGGCGATATCAACAGTACGTTTGAGGCGTTGCAAGCACAGGTCCGTGCCGGGTTGAACATGGGCCTGAGCGGCATTCCCTGGTGGACCACCGATATCGGCGGCTTCTACGGCGGTGACCCGCAGTCGCCAGCTTTTCGCGAACTCCTCATCCGCTGGTTCCAGTACAGCACCTTCTGTCCACTGTTCCGACTGCACGGCAATCGCCTTCTGGCATCACAGGACTCAACAATGATAAGGGGCGGCGGACCAAACGAGGCCTGGTCCTTCGGCGAGGAAGTCTACGCGATCATCAAAGACCTCCTCTTCCTGCGGGAGCGATTACGCCCATACATCCTGGAGCAAATGCACCTCGCCCATGAGAAAGGCACTCCGCCGATGCGCCCGCTGTTCTTCGATTTTCCGAGGGATGGGGCGTGTGCAAGCATCGATGATCAGTTTCTCTTCGGCCCAGACCTGCTGGTGGCCCCGGTGTTGACGGCGGGAGCACGCGGTCGTGAGGTCTACCTGCCCAGGGGAACAAGCTGGACTGATGCCTGGAGCGGGCAGAGCTTTGAGGGCGGTCAGCACATTGTAGCTGAGGCACCATTGGAGCGCATTCCACTCTATCTGCATGCCGGCGCACGGTTGCCCATCCGTAATGCATAGCACTAGTCAAACATGGCGTGAACGGCCTGGCCGGGTGTTACCATAATCAACCCAAAATCCGTCTCATCACCCGAACGGCGTTCGTCGATGACCCATTGCTCATCCTCGAAGTGTCCGGCTTCGACTAAGAGCCACGGGTCAAACCGCCCCTGCCACAGTTCCTTTTGCAGAAAGCGGTAGAAACCGGTAGTTGGCCGGATGTATACAGTGAAGCCAACCCCAGTAACGTAAAACTCCTTCGGCCCAGCCTGGATGAGCAATCCGCGCCCACGAGTTGTCTCGGTTGCACCTCCAGCCGGGATCGGACGCCCATACCATGACACACCGAACTGCACGAGGGCCGTGTAGCCATCCAGTTCGATGTACTGCATATTGGTACCTTCCTCTTGTACGATAGCATGGAGTCGTCCTGTCCCCTGGTAGGCAGGAACTTGCAATGACAAAAGCAAGCGGTACCTCATAACGCTGACAGAGTGCTTCCATCTGCCGTGCGCGTGTCAGCACTGATGGCCAAGCATCACTATACAAGTAGCGAGGATAGATATGCGGTCCCTTCGCTAGGATGCCCCCGTTGTAGGGGCGGCATTAATGGCAACTACAGCAGAGCGTTAGCAAAGGTCCCAGAATGCGTCAGCCTAGACATTTGGAGAGAAGACTAGCCGTGAGTAGACTTGAGAGAGGTCCTACTTGTCATCCTGAGCGAAGCGAAGGATCTGACTCGCCCGACGCAGCGATCCTTCGCTTCGCTCAGGATGACAAGCATTCTCTCCAAATGTCTGGCGTCAGCCTCTTCCCCTTGACAAATAGAAAATTTTCGGGAATAATATAGGTATATTCCGTTAAAATAAGCTGATCATTTTCAGAAATGAAGCAAACTTCATCCAAGCGTAGTACAATTGCAGAGATTGAAGCGAAAGCTGGGGTTTCTATCCCCACACCTCGCGTGTCTTGAATAATCGACCTGATGTGACACCTGGAACGCGTGAGCGGGTAGAGCAGGTGATCAAAGAAAGCCGATGTATACGTAGCCGAGAGGTGAATGGCTTACGGAAGGAGAATAATAGCATCATTGATGTGACAGATCTACTTAGTGCTACTGGAGCTGAAATTGTGCAGGGTACTAGGGGCAAGCTGGAACATAGCGTCTGAAGATGACAGATTTCCTTATTCTCTTTCTTAATCTTGACAAGCGGGAAATCTTCAGGAAATACTATATTCTATTCCGATAGAAAAGGCCGGTCATTTTCAGAAATGAAGCAAACTTCATCCAAGCGCAGTACCATTGCAGAGATCGCCGCTCAAGCTGGGGTTTCTATTCCGACCGTTTCACGCGTACTCAACGGCCGACCTGATGTTGCCCCGGCTACCAGGGCACGCATCGAGCAGCTCATCAAAGAGAGCGGGTACAATCGTAGTAGTGCGGCCAAAGTGCTCAGGAACAGCAGCAATGGAATTATCGACCTTGTGGTTCCTGGTCTTGATAACCCGTATGTTACTGAGATTGTTCGTGGCGTTGAGGAGGCCTTGGAGCGCACAGGCTTGCGCCTGGCACTCTCTTTCACTCAGGACGCCTCCCTTGGGGAGAGGCAATGGCTCGACAAAATCGCTGATCGTGCTACCGATGGAGCGATTCTTGTCTTAGCCCATGGTCAATCCTCTCGCTTAGACGAATTACGACGACGCGGGATTCCGTTCGTGGTTGTTGATCACCGCGGCGAACTGGGCCCAGATGTTCCATCAGTAGGAACAACGAACTGGGCTGGTGGACGTGTAGCCGTGGAGTATTTACTGTCGCTTGGGCATAGGCGCATTGCTATGATTGCTGGTCCCGCCTCATTGAGGTGTAGTTTGGATCGAGTTGCGGGCTATCGTGCGGCTTTGGAGGCAGTCGGTATCCCCATCGAACCCGAGCTGATTCGCCCCGGTGATTTTCGCCTCCAGTCTGGCTACATTCAAACCAGTTCTCTGCTGGCTTTGCCTGACCCGCCCACGGCGATCTTTGCAGGAAACGACATGCAAGCGATGGGTGCATATAAAGCGCTCTATCTGCGTAACATTCACGTGCCT
>WNGQ01000977.1_pt1 | contig 32157 bp, 38 predicted proteins | sample 5407661 | NCBI WGS metagenome assembly WNGQ01 (sample SAMN13153382, study PRJNA577476) | soil metagenome | isolation source: 60 cm soil or saprolite under Garry oak tree replicate 2 | place: USA:California | collected 2016-06-15 | reverse complement strand
ACAAACGGCACATGGTCAGGACCTTCGTCGTGCGGATACTCAGCCGCGGGAACGGCAGCGAGGCGCAGACGGCCGGCCACCCGGATGCGGCCGCCGCTTCGGGCCCGGCCGACCACGAGGACTCGGCCGGCAGCCGGAACGGCAGATCCGGCGGCAGCGCGGAGAGGGCGGCCTGAGATGACGATCGTCTACGATGACCGCGGCGACGAGGCCACCAGCGACGCTCCGGTCAACCGGATCAGGTTCACCATCAACGGCCAGAAGAAGATCGCCGAGGTCGAGCCGCGGCTGCTGCTGTCCCACCTGATCAGGCGGGGCATCGGGCTGACCGGCACCCACATGGGCTGCGACACGACCAACTGCGGCGCGTGCACCGTGCTGGTCGACGGCCGCCCGGTGAAGTCCTGCACCATGCTCGCCGTGCAGGCCGACGGCCACGCGATCGAGACCGTCGAGGGCCTGTCCGGGCCCAGCGAGCTGCATCCGCTCCAGGAGGGGTTCAAGCAGGAGCACGGCCTGCAGTGCGGGTTCTGCACCCCGGGGATGATGATGGCCGCCAAGGCCCTGCTCGCCGAGAACCCGAGCCCGACCGAGGAGGACGTGCGCTGGGCGCTGTCGGGCAACCTGTGCCGTTGCACCGGCTACATGAACATCGTCAAGTCGGTGCTCTGGGCCGCCGACAAGCTCAGGCCCGCGGAACAGCCAGCCTCGGGGCCCCCGGCCGCCGAGCCGGCCGGCTGAGACAGGAACGGGAGTCAGCACCGTGTCACAGGCACTAGACGAGATCAAGATCGGCGGGCTCGGCGCGAGCCGCAAGCGCGTCGAGGATGACCGTTTCATCCGGGGCAGGGGCAACTACACCGACGACATCACGCTGCCCGGCATGCTGCACATGGAGATCCTGCGCAGCCCGCTGGCGCACGCGCGGATCAAGTCGATCGACGCGAGCAAGGCCTGGGAGCTCCCCGGGGTCCATCTCGTGCTCACCGGCGAGATGATGGCCACCCGCAACCTGGCCTGGATGCCGACCCTGTCCTACGACACCCAGGCCGTGCTCGCCACCGACAAGGTCCGCTTCCAGGGCCAGGAGGTCGCGTGCGTGGTCGCCGACGACCCGTACATCGCCAAGGACGCCTGCGAGGCGATCGACGTCGAGTACGAGCCGCTGCCCGTGATCGTGAACCCGGCCCAGGCGGTCGCGCACGGCGCCCCGGTGATCCGCGACGACAAGGAGAACCAGCCGGACAACGTCATCTACGACTGGGAGGTCGGCGACAAGGCGGGCACCGACCGCGCGTTCGAGCAGGCCGACGTGGTCTCGAAGCTGCGGCTGCACTACCCGCGCTCGCACCCGTCCCCGATCGAGTGCTGCGGGTCGATCGCCGACTTCAACCGGGCCACGTCCAAGCTCACCGTCTACATGACGACCCAGGCACCGCACATCATCAGGGCCGCGGTGGCGCTGGTCGCCGAGCTGCCCGAGCACATGATCAGGATCGTCTCCCCCGACATCGGCGGCGGGTTCGGCAACAAGGTCCCGGTCTACCCCGGGTACGTCTGCTCGATCCTGGCGTCGATCCTGCTCGAGCGCCCGGTGAAGTGGATCGAGGACAAGTCGGGCAACCTGATCTCGACCGGCTTCGCCCGCGACGTCTACCTGGACGGCGAGATGGCGCTGCGCAGGGACGGCAAGATCCTCGGCGTCCGGATGCACGCCGACGCCGACCACGGCGCGTTCTTCTCCGATGCGCAGCCGAGCAAGTTCAAGATCGGCCTGCTGCACTCCACCTTCGCCTGCTACGACGTACCGGCCGCGCACCTGACCGCCCGGGGCACGTATAGCAACAAAGCGCCGGGAGGAGTCGCCTACCGATGCTCGTTCCGGGTCACGGAGGCCATGTTCTTCCAGGAGCGGATGATCGCCGCTGCCGCCGTCGACCTCGGGATGGACCCCGCGGCGTTCCGGCGGATGAACTTCGTGCGGGACGAGCAGTTCCCGCACCGCACCCCGTTCGGGTTCCTGCTCGACTCCGGCCAGTACGGCAAGTGCCTGGACGTGGGCCTGAAGGCGGTCGGCTACGAGGAGTTCAGGCAGCAGCAGCAGGCCGCGAGGAAGCGGGGCAAGCTGCTCGGCCTTGGCATCTCGACGATGACCGAGCCGCTCGGCGCTGGCAACAGCCGCGAGTACGACATCCTCGGCATCAAGATGTTCGACTCGGCCGACCTCAAGATCCACATGACCGGCAAGGCGATCCTGCGCACCGGCGCGAAGACGCAGGGCCAGGGGCACGAGACAACGTGGGCCCAGATCGTGGCGCATGAGCTTGGCCTGCCGGCCGGGGACGTGGTCGTCGAGGAGGGAGACACCGACACCGCCCCGTTCGGGATGGGCACGTACGCCTCCCGCAGCACCCCGGTGGCCGGCGCGGCGGTGTCGATGGTGGCGCGCAAGATCCGTGCCAAGGCGCGCAAGCTGGCCGCGCACCTGCTCGAGGTGTCCGAGGAGGACATCGAGTGGGAGCTCGGCAGGTTCTACGTGCGCAGCGCGCCAGATCGTGGCGTGACCATCCAGGAGTGCGCGATGGCCGCCTACAGCAACATGCCCGACGGCATGGAGCCCGGCCTGGAGAACACCGCGTACTACGATCCGCCCAACCTGACCTGGCCGTTCGCCGTATACATCGTCACGGTCGAGGTGGACCCCGAGACGGGGGTCTGGGACGTGCTCAACATGGTCGCGGTCGACGACTGCGGGGTGCGGATCAACCCGATGATCGTCGAAGGCCAGATCATGGGCGGCCTGACCGAGGCCTACGCGGTGGCGAACATGCAGTTCATTACCTTCGACGCCGAGGGCAACTGCGTCGGCTCGAACTACATGGACTACCTGCTGCCGACCGCGTGGGAGACGCCGGGCTTCGAGCTCCACAGCGAGGTGGTCACGCCGAGCCCGCACCACCCGATCGGTGCCAAGGGGGTCGGCGAGTGCGCGGCGGTCGGCGGCCCCGCGGCCTTCGTGAACGCGGTGCTCGACGCGATCTCGGGCACCGGCGTGCGCAACATCGACATGCCGCTGCTGCCCGACCGGGTCTGGGAGGCGATCACGCAACGCAGGGACGTCTCAGGCGCGCCGCCGGTGCGCACTGATGACCTCCCGGGGGGTCTGGGGGGGTCGTCCCCCCCGCAGGCCAGCACTGACGACCAGCACTGACCCTGGGGGTTGATCATGGACGGCTGGCAGGTGATCGAGCAGGCCGCGGCGCTTGCGCAACGGGGCGAGGCGGTCGCGCTCGCGACCGTGGTCTGGCGGCAGGGCCCGTCGTCCGGCCAGCTCGGCTCTCGGGCGATCATCACCGAGTCCGGGCAGGTGCACGGGTGGATCGGCGGGGCCTGCGCCGAGCCCTCGGTGATCCGCCACGCGCAGCAGGTCATCGCCGAGGGCGCGCCCCGGCTGCTGCTGCTCGGGTCCACCGGCAAGTTCGGCGACGCGATCCCCGACGGCATGACGGTGGTTCCGATCTCCTGCCAGAGCGAGGGCGCGCTCGAGGTGTACATCGAGCCGGTGCTGCCCGCGCCGCACCTGGTCGTCGTCGGCCGGTCGCCGATGGCGCACACGCTCGCCGACCTGGCGCGCAGGCTCGGCTGGCGGGCCGACCGGCTCGACTGGACCGAGTTCTCCGCCGCTGGTGCCGGCGAGCGGTCGATGGTCGTGGTGGCAACCCAGGGTCATGGCGACGAGGAGGCGGTCGAGCGGGCGGTCGCCGCGCGGCCGGCCTATCTCGGGCTGGTCGGGTCGCGCAAGCGCGGCGCGGCCGTGCTCGGTTACCTCGCCGAGCGCGGGATCGACGGCGAGCAGCTCGACCGGGTCAGGGTGCCGGCCGGCCTTGATCTCGGCAAGACCTCGCACGCCGAGATCGCGGTCGCCATCCTGGCGGAACTCGTGCAGCTCAGGGCCGTGGGCAAGCTTGGCGCCGGCCCGCGGGCCGGCGCCAAGCCAGCCGAGCCCGCCGGAACGGGACCCGCTTCCGCCGAGCACGCCGGCGAAGGGCCCGCCGGCCAACGGCATGCCGGGCCGGGCGCCGCAGTCGACCCGGTCTGCGGCATGACCGTCGAGACCGGCCCGGCCGGGCGGCCGCTCACCCGCGACGGCATCACCTATTACTTCTGCTGCGCCGGCTGCCGAAGTGAGTTCGAGTCCCACCCCGCCTCCTACGCCAGGAAAGAGACGCGATGCTGATCAACAACGACTTCGAGGTCGCGGAGCCGGTCGAGGTGGCCTGGCGGTTCTTCGGCGACATACCGCGGGTCGCGGCCTGCCTGCCGGGCGCGGAGCTGACCGAGAACCTGGGCGACGACAAGTACGTCGGCCGGGTCGCGGTCCGGATGGGCCCGGTCAGGCTCCAGTTCGGCGGCACCGCCGAGATCACCGAGCGCGACGAGGCGGCCAGGCGCGTGGTCGTGCACGCGGCCGGCGCCGAGGAGCGCGGCCGTGGCCAGGCCAACATGGTCGTGTCGGCGACCCTGACACCCGCCGGGCGCGGCACCAAGGTCGCGGTCGCCCAGGACCTCCAGCTCTCCGGCGCGGCGGCGCAGTACGGGCGCGGGATGATCTCCGACGTCACCGCCGTGCTGATGCGCGGCTTCGCCGCCAACATGGCCAGCCAGATCGCCGGGATGGAACGTGGCGAGGCGGTGCAGGCCGCGGCCGCGCCGGCCGGCGGCTTCGCCATCGGGCTGCGCGCCGCCCTGATGGCGCTTCGGCGGGTCTTCCGCCGGTTTTTCGTCCCCTATCAGGCCACGAGCTAAGGAGACCCGACCATGGTCTTGTGGTGGATCGGCAACGCCATCCTGCTGCTGGTGATCCTGCCGGTCGTGATCGCACTGCTCAACCGGGTGCTCGCGGCGCTCGAGCGGATCAGGGCGGCCTGCGACAACATCCTGGCCGGCGGCGGCGCCCTCGTCGGCGAGCTCGAGCGCGTGCCCGACGGGCTGGCGACGACCGACGCGACGGTCGCCGCCATCTCGGTCGGCGCGGTCAGGTACGCGGGTTCCGTCGCCAAGCTACTGGGCTAACTAACCACCGGGCTAACCGGAAAGGAGCACGAGTCATGCCTGCAGCCGCATGGGTCACCCTGGTCATCGCCGCGCTCATCATCGGCATCACCGCGGTGGGCCTGTTGCGCGTGATCTTTCACTTGCGAGCCATCCTGGCGACGCTGCGCCAGGTCACCGGCGGCGTGGCCGCCGTCGCGCGGCTGACCAGCACCGTGCCCGACCGGCTGACCTCGGTCAACGCCAGCCTGAAGCCGGTCAGGGACTTCTGCGAGACGGTCTGAACCGGGGAAGGAGACTGCGAAATGAGTCATTACATCCTGGTGCCAGCCGCCGGGACTACCACCAGCCACTTCGGCTGGACGCTGGGCTACGTGATCGGCATCGTGATCGTCCTCGTGGTGGTCGCGCTAGTCGTGCCGATCCTCATGCTGGCCCGCTCGATCGGCAACGAGGCGCCGCTGATCAACGCCGAGCTGACCAAGGCCGTGCATAACACCGCCGCGCTCGGGGGCCTGCGTACGACGATCGAGCACGCCACGATCATCATCGCCGGGCTGCAGCGCGGCCGCGCCAGGCTGGGAGGGTAGCGGTGCACAACCTTGCCATCACCTCGACGGAACGCACGCTCTGGGTGAGCGTGATCATCGTGGGCTTCGTCGTGGTACTCGCCGTCGCCGCGCTGCTGAGCCTGCTGATCTACCTCGTGAAGATCATCGACCGCCGGGTGGTCGACGTGCGGGACTCGCTCAGGGCCGCCGCGGCCAACACCGCCGACACCGCGCTGATCGGCCAGGTCGGCGGCGGCGTGGAGGCGGTGCTCGCCGAGGGCCTGCAGCACCACCTGTTCCTCGGCCGGGTGCTCGGAAAGGTAAAAACATGACCACGCTCGTCGTGCTGTCCCTCGCTGACATCGGCCTGCTCGTCGCCGGGCTCGCGTTGTACCTGTTCTGGGCCGGGTCGCTGCTGAACCGGATCGCCGGCAACCTCGAGGAGAGCTTCGGGACCGCAGCGGAGATCCTGGGCCACGCCAAGGTCATCGGCCCCGGCGTGGAGCACATCAACCGCACCGGCGGCGTGGTGGCCGGCGCGCTGCCGCTGCTGTACGGGATGGCGGAGGAGATCGTCACCGACGTGACGCCGCGGGCCGGGGAGCCGGCGGAGCCCGAGCCGGCCCGTCCGGCCTCCGGCCGCCGCCGCTCGCGCCTGCTCGACGCGGTCGGCTTCGCCTCCGAGCGCTGACCGGCGCACGTCGCCCGCGCGGGTTCCGCCGGTCATCCCGGGGTGCCCGCGCGGCCCGTCTGACCCGGTCGGCGGCGCCCGGCGCGGATCTCGCTATTAGGGCTCTATGCCTTCAGCTACTACGTTAACGTAGTCAATTGCGCTTACCCGGGCCATCGCCGACCGATTGGGCAGACCCATGCTGATCTTGGCGACGAGCAGGCGAGCCGTGTTCCGCCGCGTTCCGCCGGGTTCCGGCGGAAGCGCCGGGCGGCAGACCCGCCTGTCCCCCGCGGCCAGCGGTACCGGGTTCGAGCGGAACTATGCACTCATATAACTGACATGCGGTATTCTCACGCGCTAGCGCGCAGTTCCGCGGTCGCCTCGGCGTGACCAGCAGGACGGGCTGCGGGCGATCGGCGGGCGCAGGCGGCACACAGGACGGGAAGGAGGGCTGACCGGTGCCAGGAGGGCATAGAGGACCCGGCCGGCACGCACCTCATCCCGGTCACCAGGCCGCCGGCCTTCGCGAGCTGATCGACATGGCCGGACCGGGCTCAGCCGCGGCCGGGAGGGACTCGGCGTATGAACCCAGCCGTAGTGACTGGGATCGAGATCGCGGCCGCGATCTCCGCCGTGATCACGGTGCTCTTCGTAGTCGTCGTCCGCCTCTTCTGGCGCCGCGAGAAGTCACTCCGGGAGCCCTGAGGAATCGCTACGACATCCCGCGCGTGACCTTCGAGCGCAAGGAAGCCAGGGGGCTGCTGCTGACCAGCATCGTCGTGGCGGCCTGGGTGTCGTACCACCTGGGCTGGCAGTCGATCGCCCTGCTCGCGTGCGCCGCCCCCGGCGCGGCGTTCCGCGCGGTCAGCTACGTCCTGTCCTGGTTCGACCGGCCCGTGACTGCCTCGGCGGAAGGGCGCAGGAAGCTGGACAGCCTGCACGTCACGGTCGCGGTGCCGGTCTACAACGAGGACCCGGGGCTGCTCGACCGGTGCATCTACGCGATGATGAACCAGACCAGGCCCGCCCAGCTGATCTGGATCGTCGACGACGGCTCGAAGACCGACTACTCCGAGGTTGCCGCCTACTGGGTGGGCACCTGGTCGAACGGCACCGAGATCCGCTGGACGCGGCAGCAAAACCAGGGCAAGCGGCGGGCGCACGCGTACGTATTCGAGCGGGTGCCCGAGGCGGACATCTTCATCACCGTCGACTCCGACACCACGCTGGAACTCCGCGCGGTCGAGGAGGGCCTGAAGCCCTTCCAGAGCCGCAAGGTGATGTCGGTCGCCGGGATCGAGATGGGCTTCAACGCCTACGAGAACTTCCTGACCAGGCTGCAGTGCTCGCTTCAGCTGTACGCGCAGGCAGTGATCGGCGCGGCCTGGTCGGTCGCCGGCGACATGTACACGAACCGGGGCCCCTTCGCGCTGTACCGGGCGCCGCTGATCCGCGAGTTCCTGCACGTCTACCGGGACGAGACGTTCTTCGGCCGCCGCGTCATCCTCGGCGACGACTCGCTGCTCGCCTTGTGCGCCAGCTCCAGGGGCCGGTCGGTGCAGCAGCTCACCGCGTTCGGCCTCACCATGTGGCCGGAAAAGTACAGCCATCACCTGCGCCAGCGGCTGCGCTGGGCGCGCGGCCGCGCGGTGCGGAACTTCTGGCGGATCAAGTACCGCCCGGTCCTGTCGTACTGCTGGTGGGTCACCGTGACCGGGATCCAGGGCTTCCTCACGTCCGCGGCGCTGGTGGCGCTGCTGATCATGACCTGGCCGCAGGGCGAGCCGGTGCTGATGCGTACATTCATCGCCCTGTGTGTCCTGTCGGTCCCCAACGGGCTGCGCACAATGTGCTTCAGGCGCAGCGACGAGACCTGGATTGACCGCGCGATCCTGGTCCTGATCCGGCCGTGGTCCGCGATCTGGTCCGGCATCGTCCTGGCCAGGATCCTGCGCATCTGGGGCACGGTCACCCTGCTCAAGCAGGGCTGGACTACCCGCCAGAAGGGCGCGGAGCTGGTGTTCAGCCAGGCGGCCGCGGGAGGAGTCGCCGCCGGGGCGGTGACTTCCGGCGAAGCCGCGGCCTGAGGGACACCGCTTCGTGAAGGAAAGGTTCGAGGAGTCCTGGGCACTGTGGTCCATCCTGGCAGCACAGGCCACGCTGACGCTGCCGTGGATGTGGCGCACGGCCGCCTTCACCGACGAGGCGCTCTACCTCAACGCCAGTCACCAGGGGTGGTCGCATCTGCCGTCCTACGCGGACTCGTTCCCCGGCCTGCCGGTGCTGTACCCGCCGATCGCGGCCGTGTTCGACTCGATCGGCGGCCTGATCGCGGCCCGGCTGGCCTCGCTGCTGTTCATGCTCGGGGCGACGGCGCTGGTCTACCTCATCGGCGACCGGATGTTCGGGCGGATCCCCGGCGTGCTCGCGGCGCTGCTGTTCGCGGTCTGCGGCATCGTCGTTCACCTCGGGGCGGCGGCGACGTTCGACCCGATGGCCCTGTTCCTGCTCGTGCTCGCGCTCTACGCGGCGGTCAGGATGCGCGACGGCGGGATCCGATGGCTGCTGATCTGCCCGATCGCGCTGGCTGCCGCCAACGCCACCAAGTACGCCACGCTGGCCTGGGACCCGGTGATCGTCGGCACGGTGATCTTCTACGGCTGGAGCAAGGGGCGGACGCAGACCGTCTTCCTGGCCGTGTCGGTGACGGCGACCGCGGCGGTATTCGACTTCGGGATCCTGCTGCTTGGCGGCTCTAACCTGGCCACCGGCGTGCTCCGCAACACCATCTACCCGTCGCCAGAGGCCGGTGTGCCGAGCTCGTCGCTGAGCGTGCTGGCGCACGCGGTCCTGATGACCGGGCTGATCGTGCTGATCGCCGTCGCCGGAGTCTGGGTGAGCGTGGTCAAGAGGATGCCGGCCACGGCGACGGCGTTCCTGTGCCTGCTGGTGCTTGGCGCCCTGCTGGCCCCGGTGGAGCAGGCCCGCGTGCACCAGCTGACGTCGCTCGACGAGAACATGGGCTTCGGGCTGCCATTCGCCGCGCTCGCCGCCGGGTACGCGCTCGGCGCCTGGCGGCAGTGGCTCGGCTGGCAGCGGCACTGGGGCAAGGTCGTCGCTACGACGACCGCCGTGATCACCGTCATCACGATGCTCATCGTCGGCCGGGTCGAGCGGGTACAGTTCCGCGGTCCGGGATCCGTGGTCGCCGGAACGGTGTGGAACGCGATCAGGACGAACTACCGGTCGGGAACGTACGTTCTGGTCGACGGCGCCGACAAGGCGGCCCAGTACTACGTGCCGTCGGTTCCTGGGCCGAAGTGGCTGACGTCCTCTCCGTCCGGCTCAGGGGGAGGCTACCAGATGTATTTGTGGCTATGCGCCGGCAAGGTCTCGGTCGTCGTCCTGCGCAAGACCGCAGGCAGCTACGCGAGTCCTTACGACCCCTACATCGCCAAGCTCATGCGCGGCAGGTACAAGCGGATGACCATAGCGGGCACGGCCGATTACCAGACCTCGGTGTGGGCGCTAAGCCGCTCCGGCCATATCGCGGAGGGCTGCCCTGGTGGGAACTAAGGCCAAGATCGCGGCGGCCCTGGCCATGCCGGTTCTGTCCGCGGCCCTGGTGGGCGGCTTCCTCAGGGCGACGCACCATGACGCGATTCCGCAGATGGTGCTGCCGACGGCGGCGCACGCGCGGATCACGACCTCGCACGGCAGTCCCGTGGCCGTCGCGCCCGGCCCCTGCCTGGGCGACATTCCCGCGCACTTCGTCGGGATCGCCGTGAAGAAGCAGCCGGCCCTGCGCGTGCTGGACTACCAGAAGAAGTTCGGCACGAAACCGCGGATCGTCGAGTTCTACAACCCCTTCACGCACGCCTTCAACGCCCCGGAGGCGAACCAGGCCCTCGAGTCCGGCCAGGTCCCGCTCATTCAGCTGAACCCGTGGCGCGTCAAGGAACAGCAGATCGCGGCCGGCGTGTGGGACCGGCACCTGCGAAACTACGCTCGCGCCGTCAAGATTTTCGGGTGCGCGATCATCCTGTCCTTCGGCCACGAGATGAACGGCTGGTGGTATCCCTGGGGGGCGCCGAGAACCAGCCCGGCAGATTTCATCGCCGCGTGGCGGCACATCCACGACATCTTCGCCCGCCAGGGCGTCACGAACGTGATCTGGTCGTGGGATCCCTCGCACCAGTACGGCGAGCCGGCTCCAGGCAAGGTCGGGACCCTGGCGTCCGACTGGTATCCAGGTGACAACTACGTCGACTGGATCGGCCTGGACGGCTACTTCGGCTCCGACAGGAACGGCCACACGCAGAACTTCAAGGAGATCTTCGGCACCCAGCTGAACGACATCAGGAGGATCGCGCCGCACAAGCTGGTCTACCTCGCGGAAACCGGCGTGGCTCCCGGGCGCAACGCCCCCGCGCAGGTCGCCGAGCTGTTCTCGGGAGCGGCCGCCTACCATATGGCCGGCCTGGTGTGGTTCGACGCGATCTCCTCGAGACACGACTATCGCCTGGGGGTCCACCGTGACGAGGACGCCGTCTACCTGAAGAGCGCGACCAGCTTCCTCCGGTAGCCATCGCCAGCAGGCCGCGGTCCCGCCCGGGCGGGCCGGCCGCAGCACAGGAGGTTGTCAGTGAAAGGCAAGGCCATCGCCGCCGCTGCCGCAGTCCTGGCCGGGATTGCGGCGTGCAGTTCGGCGCCGGCCGCGCCGCCCCGCGCAAGCGCGTCGCCCTCCGCCTCGACCACGCCCACGACCGCGGTCAAGCCGTTCCCGCGCGTAAACCACCCGTGCCGGGGCAAGATCCCCGAGCCGTTCGCCGGCATCGCGACCAGCGGGGACTTCGCCGCGAACGTGGCCTCGTTCCGGCAGGCCACCGGGGCCCGCCTGCGGGTGGTCGAGTTCTACAACCCGTTCCCCGGCCCGTTCCAGAGCGCGGAGGCCCAGCAGGTCGTCGACCTCGGCGGGCTGCCGCTGATCCAGCTGAACCCGCGGCGGATCGGCCTGGCCACCCTGGCCTCTGGCGGATACGACAGCGACATCAGGAGCTACGCCGAGCAGGTCAGGGCGTTCCGCTGCTACGTGGTGCTGTCGTTCGGCCACGAGATGAACGGCTGGTGGTATCCCTGGGGCCTGCCGCGCACCACGCCGAGAACCTTCAAGGCGGCCTCGCGGCACATCCACGACATCTTTGCCGCCGAGCGGGTCAGGAACGTCATCTGGTCCTGGGATCCCACGCACCAGTACTCGCAGTATCAGCCGGGCAAGACCGCGTACCCGGCCGCCGGGTGGTATCCGGGCGACAAGTACGTGGACTGGATCGGCATCGACGGCTACTTCGGCGGCGGCCAGAACTTCGACGATGTCTTCGGCTTTCAGCTGCGTGACCTCCGGCGGATGACGAGCAAGCCGATCTATCTCGCCGAAACCGGCGTGGGCGACGGGACTCGGGAGGTCAGGCAGGTGATGAATCTGTTCGCCGGGCTGCGGCGGTGGCGCCTGATCGGACTGGTCTGGTTCGACCTCAACAGAAAGAATTCCTGGAGTCTGGAGGGCAAGCCGGTCAAGGACGCGGCGTTCCGCAGGGCCGTCGCGCGCTTTCCCTAGCGGTCCGGCCCGGCCTGCCGCCCGGCGCGCAGCAGGGCGAGCTGGCGGCGCGCGTAGGACGGCTCGATGATCCATCCGTTCGCCGCTTCCCAGGCCGTGGCGGCGCGGCGGGCCGCGGCCAGCCTGGCGGCTGGGAGGCCGCTGGCCGGCAGCTCGGCCAGGTCCAGGTCCACGCAGTCGACCCGCGCCTCGTCCCAGTCGAGTAGCCCGACGCCGTCCCCGCAGATGCGGATGTTCGCCGGGCTGGGATCGCCGTGCACCACGGCCTCGCGGATCCCGGCCAAGCGCTTCCAGGCCGCGCGGCAGTCGGCAACCGCGTCGGCCGGCATGGCCGACAGGTCGACGTCACCGCCGCGGTTGGCGGTGAGCAGCTCGTGGGTCGACGCGACGCCGGGTCGCTGCGGCCATCCCGCGGTCACCGCGTGCAGGCGGCGCAGGGCGGCGGCGACCGCTGGCCAGTCACTCGGACCCGGCGGGGTGCCATCGAGCCAGGACTGGACAACGACACCGTCGACGTGGCGGCGGCTGTCCGCCGACGGGATGATCGCCGGAACGCGCATGCCGTGCCGGGTCAGGTGGTCCAGCAGGTCGATCTCCCAGTCCAGGCTGGCTGGCGAGCGCCGGGATTGTCGTGCCGCCAGCCGCGCGCCGCCGCGCCTGAGCTCCAGCACGGTGTTGCGGTTACCGCCGCTGATCGGGCCGGCCACCTCCAGCACGCCCCACGCGGCGAGCACCTCGTGCATCACGGCATCCTGCCTCCGGGTCCCAGTGTCGCCGGGCGCTGGGCCGCGGCGGGCCCGGCAGCCGTCAGGCCTGGTCGGGGCCCCGGCGGGTGACCGAGCTTGTTGTGGGGGCGGTGTAGTCGCCGATCCACTCGTCCTTCCACGCCTGGTCGTATTGCTGGGCGTTGCAGCCGGGGCTGTACACCGCGATCAGCTCGCGCGTGATCTGCTCGCGGTGCGGCCGGCCGCCGCCGGGCACCTCGTAGGTGGCGATGTACACCTTCCACCTGTCGCCGGCCCGGCGCACCCAGCAGGACGCGCCGGGATGGCGGAACGGGAAGCGCTCGGCGGACAGGTCATCGCTCTGCCCGACGTAGCTGACCGCGTACCGGTCAGGCCGGCGGTCCGGGTCCGGCCGGTACAGGATCGCGAACACGGCCGGGCGCGCGGGAGGTGTCCAGCCGGCCAGCACCCGCGGGCCCTCGAACGGGTACCCAGCGGCCGAGCCCAGCCGGATCATGAGCCCCCGGCCTCGTCTTCGTTCTCGCTGATCGCCTCGGCCCGCACGATCGGCCCCTGGGGCAGCCCCGCTTGCGCGGCGGCCCGGGCGAACTGGCTGGCCGCCGTCTCGATCGCCTGCTCGCGGCTGTGCGCGTGGACGACGAGCTGGGCGCCGTAGCGGCTGGTCCCGATGCCGGTCGCGATGCCGTCGTAGCCGGCCACCGCGTCGGCCAGCTCGACGACCTCCTCCCGCGTCAGCACGCGGTCAGTCTGGGCCTGGATGCCCACGCTCCATCTCACGGCGACGCTCCACGGTCAGCTCGGCTCGGGGCCTTGTGTCGGAATCTAGTTCAGCGGATGCGCGCCACGCCAGGCGGGCTGGCGCCAGGCGCGGTCAGCCGCGGGCGCCGAGGAACCTGGCGAACACCACAATGTTCCCCGGGTAATGACGGGTGCGGCGGTCGAACGTGCCGCCGCAGGTGATCAGCCGCAGGGTCGGCCGGCGCGTGTAGCGGTAGACGGCACCGCTCGGGAAGGCCGACTTCCTGTACAGCGCCACCGAGTAGACGGCGAACGCGGCGACCTGCCGGTCCCGCAGGGTCACGTAGATCAGGTTCCCCGGCCGGAGCGCGCCGATCCGGTAGAACACGGCAGGCGCGACCTTCCTGGCGTCGACATGCCCGAACAGCACGGCGGTGCCGCGCAGGCCCGGGGTGGGCCCGCGATCGAACCAGCTGGCCAGGTAGGGCCTGGCCAGCGGGGGCACCGCCGCCGTCCCGTCCGGGTTCAGGCCGAGCGGGATGATCCTGGCCCAGACCCTGATCCGCGGAATCGAGATCACCTCGGGTTCTGACCTGGCCAGGGGGCGCTTCGTCCACGCGCTGTGCAGGCCGCGGCGGGCGGCGACCGCAAAGTCTTCGCTCAACCGCAAGCTCTTCGCCTTATGTGGCCGCACCGGCGGGGAGCGGCTGGCTAGCCGAGTGCGGGAAGCAGGACCGCGAGCTCTTCGAGGCTGCTCAGGTCGTGACCGGACAGCAGCAGGTCGACGTGCGGCGCCGCGACCATCATGCCCAGCGTGCTCGGCCGGAATGCCTGGTCGGTGCCCTTGTGCGGGTTCATCCAGACGATCCGGTGGCTGAGCCTGGACAGGCGTTCCATCGCGGCGGCGAGCACGGCCGGGTCGCCGCGGTCCAGGCCGTCCGAGCAGATCACCACGATGCCGCCTCGGCACAGGCCGCGGCGGCCCCACTGCCGCACGAACGAGTCGAGCGACCAGCCGATCCTGGTGCCGCCTTCCCAGTCGAACACCGCCCGCGCGGCGTGCGCGAGCGCGTCGTCCGGCCTGCGGTGATCGAGTTCCCTGGTCACCCGGGTCAGCCGGGTTCCGAAGCAGAACACCTCCACCCTGGCGGCGGCGCGCTTGGCCGAGTAGGCGAACTGCAGCAGGTTGCGTGAGTAGTCCGCCATCGAGCCGGAGACGTCGAGGATCAGGATCAGCGGCCGCGGTCGCGCCTTGCGTGCCCGCCAGTACAGCTCGGCGGGTTCGCCGTGCATGCGCATGGACTCCCTGACCATGCGCCGCAGGTCGAGCGCGGACCCGTCGCGCGCGGGTGCGGTCCGCCTGGTCCGGCGGCGCGGCGGGGTCAGCCGCATCCTGACGATGATCCGCCGGACGGCCGCGAGCTCGGCCGGGGTGCAGGCCGCGAACGACTTGTGCCGCAGCGCCTCGGCGTCCGAGGCCATCAGGCCGAGCAGCGCCTCCTCGCCGTGTTGCTCGCCGGAGGCCGGGTCGGTGGCCGGGACGACGAGCGCTGCCTGCGACGTCCCGGTCGGAGCCCCCGCGTTCAGCCGCAGCGCCTGCCCGACCGGGTCGTCGGCGCCGAGGAAGAACTGCCTGAAGACCCGGTTGTAGACGGCGATGTCGTCGCGTTTGGCGACCAGGATCGTGCGGCCTGCCCAGTACAGGTCGGCCAGGTCGGACGGGTCGAGCTCGGCCATCGCCGTGGCGTAGGTCACGAGGTCGCCGGAGCCGACGGCGAGCCCGGCAGCGCGGAGTTCGGTTCCGAACCGCACGAGCAGGCCGACGAGCGGAGCGCGCTCAGGCACCGGCTGTGATCTCCGCGAGGTTGTCGCGCACCAGGTCGAGGTCGTCGCGCTCCTTGACGACCGCGCCGAGCGTGTCGCTGGCGACGGACGGGTCTAGGTCGGTCTGGCCGAGGAAGCTGAGCATGCGGACCCAGTCGATGGTCTCGGCCACGCCCGGGGGCTTGGCCAGGTCGAGCTCGCGCAGCCGGTGCACCGCCGCGACCACCTTGCGGGTAAGCGCCTCGTCCACCCCTGGCTGCCTGAGCAGCACGATCTCCACCTCGCGGTCGGCGGGCGGGTAGCCGATCCAGTGGTACAGGCAGCGCCGCTTCAGCGCGTCGTGCAGCTCCCTGGTCCGGTTCGAGGTGAGGATCGCCAGCGGCGGGCTCTCCGCCTTGATCGTCCCGATCTCGGGGATGCTGAGCTGGAAGTCGGAGAGCACCTCGAGCAGGAACGCCTCGAACTCGTCGTCGGCGCGGTCCACCTCGTCGATGAGCAGCACCGCGCGGTCGCCCGCCCTGACCGCCTCGAGCAGCGGCCGTTCGAGCAGGAACTTCGGGCCGAACAGCTTGTCGACCGCGTCCGGGTCCGCGATCTGCTGCTCGGACAGCGCCCTGATGTGCAGCATCTGCCTGGCGTAGTCCCACTCGTACAGCGCCTGGCTCGTGTCGATGCCCTCGTAGCACTGCAGCCTGATCAGCCGCCGGCCGAAGATCGCGGCGAGTACCTTGGCCACCTCGGTCTTGCCGACGCCGACCTCGCCTTCGAGCAGGACAGGGCGGTGCAGCCTGATCGCGACGAACAGCGCGGTCGCCAGGCCCCGGTCGGCGAGGTAACCGCCCTGGCGCAGGGCGCCGGTCAGCTCGGCGACGGTTTCCGGTCGGTCCATTCAGCGCCCTTGCCCGGCTACCGGTCGTCCGGCTCGGCCGGGCCGAGCACCAGGTCCCGCACGCTTCCCTGCTTCCTGCTGAGCTTGCCCTCGCGCTCCAGCGTGGCGCGCCACGCCCCGCGCAGGTCGCCTTCGGTGCCGGCGAGCGCGTCGAATCCGACGTGGCGCATGTTCTTGCAGGACTTCGGGGTGCCGAACAGCTCGTCGAGGTCCGCGCTCGTCTGCCCGCGCGCGGTCCACACCCCGCGCAGCACCTCGACCACCTCGTCCTGTTCGCCGCCGGTGGCGGGGCGCTCGTCCAGGCTCGCCTCGCGGCCAGCCTCCTGGCTCATCTCCGAGCTGGTCACCCGGCTCACCTCCCCGGCGTCTCCTGGCGCGTGCCATCATCCGGCCGTGCCCACATCCGACTGTAGTTGGGCAGCGGCCCGACTGCGACTTCGGATTAACGGTTCCCTTATCGGCCGGCCGGCGTCAGCGTTCGCTGGGCGTTATCCACTTCTGCTCGCGCGGCGGGTGCGCGGCGGCCAGCGCGGTCAGGGCATCCTCGGGGGTGGCCGCGCGCTGGATCAGCTCCCGGTTGGCCTGCTTGAGCAGGCCGACGGCGACCATCTTGTCCAGCTGGGCCACGAGCGGGTCCCAGAAGCCGTCGACGTCGAGCAGGACGACCGGCTTGGCGTGCAGGCCGAGCTGCGACCAGGTCGTCACCTCGGCCAGTTCCTCCAGTGTCCCCAGTCCGCCGGGCAGCGCGACGAACCCGTCCGACAGGTCGTACATGAGCTGCTTGCGCTCGTGCATGGAGCCGACCTCACGCAGTTCGGTCAGCGCCGGGTGCGCGACCTCCCGGCTGAACAGCCCGGTGGGGATGACGCCGAGCACCCGGCCCCCGGCCGCCAGGGCGGCGTCGGCGATCTCGCCCATCAGGCCGACGCTGCCGCCGCCGTAGACCAGGTCGATGCCCCGGCCGGCCACCAGGGTGCCCAGCGCCCTGGCCGTATCGGCGTATCGCGGATCGGGCGGCGTGGACGACCCGCAGAACACGCAGAGCGCAGCGATCTGAGCCATGGCCAGACCAACCTATCCCGGTCAGCCTGACGCCAGTGCCGCATGGCCGGCCGGCGCGTGACCTTTGCCCCTACCCGCGGCACCCGCGGCCGGCGGATCGTTGAAAGGAAAGAAGACGTGCACGGGAGAGGGGGCACGGTCATGAAGGCGTAGTCGTCTACGAGTCGATGTACGGCAATACCCATCAGATCGCCGATGCGATCGGGACCGGGCTCGCCGACGGCTTCGACGTCGCGGTCGTTCCGGTCGCCGAGGCCGGCCGGGCGGTGCTCGCCGACGCGGACCTGGTCGTGGTAGGCGGCCCGACGCACGTGCACGGGATGACCCGCGCATCGACGCGCCAGGCAGCGGCGAAGGCGGCGCAGGAGTCGGGCAGCGGCCTGACGCTCGAGCCAGACGCGCTGGAGCCGGGACTGCGCGAATGGCTCGACTTGCTGGGCAGGAGCACGGTGCGCGCCAAGGCGGCAGCCTTCGACACCCGGGTGGAGGGCCCGGCGGCCTTCACCGGGCGCGCGTCCAAGGGCGTTGGCCGGGCGCTGCGCCAGCACGGGTACGAACTGGTCGCCGAGCCGGAGAGCTTCATCGTGACCAAGGAGAACCACCTCGGTCCTGCCGGAGGCGACCGGGCAAGAGACTGGGGCGCCAGGCTGGCCGCTGTATCCGCGCTGGCCGGCTGACCCGAGCGGGAGCCAGGACGTAGCCCCCTGGCTCCGGTCGCGCCGACCCGAACGTAGCTTGCTAGCGTCCTTGCCCATGGCTGGCCAGATCTACGTCGGGTCGGCGCCTGACGACGCCCCCGGCAATCGGGGCTGGCTGCTCGGGCACTTCATGCCGCCAGGCGACATCAGGCACAGCGCCGATGTCGAGATCAAGTGGGGTGCCCATCACCGCGGCGACCGGCGCGCCCAGTGGGTCTGCGGCGAGACGAGGACCGCGCTGATCGTGCTGGTCAGCGGCCGGTTCAGGGTCGAGTTCCCCGAGCGCACCATCGTGCTGGCGCAGGGCGGCGACTACGTGGTGTTCCACGGCGTGGACCATTCCTGGCTCGCCGAGGAGGAGTCGGTCATACTCGGGGTCAGATGGCCGTCGGTTCCCGGTGGTTACGCCGTGACGGGTGAGGGGTGACGGGTGACAGGTGACAGGTGACGATAATGGTGCGGCTGTGTCGTTGCCGGTGCGAATCGGCAAAGCGGGTGTAATCCGGCCAAGCCTGGCGGCGTCCTAGGATCAGACCCTAGCCTGCAGGTAGCCATCCAGCGGCAGGTGAGGATCCCCCCGATGACGCCATCTCTGTGTACGGCCGGGCGGGTCGGCGCCGTGTTCGCGCTGCTGTCCGTGACGGCGCTGATTTCGGCTTGCTCGGCGCCGGTGCCTCCGCCGCGGCCGAGGGCGAGCGTGGCACCGCCGGTCGGTTCAGGGACCCGGTCACCTGGCGGCGGTGCGCCGGTCGGCGCCCGGGCGAGCAGCGCGGCGCCGAGCACATCCGCGTCGGCATCCTCGCATCCCGCGCCGCAACCGCAGCCCTGCCCGACCGGCTCGCTCCAGGCGACGACCGGAGCCGGCCAGGGGGCCGCGGGCAGCACCTACGTGCCGATCATCTTCACCAACGTCTCCGGCGTCGCCTGCACGCTGTACGGATACCCTGGCGTGTCGCTGGCCGGCGGCAGCCCGCTGAGCCAGATCGGCCTGGCCGCGACCGAGAACTCCGCGACGTCGCTGCAGCTGGTGACTCTGGGCCCTGGTGAGCAGGCCAGCGCGCTGCTGCGGATCGTGAGCGCGCAGAACTACCCTCCGGGCAGGTGCGGCCTGGTCCACACGACCTACCTTCAGGTCTACCCGCCCAGACAGACCGCGCCGATCTACGTCGCCTACTCCTCGGCGGCCTGCAAGAAGCCGATCCACCTGCTGAGCGTCGACGTGGTCAAGCCGGGCTCCGGCGGCTAAGGCCAAATCTGCTCGAACCTGGCTCGGAACTCATGATCTGGTGGGTTGGCGTCGTATGGAGCGTGTCCGATCGGCCCCGTGCCGCGCTCGTTGTCAGGCGGATGCGCGGGCAAGGGTCGGCCTCGTTCAGTGCCCTGGCGACATGGTCGTAACGCAGAGCATGCTCGCCGATGCCGTGCGTCAGCCGGATAGCGCGCCCACCGGAGACCAGCACGTCGTGATGTGGCCGCCGGCCAGCGAGTTCATCCTCCGGGCCACCTCCGCGACGAGCGTGGGAGATCCCGAGCCGGCAAGCGATCTGCTCGACGTCGGCTGATCGGCGGCGCCCGGCCCGAGGGCGGCGTGGGCGGAGGTGCGGCGACGGCCTTGAGGCACAGATCGGACTCCCCGCTACAGTAAATCCTGAAGGCCCACAACCCAGTCCGCACGGGACCGCACGTTTAGCAGATCACGCCTGGCAGCGCCACCAGGCCGGCCCGCCGGTCCTCCCCCGGCTCGGCCTGCGTGGCCGTCAGCGGTCTGACGGACACGGACTGGCCAGTGGGCCCTGGAACAGCCCGATGCCCGCATCGGTTAATCGCAACAGCCACAGCGGCATTTGCGTGCCTGCGGCCGCCCCCCGGGGGCCCTGGGGATGCCGTCACTGGCAGCGCGACCAGCGAAGCCGGCCACGAAGGAGCGGACAGAGTGCAGACCAGGCCGCGGGATGCAGTCGAGCCAGACACCCTCCAGCCCGCTGCCGACCAGGCCGGGCCGACCGACCTCGACCTGCTCCCCCACCCGGCCGCGGACCGCCGGCAGCGTGCCCGTGACCGGCTCGCGACCGCGCTCGGGCCGGCTGGATGGCCGGTCGCGGTGTACTGCGCGTCCCGCCTGCTCCTGCTGGCCGTGGCCAGCGCGACGGCGGTGGTCACCCACCACCCGCTCGCGCAGGACGCCTTCCTGTTCGACGGCCGGTGGTATCTGCGGCTGGCGGAACACGGATACCCCGCCGCGCCCCTGCACGCGAAGTCCACGCTCGGGTTCTTCCCGCTCTACCCCCTCGTCGTCCGGGCAGTGGCCTGGGTGTGCGCCGTGCCGGTGCCGCAGGCGGCGCTGGTCATCTCGGTCGCGGGGGGTCTGGCCGCCGCGGTGCTCGTCCAGCGGCTGGCCACCGCATGGTGGGGTGAGCAGGCGGCCCGGCGCGCGGTGCTGGTCTTCTGCCTGTTCCCCGGAGCCATCGTGTTCTCGATGGCGTACTCCGAGTGCCTCACGATTCCGCTCGCGGTCGGCTGCCTGCTCGCGCTGCGCTCGCAACGCTGGCTGACCGCGGGCCTGCTGGCCGGGCTCGCCACCGCCGTCGAGCCGGTCGCCCTGGTCCTCATCCCGGTCTGCATCGCCGCCACCGCGGCGCAGCTGCGAAGCCTGGGCTGGCGCGACCCGGCCGCACGCCGCAGCGCCGTCGCGCCGCTGCTGGCCCCGCTCGGCATCGGCGGCCTGGCTGTCTTCTTGTGGATATGGACCGGAACGCCGTTCGCGGCCTACCTCGCCCAGCACTACGGCTGGCACCAGCAGAGCCAGCCCCTTGCGCTGCTCGCGTTGCCGGTCGCACGGCACCTGCTCAGCCAGCCAGCGCAACTGGTGCCGCGCATCTTCACCTGGAACATCTGGAACGGTGTCCTCGGCGGAGTGTTCCTGGTGTTCTCGATCAGGGCGTTGCTGCGCGTCCGCCATGAACTCACCGTCGGGGCACTGATGCTGCCCGCGGGCATCGCGGCGGTAACCCTCTGGTCGATCATGACTCCGCCGAACGCCCGCATGGCGCTCATCGCGTTCCCGGCGATCATGGTCTGGGGCCGCCGCCTGTCCTGGCGCGCGTTCTGGGTGTTCGTGACGGTCGAGGTGCTCGTTCTGCTTCTGACCAGCGCGCTCACCTTCTCCGCGCACATGCTGCCCTAACGGCGGCGCTGGCCAGGTCGCGTCGGTCCTGGGGAGCTCGATCATCACCTGGGTGCCCTCGCCAGGCTCGCTGGCGATGGCCATCCTGCCCTGGTGGCCGCGGACCAGTTCGTCGACGATGGCCAGGCCGATGCCGCTGCCACTCACCTCGCCGGTGCTGCGCCCGCGGTAGAACCGTCTCGGTACATGCGGCAGTTCGTCGGCAGGGATGCCGACGCCCGTGTCGCTCACCCGCAGTATCGCCTGGTCACCGGATGGTCGCGTCTCCACGACGACCTGGCCGCCGGACGGCGTGAACTTGGCCGCGTTGATGAGCAGGTTCGTGATCACCTCGCGCATCCTGGACCGATCGCATCGGGCGTGGACCACGGTCAGCCGCCGCACCAGGCGGATGCCGGCGTTGTCGAAGATGTTGGCGAGGCTGTCGGCGGCGGCAGCGGCCAGGGCGGCCAGGTCGCACGGAGAGAGCGTGAGCTGTACCGCCGCGGCCTCGGCCGAAGCCAGCCGTTGCAGGTCGTCGACCATCCGGCCGAGCCTGACCGCCTCGTCGTTCAGCGACTCCACCTGGTCGGCCGTCAGTTCGGTGACGCCGTCCAGCATCGCCTCGGTGATGGCCTGCAAGACCGTGATCGGCGTGCGCAGCTCGTGGGTGGTGTCGGCCACGAAGTCGCGACGCAGCTGGTCTTGCTGGCCGATGTCGTCGGCCATCTGATCGAAGGTTGCCGCCAGCTCGCGGATGTCACGGAACCCCCGGACCTTGCCGACCCTGGCATGCCTGTGACCCGAGCCTCGCGCCCGGACTGCCCAGAGCAGCCGGTCCACCGGAGCGGCGATCATGGGTGCCAGGAAGAAGGCCACGACCAGCCCGAAGAGCGTTCCGAACCCCGCGGCGCTGAGGCGCGCCTTCCAGCGCTGCGCCTCGAAGTGGCTCACGATGGCTCCGACGCCGCGGTCGTCGAACTTCAGCGTCACCGACCCGACTCGCCGGCCGCCGGCCCGTACGAGCGCCGTCCGAATCGGCCCTGGCGGGAAGCTGGCATACCCGGGCGAGGACCGCACGATCCGCCCGGTCAGGTCCCTGACCTGCATCGCGGTTCCTGACCGGTCGGCGACTGCGATCAGCGGCCCGAGTGCGCGTGCCCAGTTGGCGCGCATGTCGGCGGGTGTGCGGGCGGGTGACCGGGTGCCAGCCGGTGGCCGGGTGCGGGCCGGTGGGTAGGTGGCCCCGGCGCCAAGCGCCGCTGCGCCTGTCTCGTTGGCCTCCTGGCGATCGACAAGCTGGCGCGCGTCGGCATACACGGTCAGCGCCGCGATGGCGTTCGCCGCGACGACCCCACCCACCGCCACGAACACGAAGGCCAGCGCGAGTTGCAGCCCGAGCCGTCCGTACCGGCGGCGGATCAGCGTCGCCATCTCGGCTCAGGTTGGCCAGCAGGCCGCCGGAACCCGGCCGGCCAGGCCAGCCGAGGCTCCGCGGAATCGGCGAGGTTCACCGGCCGTCCGAGCGATCTTCCGGCTCGCGGCCCCCGGCCAGCAGGAGCGTCATTGCGGTCACAGCCAACCCCCGTCGTCGGGAATGTCCGGCCGCGCGGCATTCAGCCCGTCCGGCGGCCGTACCTATAACCCCAGTTACCCCGCGCGTCTCCCCGTGACTCAGGCGCGGCGGCGGCAGAACGCGTCCGCGGTGCCGCTCGCTCGCCTCTAGGGGCGCTGTGCGGCCTTGCCCCGGGGACGTTCGCCGCTACCACCGCCTGGAGCGGGCGTCGCGCCGTCCGATGGATGGCACACCGATCCGGCGAATCGATGATGGATGTGCCTTCCATCGGCTCCGCGGTCCTCCGGGGAATCCGGGAACGCACAGAACGTGACCGGAGCTACGCAAGCAGTTAGAGTTACGTCGACGTCGGGCGATCAGGGAGCACGCACATGGCAGATAACCTCATCGAGCTGCACGGCCGCAGCGGGCAACGGTTCGCGGCGCTGGTCGCGGGGGTGGGCGCCCAGCAGTGGCACGACGACACCCCGTGCTCGGAGTGGGACGTGCGGACGCTGGTCCACCACATGCTGGCCGAACAGCGCTGGGTGCCGCCGCTGTTCGAGGGCCTGACGATCGAGCAGGTCGGCGACCGGTTCGACGGCGACCTCATGGGCGACGCCGCCGCGACCTGGCCTGGCCTGCTGGCCTCCTCGGCGCGGGAGGCACACGACGCTGTGGCCCAACCGGGAGCCCTCGAGCGGACCGTGCACCTGTCCTTCGGCGAGGTTCGCGGCGAGGAGTACGTCATGCAGCTGATCGCCGACCTCGCCGTCCACGCCTGGGACCTGGCCCGGGCCACCGGGCAGGACGAGTCACTCGACCCCGACGTCGTCGCGCTGCTGCTTCCCTGGACGGAAGCGAACGCCGACCTGCTGGCGGGGTCTGGCATGTTCGGCCAGCCGATCGCCGACGGCCAGGACGTCCCCGACGACGTTCGCATGCTCGGCTTGCTCGGCCGCATGGCCTGAGCGCCTCGGCCGGCCGCAGCGCCCGACCGGCTCAGCCGTGTTCAGGATCCCAGGTAGCGCAGGACCGCCAGGACCCGCCGGTTGTCGTTCTCCGATGCAGGCAGGCCCAGCTTGCCGAAGATGCTGGCCGCATGCTTCTCCACGGCTCCGGTGGACAGGACGAGCGCCCGGCCGATGCCCGCGTTGGATCGTCCCTCCGCCATCAGCGTGAGGACATCGCGCTCGCGCGTAGTCAGCGCGCCGACGCCCGCCCGGCTGGCCGCGAGCAACTGGCTGACCACCTCAGGGTCGAGAGCGGTGCCGCCGGCCCGGCCGGTGAACGGGGCGACCAGCACCGCACGCGCTGTGGCGTACGCCGTCGTCGCACCGGCCCCTTCCATACGGACATTCTCCCCTCGGGTCCGGTTAATCCTGAAGTACTGTCGTCCTGAATCCCTGAGTCATGCATCCCGCCTGGACAGCAGCCATCCGCCCACGACCAGCAGCACGACCGCGTACAGGCACAGCACGCCGAGCCCTGCCCACCCGGACAGGAGATGCGGGCAGCCGCCGGCGCTCCCGCCACAGGTTTCCGGCTTGGTTGTGCCCAGCGAGTTCGCGATGATCGAGATGGGCAGGTAGGCGATCGCCCCGTGCGCCAGCGCGCCGATGACCTGCGCCAGGATCCACACCCCGCCGACGAGAACGCCGATCGCCCCGGCGGTGTGCCGGACGATGGCGCCCAAGCCCAGGCCGAGCAGCCCGATCAGGCCGAAGCTCGCCCCGGACAGCACCACCGCGCGCAGCACGCCCGGCTGCGTCAGCGCCGGGGCCGTTATGCCGTGCCAGAGGGCGGCGCCGCCCGCGAAGAACGCGGTGAACGCGGCTGCCTCCCCCAGGACCAGCGTCACGCCGCCGAATACTGCCGCCTTGGCGGCCAGCACCAGCAGGCGTCTCGGCGCCGCGGCCAGCGTGGCCCGGATCATCCCGGACGTGTACTCGCTGGTCATGATCAGCACCCCGAGCACCCCGGTGAGCAGCAGCCCGGGAACCATGCCGGCCAGCGCGTTGTTGGTCAGGTCTCCGGCGGCGTTCTTGGTGTTCAGCCCGATGACGACGGCCATGGCACTCGCCCCTGCCAGGGTGATGGCCAGGGTCCACCATGTGGACCGCAGGGTCCTGAGCTTGATCCATTCCATCGCGGCCACGTAACCGGTAGCGCCCGTGCGAGGCCGGAGCGGCCGAGGCGGCCGTAGAGGCCGAGGCGGCGGTCATGACAGCCTCCCGGTATCGAAATGGCCGGCCCGGTAGTCGGCGGCGGCTGCGGTCAGTTCCAGGAACGCGTCCTCCAGCGAGGCGGAGCCCGCCGACAGGTCGGCGACGGTGGTGTCGGCGAGCAGCCGCCCGCCGCCGATGACGATCAGGCGGTCGGCGGTGAGGGCGATCTCGCCGATCAGGTGGCTGGATACGAACACGGTCCTGCCCTGCCCGGCCAGAGACTGCATGAGGGTCCTGATCCAGCGGATTCCCTCTGGGTCGAGGCCGTTGACCGGGACCTCGATCATGAGTACCTCCGGAGAGCCGAGGCGCGATCCGGCGACCTGGTCGCCTGATTCATGTTGCGTTCCATGGCTTCCACGCTAGGAATCGGGTGCGCCGACCGGAACATGGCAAGCACCCGTCTTCACCCGGGGGTTTCCCCCGGGTGGGAGGCTACGGGTTCCGGCAGCACGGCCAGCCGCAGCCGTCGCAGCCGGTCTGGATCGGCTATCACGTCGATGGCGGTGACCTGGCGCGCGGCGCTGACGGTCAGGGCCAGTACGACCTGCAGCCGGCCGGCGGGCGCGAAGACGATGCCCACGTCCCCGTTCACCAGCGCCAGCTGGGACTGCCTGGCCCGCGCCGTGGCCATGACCGCGCCCCTGGCGACCAGTTCCGCGCCCCGCAGTCGCGCGGGCCTTCCCGACGGGGCGGCCTGGGCATCGGCCGTCAGGACGACATCGGCGTCCAGCAGCGCGACGAGCGCCGAGAGGTCACCGCCGCGGGACGCGGCGAGGAACGCGGTGGCCGCTTCGCGCTGGCGGGCCAGGTCGGCGGCGCGATCTGGGTTTGGCGCACCGCGCACCCGGCGCCTGGCCCGGCTGGCAAGCTGCCTGGTCGCCTCGGCCGAGCGCCCGAGCACGTCCGCGACGTCGGTGAACGGCATGGCGAACATGTCGTGCAGCACGAACGCGATCCGCTCGGCGGGCGTGAGCGTGTCGAGCACGACCAGCAGGGCGAGGCCGACCGAGTCCGCGAGCAGGGCCTCGTCCTCCGGATCGGCGGCCCGGCCGGCCGGGCCGGCGACACCGGCCCCGGCGACCGCCCCGGCCCTGGCCGCCGCCTCGGCGGCACGCGGCCAGGAGTCACCGACCGGTTCCTCGTGCCGGTACCGGCGGGCCCGCAGCATGTTCAAGGACACCCGCGCGACGACCGTCGTCAGCCAGCCGCCGAGATTGTCGATCTCGCCGGTGTCCGCGCCAGTCAGCCGCAGCCAGGTGTCCTGGACCGCGTCGTCGGCGTCGGTCGTCGAACCGAGCAGCCGGTACGCTACCGATTGCAGGTGGTCCCTGTGCTCCTCGAATGCGGCTGCCAGCCAGTCGCTGTTGGCCATCTGTCACATTCTCTCGCTGCCACGTGTCACCACAATGACACCCCGGTACCCCCGGACGTGACGGCGGGGCGATCACCCATCGACGGGAGGAGCGATGACATCACCCATCCTGGTCACGGGCGGCACGGGCACACTCGGGCGCCTGGTCGTCCCGCACCTGCACGACGCCGGCCGCGAGGTACGGGTGCTCAGCAGGCACAGCCACGAGGGCGGCGACGGCATCGAGTTCGTGACCGGCGACCTGACCACGGGCGACGGGATCGAAGCCGCGGCGGACGGGGTCGAGATCATCGTGCACTGCGCGGGCACCAGCAAGGGCGACGACGTCAAGGCCAGGAGCCTGGTACGGGCGGCGGCGCGGGCCGGAGCCCAGCACCTGGTGTACATCTCGGTGATCGGGGCAGACCGGATCCCGCTGGTCAGCGGCATCGACCGCGCGATGTTCGGTTACTTCGGCTCCAAGCTTGCCGCGGAACACGTCGTCACCGGTTCTGGCCTGCCGTGGACGACGCTGCGTGCGGCCCAGTTCCACGACCTGTTCCTGCTGGTCGCGCGGCAGATGACGAAGCTGCCGGTGATACCGGTCCCGACCGGAGTCCGGTTCCAGCCGGTCGACGCCGGCGAGGTCGCGACTCGGCTGGCGGAACTGGCGCTCGGCACGCCGGCCGGGCTGGTGCCGGACATCGCCGGCCCGCGCGTGTACCCGGTGGCCGATCTGCTCCGCGCGTACCTTCGCGTCGTCGGCAAGCGGCGGCTGATGGTGCCGGTCCATCTTCCTGGAAAGGCCGCCCAGGCGGTCCGAGCCGGCGCGAATCTGGCACCCGAACGAGCAGTGGGGCGCCGGACCTGGGAAGACTTCCTGGCCGAGCGGATACCGAGCGGGGCCTGAGCGCTTGGGATTCCAGGCTCGGCGAGGACTTGATCAGGAGCGGACAAGGCGCGCGATGGCGTCGGAGGCCTCGCTGATCTTCGCGGTCGCGCTGTCCCCGCCCTCGGCGATCGCCTCGGCCACGCAGTGGCTCAGGTGATCTTCGAGCAGCCCGATCGCTACGGCCTGCAGTGCCTTGGTCGCGGCCGAGACCTGAGTCAGTATGTCGATGCAGTACTTGTCCTCGTCCACCATCCGCTGCAGACCGCGCACCTGGCCCTCGACGCGCCGCAGTCGCTTGAGGTAGTCCTCCTTGCTGGCGGCGTAACCGTACGCCATGACCGCCTCCCCGAGCGCTAAGTTCTGGTTGAACAATACCCCCATGTGGTATCTGGAAGCGTCCGGCGGGCCTGGGCTAGGGGCTCGAGGCGCGACCGAGGCCGACAACGGGCAGGCACGGCTCGACGCCGGCTAGCTGAATGTCGTCGCGGCGCTCGAGCTCCCAGCGCTCCCCGGTCAGGATCTGCCGCGTGTAGATGACCCGTTCCCCGAGGCTGCGGGCCGCGGGCCGCGAAGGCGTTTGCCCTGCGGGCCGCTTCGGCGTTGGCCAGGGTTTGCGCGGGATCCTCATCGACGCCGGATGGCCGGCAGAAGTCGTTCTGGAAGTCGACCAGGACCACTGCCACCTGGCGAGGTTCCAGCTCCAGCAGTTCGGTGACACGATCGGGCTGGGCCACGCAGTCCATCATGCAACTTGCCGAACGCTGCGGGAACCTGCCGCGGAGCACTGGCCGGCCTGGCGGTAGGCAGCACGGCTGGCATCATGGCCTCATGCGTCAGCACGGGCGCGGCCCGGCGGGAGCGGCCTGGCGCTGTCCGGTCTGCCGCGAGCTCCTGGCCCTGGGCGACGGCGGGCGCCGGTGGGCATGCGCCGCGGGGCACAGCTTCGATGTCGCGCGCGAGGGTTATGTCAACCTGCTGCTGGCTGGCCAGCGCCGCAGCCGTCAGCCTGGCGACAGCGCGGAGATGGTGGGTGCCCGGCGGCGGTTCCTGGCCACGGGTGCCTATGATCCGCTGTCTGCCGCCGTCGCTGCGGCCGCGGCCGACGCGAGGCCCGGCGTCGTGCTGGATGTGGGCTGCGGTGAGGGGCGGCACACGAGGGCCCTTGCCGCGCCGGCGGTTCTCGGTATCGATATCGCGAAGGCGGCCGTGGCGGCCGCTGCTCGCGCGCATCCCGGCGGATGGTACGCGGTAGCGAGCGCCGCCGACCTGCCGCTGCACGACGCCACCGCAGACGTCGCCGTCGATGTGTTCGGCCCGGTCGCCGCGGCAGAACTGGCCAGGGTGGTCCGTCCGGGCGGGACCGTCGTGACGGCCTATCCCGGACCGGCTCATCTGGAGGGCCTGCGCTCCATGGTCTACGGAGATGCTCGCCCCCACGAGCTGAAGCCACCGTTGCGCGATGCGGGCGAGTGGTTCACCGAGACCGGGTCGATGTCGGTCACGTTCACCGTCGTGGTGACGGAGGTCCCGAGCCTGCGTGACCTGTTCGCGATGACCCCTTACCGATGGCATGCCCCGCCAGACATTGACGTGCGCATGGCGGCGGCGGGCTCGCCCCGGTTCGAGACCCTCGCCGATGTTCGAGTGACGACCTACCGGCGGGTCCCAGCTTCTTCTTGACGCCCGCCACCTCGAGATGCGTCCTAAAGACGACGAACGGCCTCGTCGATGCCATCAATCCAGGCCATCGGAGGCCGTATGCGGCGATCGCCTCGTCCCAGTTGCCGGGATCCACAGAGGACACCAGCATCCAGGCGAGATCGCCAACACCCGGGCCTGCTGAGACGTCCTCCCAGCCCAGCAGTACGACCTCTCCGTCCGGGTTGGTCCGCGCGACGGGTCAGATCTCCGCGCGCGGCCAGTTGCGGCCAGGTCCGGTCAAGGAGTTTCTCCACCAGGTCAACGGCGGCTCCTTCAGATCGACGCCATGGCCAGCGCCGGTGCGCCTGGCCCTCCCACCGCCGGTGCATTCCGGACAACACGCGGGCGGCGACCGCTCGGTCGGCTCCCGGCTGCCACGCCGAGAGGTCCTCGAGCACCAGTACCGTGCCCCGGCGGTTTCCTCGGCTTGGCAGCAGTCCGGCACCCGGTCGCCAAGCACCGGCGCGATCTCCCGGTAGAACCGAAGCTCGCAGCGGAACATGTCCAGCACGTCGGGAATCGAGCCCGACTCCGGCCAGGTCCGGCGTTTCACGAAGCCATGCACCGCGGATAACGGGACAAGTCCATGATCGTGGTGGATTCACTGGTCTATCTGACCCGAATCCACCACGATCTTGGAAAAGCCGGCCCGCCGGAACGGTATGGCCTGCCGTAGCTGACCTCAGAAAGTGCCCCAGATGCCGGAGCGCCGGCAGCCGGTCAGCATCGCGAGCGCGATCGTGAACTGGATCACGCCCACAGCGCCCTGAAGGGCGAGGCTGCCAGCCGCCAGCTGTCCAGACAGCCGCAGCACAGCCACTGGCACGCGCAGCAGCCCGAGGAAGAACACGGCCAGGACCAGCCAGAATAGCCAGCGCCATCGCCGCACCACGCCCGCCGAGGCCACACCAAGAAGCGCTGAGAGCGCGACCACGAACATGGCTTGCGCGGCCCCCAGGCTGCCCGGCGCCCGCATCAGCGCCTGATCGTAGACATGCGGCGCCACCACGACGATGGTGATCGAGGCGGCCCATGTGAGCAGGAAGAACGACAGCACGAGGCCTTGGGTACGGTTGATCACCGTCCGGCTCACCACCGGGCCCGCCGGGGCCCCCGGCGTGACAAAGATCGCATGACAGATAAGTCGAGGCATGCGCACGGCCCTTGTCAAGACTTTGAGCACAGTTGCGGGACCTGAGCATGGTGCGCGACTCGCGGCAGTATGCGCCGGGCCTATTCGTAACCGGCCGCTGTCCAGGGCGCCTGACGGCCAGCTCGGTGACAATCAGCGCTCCGCAGCTGACCGAGTATGAGATCAGCTATCTGGGCATGACAGGTGACCTGAACAGTGCACGCTGCCCATCGCAGTCACGGGGGTTGGGATGGCACGAAGGACAATCGTCAGCCTAGAAGACGATCTTGATGGCGGTCTGGCACAGGAGACGTTGCGGTTCGCGATAGGCGGCTCGGAGTACGAGATCGATCTGAGCAACAAGAACGCCGCGAGGTTCCGTACGCAGATGGCGCCCTTCATCGAACATGCCCGCAAGGCGGGAAGTGCGCCGCGCCGGTCGGCGCGTACCGCAGCCAGCCGTCAGCGCAGCCACGACATCCGCGCGTGGGCGAAGGACCAGGGCATCGCGCTCAGCGAGCGGGGGCGCATCCCGGCTAGCGTCGCTGCCCAGTACGAAGCGACTCACTAGCCAGAATCGGACCGCGCCCATCTGCCGTCTTGAGAGGCTTGTCCGGGTCCGGACGTGTTGGTGTGGGAGCGTGCCTAGCGGTCTCCAGCCATCGCCTCGCGCGGTTGCTCGATCTCGACCGCCCGCTCCGCAGCCAGGTACGCCGCGGGCGGACATCGGCGGGTGTGCCGGGCGCCTGGCCCAGGAACACCCGCCCATCGCCATCTACAGGTTCCAGATCTGAAGGCCGTTGGTGGTGAACGGGCCGCAGGCCGCTGTCACTAGCGGCGTGTGATTGCTGTCCGTGCTATTGCCGGCCGTTATGCAATAGCTTCCCGCGCCGCTAACCGACGATTGGTATAGAGCCAATTGGAAGTTCGGATCAGCTGACCACAGATTTTCACTGCGCAGCTCCCAGTAGGCGAATGAAGAGTTGCGGTATCCTGCGTAATGCCATTGCGGGCAGTTGTTATGTACAAGCCGCTTTGCACGTTCCTGATGTTATAAACGGGCCAGCCGTCAGAACCCAGGTACTGGAAATGCCAGTGCTGGGCGCGCCATCGTGTCCGTATCCGTGGCAGCGGAAGAGCTGAAGATACGCCCCAGGTGAGGTGGTGCCGCCCGGCGCGTACTGCACCGGGCCGCGGCCGACGCGGCTGTGCGCGCGGGTGATCATGCCGCCGCGGCCTGGGATCTCGCCGTAGCGGCCGAATTGATCAATCGCCAGCCTGGGCTCATGGCCACTCCGACGCGTGCCGACGAGGCGGCTGCTCTGCTCACCCGAGCCCGGGTGCTCGCCGCTGGCGACCCGGTCGCCGAGGCACGGGTATTGACAGCCGAGGCCTACACCAGCGACGACATTGACCCAGCCAAGCGAGCCGGACGGAGGTGAGCAGGTCAAGTGCGGCGCTCTCGATCGGCGGGTCGCCAATCCGGCGGGCGAGTGCAACGGCGCGCTCGGCCATCTCCGCTGTTTCCGGACCTGGTACAACGTCCCGGGAGCAGCTCTGACCGGCGACCGCGACGGGCTGATCCCGGCGGCCGCCGCCCTGGCGGCCGCCGGATGCCGCTACCAGTGGGCCAGAACACTCGTCCATATCGGCGGGGCGGAACGAGCGCGGGGCGAGTCTGAGCTGGCCGCGATGGGTGCGACTGCCATGGCCGTGCCTCCAGAATGAGATTGAACGGAGTTTCGGTTGTCCGCCGCACGTGCGTGATCCGGCCCGCCGGAGATGTCATGTCCCAGCTGCGGCGGCCGCGGAAGGGTTATCGACCGGATCGTAGTAGTGGGCGTACTGCCAGAGGCCGTGGGTAACCAGCGCATCCTCGGGCAGCGAGGCGAACCGGCCCGGCGACAGCGCCATCATGCCCGCTGGTGCGGCACCGCTGGTGATCCAGGCGGCCAGGGCCTCGCCGATCGCGGGTGATGAGGAGAACCCCGACCCGTTGCAGCCGCTGGCCACCCACAGGCCAAGCAGGTCAGGGATAGGGCCGGCGACGAACCGGCCATCAGGGCTCATGGTGAACAACCCGCCGCGGTGCTCGGCGACCGGGGCTGTCGAGGCGACGGGGATTTCCGCTGCTAGCTGGGCCGCCAGCCGCCGCAGTACGCCGAGGTCAAGCGGCAAGTCATCGGTGGTGAAAGAGGCTGGCTGGTGCCGCGGGTCGACCGGCAGTGGTTCGGGCTCGAACCCGCCGAACATCAGCCCGCCACGGGATGGGCGCAGGTACA
>WNGQ01000828.1_pt1 | contig 32158 bp, 30 predicted proteins | sample 5407661 | NCBI WGS metagenome assembly WNGQ01 (sample SAMN13153382, study PRJNA577476) | soil metagenome | isolation source: 60 cm soil or saprolite under Garry oak tree replicate 2 | place: USA:California | collected 2016-06-15 | reverse complement strand
CCTGCCTCCGATGCGCGAGAAGCGGCATGAGCGTCATGGACCGGTCCAGTCGAACGGGATGTGCTTGCTCGAATTCGTCGTCCAGTGGAACTTGAAGCCGAACGCATCGACGGAACAGATCGTCGATTTGCCCCAGGTCACGAGCTGTCCGGGTCCGGTCTCGGAGCCGGGCGGGTTCATGAGTTGCGGATATTTTCCCGGCAGGCTCGTCGGACCGGTCAGGGCCTTGGCCCAGGCTTTCACTTTGCCGGCGATCTCCGTTCCCCACTGGGCGCGGTCCGGTGCGATCTCGAAGGCGATCCGCGCGCGCTCCACGCCCCGGACCTGCCGGCCCTCGGCGAACAGCGCAGCGACGAAAGCGGGAAATCCTCCGACTTGGCCGCCGAAAATGCGGGGAAGCACCTCGGCCTGACGCTCGTCGGCGCGGTCGTCGATGAAGATGCCGGCGGTCCCCTTGGCCTTTCCCGCCCAGAGATCGCCTTCCCATCTTCCCACGCGGACGAAGCTCAGACCGTCGAGATTGATATCGCCGTAATGGCCATGCCGGATGTGCCAGAACAGCACCGACTCGCAGAAACCGTTGTCCGGGGCTTGGGCGAAGGTGCAGGGGCACGCGACGGCGCAACTGCAATTGTCGAACCAGTCTCCCGTGATGTGCCAGCTGGGAATCTCAGTCATGCGGACCTCCATTCGCCATGAATGACCGCGGTTATGCCACCGGTCCCGCAACTGCGGCGCCATCCAGCAATGTGATGAATTCGCGCCGCCTCATTTGCCGACAAAGGCTTGGTCCATCGGGCTATCGCTGGATGCTTATGAGACCGAGGCTCCTGATCGCCGATGCTTGCGCTTTTCCAGCCAATGCGAGCAATAGCCGGCCGGCACCGCATGATTGGCAAAGCATGCGTAGCAATTCTTGGCGCACCAACTTGCGCGCGTGTCCTTGCAGATGCAGCCTGCCTCGCCCGGGGTCACGACCGAAAACATCGCCATGCAGGCAAATATCATGAGAGTCCCAATTTTGCGCATTCCTGCCCCCTTCGGATTGCAGACCTGCCTGAACCTACTGGTTTTCTCCTCGACCGTCGAAGCGCGAGGTCGCGCCTAGCGCCGATCTACTCCTGATCCTGCACCGCCAGCGCCTGCAGGCCGAGGAAGGTGGCGTCGCTGTGGACGATCACGCTGGTCGGGATCGGCTCCACATAGGCGCGCATCCGGCCCTTGGCTTCGAATCGCGCGCGAAATTCCGAGCCTTCGAGAAATGCGAGGATCCGCGGCGCGATGCCGCCGGCGATGAATACGCCGCCGCGCGCCCCATAGGTGAGCGCGACGTCCCCGGCCGCCGCGCCGAGGAATGCGCAGAACATGTCGAGCGCGGCGCGGCTGGTCGCGCAGCTGCCGTCGAGGCCGGTCCGGGTGATCGCAGGCGCGTCGCGCTGCGGGACTTGCTGCCCGTCGATGGCCGCTATGGCGCCATAGAGATTTTCCAGCCCCGGTCCGGATATCGCGCGCTCGCACGACACGTGCCCGAAGCGCGCGCGCAAATGCTGGATGACGTGGTCCTCGCGCTCCGAGGCGCCGGGCAGGCTGGCGTGCCCGCCCTCCGACGCCAGCACGATCCCGCCGCCCGCGCTCGGAACGTAGCAGGCGACGCCGAGGCCCGATCCCGGTCCCAGCACCCCCAATGGTGCGTCCGGCACCGCGGTGCCTCCGCCGATCCGGTGCAGGTCTTCCGCTTTCAGCCGCGGCAGCGACCATGCGGTCGCCTCGAAGTCGTTGAGAATGCGCGCTCGCCGCAGCCGGAATTGCGCGCAAAGTGCTTCGCCATCGATCACCCATCCGCGGTTGGTCATGCGGGCGCGGTTCGCCTCGACCGGGCCCGCGACGGCGAGCATGGCTGCGGTGACGCCAGGTCGACCACGCTTGACCAGGAACGCTTCGACGGCATCGGCGAATTGCGCGTATTCGGCCGCGGCCATCCATTCCACCGGCCCGAGCGCGCCATCCTTGAACAGCGCCAGACGGGCATTGGTGGCCCCGATATCTCCCAGAAGCGCCAACTCGTCTGCCATCGGCTTTGCATTCGGCTCGACCGCGCCGGCCAAGCTTGTCACATCCCATCGTGGCGGGGGAAGTGTCCGTGAAGGCGCCAGCATGGCACATTGGCAGGCCCGTCGGCACGCAGGGAAGGAAAGACTGCGCTCATGGCGGCGAGTTTTCAGGACCGTGAAGGCGAGGGGGGCGAGGGGGGCGACGGCTTTTCCTTCCGGCTCGCAACATTCTATGCGGCCATGTTCGTCTTTGCGGGAATCGTGCTGCCGTTTTTCCCGGTCTGGCTGGAGGCAAAAGGACTCGACTCCCGCGCGACCGGCATCGTGCTCGCCGTTCCGATGCTCATGCGGCTCATCTCGGTTCCCTTGATTGCGCGCCTTGCGGATCGGTGGAGCGCGTTTCGGGCGGTGCTGATCGCGGCTTCCGTCGCATCGACGCTGGCCTATGTACTGCTGAGCCAAGTTGCCGGATTTGTGCCGATCCTGCTGGCAGTCGCGCTGGCATCGGTCGCCACGGCCCCGGCCCTGCCGCTTGCCGATGCCTATGCGCTCAAGGGGCTCGGGCTGCGCGGCCGCGCCTACGGCCCGGTGCGACTGTGGGGATCGGTCGCCTTCGTGGCCGCGAACCTCGGCGCCGGGCTCGTGATCGATCGCATCGCGCCGATCAACATCATTTGGCTTTTGGTCTGCGCGCTCGTGATGGTGGCGGCGGTTTCGCTCGCGCTCCGCCCGATTGCTCCGGAAATCTCCGCTGCGGAAAGGTTCGGCGTGCCGGATCGCAAGCTGCTGCTCTCGCCGGGCTTTTGGACGGTCGCGGCCGCGGCGAGCCTGATCCAGGCAAGCCACGCGGTCTATTACGGCTTCTCCGTGATCGACTGGCGGGCGAAGGGTCTCGACGCGACGTTCATCGGCTCTCTGTGGGGGCTCGGGGTCGCCGCCGAGATCGTGCTGTTTGCGGTCTCGGCGCGTTTGCAGCAACGCGTCAGCCCGCTCGGCCTGGTCGGGCTCGGCGCCTGCGGCGCCTGCCTCCGCTGGGGCGCCATGAGCTTCGATCCGCCGCTCGGGTGGTTGCCGCTGCTGCAATTGCTGCACGCGTTCTCGTTCGGCGCCACCCACCTGGGCTCGATCCAGCTGTTGGCGCGCCTGGCGCCCGACCGGCAATTCGCCACGGCCCAAGGGGATTTCGCGACCGTGCTCGCCTTGGTGATGGCGGGCGGCCTGGCGCTCTCCGGGGTGCTCTACGCGAATCTCGGCGGACGCGCGTATGCGGCGATGGCGCTCGCGGCGGCGCTGGGCGGCGGCTTCGTCCTGCTGGCGCACAGATTTGTGCGCGAACAATTGCCGTAATTGCGCCCGTTCGACCCGGCCGGCTCGAGGCGAGGGAACAAGCAACGTTCAGCCCGCGTTCAGACGCGCGACCCTAGCGTACGAACCCATCGGAGAGGGCTGGAAGATCGGGGCGGCCTCCAGCCGGACTCGCGTTGATGCCGAGAAAATGGAGGTTGCCATGAGTGACCAAGACAAGTCGGAACCCAAGCAGATGTCGCGCCGGCAAGCGCTCTCCATGCTCGGCCTGGCCGCCGCAATAGGCTACGCCGTGCCCACGGTGCTCACCGTATCGGACGCTGAGGCGGGTGGGGTGGTCATACGCAGGAGCCGGCGGCGGCGCTCGCACCCCGACTGGTGGTACCGGCGGCGGCGGCGTTCGCACCCCGACTGGTGGTACCGGCGCCGGCGTCGGAGCGACAGGCGCTATTGAGCTGAGCCAAGCTCGGGGGCGGCGATCCGGCCGGCCCCGAGCCCCCAAGTGCCGCGCCTTCTGTTATCCTTGGCCGTATGGGCGAGCGGGTGCCCGAGCGCACGCAGGCGGTCGCTCGCGCGCGCACGCGCCGAGCCGCAGATCGGCGCATGGCCGATTCCGAGCGGACCATCGTGCTCGCGCTCGGCGCCTTCGGCTGGACCATTGCCTTCACCGATTGCCCCGAGGTGGTCGAGGGTCTCGAAGCGATCCTGACCGGCTGGCGCCTTCGGCGGCTCCCGTCTGCCCTGTCGCGGCGGCAAGATGCGCAGGTGAAAAGGATGCGCACCGGGTTTGCTTGGCGCTCCAGCCGCATGCCCAAGCCTCAGCTCTGGGACGAGCACCCGCCGGTTTCCGCCATGCAGGTGGTCTGCGACGTCCATGACGTGCTGTTCGACTGGTTCCTGAAAGCAAACCCCCGGCATCTTTGTCTGCACGGCGCGGCGATGCGCATCGGCGGCGGACTGGTTTGCTTCCCCTCTGTGCAAAGGACGGGCAAGAGCACGTTATGCGTCGAGCTCGCGGCTCGGGGTCACACGGTCTATGGCGACGATGTGCTGGCAATCGAGCCCGGGGAGGGTCTCGGTGTCGCGCTGGGCATCGCGCCGCGCCTGCGCAAACCGCTGCCGAAAAGTGTCGGCGCACTTTTGCTTCGCTTCGTGAACGAGCGCGCCGGCCCGTTCGACCGGCGCTGGGTTTATGTTGGGCTCCGGGAAAGCGAGATTGCGCCGCTCGGCGAAACTGCGCCGATCTCGGCCTTCGTGCTCCTGCGGCGCGGCGCCCGCGGCGCTAGACTCGAGCCGGTGCCGAAAAGCGAGATGCTCAAGGAAATTCTGTTGCAGAATTTCGCCCACCAGGTGCCGCCGGTGGAGACGCTCGACCGGCTGATGCGGCTCACCGAGCGCGTGCCGTGCTATCGGCTGCGCTATGGCGCGGTGATGGGCGCGGCCCAGCTCATCGAGAGGAGGTTCGGTCGAGAGCCGGCACGCAGCGGGCGGAAAGCGAGCCACTCGGATTCCCAACGCCCGGCAAAGGCGCGCTCGGCAATCGCGCCGGCGTGCGGGCATGATCTGACCTGCCGGTTTCGCCGTGCACCGGGGGTGGAGACCCGCGAGGTCGGCGGCGAAATTTTTGTCGCCGCGCCGGGGCCGAAAACGATCCATCATCTCGACCGCATGGCCTCGGCGGCCTGGCGCAGCCTGAGCGAGCCGAAGAGCGCCGAAGAGCTGATCGCGCTGTTCGCGGCCGCGTTTCCGGGCACGCGGAAGCGCAAGATCGAAAAGGATCTATTCCAGCTTCTGGGTTTCCTGGAGAAAAGTGGACTGATCGCCAGGATCCGACGTTGAAACAAGCCGCGAGATCCGATTTCTCGCGTTCTGCACGGATCTCACGCGGAAGAGTCGCGGTTCACCTCCGCGTCCACCCGATCGGCCGCGGCGCGCGGCGCATCGCTTCGACAGGATGAGGCGAATGGCCGACTTGTCTTTTCCGAAAGCGTGACGGCAGCGGCAAAGTGGGTCGAGTGTCGTGATGTCGGGTGTCGTGATAATGTAGGTCGAGTGCCGTGCTCAAATCGCGGAACTTCGGATTTGCAGGGGGCTTGTCATGGCGACTTCCCCGGTGCGGGGCAAGCAGCAGTCTTACGCAATCGGAAGCAGGAGGCGGACGTGACCCATAGTGACATGGTCGTTGTGCGCGGCGACATTCACGGCGCGGCTGCCCACCGCTGGTGGGTGTATGCGCTGCTCGGCGTGCTGTTCCTCTTGATGGCCGCCTTCGTGTTCGGACATCTGATCGCGGCCTCCATCGTCAGCGCGATCTTCTTCGGCGCGGCGCTCACCGTCGGCGGCGCCTTTCAGATCGTGCATGCGTTCTGGGAGCGCGGCTGGGGCGGTTTCGCTCTCAGCTTGATCGTCGGGATTCTATATCTCGTCGGCGGACTCTGGCTGATGGCGAACCCGCTGGCGACGTCCGCGGCGCTGACGTTGTTCATCGCCGCGGTGCTGCTCGTCTCCGGCATCCTGCGTTTCGTGCTGGCGTACCGGGTGTGGCCGGTCAGCGGCGGGATGCTGATCCTGTCCGGCGTCATTGCCGTGCTCGCCGGCTTGGTGATCATGGCAGGCTGGCCGGCGAGCGGGCTCGTGGTGCTCGGCATTTGCCTCGGGCTCGATCTGTTGATGTTCGGCCTATTCTGGTTGGTGCTGGCGTTCGCGCTGCGTGAAATCCGGGTGTGAAAGCATTGAGACAGGATACGGACGTCCGTCGGTTCGCGCTTCACAGGCGGTCCCAGTCCCGGGTTCGCACGTCGGGCACGCGCCAGCTGCGCCGGGGCGTCCAAGTGGTGGTGGCGATCCGGGGCCGCCCGATCAAGCTCATGGCGAGGAAGGCGAACAACGCCCCGAAGGCGAAGCCCCCGATATGCGCCCACCAGGCAACGCCGCCCGCGAGGTTGGGCGTCATCAGCTCGATGCTGCCCTGAAACAGCTGCAGCGCGAACCAGATGAGCGCGAACAGCACCGCCGGGATCGGAACGAACAGCGGGATGAACACCAATAGGATGATCGTGATCACCCGCGCCGCCGGATAGGTGACCGCGTGCGCGCCGAGCACGGCCGCGATCGCGCCCGATGCCCCGAGCACCGGCTCGGTCGAATCCGGATGAGTGCCGAGATGCACCACGCTCGCCGCGAGCGCGCCGGCGATGTACAGCGCGAAAAATCCGAGCCGCGTGAATCGCGCTTCCATCGCCGGCCCGAAGATCCACAGGAACCACATGTTGCTGATCAGGTGCAGCCAGCCGCCGTGCATGAAGGTGTTGGTCAACAGCGGCCACCAGTTCGACGGATCGAGCCCCGCCGCCCTCGCCAGCTCCGGCTCCGTATAGCGGGCCGGGATCAGCGCCGCATGCACCAGCACCGATTGCAGCGCGCGCGGCGGCAGGCTGAGCATCCACAGAAACACCAGCGTGTTGGCGGCGATGAACCCGAGCGTGATCAGCGGCCGGGCGGCGCGCGGAGCGGTGTCGATGAACGGAAACAAGGGCTTCTCCCTGCGGGCCGGCGCCTTGCCGCGCGGCTTGCGGAGGATCTGCGGCCGGCCGAACCGGGTCGATCGGCTACCGCGGCCGGGTCCGATCTCGAACGCCGCGGCGCCGTGCCGAATACCGGTCCCGACCGCGGTTTTGGCCGCGAAGGAGCGGCCGTCCGAAAATTTCCATAAATCCCTGGGACAGGTCGACGCGATCCTCTAGAAGGTCTTAACCGAAACCTCGTTGCGACCCTGCCGGCGACTCCCGCCTCGACCGTCATTCATGCTCTGTTCAGCTGATCCTGACAAAGTCGCCTGAGCCCCGCAGCGCCCTCGACCAAAGAACCATGCGTTCCTTCGACGTGTATACCCGGCCGCTGCGGCGGTCCACCGACTTCTCCGGCCCGCAGACCGCGGTGCTGTTCGTCGTGTTCGCGCTGGTGGCCTCGATTCCGGTTATCACGCATCCGCTGCCGCCGCTCACCGATTACGTCAATCATCTGGCGCGCATGCACGTCATTGCCACGATCGGCAACGACCCCGACCTGTCGCGCTTCTACGAGATCGATTGGCAGATCATTCCCAATCTGATGATGGACCTGGTGATTCCGCGCCTGGTGCGGTTCATGAGCGTTTACCACGCGGGGCAGGTATTCACCGTCGCAACGTTCGTGCTGATTCTCTCGGGCACCCTGGCGTTCAACCGGGCGCTGTTCGGTTCGTGGTCGGTGCTGCCGCTCGTGGCCTTCCCGTTGCTTTACAATCACGTGTTCCTGGTCGGCGTGATGAACTACATGTTCGGCCTCGGGCTCGCGCTGTGGGGGCTCGCCGCCTGGGTGTGGCTGCGTGAGCGGATCTGGCCGCTGCGGCTGGTGGTCTCCGCCGCCTTCGTGCTGGCGATGTTCTTCTGTCATCTGTTCGCGGTCGCGCTGTACGGACTGGGCCTCTTCGCCATCGAGCTCCACCGCCTATCCGAATTGCGCGAGCGGCCGTGGGGCCTGCGAATTGTGGATTTCGTCGCGACCGGGCTGCCGTTCCTGCCGGTGGTGCCGCTGCTGCTGCAAAGTCCGACATGGCAGCTCGCCGGCGAGAACTATTGGGATCAGCAGGGCAAGATCGACGGACTGATCTACATCATCGAAGTCTATTCCGACATCGTCGCCTTCCTGCTCACCGCCATTGCGGCGGCGGCGATCGGCTGGGCGGCGCGCCACCGGCTGCTGCACCTTCATGCGGTCGGCTGGCTGCTGCTGGCGGTCGCCGGCGTGGTCTATCTGGCCATGCCGCGGGTGGTGTTCGCGACCTATATGGCCGATCAGCGGCTACCGATCGCGGCGGCGTTCATGCTCGTGGCATGCGCGCATCTCGACCTGCATCACCGCCTGGTCCGCCGCGGGTTTCTGGCGCTGCTGCTGGTGCTGCTGGTGGTGCGCGTGATCGAAGTCGACGCGAACTGGGCGGATCTCGCGCGCGAAACCCTGGAGTTTCGCGATTCGGTCAAGCGCATCAAGCGCGGATCGACGGTGCTCGTCGCCTATGCGGACCGCTCCGCGGGCGAAGACGTGCGCGAGGCCAATCTCGTCCACGCCGCCTGCCTCGCCATGATCGAGCGCTCGGCGCTGGTCACGACCGCGTTCACGGTGCCGGGCAAGCAGATCATGCACGTACGCCCGCAATATGCCGGGCAGGTCGACAGCGAAGACGGCACGCCGCCGGCGCTCGAGCAGCTCGCGCTGGCGATCCAGCACCATGACGAGAAGCAATCCTACTGGGAACAGTGGCCGAGCCGATTCAATTATGTCTACGTGCTGTTCACCGACGAAGATACCGCCAATCCGGCCCCGGACTTGCTGACCCTGGTGCATGAAGGCGAACGCTTCCGGCTCTACAGGGTGAACAAGGAGCGCACCGCCGCGGGTCAGCGATGACCGTCCAAGCCAGGGACGCCGGGGTTGGCGCGCCCGGCCGCGCGTTCGCGGCCACGCCGTCGCGTGCGAAATCGGCCCGCGGGTTTCCGCTTCTTCGCACATTGGCGCTCTATGCGGTGGCGTTCCTCGCCCTGGCGGCGCCCTGGCTGTCCGGCGCGGTGACGATCCCGTGGGATGCCAAGGCGCAGTTCCAGCCCGAGCTAAATTTCCTCGCCAGGTCGTTTGCCGAAGGCCAATCGCCGTTTTGGACGCCGAACGTGTTTGCCGGCTGGCCGCAGATCGCCGATCCGCAGTCGATGCTGTTCTCGCCGCTGCACCTGCTGCTGGCATGGATCGATCCCGGGATGGACTTCCGCTCCGCGGACGTCGTCACCTTCCTGGCGCTGTTTCTCGGCGGATGCGGCATCATCCTCTATGCGCGCGACCGCGGCTGGCACAGCGCCGGCGCGCTGGTGGCGGCGCTGGCGTTCGCGTTCGGGAGCGCCGCGGCATCGCGCATCCAGCACACCAGCGAGATCCTCAGCCTGTGCTATCTGCCGCTGGGCCTGTGGCTGCTCACCCGCGCGCTCGAGCACGGCTCGTTGCGGCTCGGCATTGCGGCGGGATTTGCCGCCGGCCTGATGGCGACGGGCCGCGATCAGGTCGCACTGCTCGGCCTCTACCTCTTGGCTGGCGTCGTGCTGGCGGATTGGATCGGCGGCGGCATTCCTCGGGTCCGGGCGAGCATCCGGCCGCTCGCCGGTTTTGCCGTCGCCGGGACCATGGTTGCCGCAGTTCCGGTGCTGTTGACGGCCGTGCTCGCCGCCGCTTCGAACCGGCCCGAGATCGCCTACGCGGCCGCCGCGAAGGGATCGCTGCATCCGGCGCACCTGCTCACTTTTGTCTTCTCCGATCTCTTCGCCACGAATAGCCCGCAGGTCGGCTATTGGGGACCGCCGAGCCTCGATTGGGGGCCCACCGGATTGATCCTCGCCCAGAACATGGGCGAGCTTTACGCCGGCGCCATTCCGCTCCTCGCCGTGCTCGGCTTGGGACTGAGCCGCGGCTGGTTATGGGCGCGCGAGATCCGCTGGTTTTCCATCGCGCTTGCCGTCGCGCTGCTCTACGCGCTCGGCTGGTACACGCCGGTGTTCCGTGCGCTCTACGAACTGCTTCCGGGGGTCGCGCTCTATCGCCGGCCGGCGGACGCGACGTTCCTGATCGGCATGCTGCTGTCGATCACCAGCGGTTATCTGGTGCACCGCTTTCTGTCCGATCCCGCCGCTCCGGCGCGAAGCGCGCGGCGGCAATCGCTCGCTGCGCTCGTTCTCGTGATGGCGATCCTTGCGAGCGCGCTCGGCGTCGCGCTCTCGGTCGGCAAGCTCGGTGCCGCCGCGTTGCCGATTCTGATCGGGGTCGGCTGGGCGGCGCTCGCGGTGGCAGCGCTGGCCGTTGCGCGGCGGGTGCGCGCAACGCCGTTGGCGGCGGCATTCGTCCTGACATTGGCCATGACCGCCGATCTTGCCTGGAACAATGCGCCGAACATATCGACCGGCCTGCCGGCGTCGTTTTACGATGCGCTGCGGACCGACACGGCGAACGAGACGGTCGCGCTGATCAAGTCAAGGCTATCGGCATCGGCGGCCGCCGACCGCCGCGATCGGGTCGAGCTGATCGGCATCAGCTATCACTGGCCGAATCTCGGTCTCATCCACGGGTTCGATCATGTGTTCGGCCAGAACCCGTTGCGGTTCCGGGATTTCAAGCAGGCGACCGCCGTCGGAGACACCGTCGCGACGGCGGAGCAACGGCGCTTCTCTCCGCTCTATCCGTCGTATCGCTCGCCCTTCGCCGACCTTTTCGGGGTGCGCGTGATCGCGACCGGCATTCCGGTCGAGCAGATCGACAAGGCGCTCGAGCCCGGCGATCTGACGTTCCTGGGCCGCACCAAGGAGGCCTACGTCTACGAGAACCCGCGCGCGTTGCCGCGGGTGATGGTGCTCGCGGACTGGCGGCTCGCCGATTTCGAGGAGCTGATGCGCACCGGCTGGCCCGATGTCGATCCGGCTCGCACCGTGCTGCTCGAGCGCCCGCCGGATGCACCGCCGGCGCCGCCCGTTTCCGAGACCCGCCCCGGCGCCGCCCGCATCGTGCACTACGGCAATGCCGAGATCACGATCGATGTCGAGGCGCCCGGCGGCGGCTTTCTCGTGCTGACCGACGTCTGGCATCCGTGGTGGCGCGCGCGGGTCGACGGCGTCGCCGCGGCGATTCTCAAAGCCGACGTGCTGTTTCGCGCCGTGCAACTGACGCCGGGGCATCACGAGGTGCGCTTCACGTTTCACCCGTTGTCCGGCGCAATCGAAGAAGTTGCGGCGAAGCTGCGCGCGAAACTTCCGTTCAGCGCATCGTCGCGCTGAACTCCGAGAACCGCATGTCGGGCGCGCTCGGATTGTGGCGCGAGGGGACGGCGCGGCCGGCCCACAGCTCGACCGCGCTCGCGCGTTCGAAGCGATCGATCGGCGCTTCCTGCCAAGCTTTGCCGCCCGACTCGCGCCAGGCAATCCGCGCGACGTCGGCCACGGTCTCCATCACGAACATCGACCGCAGCGCCGCGAACGGCCGCCCCGCGACCGGGTCGAGCGTGACGTCGAGCGCGATCCGGTCGCGGTCGAGCTTCGCGAGCCTGAGATGGGCGCCGCCGCCGCGCGCGAACCTGAGCTCGAACCCCAGCCCGACCGGATCGAATGCGATGCCGGCCAAGTCGACGAACGGCCGCGCCGCGGTCTCGACCGGCCCTATCAGAAACGAGGAGCCGTACGCGCTCCAGGCGAGATGCGGGGGCGGCAGCGGTCGCGCCCGCCAATAGCCGTCGGGCGGATAGAGCACGAGGACTTCCTCGGCGCGCTCCTCGAACCGGTGCCAGAGCTGGAGCAGGTGGATCCCGATTTCGACCCGCTCGCCGACCCGAACCGGCGCGCCGCCGGGCCGCCAGAACTCCTGGAGCCGGTGGCCGATCAATTGCCATTCCTCGCTTTCATAGAGCGTGATGCGCTGGGACTTGCGGGCGGCGCCGGGATCGACGGCAAAATCGCAGCGGGAAAAATCCGCCGCCGCGCGATCGGCAACGAGGGTGCCGATATAGGCCGGGTGCGCCGCTTCGATGCCCAGCCGCCGGACTGTTCCGGAGGCGAGCGCGAGCGTGACGTTGTCGCGCTCGGCGCAGAGCGTCGGCTCGCCGGCATTGACGACGTCGACGGCAAGCTCGTCGGCGGCGACTGCGCCTGTGCAGCCGATGAACAACGCGGCGGCCGCGGTTGCCAGCGCCTTCACGCAGGAGTGCCCGCTCACCCTGGAACCTCCCCCAGCGGGCAGGGAGGCGACGGGGGCATCTCCTCAACCCATCGCCGCATAGATGTCTCCCGAATTCGCCGCCGGCGGCAGCGTGCGGATCCACCTGGCGATTTCGTCCCGCGAGCGCCAGCCTTCGAACACGAACATCTGCTCCTCGCCGAGCGCGGCATTGAACCTCGTGTAGCCCAGCGCGATGCAGCGTTCCAGGCAAGCAACGGCGACCTCGCGCTGGATCGTGGTGAATTCGAAGGAAAGCGCGGCAGCCGGATGCGTCAGGCCGGCAAGGGCTTCCGCCTCGAAGCCCTCGACGTCGATTTTGATGAAGGCCGGCGTTCCGTGCCGCACCATCAATGCGTCGATCGTACTCATCGGGACCGCAATGCGGTCGATCCATCGTTCGTGCTGCCATCCGGGCGCGCCGCCCGCGGCACGGATGAGAGCGTCGGATGCGGTGCTCACCGTCGGATTGTCGACATTGAGCTGGAGCACCAACTCGCCCTGCTCGCGCCCGACGGCGAGCGGCTCGATCGCAACGGATCGATCGCGGCCGTACAGTAGTTTCAGGGTCTTCACGAGCAGCGGCTGCGGCTCGACGGCGACGACGCGCGCGCCGAGCCGCCGGAACGCGGCAATGCGGTCGCCGACGTGGGCGCCGATGTCGAACACGAGATCGCCGGGCGCTACGAATTGTCCGTAGAGGCGATCCATCGCGGCGTGACGCCGCCGGCTCCCATAGTAGATGCGCAACGAGCGCAGGACGCCGCGCGTCGCCCGCAATGCGGCGAGCCCTGTACTGCCGGCTCGAGCCGCGATCTGGGCGGGATCGAGCGCCGGCAGCGCAAGCGCCCGCAGCGCGGGCGGCGGATCGGTCTCTTCCGGCAGCCGAACGAGTTTTTGGCGGACCAGCGCGCGTCCCAATGCCGGCGAAGCCGTGAGCACGGCGAACGGAATTGCCAGCGCCAGTCCCCCGGCGATCAAGCACGCGTAGGGAATTGCCGCCGGGACGGTCGTCGCCAGGACGCCGAGCGTTCCGAGCCCGGTCGCGGCGGCGGGCCACAAGTTCCGCACTGCGAGGCCGACCGGCACGGAATGGTCGTGGCGGGTCTGCCCGGTCCAGCCCGTCGCGCGGCCGAACAGGAGGCCGATCAGGAACAGGCTGTGGCAGAACCACAGGATCGGCGAGAACAGCAGGAAGAAGACGGTTTCGATCAGCAATCCCGCCGTAAAGCGTGCCGCCCCGCCAAAGGCCCGTCGCGACTCGGGCCGCGCCAAAACGTCGACCGCGGTGGCGATCTTCGGCGCAAACCACATCGTGAGCAGACTGAGCAGCAACATCCGACCGAAGTCGGCGCGCAGCACGGCGGCGGGATCGCCCGAGCGCGCTACCGCCGCGCTGCCGACGAGCAACAGCAAGATCCAGGCCGGCGAGCCCAGAAACATCAGGAGCGCGATCGCCAGCTGAAAGCGGCTGACGGGCTTCAGTCCGGGCAGGAACAGAAACCGCCAATATTGCATGTTGCCCTGGCACCAGCGCAGGTCGCGGCGGATGAATTCGATCAGGGTCGGCGGATTTTCCTCCCAGCCGAACGTCTCGTCGGGAAGCACGCGGACTTGATAGCCGGCGCGACGCATCAGTACCGCCTCGATCTGGTCGTGGCTGAGAACATGGCCGCCGAGCGCGCCGCGCGCCGGCAGAACCGGCAGCGTGCAATGGGCGATGAAGGGCGCCAGCCGCACGATGGCGTTATGCCCCCAGTACGGCCCGCAGTCGCCTTGCCACCACGCGCTTCCGAGCGTGTAGGAGCGCATGCCGAGCCGCATGCCGAACTGGAAGATGCGGGCGAAGGCGCTGGTCGACGGCATGCCGATCACCAGGCTCTGCAGGATGCCGAGCCCGGGGTCCGCCTGCATGATGCGCACGAGCTGCAGGATCCCTCGCGTGGTCATGAAGCTGTCGGCGTCGAGCGTGACGGCGAAATCGTGCCGGTCGCCCCAGCGGTCGCAAAAATCCCGGATGTTTCCCGCCTTGAATCCGATGTTGCGCGCGCGCCGGCGGTAGGTGAGCCCGATCTCGCGCTGCCATTTCCGAGTGAGCGCGCCGAAGCGTTCTTCTTCCGCGGCCGCGATCGCCGGATCGCTGGTGTCGCTGAGCACGTAGACGTGGAAGCGCTCGGCCGTTTTCGCCTCGACCAGGCCGCCCAGCATCGGCTCGAGATTGCGCACCACCCGATCCGGCATCTCGTTGCGGATGCACACCAGGATCGCGGTCGACGCGGTGATCGCTTCATCGCCGCGCACGCGCGCCGCGGCCGGGAACACCAGCGCGACCGGATCGCGGGCGAACCGCATGATCCACAGCCCGATCGCCGCGTTCCAGAAGCCGACGATGGTCCACGGCAGGGTGACCGCGAACAGCGCGAGCAGCGCGCCATCGAGCCAGCCGTATCCGCCGGGCGAGAGCGCGGCGGCGGCGAGCCATGACAAGGTGGCCATGGTCGCGGCATTGAGCGCCGCGACGATGGCCCGGCGTGTGCTGATGCCGGGATCGGCGGCACCGACCGTCGCGGAACTGGTCCGTTCGAGCATGCCCCGTTCCCGGATGCGTTTTTGGCTCGGGCAGGATATAGCGGGCCGGCAGTCTGCAAGTCCAATCACGGGATGGAAAGTGGTAAGCAACCGGGGGCAGGACGCCGCAGCGCTATGGTACGTCGGCCCGGGGCGCGGCGAAATTCGCGGCGAACCCGCGATCGAGCCGGGGCCGCGCGACGTGCGGGTGCGGGCGCTCCACGGCGCGCTCAGCCGCGGTACCGAGCGCCTGGTGTTCGCCGGACGGGTGCCCGAAAGCGAGTTCGAACGCATGCGCGCGCCGTTCATGGGCGGCGCGTTCCCGTTTCCCGTCAAATACGGTTACGCGGTGGTCGGCCGCGTCGAAGCCGGGCCGCAGGAGCTGCGCGACCGCATCGTGTTTGTGCTGCATCCGCATCAAAGCGTCTTCGCCATTCCGGCCGAGGCAGCGATCCCGGTGCCGGACGGCGTGCCTCCCCGGCGCGCCGTTCTTGCCGCCAACATGGAAACGGCGCTGAACGCCGCCTGGGATGCCGCGCCGGGGCCCGCCGACCGCATTGCGGTCGTGGGAGCGGGTGTCGTCGGCGCGCTCATCGGCTTTCTGTGCGGGAAGCTGGCGGGCGCGCGGGTGGTTCTGGTCGATATTACGGCCTCTCGCGCCGAGCTCGCGAAGCGGCTCGGCGTCGACTTCGCGCTGCCGGCCGACGCGCCGGGAGATTGCGATCTCGTGTTTCACACGAGCGGCACCCCCGCCGGGCTTGCGACCGCGCTTCGAGCAGCGGGCGAGGAGGCGGCCGTAATCGAGCTCAGCTGGTACGGCAGCGCGGAGGTGCCGATCCGGCTGGGCGAGGCCTTTCACAGCCGCCGCTTGCGGCTGGTGTCGAGCCAGGTCGGCCAGGTTGCGCCTTCGCATCGCGCAAGATGGACGCCGCAGCGTCGGCTCGCGGCGGCGCTCAACCTGCTCGCCGATCCGGCGCTCGACGCGCTGCTCGCGCCTGCGATCGCGTTCGGCGATCTCCCGGCGCAGCTGCCCGCGATCTTTGCGGCAGAGAGCGGCGTGCTGTGCCAGCTGATCGATTATCGTTGAACATGGTTTCGGATCAGCCCGGAGGGCAACCCTTGTTTGGCGTCGAAGTCTCCGATCACATCATGGTGGCCCATTCGTTCCGCGGCGCCGTCTTCGGGCCGGCGCAGCGGCTTCATGGCGCGACCTTCGCGGTCAGTGCCTGCTTTCTGGCGGAGCGGCTCGACGCGGACGGGATCGTGATCGACATCGGACGCGCCCAACAGGTATTGCGGTCGACGCTGGAGCCGCTGAACTACCGCAATCTCGACGATCTGCCGCAGTTCAAGGGCGCGAACACCACCACGGAGTTCCTCGCGAAATATTTGTTCGATCAGCTTGCCCAGGCGGTGCGCAGCGGCGAGCTCGGCCGCGAGCCCGGCGAGATCGCGGCGATCCGCGTCACCATCTCGGAATCCCCGCTGGCGCGAGCGTCCTACGAGGCGAGCTTGCGGTGAGTCATCGAGTTGCTTTCGCGGTTCCGGGCGATCTCGCGACGCCCACGGGCGGCTACACCTATGACCGGCGGATCATCGGCGAGCTGCATCGTCTCGGCTTTGCGGTCGACGTCGTGGATCTCGGCGAGGGATTTCCGCGGCCGAGCGCGCAAACCCGTGCCGCCGCGCTGGCGAAACTCGCGCAAGTTCCGGACGGCGTGCCCATCGTGGTCGATGGGCTGGCCCTGGGCGTGCTTCCGGAAATCGCGGGCCTGCGCGGGCGCAATCCGTTGATCGGGCTGGTGCATCATCCCCTGGCGCTCGAAACCGGGCTTCCACCCGACGAGGTTGAACGCTTCCGCCGTAGCGAGCGCGCGGCTCTGGCGAGCATGCAAACAATCGTCGTGACCAGCCCGGCGATCGCCCGCGTGCTGGTCGCGGACTACGGCGTCTCATCCGATGTGCTGAGCGTCGCACCGCCCGGCAGCGAACGCGCTCCTCGCGCGCGTGGCGGGGGCGGCGGCATCGTTGCGCTGCTCTGCGTCGGCATCATCGTGCCGCGCAAGGGCTACGATCTGCTCGTTGCCGCGCTCGCCACGCTCGACGACCTGCCGTGGCGCCTCACGATCGTCGGCGATCGCCGGCGCGATCCGAAGGAATCGGCGCGGCTCGATGCCGACATCCTCCGGCATGGCCTGACGGCGCGCATTGCGATCGAAGGCGCGGTTCCGGCGGAGCGACTTGCCGAGCTCTATTCGGCCGCCGACGCCTTCGTGCTCGCTTCGCGCTATGAGGGATACGGTATGGCTTTCGCGCAGGCGATCGCTTATGGCGTGCCGGTGATCGGGACGACAGCAGGCGCGATCCCGGAAACGGTTCCGGCCGGGGCCGGGCTCCTGGTCCCGCCCGGCGATGTTCCGGCGCTTGCTGCGGCGTTGCGGCTGCTGATCTCGAACGGGGAGGAGCGGACGCGGCTCGCCCGCAATGCGCGCGCGGCCTCGAAGTTGCTTCCGAACTGGGAGGCGTCGGCCGCCGTCTTCGCGCGCGCAATCGAGGGAGTGCAATGAAGCCGTTCTCGGCCAATTGGCTCGCCGCGCGCGAGCCGCACGATGCGCGCGCCAGAAACCCGGCGGTTCTCGACGCATTGGTCGGCGCGGTTGCGGCGCTGAGCTCGATCCGCGTCGTCGATCTCGGCTGCGGCACCGGCTCGACCTTGCGCGCGGTCGCACCGCGCCTGCCGGTCCCGCAGCACTGGCAGCTCGTCGACAACGATCTCGGCCTGCTCGAGCGCGCCGCTCGGCTGGAGCCGCCCGGCGGCGCTCGGATCGCAACGAAAGCGGTCGATCTGGTCCGGGACCTCGAAGCGGCGCTCGACGGAGCGATCGATCTCGTCACCGCGTCGGCGCTGTTCGACCTCGTTTCCGGCGAATGGCTGGAGCGTTTCGTCGTCGAAACCGCGGCGCGTCGGCTCGCGGTCTACGTCGCCCTCACGCACGACGACAATATCGGGCTCGATCCCTCCGATCCGCTCGATGATGCGGTCATCGCCGCGGTCCATCGCCATCAGGGTCGCGACAAGGGATTCGGACCCGCGCTCGGTGCCGGCGCCGCCAAGACCGCCATCGCTTGCTTCGAGCGTGCCGGCTATCGCGTCATTCAAGGCCGCTCCGATTGGCAGCTGCGACCTCAGGACCGCGAAATGCAAACGGCGGTGCTCGAGGTTTGGGCCGGCGCCGCCTGCAAGGAGCGCGCGCTCGCGCTTGCCGAAGTGGTCGGCTGGGCGGCGCGGCGCCGCACTCTCGTGGCGGCAGGCCGTTCGGCGCTGCACCTCGGGCATGTCGATTTCCTCGCGCTGCCGGATGAAAATCAGCAGCGCCGATGACGGGCATTGGAGCTGTTCGTGCGCGTCATCAGCGGGTTTTGGCGCGGAACACCGGAACCCGGCGGGCGGAAAGATCGCAGTCGAACAGCACTTCCTCTGCAATGCGGTGGACCCGGACCGCCGGCCGCAGCGCTTCGTCGATCCGCCCGATCGGCGGCAGCGTCAGGCCGGCGGGGCCGGCGCCGAGAATGATCGGTGCGACCAGCACATGCACGCGATCGAGACAGGATGCGGCGAGAAAGCCGGAGATCGTCGCCGAGCCGCCTTCGATCAAAATGCGGCGAAAGCCGCGCTCGGCGAGCGCGCGCAGGATCGCCGCGGGGGCGAATCGCCCATTTGTGAGCGGCAGGTTCACGAGCTCGACTCCCGCCGGCCATTGCTGCCCGCCGGTCGCGGCCGTGACGATCAGCCGCCGAGCGCCGTCCGCCGCGAACACCCGCGCATGCGCGGCCGCTCGCCCATTCGGATCGAGCACGACGCGCGCCGGGCAGGGTCCGTGCACGAGACGAACCGTGAGCTGCGGGTCGTCGGCAACGACGGTCGCGACCCCGACCACGACCGCGTCGACCAGCGCGCGCAGCCGATGCAGATGCGCGCGGCCCGCGGCGCTGTTGATGTAATGCGAATGGCCGGTCGGGGTCGCGATGCGCCCGTCAAGCGATTGGCCTACCTGCGCGACGACGACCAGATCATCGGCCCCTCCGTCTCGCAGCGGACCGAACAGCGCCTCCCAATGCGATGCCAATCGGGCTCCAGGCGCGCGGAACGCGGCCGGCACTTCGTCCCAATGTTCATCCGCGCGCGAAGATTGGCCCTGGCTCGCCTCCCGAGGGCGCGATAATTCCGAGCTGGCCGTCGAACTTTGCACTTGTTTGCAGCCTATTTTCATCCTGTCATAACCGACTGCGGCGATTATGCCTGGATCAGAAGCGGGAATATTGGCGTTATTGCAAGGGTTCGTCTCAATGGGCCCTAGCATGGAAAGATTGCGGAAATGCCGAAGGACCGATTGGGGGATTTGGTTTCCGGTTTGTTCGACTCGCCGGCGACGATAGCAGTCGAACGCGGTGTCGCCGAATTCAGGGCCGGCAGGCCGGTGCTGTTCGCCGGCGACGAGCGCGTGGTCGCCGTGCCGGTCGATGCCCTGGACACGGGGCGCCTGCAGGGCTTCATCGGCACATTCGCGAGAATTTCGGATGTATTGGCGTTGCGGCTCGCGGTTACGGCGAGGCGCGCTCGCGCGCTCGGCATCGACGCCGAAGCGCCGGTCGCCCTGACGCTGGACGGCAGCGAAGATCTCGACGCGATCCATTCGCTGGCCGCCGATGCGTCCGCGCGGCGTGCGGTCGCCGCGGTCCCCGCCGGCCCCGAGGCGACGGCCGCGATCGAGCTTGCCAAGCTCGCCCAGCGATTGCCGGCATTGCTGTTCGCCGCGGCCGATCGGGACCGCGAATTGCCGAATGCAGGCTTGCTGCTGAGCGTCGAGGCCGAAGCGGTTGCGCGGTTCCGCCAACAGCTGGTCGAATCGCTGCGGATCGCTGCGGCCTCCCGCGTGCCGCTCGAAGGCGCGGACCAGGCGCAATTCGTCGTATTCCGGGATGGCATCGGCGGCAGCCCGGCCGCGATCGTGATCGGTAAGCCCGATCTGAAGCAGCCGGTGCTCGTCCGGCTGCACTCGGCGTGTCTGACCGGAGATGTGTTCGGATCGAGGCGCTGCGACTGCGGCGATCAGCTCAAGCTGGCGATTGCCCGGATCAAACACGCGGGCGGCATCATCCTCTACCTCGACCAGGAGGGCCGCGGGCTCGGCCTCGCCAACAAGATGCGGGCCTATCGGCTGCAGGATTCGGGCCTCGACACGGTCGATGCCAATGTGACGCTCGGTTTCGAGGACGATGAACGTGACTATCGGATCGCGGCGCGGATGCTGCAATTGCTCGGCTGCCGCCGCGTCGTGCTGCTGACCAACAATCCAGCGAAATTGGATGGCCTTGCCGGTGCCGGCATCGAGGTCTGCGGCTGCATGCCGCTCCATGCGCCGGTCAATGCCGAGAACCGCCGCTATCTGACCGCGAAGGCCGTGCGCGCCGGGCATCGGCTCGATCATTTGTGGAGATCCTGACCCGGAAGGGGAACCGATGACGCCCAATATGCAACCGGGCGCCGCCGCCGCGAATCGCGCCCATGCGGTCGGCGTCGCCATGCCGGCCTACACGCCGGTCGCGCGTCTCCTGCACTGGATCACGGCCGGCCTGGTGCTGGTGCTGATCCCCATGGGCCTCATCATGGCGGGCCTGAAGGCCGGGCCGTTGCAGAATTTTCTGTTCGCGCTGCACGAGTCGCTCGGCGTGACCTTGATGGCGGTCGTCTACGTTCGCCTGGCGTATCGGCTCACCCATCCACCGGCGCCGCTTCCCCCGGAGATTCCCGACTTCTATCGCATTGCCGGCCATAGCGTGCACTACCTGCTGTACGCATTGCTGGCGGTGCAGCCGATCATCGGCTGGATCGGGACTTCCGCCTACCGGGCGCCGATCCATTTTTTCTGGCTATTCGAGCTGCCGCCGATCTGGCCGGAGAACCGCGCCTTTTCCGACGCGACGTTCTGGGTGCACTTGGGCGTCGGCATCGCGCTCGCGGTGCTGATCTGCCTCCATGTCGGGGCCGGCCTGTTCCATCATTTCATCCGCCGGGACGTCGTGCTGATGCGGATGGTGCGAGGCTGAGGACAGGGACGGATACGCATCCGGGCTCATTTCGTCGGCGGTGTTTCATGCCAGGGAGGAATTGTCATGCTGTCCAAACTCGCCTGCGCCGGCGCCCTGATCGGGCTCGCCGTGGCCGCCGTGCTCGCCGCCAACACCCCGAAGTTCCAGCTCCGCGGCGATCGCTTCAAGCCGTTGACCTACGAGGAGATGACACCCGCGCAGCGGACGCTGATCGACCATCTGCTGTCGGGTCCGCGCGGCTCGGTGAACGGACCGTTCAACGTCATGCTGCGCAGCCCGGAGCTCGGCGACCTGCAGCAGGCGATCGGCGCCTACGTGCGGTTCAAGACCTCGATCCCGCACAAGCTCAACGAGCTCGCCATTCTCATGATCGGGCGGCATTGGAACGCGCAATACGAATGGTACGCGCACAAGCGCATTGCGCTCGAGGCCGGCCTGAGCCCGGCCATCATTGCCGACATCGCCGCCGGCAAGCGGCCGGCGAAACTGCAGCCGGACGAGGAGATCATCTACAATTTCACGCGCGAGCTCAACGAGACCAGGGAAGTCAGCGACGCGACGTTCAAGGCCGCGGTCGAAAAATTCGGCGAGCGCGGCGTCGTCGACCTCGTCGGCACGCTGGGCTATTACCACCTGGTCTCGATGCTGCTCAATCTGGACCGCTATCCGCTGCCGGACGGCGCGCAGCCCGAGCTGCAGGCGCTGAAGTGAGGCCGGATGACAAAGGAGCAAGCAGTACGTTTCTGCTCCGCCGTCACGGCCTTTGTGCATCGTTTCGCCACGCGGCCTTGAACATGATACGGTAATGACCATGACCAAGCTGCTCGAACGAGCAATTGCAAGGGCGCGGGAGCTGCCGCCGGAAGAGCAGGACGTGATCGCTGCGGTTCTGCTGTCGATGGCCGAGGCCGGCACCAGCCGAATCGCCGAGCTGGACGATGAGACACGCGCCGCCATCCGCGAGGGCCTCGACCAAGCCCGCCGTGGCGAATTCGTCCCGGATGAGGAAATCGAAGCGCTCTGGAAACGCCACGAACGATGAGAGTTCGCTACACGCCGAGAGCGCGTAGGGACCTCCGGAATGTGCTCCACTATCTGGACCAACGCAGCCCGCGTGGCGCTCTAAACGTTGAGCGGGTGCTGCAGAGCACTTTGAGACTCATAGAGCAGTTTCCAGAAAGCGGCCGCTTGGCGGGAGAGCAGGGCGTTCGTGTGCTTCCGGTGGGCCGCTACCCGTACTTGGTTTAATGGACGATAGCAGCGGGCGAAGCATGGATTGTCCATATTCGCCACGCGGCCCGGCAGCCATGGGCTCCGAGCCGGTAGACACTACGATCCGCCGATCGAGGCCGCATCCAGTTTCCCCTCACCCGCCCGGCTCCGCCTCGCCGCCTCGATCGCCTGCCAGACCCGGTTCGGCGTCAGCGGCATGTCGACGTGTCGGATGCCGTATTCGGCCAGCGCATCGGCAACCGCGTTCATGACCGAGGTGAGCGCGCCGGCGCAGCCGGCCTCGCCGCAGCCTTTGGTTCCGAGCGGGTTGGTTTTCGCCGGCACCGGATGGCTTGCGGTGGTGAAAAACGGCACCTCGGAGGCCCGCGGCAGCGCGTAGTCCATGTAGGATCCGCTCAGCAGCTGGCCCTCGGAATCGTAGACGGTCCGCTCGGTCAGCACCTGGCCGATGCCCTGGACGATGCCGCCGTGCATCTGGCCATCGACCAGCATCGGATTGATGATGGTGCCGAAATCGTTCACCGCGGCATATTTGACGACCTCGATCACGCCGGTTTCGGGATCGATCTCGACCTCGGCGACGTGACAGCCGTTGGGGAAGGTCGAGGGGATCACGTCCTTGGTCGCCTGTTTCACGTCGAGCGATTGCGGAAGGTCCTCCGGCAGCTTCAGGCCGCCGCGGATCTGCTGCGCCAGCTCCAGAATCCCGATCGACCGATCGGTGCCGGCGATGACGAAGCGGCCCGCCGCGAACTCGATGTCGGTCTCGGCCGCCTCCAGCACGAAGCTCGCGATTTTCCTGCCGCGTGCGATCACCTCATCCGAGGCCTCGACGATCGCGGTGCCGGTCGCGGTGATCGATCGCGATCCGCCGGTGCCGCCTCCGAAGATGAGCTCGTTGCTGTCGCCTTGGATCAGCCGGATGCGCTCGAACGCAATGCCGAGCCGCTCGCCCAGCACCTGCGCGAACGGCGCGGCGTGGCCCTGGCCGTAGTCGAGGGTGCCGGTGATCAGCGTCACCGTGCCGTCCGGCTCGAACCGGATGCCGCCCATCTCCTTGTTGGGCGGCGCGGTCACTTCGAGGTAGCTGCCGATGCCCAATCCGCGCAGCTTGCCGCGCTTGCGGCTCTCGCGCCGGCGCGCCCGAAAGCCGTTCCAGTCGGAAACGGCGACCGCATCGTCGAGCACCGCGGTGAAATCACCGCTGTCGTAGGTCATGCCGGATGCCGCCGAATAGGGAATTTGGCTCGGTCTCACGTGATTGCGGCGGCGGATCGCGATGCGGTCGATGCCCATCTCGGCGGCGGCGAGATCGATCAGCCGCTCCATGTAGTAATTGGCCTCGGGCCGGCCGGCGCCGCGATAGGCGCTCACCAACGTGGTGTTGGTGAACATGCATTTCGTCGACACTTCGAGCAGCGGCACGCGATAGACGCTCACGGAATTCTTCACGAGATTGAGCGTCGACATCAGCGGCGCGACCGTGCCCAGATAGGCGCCCATGTTGCCATAGCCGGAAAAACGCAGCGCCAGGAACCGGCCTTTTTCGTCGAGCGCCAGCTCGCCGCGGAACTCGTGATCGCGGCCGTGGTGATCGGACACGAAGCTCTCGAACCGGTCGGCGGTCCATTTCACCGGCCGGCCGAGCACCCGCGCGGCGTGCAGCACGCAGACATATTCCGGATAGGCCGCCGCCTTCATGCCGAACGAGCCGCCGACGCTGCCGGTGAGCACCCGGATTTTCTCCGCCGGCAGGTTGAGGATGCCGGCAAGCTGGCCGCGCATGCCGAACGCGCCCTGGCAGCCGACGTGCAACGTGAAGCTTTCGGCCTCGGCGTCGTAAGCCGCGACCGCGGCGCGCGGCTCCATCGCGTTGACGACCACGCGGCTGTTGACGAATGGCTGACGAACGACGTGAGCGGCGCGCGCGAATGCCTCCGCGACCTTGTCCGCGTCGCCGTAATGATAATCGAGCGCGACGTTGTCGGGCGCTTCCTCGTAGAGCACCGTTGCTCCCGGTTTCGCCGCCTCGCTCGCGCGGGTCACCGCCGGCAGCGGTTCGATCTCGACGGCGACCGCCTCGGCGGCTTCCCGTGCCTGCGCCGCAGTCTCGGCGACCAGGAACGCCACCGGATCGCCGACGAAGCGCACCTTGTCGGTCGGCAGCGCCGGGCGCGGCGGCTTTCGCATTTCCGAGCCGTCGCGATTCTTGAACGCGACGATGCATTTGAGCGTGCCATAGCCGGCGGCGGCGAGATCCTGCCCGGTGAATGCGCCGAGCACGCCCGGCATGTCGCGGGCCGCCGATACGTCGATGTTGCGGATCACGCCATGGGCATGGCGGCTGCGCACCATCGCCGCATAGGCCTGGCCCGGCAGCCGCACGTCGTCGGTGTAACTGCCCTGGCCGCGCACCAGCTTCGGATCCTCGGTGCGCGACACGGGCTGGCCGGTGGCGAACTTCTGCACTGCCCAATCGATTGCAGGATCCTGAACGTTCATGAAACACCGTCTGTGCACGAGTGGCCCATCGGGGATGGCCCGTTGGGGACGAGGGATCACGGCTTGCCGAGCGGAACCGAAGGGGGAAGCACGCCCGTGTCAATATGGGAGCCATGCGTCATGGGAGCCATGCGCCGGCCTCGCATCTCCCATTCACGGGCTCGGATGTCGATTCCGCAAGGCTAATCGAGAATGGCGACGGCGCGGGTCCAGCCGGCGGATCCGGCGCGCACCTTGACCGGGAAGCAGCTCACCTTGAAGCCGGTCGCCGGCAGGCGTTCGAGATCGTGCAGCTTCTCGATATGGCAATAGCCGATCTCGCGGCCGGCCTTGTGGCCTTCCCAGATCAGGCCCGGATCGCGGGTTTGGGCGAATTTTTTCGCGGTATGCACGAACGGGGCATCCCAGCTCCAGCCATCGATACCGGTGACCCGCACGCCGCGCTCGAGCAGATAGAGGGTGGCTTCTCGCCCCATGCCGCAGCCGGTCGAGACGTAATGCGGCTGGCCATATGCGGCGCCGGCCGCGGTGTTCACCAGCACGATCTCCAGCGGTTTTAGCTCATGGCCGATGCGCTCGAGCTCGGTCTCGACATCGCGCGCGGTCGCCACATAGCCGTCGGGGAATTTGCGGAAATCGAGCTTGACGGCTGGCTGAAAACACCATTCGAGCGGCACCTCGTCGATGGTGAGCGAACGCTCCCCGCGGTTCATGGTAGAGTGGAAGTGATACGGCGCGTCGAGATGCGTGCCGTTGTGGGTGACAAGCGTGACGTGCTCGATCGCCCAGCCTTCGCCGTCGGGCAGGTCCTCGACGCGCAGCCCGGGGAAGAATTGCACCACCTCCGGCGCCGTCTCGCGGTGATTGCGGTACTTGATTTGCGGGCCGAAGCCGGGAGGATCGGCCGCGACGTCGTTCTCCAGCGGCACCGAGAGGTCGATCAGTGTCGGCATGGTTCAGCCCTCCGATCGCGCCAACGTATCGGCAGCCGCGGGAGCATTGCAAAGGGAGGTCCTTCATGCCGGCCTATTGGGTCGCGCGATCGCGGATCATCGATCCGATCGAATACAACAAGTACACCGATCTCGTGCCCGAGATCATTGCCCGCCACGGCGGAAAGGTTCTCGCGCGCGGGGGCAAGTTCCGCATCATGGAAGGGCCGGAGAAGTTTCATCGCTTCATCGTGATCGAGTTCCCGAGCTTCGATCGGGCGGTCGCCTGCTTCACCTCGCCCGAATACGCGAGAGCCGCGGCGTTCCGGCGTGCCGGCGCCGGCGAGGTCGAGAACGTCATCGTCGAGGGGGTGGAGGGCGCGCCTTAACGGTTCGGGCCGACTTTTTCGCCCGCCCGCTTGGCGGCGGCCCAGGCTTTGGGGCATAAAGGCTTTTGAAAACAATTCAGTCCCTGGGAGGAAACGTCAATGGCGAAGTATTTGAGAGAACGCACCTACGCCTGGCTCGGTGCCGCGGCGCTCGCCGTTTTCGCGCTCGCGCTCGGCGCTTTGCCGGGGAACGCCGCCGACCCGCTGCGCATTGGCTTCGGCATGGCGCTGACCGGACCGCTCGCCCCCAACGGCAAGTCGGCGCTGCTCGCCATGAAGATCTGGGAAGAAGACATCAACGCCAAGGGCGGGCTGCTCGGCCGTCCGGTTCAGCTCGTCTATTACGACGACAAGAGCAGTCCCTCGGAAGTGCCGGCGATCTACACCAAGCTGCTCGACGTCGATCACGTCGATCTCATCGTCGGCGGCTACGCCACCAACATGCTGGCGCCGGCGATGCCGGTGGTGATGCAGAAAAATCGGCTGTTCATCGGCATGCTCGGTCTCGCGGTGAACAAGGAGTTCGATTATCCCAAATATTTCGCCATGATCCCGTCCGGCCCCGAGCCGAAGCCGGCCTTCACCAAGGGCTTCTTCGACGTGGCGATGGCCCAAGATCCCAAGCCGAAGACCGTGGCGATCGTCGGGGCCGACGCCGAGTTCTCGCGCAACGCTTCCGACGGCGCGCACGAGAACGCCAAGGCGGCCGGGCTCAAGATCGTCTACAACCGCAACTATCCGCCGGCGACGACCGACTTCAGCCCCATCGTCCGCGGCATGCAGGCGGCCAATCCCGATCTCGCGGTCATTTGCTCCTATCCGCTGGATTCGGTCGGCATGGTGCGGGCGATCAACGAGATCGGCTTCAAGGCGAAGATGATCGGTGGCGGCATGGTCGGCCTGCAGGCGACCGTGTTCAAGACCCAGCTCGGGCCGCTGCTCAACGGCATCGTCAATTACGATTTCTGGCTGCCGGTCAAGAGCATGGAATTCCCGGGCGTGCTCGACATGATGAAGAAATATCAGGCGCGCGCGGCCGGCGAGGGCGTCGATCCGCTCGGCTATTACATGGCGCCGTGGGGCTACGCCTATCTCCAGGTGCTCGGCCAGGCGGTCGAGGCGACCAAGAGCCTCGACGACGACAAGCTCGCCGACTACGTCCGCAACAACACGTTCCAGACCGTGGTCGGGGACGTGAAGTTCGGCAAGGGCGGGGAATGGGCGCAGTCGCGCGTGCTGCAGGTGCAGTTCCAGCACATCAAGGGCAATGCGGTGGACCAGTTCCGGGACATCGCGACCCAGGTAGTGGTCGCGCCCGACCCGTACAAATCCGGCAGCGTGATCTACCCCTACGAGAAGGCGAAGGAATAGCTTAGGCCCTCTCCCCGCAGAGCGGGGAGAGGGCTCACAGCCCCAAATAAAATTTCCGAATAAGATCGTTGTTGTTGAGCTCCTCGGCGGATCTTCCCTCGAAGGCGATGCGGCCGTGGACGATGACGTAGCCGCGGTCGGCGATGCGGATGGCCTGGATGAAATTCTGCTCGGCCATCAGCACGGTGAGCCGATATTGTTCTTTCAGCTCCTTGATCTTGTCGATGGTGCGGCGGACCAGGATCGGCGCGAGCCCGACCGAGGGCTCGTCGATCAGCAGGATGCGCGGGGCGAGCATCAGCGCCCGCCCGAGCGCCAGCATCTGCTGTTCGCCGCCGCTGAGACTCCCGGCGAGCTGTTTTTTCCGCTCCGCGAGCCGCGGAAACGCCTCGAAGCAGAACGCGAAATTGTCGGCGATCTTCGCCCGCGCGGTACCGCGGAACGCGCCCAGCAAGAGATTCTCCTCGACCGTGAGCTTGGGAAACAGGCGGCGGCCCTCGGGGACGAGCGCGATGCCGAGATTGACGATCGCCTCGGTGCTGCGCCCGACCAGATTGTGCTTCTTGCCGTCGATCTCCGCGAAAATGCTCCCCGCGCTCGGCCGTACCATGCCCATGATGCATTTCATCAGCGTGCTCTTGCCGTTGCCGTTGGTGCCGAGCAGGACCACGGTCTCGCCGGATTTCACGTCGAGCGACACGTCCTCGAGCGCGCGCACGGCGCCGTAGCCGGCATGGACGCCGCTGACCGCGATGCTATTCCCCGACATAGGCCCGCACGACCTCCGGATCCTGGATCACCTCTTGCGGCGAACCGTCGGCGATTTTCCGCCCCGACACCAGCACGATCAGCCGCTGCGAGAAATGCATCACCGCGCGCATGATGTGCTCGATCAGCACGATGGTGACGCCCCGCTCGTTGAGCTTCACCAGCAGCGCGAGAATGTCGTCGATTTCCGAATGCGACAGGCCGGCCATGGCTTCGTCGGCGATCAGGAGCTTGGGCTCGGCCGCCATGGTGCGGGCGAGCTCGAGCTTGCGCATCTCGACCTGGGTGAGATCGCGCGGCCATCTTCGCGACTTGGCCGAGAGCCCGACCAGCCCCAACAGCTCCGTGCAGCGCGCATCGATCTCGGCGGCGGTCAGGTGCGAGCCGCGTCTTGCGGCCACCGCGTAGAGCAGCGGAATGCGCAGATTGTCGGCAAGCGTCATGCTGAAGAACGGGCGCGGCAGCTGGAAGCTGCGCGCCATGCCCAGCCGCGTGCGCTCATGCGCCGAGTAGCCGTCGAGCTCGATGCCGTCGAACTTGACCGTGCCGGTCTCGTTGCGCAGCGTCCCGCACAGGCAGTTGACGAGCGTGCTCTTGCCGGATCCGTTGGGCCCGATCAGTCCCACCCGCTCGCCGGACGAGACGGAAAGACCGATGCCTTCGAGCGCGACGAACCCGCCGAACCGTTTGCCGAGATCCTCGACTTCGAGCAGTGGGGCGCTCATCGATCGCTCCTCGCGCGCAATCGCGTCTCGACGAGCCCGACGATGCCGTTCGGCGCGATGATCACGAAGGCGACCAGCACCACTCCGACAATGAGCAGATTGACGGCCGAGGAGATGGTCACGGTCGCGACCTGCTGGACGGTGCCGAGCAGCAGCGCGCCGATCACCGGGCCGATCCAGGTCGTGGTGCCGCCGACCAGCGGCATGGCGATGCTGTTCACCGCATAGGCGAGATTGAAGCCGGAAGCCGGATCGAGATAGCCGACGTAATAGGGCAGCGGCGCGCCCGCCATGCCCATGAACGCGCCGCTCAGCGTGGTGGCAACGAGCTTCAATCGCAGCGTGGGCACGCCGGAGGCTTCCGCCGCCAGCTCGTCGTCACGGATGCTGGCGAAGCCGTAGCCGAGCCAGGAGCGCTCGATCATGCGCGCGGCGAATACGGCGATGATCGCCAGCGTCAGCATGACCAGGAACAGATATTGGATATAGCTGCCGACCAGCGGCACCATGGCCGGGCGCACCACATAGGCGCCGCGCGAGCCGCCGACGTAGTCCCAATTGGTGATCAGCGTCTGCACCACGACCGCGAGCGCCAGGGTGGCGATCGAGAAGAAGGCGCCGCGCAGCCGCAGTGTGAGATAGCCCATGCCCAGACCGACGACGCCGGACACGACGCCGCCGAGCAGGATCAGCACCGGGATCGGCATCGGCCAGAACTTGTGGATTGCGACCGACGTATAGGCGCCGAGCGCGAAGAACGCCGCGGTGCCGAAATTTACGTAGCCGCAATAGCCGCCCAGGATATTCCACGCGGTCGCCAGCACCAGATATTCCAGCACCACGTAGCCGGCGAAGAACAGATAATCGTTGTGGAGATAGCGCGCGCCGAAGAACACGACGGCGCCGATCGCGACCGTGACGAGGAGAAAGATCCAGGAACGCACGTTATCGCCCCAGAATCCCGGCCGGCCGCAACGCCAGCGTCAGCAGCAGGATGCCGAAAGCGACGGCGGGCGCCCACGACGGGCCGTAGAACGTCGCGGTGATGCTTTCGACGACGCCGAGCAGCATCGCGGCCAGCACGGTTCCTGGCAGGCTGCCCATGCCGCCCAGCACGCAGATCGCGAACACGCGGCCGATGTATTCGCGGCCGACCGAGGGCTCGACCGGCTGGATCACGATCAGGAACGCGCCGGCGATCGCCGCGGTGCCGATCGAGATGCCGAAGGCGACGCGCTTGATCCGCACCGGGTCCGCAGCCATCAGCCGCAGCGCCAGTTGGTCCTGCGAGACCGCCATGATGGCGCGACCGATGAAGGTGCGGGTGAGATAGAGCTGCAGGCACGCCATCATCAGCAGCGAGACGGCGCACGGGATCAGCATGCGAAGCGGCAGGTCGATGAAGGAGAACCGCAGCGTCGGCCCGATGTAGCTCGCTTCGACGTAGCGATAATCGACCCCGAACACCAGGACGAGGCCGACCTCGGTGATGAACAGCAGGCCGAAAAAGAACGCCAGCCCGCGCAGGGATTCCTGCCCGCGCCGCTCGAACGAGGCGTAATAGACCTGATAGACCGCGCCGCCCAGCACGTAGAACGCCGGCAGCATGATCAGGCTCACAAAGATCGGATCGATGCCGAAATTGGTGTTGACGATATAGGCGATGTACGAGCCCAGGATGATGAACGCCGGGTGCGCGATATTGACGATGTCGAGAATGCCGAACGCGATGGAGATGCCCGCGGTCACGGCGGCGTAGAAGCCGCCGAGCAGGAGCCCGGCCACGATGGCGTTGATCAAGAGTTCGACGGGAAAGTCCATCGAGGCGTGCCGTCCGGCCTAGGCGGCAGAACATGCGGGCCCGGGTCGGCCCGCCGCGCTGATGCTCATGTCCCCCTCCGCGGTCCAGTGTGTTCTATCACGATCCGTCGATCGCGCCAGCGCGCCCGCTTCGCCGTGCGGGAAACGAGCGGCGACGCTGCACTTGAAATGCAGCCGGTGCTGCCTCACTTCGCCAGCGCCGCGTCATAGTACTGCGGATCGTAGTATTTGCTCGGGTCCGACAGCGTCTTCTTCGGCTCGCCGTAGCGGCTGCGCAGCTCGAGCACTCTCTTGACGCCTTCGAGGTCGATCTGCGCCTTGGGCGCGAATCCGCGCGGGTTGATCAGCACCGCATAGCTCTGCGCCGCAAGCTCCGGCGACATCTGCGGCAGGTTCTTGCGCAGCACCGCGATCGCCGCCTCCTTGTTGCCCGGCTCGGAGAGCCAGGCCAGGCCCTGGGCATAGCCGCGGATGTAAGCCTCGACCTTCGCCGCGTTCTCCTTGGCCCAGCCGCGTCGGGTCGCGCCGACCAGCCCCTGGTAATGGCCGTAGACGTCGATCGCGCGCTCGAGGATGTTGAAGCCGGCGGCGTTGGCGAGAATGTCGAACGGCGCGAGCAGCATGGTGCCGTCGTGCTTCTTCTCCTTCAGCGCTTCCCAGCGCGCCAACACTCCGCCGGCCTTCTCGACCTTGTAGTCCCCCATCTCGAGCCCGTTGCGGCGGAGCAGATCGAACAGCACGAAGGCGTAACCGGTCGTCATGGCATCGACCGAGAGCGTGCGGCCCTTGAGGTCCTGATAGGCCTTGACGTCGGGCACGACCGCGAGGCTCAACAGGCCGTTGTCGCCGCCCATGAACGCGAAGAGATCCGGCGTGGTCGCGACCGGCGCCTCGCCCTGGCCTTCCATGTAGGCGATGACATTGTCGATCGCCGTCATGGCGATGTCGAACTTGCCGTCGATCAGATTGGTGAGTTGGAACACTGAATTCGGCGTATTGGTGAGCTTCACCTCGATGCCGCCCTTGGCGAAATAGCCCTGCTCCTGGGCGGCCCAGATCGGCCAATTGAACCCGCCCGGGAAGACGATGACGGAAAGCGGCTGCAGATTCTGTGCCTGTGCGTGGACCGGAACGGCGGTCGCGACGACGGCGAACAGCGCGGAGAGGGTAAGGAGCCGGCAGGCGAGTTTCATGGATTCCTCCCGTTCATATTTTTCTCCCGGGCACGGGGCCGGCATTGTGCGGACTGGGCGAGGGGAGATCAACGCTTTCCCTCTCCCCGCTTCGCCGCGGGCGAGGGAACTACCGCGCCACGCTCGGCTGCGCGGCGAGCGCCGGCTCGCGGATCGGCACGCCCGGGAACACCGAGCCTTCCTCGAACCAGGATTGCGGCGCCGGTTGTCCCCATAAGGTCTGGCGCTGCGGGTTTTTCAGCGACCAGCGGATCGGCTCGAGATCGGTATCTACGGCGAGATAATCGCTCGTGAACAGCTCGACGCGGTGGCCGTCGGGATCGCGCACGTAGAGGAAGAACGCGTTGGAGATGCCGTGCCGGCCGGGGCCGCGCTCCATATTGGCGAGGTAGCCCGAGGTCGCCATCACGT